>Ga0315912_10003768_pt1 | contig 14837 bp, 12 predicted proteins | sample VfabasoilMG_FD_204469 | JGI IMG/M metagenome (GOLD analysis project Ga0315912, IMG submission 204469) | Garden soil microbial communities collected in Santa Monica, California, United States - V. faba soil | ecosystem: Environmental > Terrestrial > Soil > Garden | place: USA: California... | reverse complement strand
GATCGGGGCAGACAGCGATCAGGCCGTCGCCATCATCAAGGATCTCTATCGCCCGCTGTATCTCATCGAGACCCCGATCGTGGTGACCGACGTGCCGACGGCGGAACTCATCAAGTATGCGTCCAATGCCTTTCTGGCGACGAAGATTTCCTTTATCAACGAGATTGCCAATCTTTGCGAGCGGGTCGGCGCCAATGTGCAAATGGTGGCCAAGGGCATGGGGCTCGACCATCGAATCGGCTCCAAGTTTCTCCATGCCGGACCTGGATTCGGCGGATCGTGCTTCCCTAAAGATTTGGCCGCGCTCATCCAGACAGGGGAGCGCCACGGCTATCCGATGCAGATCGCCTCAGCTGCTTCGCGGGTGAACGAGGCCCAACGGAAACAGATGATGGTGAAGATCCGTGAGGCTGTCGGAGGGCTGAAAGGGAAAACTTTTGGAATGCTGGGTCTCTCGTTCAAGCCGAACACCAACGACCTTCGTGAAGCGCCGGCGCTGGCGATCGGGCAGGAGCTCTTGGCAGAAGGAGCGGTCATCCGCGCCTGCGATCCGGAGGCGTTGGAAGAAGCCTGCCGAATGCTTCCCGGCCTGCAACCCTGCCGGGATGCCTATCATGCAGCTGAAGGCGCGGACGCGCTGATCATCATGACCGAGTGGAACCTGTTTCGCAGCCTGGATTTCGACAAATTGAAAGCAGTGATGCGCAAGCCGGTGTTGCTCGACTTGCGAAACGTCTATGACCCCGAACGGGTCGTCGCGGCAGGATTTACCCACATATCGGTAGGACGCAGGGCGCATGATCCTAAGAATTCTTAGGTCAGTTTCGGTAGCTCGGCGCCGGTGTCCACTCTTGTCTTGGGCTTATATCCCATTCGGTCCAACACTTTCAAAATCCTCGTTTTCAGCCGATCGTCGGCATCGGTCAATGCCGTGGCCAGGGGTTCAACCGCCGGCTTGCCGATTTTTCTGATAATTTCCGTCGCGGATTGGCGGATCTCATCCTCCTCCGATACCAGCAGCGGAATCAGTGACGTGACGGAAATGCCGCCGAGCTTAATCAGCGAATCGTAGGCGCGCTGACGGACATCACCAACATCGTCGGTCAGCGCGGCCACGAGCGGATCGACGGCCCGTTGGTCTTTCAGTTCACCCAGAACCTCTGCCGCATACTTGCGGTTCAGCCAATGCGGGTCTTTGAGGTCCAGCAACATGGCATCGGCCTTGGCCGCGTTCGGGTCTTTGGCGCGAATTCTGAAACTCTTGGCGATCCGTTTCCCGCCTTCCTCCACAACCCGGATGGTCGCGCCGTCTCCGGCCTTGAGCTTCTTGAGGTCCTCCAGCGCTTCGTCCGCAACGTCCAGCACGACCGTCTTCCCGTCGTAGGCGAGGAGTTCGACTTCCAGCTGTTTGGCCTCCGGGTTGACCGACACCACCCGTTCGGTGACGAGGTTGAACCCATCCTGCTTCTCTCCGCCTTTGAGGCCGATTTGAATCAATTTCACGGGAGCATCGTCTGCCATGGCTATATCCTTTTTCTTTGTCGGGTGAATCGTTATGCGCTTGGTTTCCAGCCGAAGCTGGCCAGCACGGCTTCGACCGTTTCCTGCACCATTGTATTTTCATCGTCCAGCAGCGGGAGCAGCGGCTGGATCGCTTCTTTCGCGCCGAGCCGAGCGAGTGACTCGGCGGCGTTCCGCCGCACCAGCCAGTCTTCATCCTTTAAGCATTCGATCAGGGGGTTGATTCCGCGCGGGTCGCCGATTTTGCCCAACGCTTCCGCCGCATGGCGGCGAACCATCCAGTTCGTGCCGAGCAAGCCGTCAATCAAGGCTTCGACCGCCCTAACGTCGCCGATTTTCTTGAGCACACGGGCGGCATCTTCGCGCACGGTGCCGTCAGTCAGCGCGTCAATCAAGCCGGGGACTGCGCGTGCATCGCCGACTCGTTCCAGGGCCCATACCGCTGCGGTCCGCACCGCGCCATCCTTATCTTTGAGTGCGGCGACCAAGGGTTCGACTGCGCGCGGGTCCCGGAGTTTGCCGAGCGCCGAGGCCGCCTGTTCCCTGATGGCCCACTCATCGTCGCGTAAGGCTTCGAGCATCGGTTCCACGATCGACGGCCCGATCCGGACTGCTGCGCTGGTTGCGGCTTCCCGAATCACCGCATCTTCATCGGCCATCAGCCCGATGAGGCGTGGAATCGCGTCGGCGCCGGCCTGTCCGAGACTTGCAATCGCGTGGTCCCGTAAGGCCTCATTGTCGTCCCGCAACGCCGAAATGAGCTGATCGATCCGATCGGACTCCGTGTCGTTACTCATGTTCCTGTATCTCTTCCTGCCTGTGGGCTGACGATTCAGTCAACGCGTCGAGTTTATCAGCGATGAGCCCTGAGTTGTAAGCCACTAATCCATCGCGATCCGTTCTCAGCCGATCGAACAGTTCTTTGTACGGGCGCAAGACTTCTACGTCTTTAATTTTGGCCAGAGCCTCCATCGCATAGACTCGCAACGGGCGGATCGGGATCGCGTCCAGATAGAGCCGGGTCGGTCTGGCGTCGCCGATCAATCCAAGCGCTTTGATCGCCAGTTCTTTGACGCCGGTATCCTTGTCGCGTTCCAGCCGTTTCATCAGCGGCTCCACCGCCCGCACGTCCGCGATCTTCCCAAGCAAGTCCGCCGCTGCCTCGCGTACCAGCCAGTCGTCGTCTTCGAGATATTCGATCAGGATTTCCACGCTGGGGCGTCCGATGCCCAGGAGGTCAATGACGGTCGACATGCGGGCCTCTTCCCGCTCGCTGGCTCCTTCGATCGCACGGAGCGCGTCGAACATACTATCGATCCGCTCACGAATCGCGCCCAGTTTCTTCAAAGTCCCAACGGCGATGTCTTGGACCGCCGGCTGGCCCATGGCCTCGATGAAGGCATCAATGGAACGGGGGTCTAAAAGTTGATCGAGCATCGTCGCCGCCGTGATCTGGGCCTCCGGATCGGGATGTTTCAGCATCGCACAGAGGGGAATGACCGCGGTCGGAATCGCGCCGACCAGATGGGTCATCACCTGCCTGGCTTCTCCATCCTGGTATTTGGGAAGCAGTGCGACCAATGCCGAGGCTGTATCCGTATCCAGAATGCCTGCCATCTGCTCCAAAGCCATGGCGCCGGCCTTGCGCACGGCAGCGTCTTCATCTTCAAGAAGGCTGACGAGCGCCACGCCCGACTGGGGATCTTTGATTCGGGACAACATCGCCGCCACTTCTTTTTTCAACTCGGGCGTACCTGACTGCAGCGCCTCGACCAGGGCCTGCACCGCCCGTGGCCCGCCGGCCACACAGGCCGCTGTGGCTCGCATGCGTCGCCAGTCTTCTTCGTGGACCAGCTCAGAGACCAGGGTTTCAATCGTTTCTTTCGGCATTGCCTCGTGACCCCAATACTCACAACTTACAACTCACCACTCAAGACGATTTCGTGCCCTTTCCTCTCCATCCGACGAGGGCCAGTGTCTCCTTGACGTGATAGCGTACATTGTCGTCCGGCGATTCAGTCAACAGGGGAAGGAGCCAGGGGATCGACTTCTGTCCGAATCGTGCCAGTGCCGCCGCCGCCTCTGCCCTGGTGAAGGTGGAGCTCAACGCTGTCGCCAGCGCCGGGAGTGCCGTTTCATCGCCGATTATCCCCAATGCCCGCACGGCTGCGGCTTGCGTGACGGTTTCCTCACTCCATTGATCTCCACAGCCTTCGATTGTCCCGGTCGTTTCCGGCGGAGCGGTCCCTTTCACAACCTCGATCAGGAGGGGCACGGCCCGCCGGTCTCCGATTTGACCGAGCGCTTCGACTGCCAAGGTGCGGAGCCTGGGCTCTTTCATGGCGGTGAAGAGGTAGTCAACTGCCTGTGGATCTCCAATCTGTCCCAGTGCGTGAACGGCATCTTCACGCACGGCGGAATCTGTATCGTTGAATAACGTGGAAAGCAGCGGCGTCACGGCATGTTGTGACTTCGACTTTCCCAGCGATTCCACCGCATGCAAGCGCACCAGCCAGTCCTGATGCGCCAACGATCCCACCAGCGCAGGAATTGCCGATTCGCCGATCGCCGCCAGTGCCGAGGAGGCTTCTTCCCGGACGGCTTTCACTCGGTCTTGGAGCAACGGCACCAAAGATGAAATCGAGCCGGCGTCCCGGATGCGTCCCAGGGCTTTGGCCGCATGCATGCGGACAATCCAATCGAGGCTGCGTAAGGCCTGTATCAGCTGGTCCAGTACACGGCTATCGGCAATCGAGGCCAGGGCTGCCGAGGCGGCTTCCTGCACCGCCAGCTCAGGATCGGCAAGGCATTCCCCCAAGGCCGGTACAGCCGGCGCCCCAATGGCCGTCAATGCGCCGATCGCCGCTTCCCGCACGGACCGGTCACGGTCCCGGAGAGAAGAGATCAGCGGACAGACGGCACGGGAATCTTTCAGACTGCCCAATCGGGCGGCTGCATCCTCCCGGATCGCCCAGTCCTCGTCTCTGAGGGCGATAATATGTTCGGCGACAGGATCGGCCATGTCCGGCAACCTTTCAGCGGTAGCCGATGACCCTAACACAGGGTTTTTTGCAGGGTCAACGGAGAGGTCTCGCTGGAAAGCTGACGCAAAAGAGTTCAATATGGGGTCGCGATCGTGCTCCCGGTATCCATTTGGAGGCCATTATGACCCATGTGAGAGTACCCCTGCTGCTGAGACAATCCCTCTGCGTAGCGGCCCTGCTGGCCTCGTCGGCTGTGGCCGCGCCTGCTGCACAAGCCTATGAAGTCTGGATCACGGATCAATCGGACACCGGAAAAGAGAGCGGCGGGTTTCTCCATATTTTCGACGGGGCCAAGCTGGCCGCCAATCCGGCATCGGCAAAACCTCTTCAGACCATCGATTTGTCAGGCGAGATCAACAAGTTTTGTGAGGACGCGACGAAGAAAGCCGTGCGCCGTCCGCATATGCTGTTCTTCAACGCAGCCCAGGACCATGTCATTCTTTCATTCTTAAGCGGTCATGTGCTCTTCATGGACGCGGCGACCAAGAAGCCGGAAGCCTGTCTGTCGATGGGGAAAAATGCGCACGCCGCCTGGCCGACGCCTGATCAGAAGATGGCCATTACCGCCAACATCGCTGAGAAAAAGTTCATCCGCATCTGGACCGATTATGCTGCCCATAAGTACAGTTTCGATCCTGAGAAGGATGTCCTCAATCTAGCTGCGTTGGAAAATGGGGAACGTCCGGACACCTCGCCGATCTGCCCCATTACCGAATCGTCCAGTCAGTATGCGTTTGTCACGCTTCGTGGAGGAGGACTGCTGGTCTTGGATGTGACCGCCACGCCGCTCAAGGCTGTGGCGACGTTAGATAATAACCAAATCCATCCCGCCGGCTGCGGCGGGATTCAAGCCGGCGGCACCATGTACGTCAACTCAGGCGGCGGCTGGCCTATCGCGCCGTTGTCCTACGATATCTATGCGCTCGATATTTCGAATCTACCCAAAGCGATTACAGTCAAGCTTGTGTCGCAACGGGATGACCAGTTCGCCGACTCGCACGGCATGGCGTCTGTCGGGCGCTATGTGTGGGGCGCAGACCGGGCCGGGAACAACGTCGAAATCATCGACACGGTGAGCAATTTGAGCGTCGGGGCAATTGATTTGGAGACAAGTGTCAATGCGGACCCGGCTCCGGATTTGATGGATACGGCGCCGGACGGCCAGTATGTTTTCGTCAGCCTGCGCGGACCGAGTCCGCTGACCGGGAATGACAAGGATGCGCACAATGCCATGGGCACGATTCCCGGTGTGGGCGTGATCCACGTGGAGGAAGGCGGACGAGTCGGCCATTATAAGGGCCAGGCGACCGTCACGAATCTGAAGGACGGCAAAGAAACCGCCGATGTCCACGGGATTGCGGTGAGGAAGTAGTCGCTGGTTGACGGCGGGCGGCATCCCCTATCGAAGCGCGTGCGGACGATTCACACGAACCGTTCGCGTTCGGCTGGAGTCGGCACGCGGCAGGTGTCGCTTTGCCCATCCACTGGTACCGATGGCGCGCGATGTAATTGTAGAGGGCGTCACGAAGGGGACGGGGAATCAGGATGCCGAGGTAGAAGAACGGCCAGAAACCGGACAACTGTTTCACGATTCTCAGGGCCGCTGTGGATTTTGTATAGATGTGACCATGCTCCAAGAGCAGAAAGGTTTCAAAGTCCTTGGCGGGGAGACGGAGTTCTTTCAGGATTTGTTGCGCTGCTTCAGACTGAAGCGTGCCGAATTTGAATCTTGCATGCGGGTCATGGTCGATCGTGAAATTGACCCAGGCGTTGCACCAATTGCAGATCCCGTCGAACAGGATGAGCTGTTCAATTCTGTCCCACTCATGCATGGGTTGCCCGTATCTCGTTCAGAACAAGAGCATATAGCTGATGGCGTATAGCACGTGACTGAGCCGGACAGTTGTGAGTTGAGAATTGAAAATGGTGAGGTGTATCTCGCTGAGGAGAAGAGCTTATAGCTGATGGCGTATCGCGCGTAATCGGATCAGAGCCTTTGTTGGCTTTGATTTACCCGTTGGTCTCGTGCCATAAGCCATAGGCTCTTTTTTTCCACGGAACAACACTTCACCCCTTACCCCTCACGCCTCACGTCCGGATGTCATAAGCCATAGGCTCTTTCGATCGTGACGAATGCGGGCTAGGTCATGTCGCCCGATGGACCGAACCGTCCCGTCTCGCCCAACGGCCGTTCGACCCGGAGATTGTCCGCCTTGCTGGAACTGATGTCGAGTTCTTCCGCGGGAGGCGTCCAGCCCAGCTTTTCCAGGGTTTCGAGTGCAATCAGCCTGAGCGCGTCCTTGGCAGTCAGCCGGACGGATGCGTAGGAGAGTACCCGTTCTTGTTCTGCTTCCACTTCGGACGCTTTGGGATCATAGAGGAAGGCGATCAAAGGTTCGATAGCCGTGTCGCCGATGACTGCCAGCGCTGCCGCTGCTTTTTCCCGCAGTACGCCGTCCTTGAGTAACACGATCAAATCGGGAATGACGCGGGGATCGCGGAATTGGCCGAGCGCCGTGGCGGCGGCCTCCTTGATGAAGGCATCTTCACTCACGATGCAGCCGGGAGTCGGCGAGCCTTCCTGTTTGATCCCCTTTCCCTTCAGCGCGTCCAAGACCGCCGGGAGGGCGCGGGGGTCGCCGATCATGCCGAGTGACGCGATGGCATGCCGCTTGACCGCTCCGTCCTTCATCGCTTCGATCAGCGCCTCAATTGCGCGGGGGTCGCCGATCATGCCGAGTGCAATCGTGGCGTCTTCCCGCACGGCTCGATCCGGATCTTTCAAGGCGGCGATCAAGGCATCGACTACTTTCGCATCGCGCACCCAGGTTCGCCCGATCTGATAGTCGGTCGTCATGCCGCCTAACGCACGAGCCGCATGGCAGCGGACGACGAAATCCTTGTCTTTGAGGTTTTCAATGAGCGGATCGACCGATGGCTGCCCGATATAGATCAATGCCGTGCCCGCTGTTTCGCGCACGATCTTGGAGGAGTCGCGAAAGAGCTTGATCAAGGCCGGGACTGCTTTGGCATCACCGATCTTCCCGAGCGCCTCCGCTGCTGCGCTCTTGACGGCTCCGTCACGGTCCCGGCAAGCCGCGATCAATGCATCGACGGCTTTCGGATTCTTGATCCCACCAGCGGCCTTGGCGGCATGTTCGCGCACACGCCACCGCTCATCCTTCAAAGCGCTGATCAGGCGGTCTACGACCACCGGTCCCATTGTGGCCACCGCATCGACGACTTGGTTCCGGACCTCCATGATGGGATCGTTGAACAGGTTGATGAGGGCTTCGGTCGCTTTGGGCCCGCTGATTTTGGCCGCCCCGCAACCGGCGTAGGCGCGCACGGACCAGAAGTCGTCGCCGCAGGCGCGGATCAACGCATCCAATGTCGAGGGCTCCGCTCGTTCGGCCAGCGTCTTGGCGGCTTCTTCGCGTGTGGCGTCATCCACATCTTCCAGCGCGTCCAGCAGATCTTCGAGTGTCTGTGTCATGGCGATGGTTTCTGGTTGTAGTAATCATCCCGTTCGCCGGAGTGGGGGTACATGCGTTTGCATCGCACGACCAGCGTCTGGGTGCCGCGCCCTTCGATACATTGATCGAGCGATGCGGCGAAATCGAGTGTGCCGTCGAGCGTCACGGCAAAAGGGAAATCGAATGTAAAGCTGATGAACTTGTATGTGCCGGGTTTCAACGCAAGTGCTCGCAGTTCAGAGGTCTTCGGCGCGTCGAGCGATTCAGGATCAGAGGCCCAAATGGATGGAGTGACCCCCGGCACTTGCCACCACGAGGGCGGAACCAGTTTCGTCGCATCAACGGTAATGGTGTGCTCTGTAAGGTGGGCCGGCGGCGGCCCGCTCGCCAATCCCGTCTCAATCGGGGTGACGGCCAGCAGTCCCATGAGCAATCCACAGCACAGGAAGGTTCGGCGGCATATAGACAATGCATGAATCATGATCGTTACGGTTTCTTGGCGGACGATCCGGTTGAGGAGGCCGCCGCAGGCTGGAAGATTTCTTCGACTGCCGTACTGTCCCATTCGGTATGGGTGTCCAGTCCAAGAATGCGCATCACGGTTGCTCCGGTGTCGATGATCGAGACCGGCCGGCGAATGACTTGCCCCGGCTTGATCCCGACGCCTGATACGATCCAGGGGACTACCGGCGAATCGGCGGCCGAAGCGTCGGCACCCAGGTCGATTCCCTTTCCACTGAGCGCCGTGACCATAACCGTCGTCCGGTTTATCAGCGCATATTGCTTGAACACATCCAACACCGACTGTATGGCCGTATCGACCGTATGCAGCGCCTCGCGATATTCTTTGGAGTTCCAGCCATGCGCAACTCCCGCCCGGCCGGGCTCCGGGAGATGGACAACCAACAGATGCGGGAGAGCGAGAATCGCATGCCCGTAACCATGGCCGCTCGCCGCTTTCTGAAAATATTGTTGAATGTAGGAGACGATCTTGGCCGTACCGCATTCAGGCCGTAAGGCTCCGCAGAGCTGATAATCGGTGTAGGGCTCGGGCCTCGCCAGTTGGTACAGAGATTCATCCATGAAGAAAATGGCGCTGTCCCGGCCTCCGCTCAAATCGAGGTAGTCGAACAGGCTGGGCGCACGGGAGTAGCCCCGGCTGATTTCAAAGAAGTTCCAGGTAATGCCATGTTTCTCGACCGGAAGGCCGGTGAGCAACGACGCCATCGTCGGGAGCCGGAGAGCCGGCCTCACGCCGGTGGCAGACCATGTGGCCGCTCCGTTTCTCACCAGTTTGCTCAGGCTCGGCATGGTTCCGGCCTTGAGCGAGTCCTGGTCGAAGCCTTCTAAAACGAAGAGGATGACATGTTCCGTGGGCGACGCGGATACAGTGGTGTCCCCGACGGGATTCGGCGCTGCGTATGCAGGGAATCCGGCGGTCATTTCAAGGAATACCACCGTGAGACCGACACAGTATGAAGCAAGATATCGAAGGGCGCTTACCATAGGACTTTCACGCGGGATGTTCCTCAAGATGAACCAGATACGTCCGGTACCCTAGCACGCGAATTTTCTGGAAGGCAAGATGGTTGGGAATCGGTTGTGTCGCTGGCGAAACGGGGTAGCGGGTGGTATGGTGAAATCATTCGACGATTCAGCAGGATGCTGAAAAGTCGGCCAGCGGAGTCTTAGTGCGTCGGTCCTCTTTCAACGGGGGAGTAAAGACGATGCCGGATCGGTCAGATCAACAGCCGGTGACTCCGCGGCCACAGCGTCTTCCTCTCCATCTTCTTATTCTCCTCATACTTATCGCCATCTGCGTGGGTACGGTTCCTGCCCGGGCTGAAGTCAGGACGGTTAGCGCGGAGGGGGAACATCGGATGGGAGACCGCGATACACGCGAAGATGCGGTCCGGCTTGCCACTGAATCGGCCAAACGGAACGCGCTCGAACAGGTGGCCACCTACCTGGAAAGCGTCACGGTGGTGGATGGCATGAACATCACCAAGGACGAGATTCGTACTTACACGGCCGGCTTGGTGATCGTCCTCGACCAGCGCATTGGGACTACGCTTGACGGTGAGATCATTGTCGTGAAGGTCGGTCTTCTGGCGCAGATTGACACGGAAGAAGTAGCGCGAGCCATTGCGGCGTTGCGGCAAAGTGAAGATGCCCGCGTGCAATTGGCGGCATTGAAGTCAGAGAATGAGCAACTGCAACAGGATCTCGATGCGGCGAATCAGGCGTTAGGCACGGCCTCGACGTCAGAGCAAACACAGGAGGCGGCACACCGGCGGCAGGACATTCTCAATCGCGTGCAGTCGAACGCGATGATTTCCCAAGTCTGGACGGACTGGGTTCTGGTGTCGCCGGTCGGGTATTCCCATTCCTGGATGAGTTCGCCGCATGCCCTGGCTTTGATGGCGAGCGCCCAAGCTCTGTATCCGGCCAGCCCCCATATCATCGTGGCGCAACGGGTGATTGCCGGCGGGCACCCGCTGACACCTCCATCGCCCCCGCAGCCGCCTGCGCCGGGAAGTGCCCCCTCTCGAATGCCGACGTACGAAATTGTTTCTGCACCAGGCTCGTCCGACGCTCCCCGTACATTGAACGAGATTACGCACCGGGCGCCGACAAGACCGGCCCGCATCGGCAATGAGATCCATGCCGAGCAGGGGCAGGGCGCGCGTCATTTCACGGATGCCCATCGACCGAATCCTTTTCTTGCGCCCTCGGCCGGGCAACCGATGTCTCCGTCGCGATCCATGCCGCGCACGAAGCAATTTTTTGAGCAGAACGGTCGATTCGGGCAAGCGCCTGGCTCCGATGGGCATCCACCGGGGCCAAGATTTTCGCCGCGAGAGGGTTTTGAAAGCCACTCGCCTGCGGCCAGGCAGTTCAGTCCAGGTCGTTCTCCGATGATGCAACAGGCGCCGCGCGGTTCTTCCCAGGTGGCGCCTCGATTATTTGGAGGAGGCGACTACAGAGGCGGCGGGGCCATGGAAGGCAGAGGCGGAAGAGGACAGGGCCAAGGGCGGGGAGGTAGGAATTGAAGAACGGGATCGAGATGGTCGTCATCATGGCCGGCCTGTGGGGCGCCGGCTGGTTGCCGGTGCCAGAGGTGCTTGCGGCGGAACCGGGAGATGTGCGGTCGCAGGCCGAACGTTCCTTCGATCAGCTCACACAACATCAGAATGGAAATCGATCTGTCGATATGTCCGGCGGCATCAGGCAAGCCGCTGAAATAAGCCACGGCTCGTATCCGTCCGATCGATATTGGGTCGGCAAGGGACAAGGTGATTTGGCCAAAGGCAAGCTCGTCTGCCAGCGGGTCTCGGAGTTATCGGCCCGCACGGATCTGGCGAAGCAGATTCGAGTGCTGGTGAAGGAACATATGGTCGATCGGCTGCGCGAGCGGTCGGGGCGTGAATCAGAGCAGGACATCGAGCTCACCCGCGAAGAAATCGTTCAGGAATATTTGCAAGGGGTCACGATCGTCGACCGCCACATCGACGAAGCGAATCACCTCTGCACCGCTACTGCCGTGATGCCCAAGACTCCGGTGCCGCCGAAACAGGCGTTCGATGGCGAGGCTCTTCCCTCTGTGGCCAGATAAACTCCTTCGTCACTCTTTTATCCCTCTGCACCCCTTATCCCTCACCATTCACCCCTCACCAGTTATATTGCACTTTCTCGCCTTCTTGCGGTAGAACCGCCTTCCTATGCCGAGCGAAAATAACTTTCAGCACGACGAACTGTCACGGAAGCATCCCGGCGATCGTCTCGCGACAGCCGAACTGACAGCCGGCGCGCAGCCGGATTCTCCAGCCTGGCTGGATGCCATGGCCCAGCACGGAGCGACGCTTGCGCATGCCGGTGTTCGTGCCATTGTGTTCCTTCACGGATCGATCCATGGCGCCGATGTCTTCGGTGTGCAGCGACTGGACGAAGTCGGAGGACTCAAGCGCGGCTACTCGCGCGGCGTGTCCGGACTGGATGCCTTGCTCTCGCTCATGCGGGAGGGAGACAACGGCATTCAATCGCTGGCCGCAGAAAAAAAGCCCCCGTTGGCCGACGATGACGCGACGAAGCGATCCTTGGACGAACAAGCCGGCGACGCGGGGAACTTCACGAACAGCTATGTGGCGCTGTATCAGCGAGCCATCAATCAGCACATAGCCTCACCCATCGTGTGCCGCCGCATCCTCTGGTCATCAGAACATCATCACCTGGGGCGCGCTATCGGGGCCCTCCGCCTGCTTGATTCATTGCGCGCTCTGTGTGACAGCCGGAAATTCGGCAGGGGAGAGCGGATTCTGGTGCAGGCCCATGGGCAAGCAGGGCTGGTGCTGGCGCTGGCCTCGAATCTGCTCTGTCCCAGTCCGATCACGGGACGGTCCAAACTCCTGGGCGTTCTTGCCGCCTATGCGGAACAGAACGGCCAGACTGATCTGGTTGCGATGGTTCGGCGCATCGAACCCCTGCTGTCTACCCAGTGGCTGCTGAACGGCGCGACTCCCGATGTCGTCGCGATGGGGACGCCGGTGCGGTATGGATGGGACCCGTCAGGGTTGGGGAAGATCTTACATATTGTGAACCATCGAAATCTTCGCACCGACGGCAAGACGTGGCTCGCGAAAATGGAGTTGCCGCAAATTACGATGGAAATGCCGATTGCCTGGGGCGGCGATTATGTCCAGGAATTGGCCGTGGCCGGCAGCGACGCGATGCCGACGACCGAGGCAGCCAAGGCGGCGAACAAAATCCTCTGGGAGATGGTCGAGCCGTACGACGGATTCGAGCGCTGGCTGGAATGCGCCCGGCGGGCGGTACGGTTTCCCAGCGAGGGGCGATGCCTGCTGGCCGACTACAAGGATTGCACCGGATCAACCAACGTCCGAGATCACTACTACGGTCACACGGCCTATACACGCCTGAACGCGATGCTGTTCAATACGACGGAGATTGTTCATTGCCTGTATTCTGCGTAATGGTCTTCTTGGGCAGTGAAACGGGTCAATAGGCCAAGTTCTCAGGTCGAAATTGGTGCCTATATTCGCGGGGAGCAGCTGCCCGGTCAGCCATTCTACAGGGGAGTAATGGCCTGGGGCATGACAATGCGCGATTGAAGATCTTATGTTTCAGGAAGAGATTCCGGAGGATTGTAAAACAAACGCGGGATCTCCCAGCGACGGGAGACCCCGCGGTCTGTGCACACAATCGATGCGAGGCTCTTTACATCAGACGGACTGAAAGTACCCTCTCCTGTACAACGCTGCAGCGATGAGGAATCCAAAACCCAGCATTATGAGGGTTGAGGGTTCAGGAACAGAGGCGGTGTATGTTAGCCCACTGACCGAGAAGTCAGAATAGCTATCGCGATTGGCCATAAAGGTGATGGAGTCCACATTTAGCGCGTTAAGATTGAGGGTCAACAGGCCGTTGGTGAGCCCATTGATTTGACCGAAAGCAGCAGCAAAGGACGAATACGCTCCCCCATTGATGCTATACCAGCCGACTTCGTGGCGTCCTATGCCACCTTCATTCCGGAAGAGGTCTGTGATATTGACCGTCTGTAGCGTTACTGGACCGGCAAATGAGATGGTCAATCTCTCAGGGCTACTCTGAGTAATTTCGTCGTCGCCAATTCCTAAGCCATCCCTGCCGGAATTGTCACCGCTTGGCCCGCCGTTATAATTGACAGTGATCGGTCCACCCAAAGACGTCAAACCAACGGTCGTTCCTTCTACCACGGAGGAAAAGGATGTTTGTCCATGAGCACCATTCCACGATCCGTCGGCAAAGTCGATCGTCACAGCCATTGCTGTCGAGGTGCCAAGAACCGGGATGATTCCCGCCATCAAGAGACCCAAAATCGTTTTAGGTGCAAATCTATACATATTCGCCGGCCTTCCTCTTTTATAGGATTCGATCCTAATTCTGCTCCCTCCATACCTTGAAGGAGGAAGTTGTACTTGACTTAAGCAATAGGCAGGCCACACATAACTATTTTATTAGCAATGTTTATTTTAAGTGGGAAATAAAATTATGTAAGTCTGCTTTACAGCTCTAAGCCTGTATTCTAGGCCGAAAATGCGTATTACCCGTAGAATGTTTATAAGGCGTTGATAAGCATGATATTGCTCAGCTCAATCAGTCATAAATCGTTCTGTAAAAAATATTAACAGGCATTTACAGTATTACCATGGTAACGGGATTGGTGGTGACTGATGCTATGGGTAGTCCTTATCCATCGTCGAGCAAGTTCTCACGCGCATGCTTTTGAACGAAGTCTCACAACGCGCTGATAATTAATACATAACTGAATAAGATAATGGTGGATTTAGACGAAGGATCGTACCGGATCAACGGACGTTCAAGACCACCGCACGGCCACGTGGCGCCGTTCAATACGACTGAAATGGTTCGTTGCCTGTACTCTGCGCAGTGGCCTTCTTGGAGAGGGGAAGGGGTCAAGTAGATGGTTTGTTTCGTCCGCAGTTCCAGCAGGTTCCAAACTGACTCTCATGACGCTCGCCGCATCCGGCGCATGTCCATGTGTCCTGGTTTGATGGCAGCAACACCAGACCTTCGTCAAGTACTCGCCGCGCCTGATCGTAATCCTCGTTTTGGATTACCCACAGTTCCGGGAACGTCTCCGTAAAGGGAATCTCTCCGGCAAGGCCCGAGATGCACTGATTCTTGATCGTGCACCGGATGCCGGCCTGCTCCAGCCACTCCTTGCGCATTTCGACTTCGATCAAGCTTTGAGACACGAAGACCTGTTTCATTGATG
>Ga0315912_10003767_pt1 | contig 14850 bp, 12 predicted proteins | sample VfabasoilMG_FD_204469 | JGI IMG/M metagenome (GOLD analysis project Ga0315912, IMG submission 204469) | Garden soil microbial communities collected in Santa Monica, California, United States - V. faba soil | ecosystem: Environmental > Terrestrial > Soil > Garden | place: USA: California... | reverse complement strand
TGTTAACCTTCTTGAGTTCAGCAGTAAGCTTTTCCTGGAACGCGGTGCGTTCTTCCGGAGTCATGTCGCGTTGGTTCTTACCAGCGAGTAGCTTGGTTTGGATTTCGTTGTACTTGGCTTGCTGTTCGGGAGTAAGACCTGGAATCTGACCACGTCCACCGCCACCGCGACCACGGCCGCCCCCGGCTGCATCACCAGCATTAAAGCCAGGAACAAAGTCACCGCCACCGAAGCCGCCGCCTGGGATGCCGGTAACAATGAAGCCACCACCGCCATTGCGACCACCACCGCCACCGCCACCGGGGAAGCCACCGCCACCACCCTGGTTAGGATCCACCACTGCGCCGCCGGGACCGCCACGTCCTCCACGACCGCCACCCTGTCCGCCGCCCTGATCTCCAATGCTTTGGAAACCGAGGCTGGTGCCTTTGCCTTTGTTGGCAAGTGCGGTCGCCATGACGCGCGCAATCTGTTCCTTGGTTGCGCCAAGGGCTTTCATCAAAGGCTCCATCTCAACGGAGAAGAGAATGTCGAATTTCTTGGTTGGGTCGCTACCGTAGAAGTTGGCGGTAGCATTGCCACTGAGAGCTTTAATTTTGCCCGGGATTTCAATGTCGGCAAGAGCATCCAGCTTGATCTTGACGTCTTGGCCTTCATTGAGATTGGCGCGATCCATTTCACCGACGCGGGCCAGCACTTCGAGTTCGGAAAGATCCATGATGCTGGCGACAACGACGCCGGGTTGCACCTGATCGCCTTCGCGGTAGTCCGGTACTGCCTGACCGAAAGTAAAGTTACCGGTACGATTCTGACCAATGGCAACGAGTCCGCTCATGACGGCCAATTGGCGGACCTGGAGAAGACGGGCCTGCTCCTGCCGCATTTGCAGTAAGGCGCGGTTGCGTGTCTGGCGGGAAACGGCGAGGGCGGCATCTGCCTGAATCTTACGGTTTTGGATATCGTTCTTCAAACGCGCCAAACGTTTCTCGGCTTCATCCAGCGAGAGCAGGTTGGTTTGCTGTGTAATTCTGTCGAGCAGGGGATTGCGCTGCACATCCAACTGAGCGCGCTTTAAGGCGTATTCGGCGGAGAGCAGATCCACCTTGTCAGAATTCTCTCGAATAGCGGCGTCGGCCTCGGCCTTCTTGATGTCCTCGGCGAGGGAGTCGATTGAGATCTGCTGATCTTCGATGCGGCTCAATACATCAGCGTCGTCGAATTCAACAATGAGATCCTTCTCCTTGGCAAAGCTGCCAAGGGGAGCAAGCATCGTGATCTGCGTGGTGCCATTCAGGTTCGGCGTGGTGATCTGCGCTTGCCGGGTGGCACGCAGTTCCCCTCGGGTAAAGGTCCGAACAACGACGTCGCTTTGGCGAACCTTGGCGGTCGGAATTCCAGTCTTCTCTTCCTGGGGAATCTGCTTGTAGACAGAGTAGCCACCATAGGCTACTGCGGCGATCAAACCCAGCGGGATCAAAAATGTGAGAATCTTTTTCATTGTCTTAATTCCGGTTCAAGCCCTAGATCTTCTTGGCACGCCTGATGGCGTCTTCGGGATTTTCAAGGGCAATGGTTTCGCCCTCCTTCAGCCCACCCGTCACAACCACTTCCGTTTCGTTACGCTTGCCGATTTCGATATTGCGGAGTTCAAATTTCTCTCCGGTCTTTACCCAGACGGCAGGCTTGCCGTTCTTGGTGAAGTTAGCGCGGAGAGGAATGATTAAGGCCTTGGCTTGCGCTTCCAGCATGATCTGAGCGGTGGCGCTCATGCCAGGGCGGAGGCGCGGGTCCACCGATTTCAACGTAGCGTAGGCGGGGAACCATTTCTCAATCGTGCCGCCACGCGCGATGATCTGAGCAATGGGGCTGATCCAATCCAGCGTGGCTTCCAGTTCTTTTTCCGGCAGCGCATCTACGCGGAGCTTCAGGGGCAGCCCAAGCTGGACACGTCCACGATCTACTTCATCCAATTTCAGTTCGATGCGCATTTTGGAGAGGTCCGGTATTTCCGCAATCGCCATGCCCGTGAAAACCGAATCGCCTTCCTTGAAGGGAGGATAATTGTTGCCGCTGCCTTGCGAACGGAAGTTCGGCAGAATGTTCACAATCCCGTCGGTCGGTGCCTTGATCTCCATCTTGTCGAGATATTCCTTGTATCGGTCGCGATCACGCAGCGTCTTTTCCTTGGTCTGTTGGGTGCGAAGCAACTGGGACTGCTGCTGGAGCTTGCGAGAGTTAATAGAAGCATCCACCAATCCGGCTTCGCCCTGGCGAATTCCGACGTCGATCTTGCTCTTTTCGCCTTCAATTTGGCTGACCACCTCGGCTTTGGATGCGTTCAGCACCGCACGCTTAAGGTTGTACTCGGAATTCATCTTACTCATCGCGTCCGAGTCGTCCTGCATCTTGTGAGAAGCTCTCTGCGAGGCCGCTGTTGCTTCGGTGGTAATGACCTGCGTGTCAAAATTGCTGAGCTGTTGATCAATGACCGCTTCATCAAATTTGACAAGCACATCACCAGCCTTAACGAATTTGCCGGACTCGGCGAGTTTCACGATCTTCAAGCCGGGAACCTGCGGAGAAGAAAGCACCTTGGAATTGGTACTTTTCAACTCACCGCGCGCCTTTACGGTGATTGTGAAATCAGAGGTCTTGACCAGTTGAGCGGCCACCTCGACTGTAGTCTTGCCGGCATAGCGGTAAGCCGCAAAGGCTGCGCCGCCGCAAACCCCTAGCGTCACAATCCAACCAATTGCTTTCTTTACCGGACTCTGTCCGGCTTGACCTAATCTCTGCTTTGGCTTTACATCTTTGGACATAATTGGTTACCTGCTTTCCGAGCCCGTCTTCGGCATGGGCGGTGCCTGCAATGCAACGATTTCCCCTGCTTTCAGACCTGACTTCACAACTGCCTTGGTATTACTGGAGAGGCCGAGCTGTACGTCGCGCTTCTGCCAGCCCGCTGCTGATTTCACATACACAAACTTGCTTGCGCCGTTCTTCGGATCGTGATTGACGGTTTCCAGGGGAACAACCGGTTGCCCTTCCTCCGAATTGAGAACCACATCCACCGAGACGCTCAGATCCGGGAGCACACGGGGGTCGGTACGGTCCAGCTTTACGACGACAGGAATGGCGCGTACCCAATCGGCGCGCTGCTGACTTGCCGTGCCGACACTACCGATGGAAAACACTTTGCCGCTGATGACCAGGTCGGGAAATGCATCAAAGCGGACAAAAGCTTTTTGGCCGACACGTAACGAATCTGAGTCTGTTTGATTGACCGTGGCCTTGACGAGTAGAGAGCTGAGATCGACGATCTTCATGAAGGTCTGCTGTACTCCTACCTGGTCGCCGACTTTGAACTGAATCATCTCACCATTTCGAGAAAGACTTTGGTAAACCACCAAGCCATCAATGGGGGCCTTTAGCGTGAGCTTTTGGAGATTCTCCTGGGCGCGCTTTTGTTCCAGGCGGGTTTTCTCCAACTCGGCTTCGGCTACCTTGCGGTCTGCGACATTGCCAGCTTCCACAAACGGAATCTCCTGTTTCAACTGGTTGAGCTTAGCGCTTGCTTCGTCAACCAAAAGCTGGTAGCGCATGGTGTCCATTTTCGAACGTACCGGGACGGTCTTCAGATCGAGAACAGCCTTGTCATAGGTGGCCTGCGCAGCCTTAAGCGATTGATTGTGTCTGGTGGTATTCAGGTCCAGACCAGCGAGCATTTGCTTGAATGCAGCTTCTGTCTGCTCCAGGCTGGACTTGTAGTTGTCCAGCACCAGGAGTTGGTTTTCCGGATCAAATGCGGCAACCACATCTCCTGCTTTGACGTTAGCGCCGGCCGGAGCCATACTGACGATGGCAAGCCCTGCACCTGGCTGTGTACCACCACCGCGACCACCACCACCTGCGCGATCGCCTCCGCCACCTCCGCCAGTGGTTACGCCACCACCGCCAGCACCGACAGTGGTGGTAATTGTGCCGCCGCCGCGTCCGCCGACCGTAGCTGTGAACGTACTGCCGCCACTGCCGGTACGAGAAAACGCCGCACTAGGACCACCCTGGCCAACACTACCGCGGCCACCGACGATTCGGGGCGCCTGCATGTCCGCGTAACGCTCCGCTGCTGTGGCACCTGCCAGACGAATAGTTTTTTGAACAGAATCACTGGCGACGGTGATCGATTTGATGTCCGCTATCGTGCCGCCGCCACCGGTTTGGGGCGATTGACGGCTCCAAAGCAAACCAGCAACTCCGGCTGCGGCTACAATTCCAACAATCCAAGGCGTTTTTGAGCGACTTGGCGGATCGGAATGCTGCGGTGGAACCACTTGAGGAGCGGGTGTCGGCGCTGGAAGTGGTTGTGCGCTTTGATTCTGCGGCATAAATTTACTCTCTCGTGACCTCACGCACACCGCCACTCAAATGGAAGGCCCAAATGAGCAAGCGAGTTCGTTCAATATTAGGACGATTTCTGACGCGCTAAGGTTATCCTTGCCGCATCATTTTCGTTATAGAAGCCTAAGCCGATTATTTTACCAGACTTACGGAGTGACTTATTATCCGTTCATCGAGGAAAGGAAGTCCGCGTTCTGATTGGTCTTGCCGAGCTTGTCCAGGAGGAGTTCGATGGATTCTACTGGGCTCAATGGGTTCAACACTTTGCGGAGTACCCAGATGCGGTTGAGGTCTTCTTTGGGTAGCCGGAGTTCGTCTTTGCGGGTGCCGCTCTTGTGGATGTCGATGGCGGGGAAAAGATGCGCTTATCCACCATCTTTCGATTCAGATGGATTTCCATGTTGCCGGTGTCTTTGGGTGCTACTCGTCGTCTCCGTCGTTTCCTACTGGCTCGCCAACAGCTAGGCGACTGGCATGCCGGACGTAAAGGACGTATACGCGCTTTTCGCTCTTGTTAACCGAGAACACGATGCGATGAGATTTGAATAGCAACTGGCGAAGGTCCTCGTCAAGATAAGCTCGTTCTCTTGCGTAGCCACAACGCTCGGGAAAACGCTCAAGGGTGTCAATCTCACGGTAAAGCGCTTGCAACCAGTGAGCAGCGTTGAGCGGCGACGCCGCTTGGATGTAGGCAAAAGCCTCCTTGATTCCAGTCTGGGCTTCTGGAGTAACGATGACGCGGAATCTCACTTGAGGTCGATTTTATGTTGGGCGGCAAGTGATTTAACGAACTCGCGCATGGATCGCCCTTCGCCGCGTTTGGCCTGTTCCGACCCTCGAGTGATAGAGCGCAAGTCGTCGAGCAACTCCCTGTCGTCAAGCAGACTTTGGTAGGCCGCGGCACTCTGCACCACTATCTCAGCTTGGCCGTTGACGGTAAGAATCGCAGGTTTCCCCGATATTTTTAGCTGGCGGATGTGGCTTTTGGTGTTGCGCTGGAAGTCGCTTAGGGAGTGAATGGACGAGAGGTCAAGAGCCATGATTGTAATTTACAGGAAATTTCATGGTGTGGCAAGCTTGGCGGCGAAATTCTCAGGTCCCAAGGCCGAGGGCCTTCCTGCACGCCTCATGCACCACTTTCGTGACAAAAATCGCTCGGTCGATATGAACCTTGCTTGCGCTCTTCATCTCATGAAGATACCGCCACCTAACGAATGCGTCGGCCAGTTCGCTAACGCACTCATAAAGCTCCGGGTTGCCTACAGGCGGAAACTCCAGACGACAGGCAGGCAGGACTGCCGCTATATCGGCGCGCGCTGCCGCAGGTTGCGCCTTAAGAAGCTTGAGCAGATCGTGTCCCTTGAGCACGGTCCCATGGTGCTGGGCTAGCGTTTTCAGATAAAGTTCGATGCTGAAGGCGCTGTTGACAACGAATGGAGATAGGTCATGAACATTCCAAGGGCTGTTCGAAAGGCCTTTCTTGTAAAGATGAGAGGCCATTGTAGCGAAGGAAAGGGCCTGCCGGAAGATCGTCTGGACAGGATCTACGGGCTGATAAAGCCCCTTATCCTTTAGGAACTGAATAGGAACTGAAGGCAGATCGCAGCGTCCTTTTCAGAATCGCCAGTCGGCTGGACCTCGCCGACGACAACGCCATTTAGACGCAATTCCACTGCGCTACAGCCGTCTTCAGTCATGATTCCTACCCGTTCATAGACGAAAGGAAGTCGGCGTTTTGCTTGGTTTTGCCTAGCTTGTCAAGCAGGAGTTCGATGGATTCGACCGGGCTTAGCGGGCTTAGGACTTTGCGGAGGACCCAGATGCGGTTGAGGTCTTCTTTGGGTAGGAGCAGCTCGTCTTTGCGGGTGCCGCTCTTGTGGATGTCGATGGCTGGGAAGATGCGCTTGTCGACCATTTTGCGGTCGAGGTGGATTTCCATGTTGCCGGTGCCTTTGAATTCTTCAAAGATCACGTCGTCCATGCGGGAGCCTGTGTCGATTAGGGCTGTGGCTACGATGGTGAGTGAGCCGCCTTCTTCGATGTTGCGGGCGGCTCCGAAGAAGCGCTTGGGGCGCTGGAGGGCGTTGGAATCGACGCCTCCTGAGAGGACTTTTCCTGAGGGCGGGACGACTGAGTTGTAAGCGCGGGCGAGTCTTGTGATGGAATCGAGCAGGATTACCACGTCGCGCTTGTGTTCGACTAGGCGCTTGGCCTTTTCGATGACCATTTCGGCGACTTGGACGTGGCGGGAAGCTGGTTCGTCGAAGGTGGAGGCGATGACTTCGCCTTTCACCGAGCGCTGCATGTCGGTGACTTCTTCGGGACGCTCGTCGATCAGTAGGACGATCAGATTTACTTCCGGATGGTTGGTTGTCACCGAATTGGCGATGGCTTGGAGCAGCATCGTCTTACCGGTGCGGGGCGGAGCTACGATCAAGCCGCGTTGGCCTTTGCCGAGCGGGGTGAGCATGTCCATGACGCGGCCAGAGAAGCTGTCGCGCGTGGTTTCGAGCTTGATGCGTTCGTCTGGATAGAGCGGCGTCAGGTTGTCGAAGAAGATCTTGTTGCGGGACTCCTCGGGTGGCTCAAAGTTGATGGCATCGACTTTGATTAAGGCAAAGTAGCGCTCACCTTCCTTGGGCGGACGGATCTGGCCGGAGACCGTGTCGCCGGTGCGGAGATCGAAGCGGCGGATCTGCGACGGGGAAACATAGACGTCGTCCGGACCGGGCAGATAGTTGTATTCGGGAGCGCGGAGGAAGCCGAAGCCATCGGGCAGGCATTCGAGGACGCCTTCGGCGAAGATGAGTCCTGATTTTTCGGCTTGGACCTGGAGAATCTTGAAGATGAGATCCTGTTTACGCATGCCGGCTGATCCGGCTACGCCAAGGTCCTTGGCGATCTGATTGAGATTGAGGATGCTGGAATCTTTGAGTTCGGCTAGGTCAAGACTGATGACTTCTTTGCCGCCTTGACGGCGGCGGTGTGTGCCGGCAAAGCTGGGGTCGGTTTGGGGGAGCTCTTCGTCTTTTGGCGGCGCGGCGGGAGGAGGAGCCGCTGCAGGAGGGGCGGCCACTGGAGGCGCAGCTTTCGGCGGCGCAGGTGGTGCGGCAGCGGGGGGGGCAGCAGGAGGCGCTTCAGCAAGCGGAGCGGCGGCAACAGGTGGCGTAGCCGGAGGAGGCTCGGCAGCAGCAACTGGCTTGGCTTCCTTCGGTGCTCTGGTTGCCGTTCTTGCGGGCTTTTCCGCTTTTACTTCCGGCTTGGACGCCTCCGGTGCTCCGGTTGCGTCTACTGGCGTTGGATTGTCTTGATCGCTTGCCAAATTTCCCTCACTCCCTGACCAGTCACCGTGGAGCTTGTTATCAGGCTGAAATCGCCCAGATGCTCCTTGATTCCGGTCAGTGCTTCATAACGTAATTTCTGTGTCTTCAGTTTGTCGAACTTCGTGGCGATCACCAGGCATCGCCGTTTCTGCTTCCTCAGCCAGCGGCTGAGTTCCAAATCCATTTCCATCCACCCGCGCCGGGCGTCCAGCAGCAGGCAACACATCTCAAGAGATTTTCTGCCTTCCAGGTACGCCTCGATCAGGGGCTTCCAGTTTTTTGTGATCTCCTTGGGAACCCGGGCGTAGCCATATCCCGGCAAGTCCACAAAACACCAACTTTCGTCGACATGGAAAAAGTTGATGCACTGTGTTCTACCGGGAGTGGCGCTGGTATGCGCCAGTCCCTTGATCCCCGCCAGAGCATTTAACAAGCTGGACTTGCCCACGTTGCTGCGTCCCAGGAACGCAATTTCGGGCAAAGCCACCCCGGGAAGCTGTTCCGGGAACTGCTCTGGCTGGAAAGCACTTATTATAAACTTTGCTTGCACTCTTTGCTTGCACTCAATGTCCCGACTGTTGAGTCTAATGGGTGAGCTTTTCTTCGGTTCCCTGGCCGGTGTTTTCTACCGGCGGCGGAAAGGTTCCGGGTTCGATCGGGCGTTCCAGCGCAATCTTTAGTACTTCGTCCATATTGTCGACAAAGTTTAGTTTCATCTGTTTGCGGACGGCTTCGGGAATGTCGGCGAGGTCCTTTTCGTTCTCACGGGGCAGGATCAGCTCATTGATTCCGTAGCGATGCGCGGCCAGCATCTTCTCTTTCAAGCCGCCGATGGGGAGCACTTTGCCGCGCAGCGTGATTTCGCCGGTCATGGCGATGTCGCAACGCACGGGGATCTTGGTCAGCGCGCTGCAAATGCTGGTGGCGATGGTGATTCCGGCGGAGGGGCCATCCTTGGGGATTGCGCCTTCTGGAACGTGTACGTGGATGTCGTAGCTGCGGTAGAAATCGCGCGGCAGACCTAGGAGCTGGGAACGGCTGCGGACGTAGCTCATGGCCGCCTGTGCCGATTCCTGCATCACGTCGCCGAGTTTACCAGTTGTAGTGAGCTTACCGCGGCCATCCATCACCGTAACTTCGGTGGAGAGGATTTGGCCGCCGACTTCGGTCCACGCGAGGCCGGTGGTTGCGCCGATCTCGTTGAACTTGTCGGCCTTCATGTCGCGGAACTTGATGGGTCCGAGGAGTTCGGTAACCTTGGCTTCGTTGACTACGGCTGTAGGAGCCTTGGTTTTTTTGGTGTTTGCAACAAACTTGCGAGTCACCTTGCGGCAGACGTTGCCGATTTCGCGCTCGAGGTTGCGGACGCCGGATTCGCGGGTGTAGCCCTGAATCAGCGTTTGCAGGCCTTCGTCGGAGAATTCGATTTCCTTGTCGGTGAGTCCTGTCTGCTCCATCTGCTTCTTCACCAGGAACTTCTTGGCGATTTCGAGTTTTTCGATTTCCGTGTAGCCGGAGAGACGGATGACTTCCATGCGGTCTTGCAGCGCTGCCGGGATCGTGTGCATCACGTTGGCTGTCGCGACGAAGAACACCTGGCTGAGGTCGTATTCAACGTCCAGGTAGTGATCGACGAACATGTAGTTCTGTTCCGGATCGAGGACTTCGAGGAGTGCTGCAGACGGATCGCCGCGGAAATCCATGGACATCTTGTCAATTTCGTCGAGCATGAAAACCGGGTTGCAGGTACCGGCCTTCTTCATCATCTGGATCATCTGGCCCGGGAGCGCGCCGATGTAGGTACGGCGATGGCCTCGGATTTCGGCTTCGTCACGCACGCCGCCAAGCGACATACGGATGAATTTGCGGCCTGTAGCCTTGGCGATGGACATACCGAGCGAAGTTTTGCCTACGCCGGGGGGGCCAACGAAGCAGAGAATGGAACCCTTGGGATTCTTGACCAGCCTGCGCACGGCGAGGAATTCGAGGATGCGTTCCTTGATCTTTTCGAGTCCGTGGTGGTCGGATTCGAGCACCTGCTCGGCGAACTTCAGATCGCGAATTTCCTTGGACTTCTTCTTCCATGGCACGGCGAGCAGCCAGTCAAGGTAATTGCGGGAAACGGTGGATTCAGCCGACATGGGCGGCATGTTTTCCAGGCGTTTGAGCTCTTGCAGCGCCTTTTCCTTGGCGTCGGGCGTCATGCCTGCGGCTTCGATTTTCTTGCGCAGTTCGTCGAATTCGCTCTTCTCGCCACGGCCCAGTTCCTTTTGGATGGCCTTGATCTTCTCGTTGAGGTAATACTCTTTCTGGGCGCGTTCCATCTGGCGCTTGACGCGGCCCTGGATGGTGCGGTCCATGTTGAGCTTTTCAATCTCGATGTCGAGCATTTCGGCGACGCGGGTGAGGCGGTCCACCGGATCAAAGATTTCGAGCAGCTCTTGACGCTCTTCGAGTGTGAGTTGGAGATTGGCTCCGACGGTGTCGGCCAGCTTGCCAGGATCGTCGACGCGGATGGCGGCGATCATGGTTTCGTAATTCAGGTTCTGGCTGAGTTTGACGTATTGTTCAAACTGGGTGGTGACGCGCGTCGTGAGGGCTTCGAGCTGGGGGCCTTGCTCGACTTTGTAGGACGAGGTGCGGACCACAGCACGGAAGAAGCCGTCCTCTTCGGAAACCGAGACGACCTTGGCGCGTTCCATGCCTTCGACCAGGATTTTGATGTTGCCGTCGGCGGACTTCAGGCTTTGGACGATGTTGGCGACGGTGCCGACCGAGTAGATCTCGTCAGGCGTGGGATCGTCCACGCTTTCGTCGTGCTGGGTGGCGAGGAAAATCTTCTTGTCGCCGGCAAGCGCCTCTTCCAGGGCACGGACGGACGATTCGCGGCCAACCACGAAGGGCGTCATCATGTGCGGGAAGATCACGACGCCGCGGATCGGCATCATGGGCAACCGTTTGGTATCTGGTTTGTCTTTGGAAGTAATCATGAGGGGCCGCGGGCCTCCTGGCCCGCAACTGACTATAAAAAGATTAGTGCGGTTTTAGTTTAACCCGCTTTTTCGAGCAATGCCAAGTTGATCTTCTGGTTGACGACCATCTCCTTGGTGACTACGAACTCGCGAACCTTCTTGTACGAGGGGAGATAGTACATCAAATCCAGCATCAACTCTTCGAGGATCATACGCAATCCGCGGGCACCCAATTTGCGCTCCATTGCTAACTGGGCAATGGCCTCCAGGGCGTCGTCACTAAATCTGAGCTTAACATTCTCGAAGTCGAAGAGTCTCTGGTACTGTTTCGAGATGGCATTCTTTGGCTTGGTGAGAATCTGCATGAGGGCATCTTTGTCGAGTTCGTCGAGCATGCCAATAACGGGCAGGCGTCCGATGAACTCAGGGATGAACCCGAATTTGATGAGGTCGATTGGCTGGGCTTGTTGGAGCAGTGCGGCGTCGCGGCGGATTCCGCGGCGTGGCTCTTCCTCTTGTGTTTTATGGAAACCCATGGATGTTTTGCCGACACGCTTGCCGATTACTTTTTCGAGGCCTACAAAAGCTCCGCCGCAGATGAATAGAATCTGCGAGGTATCGACGGCCGTGAATTCCTGGTGGGGATGTTTGCGTCCGCCTTGCGGAGGCACATTGGCTATGGTGCCTTCCAGAATTTTTAAGAGCGCTTGTTGGACGCCTTCGCCGGAGACGTCGCGTGTAATGGAAGGGTTCTCGTCTTTGCGGGCGATCTTGTCGATTTCGTCGATGTAGATGATGCCTTGCTGGCAGCGTTGGACATCCCAGTCTGCGTTTTGGAGCAGGCGAAGTACTATATTCTCAACGTCTTCTCCGACATAGCCGGCTTCGGTGAGCGTCGTGGCGTCGGCGATGGCGAAGGGCACATCAAGGATACGGGCCAGGGTTTGTGCAAGTAGGGTCTTGCCGGTACCGGTTGGTCCGATGAGGAGGATGTTGCTCTTGGAGAGTTCTACTTCGCCAGTAGAGCGCTTGTTCATTTGAACGCGCTTGTAATGGTTATAGACGGCGACGGCGAGCTTGCGCTTTGTCAGGTCTTGGCCGATGACGTACTGGTCGAGGTATTCTTTTAATTCCAGAGGTTTAGGGAGCTTTCCAGGAAGAGCACCGGCAGGTTCGGTCTTGTCATCTTCCAGGATAGAATTGCATACGGCGATGCATTCATCACAGATGTAGGCGCGCGGATAATCACTTGGAGAAGAGATTAGCTTCCCGACGACATCTTGGCTCTTATGGCAGAAAGAGCAACGAAGCTCTTCAGAACCGGTGCGCTTCAATAGGGACCCCCTACAGTCTGGCTACGCTACTATTATCCACCCGTGGGGTAGGGCTTGGCAATCCCCCCTTTTTTTGGCTGGCTGGTGAGGCCTTACTTCGTCCTGGCTTCTTTGATTTTCTCGACGAACTTTTTGGCGAGGTCTGTTATGGACTGGTAGTCGCCTGTTTTGGCACCGGCAGTCAGGTTTCCGCCGACACCCAGGGCGACACAGCCGGCTTTGATCCACTCGCCTGCATTTTCCAGGCTGACGCCGCCGGTGGGCATCATGGGAGCTTGAGGCAATGGGCCTCGGACGGCTTTCACAAAAGTTGGACCAAGCGTTTCACCGGGGAAAATCTTGACAATATCGGCACCCTCTTCCATTGCGGCGATGATTTCGCCGATGGTTCCGGCACCTGGCATGTAGGGGATCTGATACCGGCGGCATAGCCTTGCTGTGGCAGGATTCAGGGCCGGACTGACAACAAATTCAGCGCCGGACAAGATGGCGACGCGTGCGGTTTCAGGATCCAAGACAGTTCCGGCACCGAGGATGATTTCGCCTTTGGTGTATTTTTTTGCCAGTTCCGCGATCACTCCGGCTGCACCTGGCACGGTGAAGGTAATCTCAACGGCAGCCACACCCCCTTTGATACACGCGTCGGTGATGCGTTGTGCTTCCTCTGCATTGTTGGCGCGGATCACCGCGACCAGTCCGGCATCGACAATTTTTTGGAGGATCTTCAGTTTGACCATGTTGGTAAGTTATCATGTTATCGGAAAAGAGGAACCCATGAAGCGAAGCTCGCGAAGATCCTGTTTGACGGCGATGCTGGCAGCCGCCACACTCTCCAGCACCAAAACTGCCAGCGCCCAGCCTGGCAAGGGCCCGATTCAACTTCAGTGTGACCTTTTAGTGGACCCGAAGAAAGAAAAGGCCATGCTGGAGCACTGGGAGAAGGTGTTCAAGCCACTGGCCAAAAAGCAGCCTGGATTCATTGATGTAAAGCTCCTGAAGCTGCGCACGGCCATTCGGGGCAAGCAACCGGCGGGCGGGAACTATCGCTTCGCCATCACCCATCAGTCAGAGGAAACGCGGCAGACGTGGATCAAGTCTCACGATCACGTACTTGCCTGGGACCCGATTGAGGCCATGCTCCTTGACAAACAGTATGCCCTGTTGCTGTACGATATTTATTAATATCGAACGCTGCTCTTGACAATTGCGTTGCAGATATTAGAATAAGCAAGCATAGACTAGAATCGCGCAATCCGGGAATTTCGGAGACTGCCTACATGAAGAAACCGGCCAAACCAGCTAAGAGTGCCAAGCCAAAGGCTACCGTGCCGAAGGCCAAGGCTGCTCCAAAGCCTATTAAAAAAGTAGTTAAGAAACCGGCTCCAGAGGCGGCAAAGCCGGCCCCGCCAAAGATTGAACCGAAGCTTTCGGCCCCGGTGGGAATATCCGAGAAGGAACAAACTCAGCTCTTCGAACGCGCGATGCAGTTGTTCCACAAAGCCGATTATGCAAAGGCAGCACCTGTCTTCAAGACTTCTACCGATGGCCCGTCTTTGGAGAAGCGCCATGCCGCACAGATGCACATCAAGATGTGCGAACGGCGGATTCACGCCCAGTCCGGTCCGCAGACGGCTGAAGATTATTTCACCCTTGGCGTCTCGCTGATGAACCGGGGTGAGCATGCGGACGCAGAGGAAAACCTCCGTAAAGCATTGGCCAAGAACGCTAAGGCGGATCATTATCTCTATGCTCTCGCCCTTTGTCTTGGACAGCGGGGCAAAGGGATTGAAGCTGCCGAGGCTTTGGCTAAGGCGATTGAGCTGGCTCCGCAAAACCGGATCGCCGCGCGCAACGACGCGGAGTTTCAAGCCTTGATGTCTCAGCCAGCGATTCGGGATGTCTTGTATCCCGAGAGGAGCAACCCTGGCCAAAGCTAAACCCGCGCCGCCGGGCGATCCGTTACGAATTGTGGCGATCGGCGGTGGCACCGGGTTATCGGCTTTGTTACGGGGTCTGAAGGAATACGCTGTTGGTGAGCCTGGCTCACCGCCCCAAATCGATATTACGGCAGTTGTTACCGTTACTGACGATGGCGGAAGCTCGGGCCGATTGCGCCGCGAGATGGATGTGCTTCCGCCGGGAGACATCCGGAGTTGCATGGTGGCGCTTTCGGAAGATGAGGCATTGCTGTCCAAGCTTTTCCAATACCGTTTTGCTTCCGGGCGGGGTTTGAAAGGCCATAGTTTTGGGAATCTGTTTCTTACAGCGCTTACTCAGCTGACTGGCGATTTCGCAAAGGCTGTTGCGTTGTCTTCCGAAGTGCTAGCGAGTTTGGGGCGAATCTTCCCGTCCACATCATCCAATGTCGCCTTGCAGGCGTGGTTGGAAGATGGCTCGGTAGTTACTGGCGAAACTAAAATCAGCCGCAGCAAAGCCCCTATCCTCCGAATCGCGCTGAAACCGAGGCGCTGTCTGCCGTTGCCGGAGACTCTGCGAGCGATCGAAGACGCTGACCTTATTTGCCTGGGACCTGGGTCTCTGTTCACCAGTGTGATTCCGAACCTTCTTGTCGAGGGAATTCCGCAAGCCATCCGGCGCTCACGTGCCAGAAAATGCTACTTTGTGAATCTGATGTGGCAACCGGGCGAAACCATGCAATTCAAGGCATCCGACCATGTTAATGCCATTCACAATCACGCCGCCGGACCACTCATCGACACCGTTGTCGTGAACACCCGGCCTATTGCCGGTGATCTTCGCAAAAAGTACGCCGCTCAAAAAGTTTTTGCGGTCCGTACCGATCTTCCCGCTTTGGAAGAACAA
>Ga0315912_10003766_pt1 | contig 14852 bp, 14 predicted proteins | sample VfabasoilMG_FD_204469 | JGI IMG/M metagenome (GOLD analysis project Ga0315912, IMG submission 204469) | Garden soil microbial communities collected in Santa Monica, California, United States - V. faba soil | ecosystem: Environmental > Terrestrial > Soil > Garden | place: USA: California... | reverse complement strand
CGTTGTTGCCGTCGTCGCACTGCTCGAGTTCCTGGTAGCCGCACCCGTCAGAGTACGTCTCCGCGATACCGTTGCCGCAGCGTGCGGGCTCGCAGCCCTCACAGCGAAAATACCCCGGACGCAAGCAGTAGGAGGTGCATTCATCGCTGTCGTCGGCGTTGCCGTCGTCGCATTCCTCCAACCCTTCGGGCACTCCGTTGCCACAGTGCGGGAGCCAGCACGCGGGCCCGTTCCACGCGGCCGCTTCGCCGCCCGTGCCGGGCTCGTTTCCGTCGCCGCCGTCGTCGGCGTGTCCGCCGTCGCCCCGGCCGCCGGTGCCTCCATCGTGTCCGCCGCTTCCGCCGCGTGACCGAGCGCTCGTGCCGCCCGAGCCCGAGACCCCATCACCGCCCCGCCCGGCTTCCACGGACGTCTCGCCTGCCTCGCCCGACGAGCCGCCCAGCGGAGAGCCAGCGCCGGCGCTCGCGCCGGTTCCCGCGGTTCCCGCTCGGACGCCCGCGCTGCCGGAGGTACCCGCTGCGTGCCGCCCGCCGGAGTTCGCGCCCGCTGCTCCCGCCCGGGGCGCCTCTTCCGCTGGCGTCACGTCGTCACAAGCCGCAGCCCAGAACACGCTCGCGATGAGCGCTGGCGCGCGCAGCGACCGGAGCTGCCTGACTCCCGAGTGCACGAACGAAACTGGCATGACACCCTGCTCCCTGCCGTTGAGTGTGGACGCGCGACATCCCCCTTTCAAGGGAGTATTGGCGCATGTGGCGACATGAATGTCCGCGCGACGTGGCGCAACGAACCCCAGGTCGTCGACCGATCAGCCCTCGTCGCCGGGGAGACTGCTTGGCTCGAAAGGGGGAAGGGGCCACCGGGCGGCGGGGTCCGTCACAGGCTGAAAAGCGCTGCCGTTCGGCTCCGCGCGAGCCGCCCCGGCAATGCTTTTCAGCCTGCGACGCGCGCTGCGTTCAGGTTGCCCCAAGCGAGGCGAGCTCCGGCGACTCGCATCAGAATGCGCGGCGCAACAGCAGCTCCGGCAGGAGCGGGCCCGAGAGGCGCTCGCTCAAGTGCGCGTCGGCGAGTGCCGGCGCAGCTTCGCGAGTCGGGAGCACCTCGAGCGGGAACGCGAGGGCGCTGGCCGTCGCCGGTGGGCCGCCGGTGACGAGGCCTTCGTAGAGGGCGTGGCCGAAGGTGATGGGCAGCGTGCCAGCGGGGCTTTCGAGCAGGATGATGCCGCCCTCGTCGAAGAGCGCGAGCGCGTCTTGTTCGCGCGTGCGCGCGTTGGGCAGCGTGCTCGCGCCCTCGGGGACCAGGGCCCGGATCGCGGCGGCCTGGCGCGCGTGGAGGGCGTGCTTGCTCCTCGGGAAGGTGGCCCAGACGAGAGCGTTCAAGAAATCGTGCCAGGAGCGCGCCCGGGTCGGCACCTCGCCGGCCACGATGCGTGCGTCGTAGGTTCCGGGGCGCTCGCCCGGACGGCGGCGCGTGCGGCGCGGCTTGGTCGTCGTGACGAAGCGAACGCCCGGGGCCGAATGCTCCTCGGGCGCCGGAAAGTCGCGGTGCTCGGCGAAGCGGCGAGCGGCGGGCGCTAGCGGCCAAAATCGCGGGTCGGATTCGAAGAATCGGGCGTCCCAGCGCGGGCCGGCCATGGCGCACCATATCTCACCCTAAACTCACTGGCTCGGGGTGCCGTTCGAAAGTCCCAAGGGTTCCTCGGGTCGCGTGCCGCGCCCGTGGAGCATGAGTCCGGAGCTGACCGCCATGCTGAAGTCCACGCCATTCGAGCTACTCGACGACGAAGAGGGATCCATCGCAGTCGGCTGGGCCGGCGACGGCGTCATCTACGCGATCGTGGAGGGCGGGCTCAGCGCGAGCCTCGGCGCCCAATTTGCCGACCACGTGGCGTCGCTCGTGCGTGGCATGACCGGCGTGCACTACTTCGCCGACGCGGCGCTCATGAACCGCTACGACCTCCTGGCGCGCAGCGCCTTCGTGCGGATGGCCCTGGCGAATCGCCGTTGCTTCGAGTCCTTCACGTTTCTCGTCTGGCCGGACGGCGTGAGCCCTGCGGCGCGGGCGTTTGCGGACGCGCTCGGCCAGAACGTCGTCATGTGTACCCTGCTCGCCGACTTCGAGCGACGCCTGCTGCGAGCTGCGCCCCTGGCGCGCCAGCGGTTGAGCCCGGCGAGCTGGGAGCGCTTCGAGACGGCCTTCCGCACGCCACGCTGACTACCGAAACGGCTGGAGCCTCGCCCCGTGCCCGGCCTCGGGATAGCGTCGAGCCATGCTCGCCGCCCCGAAGACCGAACGCGAGCTCGGGCTCCGGGCGGAGGCGCTCGCCGGGGTCACGCTGGGTGAGCTCGCCGGGCGGCTCGGGCGTCCGGTGCCCGCGGATCTGAAGCGCGCCAAGGGCTTCGTGGGGGAGCTCGTCGAGCTCGGTCTGGGCGCGCCGGCCAAGTCGCGCTCGGGGCCGGATTTCGCCGACCTCGGCGTGGAGCTGAAGACGCTGCCCGTCGATCGGCGGGGGCGGCCGGTGGAGTCCACGTTCGTGTGCACGATCCCGCTTCTGCGCGTCGGCGACCTCGAGTGGGAGGATTCGCCCGTGCGCGCCAAGCTCGCCCGCGTGCTGTTCGTCCCCGTCGAGGGCGAGCGCGAGAGACCCGTGGCCGAGCGGCGCCTCGGCACCCCGCTCTTCTGGAGCCCGAGCGCCGAGGACGAGCGCGATCTCAAGTTCGATTGGGACGAGCTCAGCGGGCGCATCGGCCGCGGCGACGTGGAGAGCATCACCGGGCACCTCGGGCGCTACCTGCAGGTGCGGCCGAAGGCGGCCGACTCGCACGCGCGCCGTCGCGCGGTCGACGCCGAGGGGGTCGCGTTCGCCGCGCTGCCGCGGGGGTTCTACCTGCGCGCGCTCTTCACCGAGCGCATCGTCGCGGCCCACTACCGCTTGGGCTGAGCCTTGGTGCCGCCGCGCGGCGCGCGTCGCGGGGGTGGGGCCGGCAGCGGCAGGTCGCTCGCGAGCTCGCCGGGCAGCGGCTTCAAGCCCCAGTGGAAGTGGTCGAAATGGGCTCGGTTGTCGTCAGGCCCGAGCTGCTCCTTGAACAGGCCGTGGGCTCGGATCCGGCACGCAATCAGGTTCAACGCCGGCATGCCGGAGCTGCATGCGGTGCCCCGGGCGCGCGCGAACGCCGCCTTGACCTCGAGCGTCGTGCCCCCGACGTGAAACGCGTGGAGATCGAGGGCCAGGCCGTACGAGTGCATGCTCATGCGGCCGGGGTGCGCGAGCTTGTACACGTAGGCGCCCGAGAAGCGCACCTCGCTCACGCCGAGCGAGCGAAGCTCCGGAGCGATCTCGTCGAGCGCGAGCAGCAGGCGGCAGTCGGCGAGGAGCGGCCGGCGGTCGGGTGCGTAGAAGCGAATGCCGTGCAGCGGCGCCGTCAACACCACCGGTGTCGCGATGCCGAGCACCGGCGCGTTCTCGCGAAAAGGTACAGCGCGGGATCTGAGCTCGCTGAGGCACGAAGCGCCGCCCGGGATCGGGCTTGCCGCCGTCGTGGCGGGCGGGGCAAAAGGCCCCACGACGGTCGCCGGAGGCGGCGCCGTTCCGTGTGCGGCCCCGCCCGTCTTGGCGAGCGACGGCGATGGCGCGTACGGCGAGGCCAGCGCGGCGCCGGGCTCGGCACCGGGGGTCGCCTGCCGCTCCCAGGCAGCGAGGGGCAGCTCCGGCGTGACGGGGGGCAGTGGAGCCACGGCGGTGCAGGCGGGGAGCCCCGCTAGCAGGCAGAAAAGCAGCCGCCCGGTCACGGTCGAAGTCTTCCACGCGCCGGGCCCGTAGGCCAAAAATTGCCGCGTGAAACGGCTCCGACCGGTGCCGTCAGCCGTCGGAGCGGGGCCCGGGCTCCACGGCGCGCGTGAGCTCGCGCACCAGCATGGTCGCGTAGCTGCCCGAGGGCAGGTCGAACGCGAGCCGCAAGCGGTCGGGCTCTTCGCTCACGGAAAAGTCGCCGAGGCGAACCAGGAGATCACGGCGCGTGCCCGGGGCGTGCCGGGCGAGCTCGCCGAGCGCTGCTTCGCTCAGGCCGAGCTCGGCGAGCACCTCGGCTTCGAGCCGTGCGGCGTCGGCGGCAGCGGCGCGCATCTTCGGGCCCGGCATCGGCCCGGTGAGGCAGAGATCGTTCGCGGCGTGGCGCGGCATCTCGCGCTCCACGTCCTCGATCACGAACGACGCTCCGGCGCCGCTCAGGCGCACCACCTCGCCGAGCAGGAGCCGCTCGCGGCCGAGCGTGAGGCGGCGCGTGGCGTAGCGATTGAAGATCTCGGACTGGAGCGCGCTCGCGTAGAGCTTCGAGAGGAAGCGCTCGCGCCCGCGGGGCAGGGGCGCGTTGCCGCTCAGCCAGGCGACCGCCTCGGCCACGTTTCTGCCGTTACGACCGAAGCGCTGCGGTCCGAAGTAGTTCGCGTGGCCCCGGGCCGCGAGCCAATCGAGCACGGCCCGTGCGCGCGCCAGGCTTCCGGGCTCGACGCCCGCGAGGCCAATGCGAAACCGGTTACCGCGGAGGTGCCCGGTGCGAAGCTTGTTCGTGTGGCGCGAGCTCTGTTTGATGACGAGCTCGGACGGCAATTGCCAGCTGTCCGGCGCCGGGGCCTGGCCGGGCACGGAGAGCCACTGCGTCGTCACGCCGTGTCGATCCTTCATGCCGGCGTAGCCGATGTCGCGCTCCGGCACGCGGGTGGCGCGGGAGATGGCGAGGGCCGCGTCGCGCGTGTTCATGCCGCGCTTTTCCACGAGCACGTACCAGTGGTCGCCCGTGCCGCTCGGCTCGTACGCCGGCAGCTCCTCGACGACGAAGTCCTCGAGCTCGGGTCCGATCGCGCCGCCGGTTCCCGGGAGGTCGGCCGTGAAGAGCGGCGGCTCGTGCGGGGTGAGGCTCACTTGCGCTTGCCCAGCAGCGTCTCGAGCGCGTGCAGGAGGTCGTCGCTCGCCGAGTCGGCGTCGAGCGACTCGAGCTCTTCGATGCCCAGGATGAGCAGCTCGGGATCGGCGCGGGATTCGGCTTCTCGTAGCTGCGCGAGCACGCCGGGCGGCGGCGGCGGCACGCTGTCCGCCTCGGGACCCTGCGGGCAGTCGATGACGAGCACGGCGATGTTGTCGCGCCCGCCCGCCGCATTGGCACGCGTCACGAGATCCTGCGCGATCCCTTCCGCTTCGCCCTTCCAGGCCAGCACGGCAGCGATGTCCTGCGCGGACAGCATGCCGCTCAGTCCGTCGCTGCAGAGCAAGTAGCGGTCGCCGGCGACGACGGGGTAGGAGCGCAGCGACACGCGCAGCTTCGGGTCGATGCCGAGCGCGCGGGTGACGACGTTCTTCGGCAGGCGCTCGAGCACCGTGTCGTCGAGCTCGGGGCGTTGCTCGAGCACGTCGGTCAGGAGCGAGTGGTCCTGCGTGAGGAGCTCGAGGTGGCCGGCGCGCATCCGGTAGCAGCGGCTGTCGCCCACGTGGCCCACGTGCATCAAGCCCGAGCGGGGCGAAAAGCACGCGGCCACCACCGTCGTCCCCATGCCCTTGTGCTCGGGCGTGCTCTTGGCGATCTCGATCACGTCCTGGTTTGCCTTCAGGATCGCGGCGGAGAGCCGGCGAGCGCCGCCGGGGATGCCGAAGCGGTCGAACTCCGGCTGCTCGTGCGTGCGGCGGATGGTCGCGCCGAAGTAGTTCGCGAGCGAGCGGGCGGCGAGGGCACTCGCGACCTCGCCGGAGCGGTGCCCGCCGGCCCCGTCGCAGACGACGTAGAGGTCGAGGTCGGAGCGGACGAGGACGACGTCTTCGTTGCTCGGTCGCGACTTGCCGACATCGGTCAAGCCGGCGGCACGGAGCACGAGATCCAGGGACATGCGTGGGGGGATCCCGAGTATAGCCACGCTTGAGGCAGGGACTCGAGCCTGTCATGATGCAGGAGGTGCCCGCCGCCCGCCAGCGCAAGACAGGCCTCGTGCTCTCGGGCGGGGGCATGCGCGGCGCCTACGAAGTGGGCGTCGTCGCCGGCATCGCGGAGGTGATGGGACCCGACGCGGCGCGCGGGCCGCTGTTCGACGTGTACGCAGGCACGTCCGTCGGCGCGATCAACGCCGCGTTCTTCGCCGCCAACTCCGACGAGCCCGGCCATGGTGCCGCGCGCCTCGCCAAGCTGTGGGGAAGTCTGCGCCTCGCCGACCACGCGCGCGTGCGGCCGTTCGGTTTGTGGGCGGGCGGTCTCAAGCGCAAGCTCGAGCGTCTCACCTCGTCGCAGCACCTCGGCACGTCGCTGCTCGACACCCGCGCGCTCGAGGTCGTGATCCGGCGCGCGGTGCAGTGGGAACGCCTGCATCGGAACATCGCGTCGGGCCGCGTGCACGCGCTGATGGTGGCCGCTCTGCACGTGGCCTCGGGGCGCACGACCGTGTTCGCGGAGCACGCGCCCGGCGTGCAGCTTCAGCCCGCACGCGACGAGCGTCGCGTGACGACCGTCGGCCGCATCACCGCCGACCACGTGCTCGCCTCCGCCGCGATCCCGCTCCTGTTCGCGATGCGAAAGGTCGGCGAGCACTACTATTGCGACGGCGGCCTGCGCTTCAACACGCCGATCGCGCCGGCGATTCGCGCGGGGGCCGAGCGGCTCGTCGTGATCTCCGTGCGGCACATGCGCTCCGCGCGCGAGCTCGACGCCCAGGAAGCCGCCGATCGGGGCGAAGGCCAGGACGTGGGCCCGCTGTTCCTGGTCGGCAAGCTCCTGAACGCACTGCTCCTCGATCCGGTCGCGTCCGACCTCCAGATGATGGAACGGCTGAACCAGATGATGGAGGTGCTGGAGGAGGCGCTGCCGCCCGATCAGCTCGAGCGCGTCCAGAAGGTGTGGATCCAGCACCGCGGGGCCCCGTACCGCCGGCTCGACACCCTCGTGTTCACCCCGTCCGAAGACCTCGGGCGCAAGGCCGGGCACTACATCAGGCATCGCCTCGACAGCTCCGAGATCCAGACCCTGGCGCGCTACTTTCTGGAGCGGGCGGCGCACGAGAGCGAGGTCCCCGGCGGGGAGGCCGACTGGGCCTCGTACCTCCTTTTCGACGGCGGATTCGCGCAGGAGATCATCGAGCTCGGTCGCAGGGATGCCCACGCGAAGGCGGACCTGATAAAACGGTTCTTCGGGGCCGTTTGAGAGGCGCCATGACAGGGGACGATCAGAAGCACAGGCGGCTCCTCCTCGTCGACGACGACAGCGTGAGTCGCAGCGTCCTCTCCCGCCAGCTCGCCGCGCGCGGCTACGACATCCTCGAGGCGGAGAGTGGCGGCGCCGCCCTGCGGCATCTCACGCAGCTCGACGCGCCGCGCATGGCGGTCGTCGACTGGAACATGGGCACCATCAACGGGCCCGAGCTGTGCCGGATCCTGCGCGGACGCTCGCCCTACGTGTACGTCGTGCTCACGACCGCGCGCGAGGGCCGCCGCCCGCTGGTGGAGGCGATGAACAGCGGTGCCGACGGCTACATCCAGAAGCCGGTCGACGTCGACGAGCTCGAGGCGTGGCTCGTCGCGGGCCAGCGCATCGTGGAGCTCCAGGATGGCCTGCTCAAGGCCCACGCCGAGCTCGAGCGCCGCGCCACGCACGACGCGCTCACCGGCATTCGCAACCGCGGCAGCCTGATGGAAATCCTCGGTCGCGAGCTGCGCCGCTCGCTCCGCACGAAGTCGGCCACGGGCGTCATTCTGCTCGACGTCGACCACTTCAAGACCATCAACGATACCCGCGGGCACCCGGTGGGGGACGAGGTGCTCGTCGAGCTCGCGGCGCGCTGTTCCCGCGTCGTGCGCGACTACGACGTGGTGGGCCGTTACGGGGGCGAGGAATTCCTCGTGATCCTGCCCGGGGGAACGCTGCCCGACGCCGCCTCCGTCGGCGGGCGCCTGCTCGACGCCATCGCGCGCCGCCCGTTCCACGTCAGCTCGGGCGAGCTCAACGTCACGGCGAGCGCTGGCGCCTCCTCGACGGGCCAGGGCTACCTCGACGTCGACGCCCTGATCGCCGCCGCCGACACCGCCCTCTACGAAGCCAAGCGCGCCGGCCGCGCCCGCCTCCACGTCGCCACCGAAGCCGGCCAACCCGAAAGCGCCCGCTTCGGCCCCACGGAGCCCGACACCCTCAAGGGTCCCGACTGAACGAGCCGAGAGGCTCGCACGGCACAGCGCCGTCTTTCATTTTTTGGGGGGCCACCTGAGCGCGGCGCGCGTCACAGGCTGAAAAGCACGGTGCGGCCCCCGCACCGCAAGCCGAACGTCACCGCAGCCGCGGTGTGCGTCGTCGCCATTCACGCGCCGCGCGTCGCCGTTCACCCGCCGCCCGTCGCCAATCACGCGCCGCGCGTCGCCGTTCACCCGCCGCCCGTCGCCGTTCACCCGCCGCGCGTCGCCGTTCACCCGCCGCGCGTCGCCGTTCACCCGCCGCGCGTCGCCATTCACCCGCCCGTTGTCGTCCAGCAGCGCTTTTCACCCCCTGACCCCCTCCGGCCTCCGCAACCCCGTTTCGAATGCCTCAGCCCCTTGACGTGTCCGCCGCTTGAACTATAGCCCTATTCAAGATGCATGGCTGGGGCTCCTTCATCGCGCCGATCTCCGGGCACCGGCAGGGGACGCGTGCCTGAGCGTGGGCCGCGTCAGCTCGCGCTGGCGTTCCCCGCTCGCTGGGGCGGGGCGCGGGCAGGTGCGGGTCGAAAGCGTGGACAGCGGGGCAAGGTTCCGCATCGGGCTCGCCCGCGTCACCGCGCGGCCGAGCCCGTTCACGTGACGTTGCGCTCCCGGGTCGCTCCCCTCCGCAGCCAGCATGTATTCCCGACGGTGCGCCTCGCTTTGGGCCGCGCCTCTCGGCGCGACCCAAAGCGCTTCCGGCTCTTGCATTTCTCCGTGCAGCACGACCACCTGCACCTCGTCGTCGAAGCGAGCGACAAGCGGGCCCTTTCGAGCGGCGTCCGCAGTATCGCCATCCGGGTTGCTCGCTACGTGAACGACCTCCTGTCGCGACGTGGGCCGCTCTGGGCGGATCGCTGGCACGGGCACGCGCTGCGCACTCCGCGCGAGGTGCGAAACGCGCTCGTCTACGTGCTCGCGAACTTCCGCAAGCACACGCGCCGCCCGCGAGCGTCGGGGATCGATCCGTTCTCGTCGGGAAGGTGGTTCGATGGGTGGCGCCCGTGGAAGCCGAGCTCGGGCGTGGCGCCTCCTTTCGCGGAGGCGCGGCGTTGGAGCGACGCCGAAGCGTCGCGCCCCGTCTCAACGCCGCGTACGTGGCTGGCTCGCGTCGGCTGGCGGCGGCGCGGGCTGGTCGGGCTGAGCGAAGGGCCGGTGCCGGCGGTCGTCACGCCACGCTAGGGACGCAGGGCCCGCCGGGCGTCGCCGGGCGTCGCCGGGCGTCGCCGGGCCGCACTGCGCGCGTCGCCGGGCCACGCTGCGCGCGTCGATGCAGCAAGGCGGCGGTCGTCCATCCGCGGATCCGCGGAGCAGACCCGAGTGAAGCGCGACATGGGCATTCATTCAGGCTAATGCCGAAATCCACGCAGGAATGGCATGATCCTGGGCCCCGCCCGAGGTCGGCGAGTGACGGCGTTTGCGTCCCGGTGTTACCTTGCGATGTGGAGCAGTCGCCCATGAAACCGACGCGCTCGAGGAACCCTCCCCGCGAGCTTCGCCCGCAGGGCCAAGCGCTGGCCACGGACCTTCCGGCGCCGCGCGGCCTCGTTGCGGGCACCTTCTCGATCGAGGGCGACGACTACGTCGTGCTCGGCTTTCCGCTACCGGTGCGGCGGGTTCCCGACGGGCTCAGCGCTGCCGAGCGCGAGGTGGTGCTTCTCGTCTGCGACGGTCGCTCGAACGCGGAGATCGCGAGGGCCCGCAAGACTTCCGTGAGCACGGTCGCCAACCAGCTCAGCTCCATCTACATGAAGCTCGAGATCTCCGGACGGCAAGAGTTGCTGCGCTGCTGCACGCTAGAGCGCGCGGAGGGCCCGTGAGCCGGCGGGGCGGCGGGCGGAGGGACTATCTTGCCATCGTCGAAGCGGCCTATGCGCAAGGACGCTCGGATCAGGAATGGGTTCAGGGGCTGGCCGAGGCGGCAGTTCCGATCGTCGATGCGGGACATGGGGTCCTCGCCTACACCTACGATGCAAGGGAGTCCGGCACCGTCCACATCGGTGACTACGCCGAGGCTGGCAGCACCATTCCCCTCGAGCCGCAGGTGCGAGCGTTCACCGCTGCTCTGCCTCCGGACCTGGTTCGCCCCTTTTATTCGGCCAGCCCGCCCACCGAGCTCCTGCTGAACCTCCTTCCCCCAGCTCCCCCTCCCGTGACGGCAAGTCGCGGCGTTTTGGAGCAGGGGCCGGTCGTGGCGATGGATGCGGTGGGCCTTCGCGGCCACAATCCGGACGCGCGCGGGTGCGTCATCTCGGCCCCGAGCACCGGCCCTTATCGACTCCCTCCGCGAACGCGCGCGTCGCTCGACCGCGTCGCGCTTCATCTTGCCGCGGCGCATCGCTTGCGTCAGAAGCACGTGTCGCTCGATCCGCTCGCCGGAGCCGAGGCGATTTTTTCGACGCAGGGTAAGCTGGAACATTCCGCCAGTGCGGGCGGCCCCCCAGCCGTGCTGCAGGGCGCGGTCGAAAAGCGCCTGATGGGGCAGCGCGTTCGAGCCGAGGAGCCGGAGCGCGCGCTCGAGCTCTGGCGAGCGCTCGTCGCGGGGTACTGGACGGTGGTCGATCACGTCGACCACGACGGCAAGCGGTTCCTCCTGGCGCATCGCAACGACGTGACGTTGCTGCGCCCCACCGCTCTCGACCGAAACGAACGAATGGTGGCGCTCTACGCCTCCTGGGGCCACTCGGGCAAGCTCATGGCGTACGAGCTCGGCGTGTCGGAGGCCGCGGTGTCCGCGCACCTCGCGAGCGTGCTCCGCAAGCTGCGTCTGCGCTCGCGCGCCGACCTCGTCGGACTCTTCGGAACGCAAGGCGACGGTGATGCTTTGCCGGCGACACCCACGAAGCGCGCGGAGGGCCTGTGAGCCGCCGCGGCAGCGGGCGGAGGGACTATCTTGCCGTGGTCGAAGCGGCGTACGCCCAAGGACGCTCGGATCAAGAGTGGGTTCAGGGACTCGTGGAGGCGGCACGACCGATCGTGGATGTGGGACATGGGGTCTGTGCCTACAACTACGATGCGAGCGAGCGCGGCGCCGTCCACCTGGGTGCCTTTGCCCATGCTGGCGGCGCTAGCGATCTCGAGGCCAAGGGGCGAGCGTTCGCCGCTTCGCTGACCCCGGACCAAATTGGACCCTTCTATTCCGCCAGCCCGCCCACCGAGGTTCTCCGAAACCTCTTTCGCCCACGTCCCTCCACGGCCGTAAGTCTCGCGGCAAGTTTCGAGACTCTGGCGAAGGGGCCGTCCGTGGTGATGGATGCGGTGGGCCTTCGCGGCCACAATCCGGACGCGCGCGGGTGCGTCATCTCGGCCCCGAGCACCGGCCCCTACCGACTCCCTGGGCGAACGCGCGCCGCGCTCGACCGTGTCGCGCTCCATATTGCCGCCGCGCATCGCCTGCGTCAGCGGCAGGTGTCGCTCGATCCGCTCGCCGGGGCCGAGGCGATTTTTTCGACGCAGGGTAAGCTCGAACATTTCGCGAGCGCCGGGAGCCCCCCTGCCGCGCTGCAGGGCGCGGTCGAAAAGCGCCTGATGGGGCAGCGCGTTCGAGCCGAGGAGCCGGAGCGCGCGCTCGAGCTCTGGCGAGCGCTCATCGCAGGGTACTGGACGGTGGTCGACCACGTCGACCACGACGGCAAGCGGTTCCTCCTGGCGCAGCGCAACGACGTGACGTTGCTGCGTCCCACCGCTCTCGACCGCAACGAACGCATGGTGGCGCTCTACGCGTCCTGGGGCCACTCGGGCAAGCTCGTGGCGTACGAGCTCGGCCTCTCGGAGGCCGCGGTGTCGGCGCACCTCGCGAGCGTGCTCCGCAAGCTGCGCCTGCGCTCGCGCGCCGACCTCGTCGGACTCTTCGGAACGCCCAGCGAGGGGTGAGGCGGATGGCGCTTGCTACGGCTCCGGACTCGGCTCGAGCGCGAAGCAGTAGAGCGAGCCGCGGCCGCCGCCCTCGCTCACGGTGCCGTCCTCGTAGTTGTCCGTGAACGGCGCGCACCCCACGGTGTGCGTCGCGTTGAAGTACGGCGGCCGGCCGCCGCCGTCGCGGTTCGAATGGCCGACGCCGGCGGTGTCGTCCTCCGAGTCCGACGTCCAGTCGTCGCACGTGTTGCCCTCGAACAGCGTGCCGTCGACGTTCGAGCCGGTGAGGATATCGTGCACGCTGTTGGCGAGCTCCTCGCCGGTTTCGTCGAGCGCGATGCCGAGATCGGCGGGTGGCCAGGTGTCGTCGAGCGCCTCGCCCGCTTCCTGCGCGTGGAGATCCTCGAGAGTATTCGCGATGACGGCGCCGGCCTGGTTGCGCCAGGGACCCGTGCCGATGCGGTCGCGCGCGTCGACCGCGCTGGTGCTGAGGTAGGCACGCCAGGTCTTCGCGCCGAACGTCTCCGAAACCGCGGTCGCCAGCGTCTTGCAGAACGCATCCGCTCCGTCGAGCCCAGCGAGGTTGCCGCCGGTCGGCATTCCCTTGCTCGTGACGAAGAAATTCATGCCCGCCTTCGGCGTCACTCCGCCGCTCGAGCCCGCCTCGCCGCCCTGACCCGCGGTGCCACCGCTCGAGCCGGCGCTCCCGCCCGAACCCGCTGCGCCGGCGGAAGCACCTCCGCTTCCGGCGTTCGAGCCAGCCATTCCGTTCGCTCCCGCTCCGCCGTTGCCGGCACCGCCGCCGCCCGAGCCCATACCGGCCGCTCCGCCCGAGCCCCTACCGGCCGCTCCGCCCGAGCCCGCGGACATCCCACCCTTGCCACCCGACGCCGGAGTCCCAGCACTGCCTCCCGTTGGCGTTGCGCCTGCGGCGCCGGCTCCACCCCGACCCGCGGTCCCCGTGGATCCTGCTTGCGGAGAGCCCGCCTGCGAATCGTCGTCGTCCGAGTCATCGCTCGAGCAGGAGACCATGCCGAGAACGAGCGCCCAACCCGCGATTTTCGTGATCCGTGTCATCGCATCCTCCGCGCAAGAGCGAACGGCTCCGAGGTTAGCAGCATGACGAGCCCAAAGCTCGTGATGCTGCTGCGCCGGCAGCGCCCTAGCGTGGCGCGGGCCCGCCCATCACGGCGGAGCGTAGAGGCAGTCGAGCGCGTCCGTGATGAGCGACTCGCACTCTACCGCGTGCGGGAGCCAGTCGAGGAACGGCTCGCAGGACCAGTTCTCTTCTGGCGGCGGCGTCGCCGCCACGCACCCGAGGAACGTCGCCCACTCGTCCTCGCAGTTCGTGCCTGCGAACTGGTTCTGGTAGCCGTCGATGCAGGCGGTGATGCACTCGTTCCAGTTCACGTCGAACTCGTCGATGCACTCGGAGGCGAGCGTCGCCTCACAGTAGCGAGCGCACCGGCGCCCCATGCCGTCGGTACAGCGCGGCGAGGACGCGGTCGCACGCACCTCTGTGGTCGGGCTGTTCGGCGGGCTGAGCTTCCAGGCGAGGGTCTGCCCCGGCTTCACGCCAATGCCGAAGTCGAAGCGGTGCTCACCCGGCTCGAACAGCGCCGGTCGCTCGTTCTGGACGTCGAGCGGGAAGTAGTTCTTCGCCGTGCCGTACGGCACGCTGATGCTCACGCCGTTGTCGTTCTCGTAGCCGAAGTACGCCGTGAGCTTGCCGTTCCAGGAGTCGACGCAGTCGAGCGAGGGGATCAAGGGTGCTTGGCCACCGCGCCGATAGGCCTCGTCGAGGAACGGAAGGTAGGGGTCGTGCGTCGCTGGCTACATCCGCGCCGACGCGCCGTACGTGCCGTGAGAGCGGTTACTAGACACCAGGCGAAGGGCGGCGCGCAACTGACGTTCGTGTGACGGGTACAGTCGGGGCGGAGGGGGCGCCGTCGCGGGCCATCCGCCGCGATCCGTCGCTGCCGTCCGAAAAAGTTACGTGAGCTCGCGAAGTCCGCGGCTAGAATCGGCGCGCGATCCGAAGAGCGCTAACGAAAAGGGGAAGAACACATGAAACATCCGGCAACCGCGGCGGTCTGCGCCGCGCTGTTCCTTTCGATCGTCGGCTGCGGACCTGGCGTGGGTGGCGAGGAGTCGTACGGGCAGGTGCAGGAGGCGTTGACCAACGCCGAGATCATCCACTTCACCAACCCGAGCGCATGGACCGTCTACACGGGAGCCGCCACCCTCGGCACGGGAGCCAACGGCGGTCTCGCGCTCAGCAATCTGACGACGACGTACGTCGAGGTGCAAAGCGCTCCGTTGACCCCGATCGGAACGCTGCCAAACCAGGTGGGGCTGTGGATCAACATCCCCGTCAAGATGCCCTGGGGGCAACTGAAGATGGCCTTCGATGCCCCGTCGGCAGGGCTCTACAGCCGGTACACGAACACCATCAACCTCGCCGGGGTCGGCCCCGGCCTCTTCCTGTTCATCTTTCAAGTGGCGAGCGACGTTCCCGCCAGGATGGCGTCCGCCCGTGGCGACTTGCGAGTTCGCGTGGCAGTCGGCGGGCCCACCACGGCCGCGCCGTTCGAGCTCAGACACATTGCGTTCGAGTCCTGCAATCGCAACGTGGGTGATTTCGTGCGGTGGCCGCTCGACGGCGAGTATGGCCGCGACTGGGTGATCAACAACTTCTTCGACCACGCGGGCGGCTCTGCGTTCGTCGACTTCAGAAATGGAGATCGGACCTACGACGGTCACGAGGGGACGGACATCGACATCCCGAGCTTTCGCCAGATGG
>Ga0315912_10003765_pt1 | contig 14852 bp, 13 predicted proteins | sample VfabasoilMG_FD_204469 | JGI IMG/M metagenome (GOLD analysis project Ga0315912, IMG submission 204469) | Garden soil microbial communities collected in Santa Monica, California, United States - V. faba soil | ecosystem: Environmental > Terrestrial > Soil > Garden | place: USA: California... | reverse complement strand
GTCGCGCCCCTCGTGTTGACGCCGCTGGTTCTGATCTTCGGCGAGGTCGCGCCGAAAACGCTCGCCGCACTGCACCCGGAACGGATCGCCTACCCCGCCGCCTATCTGCTGGTTGCCATCGGCAAGGTGCTGGACCCGTTTGTCTGGATCATCAACCGCATCGCCAACGCGTTGCTGCGCGCGGTCGGTGTAAGGACCGAGCGGACGGCCGACGACACGATCTCGCGCGAGGAACTGCGCACGGTCGTGATCGAGGCCGGCGGCATGATTCCGCGCCGCCACCAGCGCATGCTGCTCAGCATTCTCGACCTCGAGGAAGTCACCGTGGACGACATCATGGTGCCGCGGGCGGAGATCGCCGGCATCGATCTCGACAAGTCTTCGCTGGAGATCGTGGAGGCGCTGTACAACTCGCAGCACACGCGCCTGCCCGTCTACCGCGGCAACATCGACGGCATCGTCGGCATCCTGCACGCGCGGCGGCTGCCACGCATCCTCAAGGAACGGGAAGAATTCGACGTGCAGCAGCTGGAGAAGGTTCTCCAGGAGCCCTACTTCGTGCCGCTCGGCACGCACCTGCAGAACCAGCTCGTCAACTTCCAGCGCACGCGCCAGCGTTCCGCGCTCGTGGTCGACGAGTACGGCGTCATCCAGGGATTGATCACGATCGAGGACATCCTCGAGGAGATCGTCGGCAAGTTCACGACCGACATGCAGGCGCACCACCAGTACATCCACCCGCAGCCGGGAGGTGCCTGTCTCATCGATGCCGGCGTCACCATCCGCGAGATCAACCGGCAGCTGCACTGGGACCTGCCGGTGGATGGTCCGCGCACGCTGAACGGGCTGATCCTCGAGCACCTGCAGACGATGCCGGAATCCGGCACCAGCCTGCGGATCGGCAGTTACGCGATGGAGATTACCGGAGTCACCGAGAACGCGGTGCGCACCGCACGCGTGACGCGCCTCGCCGACCCGGCGGGCGGGTCGGGCTGATAAGTCTCAGGACAACAGGCCCTTCAGCGCTTCGTCGAGGCTCGCCACGGCACGGACTTCGATGCCGTCCACGCCGCCCTTCGGCTGGTTGCCGCGCGGGACGATCGCGCGGCGGAAACCGTGCTTGGCCGCCTCCTTCAGGCGTTCCGGGCCGTTCTGCACCGGCCGGATTTCCCCGGAGAGCCCCACCTCGCCGAAGGCCGCGAGATCGCGCGGCAGCGGCAGGTCCCTGAGGCTCGACAGCACGGCGAGCAGCACCGGCAGGTCGGCGGCTGTTTCCGCGATGCGGACGCCGCCGACGACGTTGAGAAAGATGTCCCGATCCGAGGTCGTGACGCCGGCGTGCCGGTGCAGGACCGCGAGCAGCATCGCCAGCCGGTTCTGATCCAGCCCGACCGTCACGCGCTTCGGGTAGTTGCCGAAGGCGTTGTCGACCAGCGCCTGCACCTCGACCAGCAGCGGGCGTGTTCCCTCGCGTGTCACCATGACGACGCTACCGGCCACGACCTCCTCGTTCCGCGACAGGAAGATCGCGGACGGGTTCGACACCTCGCGCAATCCCTTGTCGGTCATGGCGAACACGCCCAGTTCGTTCACCGCGCCGAAGCGGTTCTTGACCGCGCGGATCACCCGGTGCCGGCTGCCGCTGTCGCCTTCGAAGTAGAGGACAGTGTCGACCATGTGCTCCAGCACGCGCGGCCCGGCCAGCGCGCCCTCCTTGGTCACGTGCCCGACCAGGAACACGGTCGTGCCGGTCTGCTTCGCGAAACGCACCAGCTGCGCGGCGCACTCGCGGACCTGGCCGACCGCGCCCGGCGCGGACTGGAGCAGTTCCGTGTACACCGTCTGGATGGAATCGACGACCAGCACCTGCGGCTGCTCGGCGGAAGCGAGCGCGAGAATGCGCTCCAGCGCGTTCTCGGTCAGCACGCGCAGCTTCTTCAGGTCGAGGTCGAGGCGCCGCGCGCGCAGGCCGACCTGGTCCGCCGACTCCTCGGCACTGACGTACAGCGTGCGCAGGCCGGTGCCCGCGAGCGAGGCCAGCGCCTGGATCAGCAGCGTGGACTTGCCGATGCCCGGATCGCCGCCGATGAGGATGACCGAACCGGGTACGAGGCCGCCGCCGATCGCGTGATCCAGCTCCGACATGCCGGTGCCGAGCCGCGGCTGCTGCTCCGCATCGAGTTCCGACAGGTTGCGGATCGAGGATTCCGGCGCGGAGACGACGCGGAAGCGCGACGACTTGCCGCCGGTCGCGCCCTGTACGACGGTCTCAACCAGCGTGTTCCAGGCGCCGCATTCCCCGCACTGCCCCGTCCACTTCGGGGCCGCGGCGCCGCACTCGTTACATTGAAACTGCGTCTTCGCCTTCGCCATGCGCCACGAAACTCAACCGCTTCTGCACGCCGCACAGGACTTCGTAGGGAATGGTGCCGGCATGCCGCGCCACTTCCTCGATCGGGAGCCCGCCGCCCCACAGTTCCACCTCGTCGCCGACCGCGGCCTCCGGGACCGGCCGCAAGTCCACCGTCAGCATGTCCATCGAGGCAACGCCGACGATCGTCGTGCGCCGACCGCGCACGAGCACCGGCGTACCGGTCTTCGCGTGCCGTGGAAATCCGTCGCCGTAGCCCGCGGCCACGACGCCGACGGCCATGTCCTCGGGGCAGCGCCAGTCCGCGCCGTAACCCACCGGTTCACCGCGCGCGAGACGCCTGACGGAGATCAGGCGCGAACTGAAGCTCATCGCCGGCCGCAGGCCGTGATCGGCGCCCGTGCCCTTCTCCAGCGGCGACACGCCGTAGAGCATGAGACCGGGGCGAACCCAGTCGGCCTGGCTCTCCGGCCATGCCAGCACGCCCGCGGAATTCGCTATCGAACATTCGGCATCGAGACCGCGACCGGCCGATTCGAACCGCCGCAACTGTTCGCGGGTCCATTCATCTCCCGCGTGCGAGGCGCGCGCGAGATGCGTCATCAACCGGGCGGGACCCTCGACGGAACGGCACTCGTGCAGCCGCCGCCAGGCTGCCGCGGCCGCCTCCACCTCGAAGCCGAGGCGATGCATGCCGGTGTCGATCTTGAGCCAGCAGCGCACCGGTCGCGCGAGACGCGTCTTCTCCAGCATCTCCAGCTGGGACACGTGGTGCACGACGATCTCGAAACCGGAGTTGGAAATCTGCGGCAGCTCGGAAGCGGAGAATGGCCCTTCGAGCAGCACCACCGGGCGCCGCGCGCGCGCTTCCTGCAGCTCGCGGGCCTCTTCCAGGCAGGCCACGCCGAAGGCATCCGCACCCGACAGCGCCTGCGCGGCGCGTGCGATGCCGTGCCCGTAGGCATCCGCCTTGAGGATGGCCATCACCTTCGAGCGCGGCGCGAGCGCGCGCACGCGGGACAGGTTGTGACGAAGTGCGGTGAGGTCGACGACGACCCGGGCGGGTCGCGTCATTCCGCCATGCCCATCATGTAGGGGCGATCGCCGATGTAATTCTCGAAGCGCGTGTACTGTCCGAGGAAGGCCAGCCGCACCGTGCCGATGGGCCCGTTGCGCTGCTTGCCGATGATGATCTCGGCCGTGCCCTTGTCCGCGCTCTCCTCGTCGTACACCTCGTCGCGATAGATGAACAGGATGACGTCCGCATCCTGCTCGATCGCGCCCGACTCGCGGAGGTCCGACATCACCGGGCGCTTGTTGGGGCGCTGCTCCAGCGAGCGGTTGAGCTGCGACAGTGCGATCACCGGGACATTCAGCTCCTTCGCCATCGCCTTCAGGGACCGGGAGATTTCCGAAATTTCCGTCGCGCGGTTCTCGTTCGTGCCCGGCACCTGCATGAGCTGGAGGTAATCGACGATGATCAGGTCCAGGCCCTGGTCGCGGAAGATGCGCCGGCAGCGGGAACGGAGCTCGGTAGGCGTCAGCGCCGGCGTGTCGTCGACGACCAGCTTCGCGTCCTTGAGGATCTCGACCGCCGAAGTCAGCCGCGGCCAGTCGTCGTCGTTCAGCCTGCCGGTGCGCACCTTGTGCTGGTCGATGCGGCCGAGCGAGGACATCATGCGCATCGCGAGCTGCTCGCCGGGCATTTCCATGCTGAATACGGCGACGGACAGCTTTTCCTTGATGACTGCATGTTCGGCAATGTTGATGGCCAGCGCCGATTTCCCCATCGAGGGCCGGCCGGCCACGATGATCAGGTCGGAAGGCTGGAGACCGGCGGTCTTGTCGTCGAGATCGTCGAATCCCGTGGCCACGCCGGTGATCGGGTTCTTCTTGCGGAACAGCTCGTCGACCCGGTCCAGCGCCTTCAGCAGCAGGTCCTTGATCGCCCGGTACGTGCGCCGGCCGCGGGTTTCCTGTTCGGCGATCTCGAAGATCGCCTGCTCGGCGAAATCGAGGATATCCTCGCTGCTGCGCCCGCCCGGGCTGAAGACCGTCTCGTTGATGCTGGTCGCCGCCTGGATCAGCTGGCGCATGATCGATCGCTTGCGGACGATGTCCGCGTACACGGCTATGTTGCTTGCCCCCGGCGTGTTCTCCGCCAGCGCCGCGAGGTAGTTCAGCCCGCCCGCCTCATCCAGCTTGCCGCGGCTTTCCAGCCACTCCGCGACGGTAACGACGTCGAACGGCTTGTTGTCGGATTCGAGCGCCTGCACGGCGCCGAAGATCAGGCGGTGATCGTTGCGGTAGAAGTCGTCCGGCTGGAGGCGCTCGGACACCTTCAGCCAGGCGTCCTTCTCCAGGAACATGCCGCCGAGAACCGCCTGCTCCGCCTCGATCGAGTGCGGAGGAATCTTGAGTGCCCGTGTCTCTGCGTCGGCGCGGGAAGGAAGGAGCTCGGGCATCGAGGCCGACTCTTTCTAATCTTCAGCCTCGATGTTCAGCTTGACCCTGGCATCGACGTCCGCGTGCAGGTTGAGCGCCACGTCGTACTGACCCACGGCGCGGAACGGTCCTTCCGGCAGACGGACTTCGTGCTTGTGCAGTTCGACGCCGGCAGCCGTCGCGGCCTCGGCAATGTCGCTCGTGCTGACCGACCCGAACAGCTTGCCCTCTTCGCCGGCCTTGCGCCGGATCGTGAGCGTCAACGCGTTCAATTTCTCTGCGCGCGATGCGGCCACCCCGAGTGCGTCGGCCTGCGCCTTCTCGAGTTCCGCCCGGCGGGCCTCGAACTTGGCCACGTTCTCCGCCGTCGCCGGCACGGCCTTGCCCTGGGGGATCAGGAAATTCCGCCCGAAGCCCGGCTTCACCCGGACCTTGTCGCCCAGGTCGCCCAGTCTGCGAATCTTCTCCAGCAGTATCACTTCCATTGCCGCACCTCTTCGTTTCTGGTTCGAATCATATCACCTGCAAAGACCCCGGCGCCGCCTCCCGGAGGACCCCGCGACGCCGCGACCCGCCGTGTATCTGCCTGACTTCAAAGCACTTCGTCATCGCGTCCCGTCGGGGGCGACGCGTTCGAGCCGCCGCCCATCCATGAATCCGCGAGGCCGAGGCAGGCCACGAACAGGATCATCTGCGGCACGGCGAGCAGCAGCCCGTACATTGCAGCCAGCCAGGCGGCCGACAGGCCGCGGATCGCCACCGTGCGATGCACGGCGGCAATGCCCTGGAACAGGTACATGAACAGCGCCACCATCAGCAGGTCGCGCAGCCAGAGCCGCCCCTCGCCCTGCGTCACGAACAGCAGCAACACGCCCGCGCCAAGCAGGAGCCCAAGGCTCCGCGGCAGCGCCATGCGCCTGAATTCGTCCCGGAATCCGCCCGGATTGAACAGCAGCGACTGCCACCAGCGCGCCGCAAGCAGCGCGATGATCAGGCTCATCGCCAGTCCCGCTCCCATCGCGCCGTTGAACAGCGGCGCGACCTGGTCCACGAAATCCCGGTATTGCGCGGCCGTGTCCGCCGGGACGCTGGCGTCCAGCCACGACACGAGCCAGCGGTGCCACCATTGGTCGAGGTCCGGCACCGACAGGCGCATCGCGGCGACCAGTCCCATGCCGATCCCGCCGGCGGCCATCACCAGCAGCGCCTGCGATTCGCTCCGGCGGAGCACCGCCGCGCACAGCCATACGGGCAACCACACGCCCAGCGCGAATCCGGCGGGAAGTGCCGGACCGAAACCGGCGGCAATGCCGATCGCGGCCGTGAATACGAAGCTGATCGCGATTACCTGCAGGCCGATGACTTCGCCGCGGCGCAGCGTCACCAGCCCCAGCGGCGCGCCGCCCAGCAGATACGAGAGCGGCACCAGGAACCAGGAAACGATGCCCAGGGCGCCGATCGCGGTCGCGGCCTGGAACGGGCCGCGCATGATGTATTGGCCGAGTGCGCGCATCATTGGCCGTTCACCCCCTGCAATACCGGCGGCGGAACGGCTCGGCCGTCCCGCCGGGACTGCGTCCCTAGTGCGTATCGCTGTAGGGAATCAGTGCGAGGTAGCGGGCGCGCTTGATCGCCGTGGAGAGCTGGCGCTGGTAGCGCGCCTTGGTCCCGGAAATCCGGCTCGGAACGATCTTGCCGGTCTCGGTGACGTAAGCCTTGAGCGTGGCCAGGTCCTTGTAATCGATCTCGACAACGCCCTCTGCCGTGAACTTGCAGTAGCGCCGGCGGCGGAAGAAGCGTGAACCGCCGCCCCCGCGCTTTTCGCCGGCCTTGCCTGACTTGCCGGATTTGCCGGATTTGCGTCCGCCTCGGAAATCAGCCATTGGCAGCGGGAGCCTCGTCCTGGGTCGTTGCGCGCGTCTCGGGTTCCACGTCGTCGCCGCCGGCAACATCTGCGGCCGGAGCGAAACGCGACTCTGCTTCCTGCTCGTCCTTGCTCTTCGCGAGCAGCGACGGTTCGACCACCGCCTTGTCGCGGCTGATGATCAGGTCGCGGATGACGGCGTCATTGAAACGGAAGGCGCTGCTGAGCTGGTTGAGCGTGGGCTGGTCGCACTCGATGTTCATGAGCACGTAGTGGGCCTTGTGGACCTTGGCCACCGGGTAGGCAAGCTGCCGCCGACCCCAGTCCTCGATCCGGTGAATGGCCCCGCCGCTCGATTCGATCATGCCGCGGTAGCGGTCGATCATCGCGGGTACCTGCTCGCTCTGGTCCGGATGGACCATGAAGACGATCTCATAGTGGCGCATGGTTGAATCCCCCTGGTCTGTGGCCGCCCGCGCGCCAACGCGGTGAGGCAAGGATTTGAAGGGGCGCGATTATAGGGACTGATCCCTCGCTGAGCAAATACGCTCCCGCCGACCCTTGCGGAGTCAGCCTTCGGGGCTGCCCCGCCGGGTATCCGCTCCGCGGAATCTCGCCGGCCATCCATGGCCGGCTCGAATCGATTTCGCGCGCTCCGCTGTCCGTGTACCGCGCGCTCAATACACCGCTTCGCGATTACCCGGCAGGGCGGTTGAGGCCTATGCCCGGATGCCGCGCTGGCGCAGGGCCTCGTAGAGGCAGATGCCGGCGGCGACGGAGACGTTCAGGCTCTCGACGATCCCGCGCATCGGCAGTCGGACGACGTGGTCGCAATGTTCGCGGATATTGTGATGCAGACCCTGTTCCTCCCCGCCCATGACCAGCGCGGTCGGCACGCGCAGGTCGATGTCGAAAAGACTCGCTTCGCCGTCGCCGGCGAGCCCGGTCACCCAGACGCCCGCGTCCTTCATCCGCCGGAGTTCGCGGGCGAGATTGGTCACGGCAATCACGGGGGTATGTTCGGCCGCGCCGCTTGCCACCTTGTGCGCGACGGCGGTCATCGGCGCGGCGCGATCCTTGGGGATTACGACCGCGTCGGCGCCGGCCGCGTCGGCGGCGCGCACGCAGGCGCCGAGGTTATGCGGATCCTGCACGCCGTCCAGGACGAGGAGCAGCAATGCCGGTCCCCGCACGCGCGTGAGCAGCGACTCGAGGTCGCCGCGATGCTCCATGCCGGCTTTCCGCCGCGCGGCCACACCCTGGTGTCGCGCATATCCCGTCTCGCGATCCAGCAGCGCCCGGTCGACGGCGCGCACGGCAACCTTGCGCGCCGCGGCGAGTTCGGCGAGCTGCCGCATGCGGGATGCCTCTTCGCGTCCCGCCGCGATCCAGAGCTCAAGCAGCGTCTCCGGCGCGTGCTCCAGCGCGTGCCGGACCGCGTGCATGCCGAAGATCAGCTCAGCGTCTTCCGCGTCTGCGCCGCCCGCGCCCACCGTCCCGCTCCTGCTTGCCGCCGCTCTCGTCGACGAGCTCGAAATCGATTTTCTTTTCGTCGACGTCCACGCGCATCACCCGCGCGGTCACCTTGCCCGCCAGCCGGTAGCTGATGCGCCGCCGTTCGCCCTTGAGCTCGTGGCGGACCGGATCGAAGTGATAGTAATCGCTCGGCAGCGATGTCACGTGCGCCAGTCCCTCGACGGCCAGGCCTTCCAGTTCCACGAACAGGCCGAAGGCCGTGACGCCCGTGATGCGGCCGGCGTAGACCTCGCCGACCTTGTCGCGCATGAACTCGCACTTGAGCCGCTGCATGGCGTCTCGCGTCGCCTCGTCGGCACGGCGTTCGGTCATCGAGCAATGCTCGCCCAGCCGGTGCAGCTCCGTGTTCCCGTAGGGATAGGAAGGTTTGCGCCCGATCGCGTGGCGGATCGCGCGATGCACGATCAGATCCGGGTAGCGCCGGATCGGCGACGTGAAATGCGTGTAGGAAGGAAAGTCGAGGCCGAAGTGCCCGAGGTTCTTCTCGCCGTAAACGGCCAGCGGCATGCTGCGCAGGAGCACGGTCTGGATCAGGCGGGCGTCCTCCCGATCGCGGATTTTCTCCATGAGCCGCGCGTACTCCTCCGTCTGCGGCTTGTCTCCGCCGCCGATCGAAAGACCGACTTCCCGCAGGAACTGGCGCAGCGCCTCGAGCTTTTCCGGCTTCGGGTGCTCGTGATTGCGGTACAGCGCCGGCACCTCGCGCTCCAGCAGCAGCTCCGCCGCGCAGACGTTGGCCGCGAGCATGAATTCCTCGATCAGGCGATGTGCGTCGTTCCGCTCGACTTCCCGGACGGCGCGGATGCGTCCCTGCTCGTCGAATTCCACGCGCGACTCCTGCGCGTCGAAATCCAGCACGGCCTTGCGCCGCCGGCGTTCGTGCATGAGCTGGAACAGCTCGTACAGGTCATCGAGATGCGGCACGAGCGGCGCGAGCGTGTGGCGCGCCGGCGCGGCGCGCTCGACCACGGCGCCCGCCACCTGCGTGTAGGTCAGCCGGGCGGCGGAGCGGATCACCGCTTCCGCGAAGCGCGCCTCCTTGATGCCGCCGCTCTTGCCGACGCGCATCTGGCAGACCAGCGTCAGCCGATCGACGTCGGGCTTGAGCGAGCACAGCTCGTTCGACAGCACTTCCGGCAGCATCGGGATCACGCGATCGGGGAAGTACACCGACGTGCCGCGCTCGCGCGCCGCGTCGTCGAGCGCCGCTCCCGGCTTCACGTAGTGTGAAACGTCCGCGATCGCGACCATGAGCTGCCAGCCCTTGCCGTGCCGCTCGCAGTAGACGGCGTCGTCGAAGTCACGGGCGTCCTCGCCGTCGATGGTGACGAACGGCAGCTTGCGCAGATCGAGCCGGCCACGCGACGGCGGCGGCGCGTGCGGATCGAGCCCGGCGATCTCGGCGTCCACCGCCTCGGGCCACAGGTACGGCAGCTCGAAGGCGCGGATCGCGATCTCGCTGGCCATGCCGGGCGCCGCGCGGTCGCCGATGACTTCCGTGATCCGGCCCGTCGGCTGCCGGTGCGAAGAAGGCTGCGTCACGATCTCGGCGACCACGAACTGGCCGTTGCGGGCCTCGCCCCGCGACTCGGCCGGGATCAGCACGTCCTGGTGGATGCGGCGATTGTCCGGCGTGACGAAGCCGATGTTGCCCTCGAGAAAGAACCGGCCGACGACCCGCGTGTTCGAGCGCTCCAGCACCTCCACCAGCGCGCCCTCGCGGCGTCCGAGCCGATCCACGCCGGACACGCGCACGACCGCGCGATCGCCGTGCAGCAGCGAGCGCATCTGCTGCGCGGAGAGATACAGATCGCCGCCGTCATCCTCGTCCGGGATCAGGAAGCCGTAGCCGTCGGGATGCCCGTGTACGCGCCCGACGATCAGGTCCATCTTGGAAACGAGTCCGTAGCCCTCGCGCCGGTTCTGGATCACCTGGCCGTCGCGCACCATCGCCTGCATGCGCTTCTCCAGCGCGGCGAGAATTTCGCCGCCGCGCACGTCTAGCGCGGACGCGATGTGTTCGATCGTGCGCGGGCGACCGGCCTCCTTCAGAAACGCGAGGATGGCGTCGCGTTCCGGAATGATCAGCTTGCGTTCGGACCGGAAATTCCGGGACTTGGATCGTCTGCGCATTGAGTTCGAGGCGTTGACAATGAAATGGTCGGTGGGTAAAGTCCGCCGCTCTTTTGGCTGATTCCCGAGCCTTGCCGAGGTGGCGGAATTGGTAGACGCACCAGTTTCAGGTACTGGCGGGGCGACCCGTGGAGGTTCGAGTCCTCTCCTCGGCACCACTCAAACAGAATCCCCCGCTCACTCGGACACCAGCATCTTATCAGGCATTTCCGGCAGGACCGGATTTATCCGGCCCTGCAGATCAGTCGAACGGATGTTTGAGGACGATGGTCTCCGCGCGATCCGCGCCGGTGGACACCATGTCGATGGGCGTCCCGGTTACCTTCTCCAGCCGCGCCAGGTATTCCCGCGCCTTCCCCGGCAGCCTGTCGTATTCCCGGATGCCGACGGTCGATGAGCGCCAGCCCGGCAACTCCTCGTAGATCGGCTTGCACTCGGCGAAGGACTCCGCGCCCACCGGCGGCGTCGCCTGCACGATGCCGTTGATCTCGTAGCCGGTGCAGATCTGGATCGACTCGAGTTCGTCGAGCACGTCCAGCTTCGTGATGCACATCCCTGACACGCTGTTGATCTGCAGCGAGCGGCGCAGCGATACGGCGTCGAACCAGCCGCAACGGCGCGGCCGGCCCGTCGTCGCACCGAACTCGGCGCCGCGCTTCGCGAGGTGCTCGCCCATTGCGTCGAACAGTTCAGTGGGAAACGGCCCCGACCCGACGCGCGTCGTGTAAGCCTTCGTGATCCCCAGTACGTAATCGAAGCGCGTCAGGCCGAAGCCGGTGCCCGTCGCGGCGCCGCCCGCGGTCGTGTTCGACGAGGTCACGAACGGATAGGTGCCGTGATCCACGTCGAGCAGCGTGCCTTGAGCGCCCTCGAAGAGAATATTGCCGCCGCGTTCGGCGATCTCGTGCAGCAGCTGCGCCACGTCGGCTACCATTGGCGCGATCTGCTCGGCGGCCTGCATGCTCTGTTCCAGCACTTCCTGGAAATCCACCGGCGCCTCGCGGTAATACCGCTGCAGGACGAAGTTGTGGTAATCGAGCACCTCGCCCAGCTTCGACGCAAACCGTTCGCGGTGCAGCAGGTCGCCGATGCGCAGCGCGCGGCGCGCGACCTTGTCCTCGTAGGCGGGACCGATGCCGCGTCCGGTGGTGCCAATCGCGGCGCTGCCGCGGGCCTTCTCGCGCGCCTGGTCGAGCCGCGCGTGGTACGGCAGTATCAGCGCGCAGGCCTCGCTCACGCGCAGCCGCTCGCGGGCCGGAATGCCCTTCTTCTCCAGCGTCGCGATCTCTTCCAGCAGTGCGGATGGACTGACGACCACGCCGTTGCCGATCAGGCACATGACCTTGTCGCGCAGGATGCCCGAAGGAAGCAGGTGCAGGACCGTTTTGGCACCGTCGATGACGACGGTGTGGCCGGCGTTGTGCCCGCCCTGGAAGCGCGCGACCGCCGCGGCACGCTCGGTCAGCAGGTCGACGAGCTTGCCCTTGCCTTCGTCGCCCCATTGCGTGCCGAGCACGATGACGTTTTTTCCCATGGCCGCCGCTCAGGTCGAGTTGAGTTTCTTCACGGTCCAGCGCCCGCGTTCGAGCACCAGTTCGCGGTCGCAGCCGAGATCGGAGGCGCCGCCGTGCTGTCCCGGCAGTTCGGCGATGACGACCTCGCCGTCCGCGCGCAGCGAGTCGACGAGTTCATGCAGGCCGGGCACCTCGGATGCCGGGGCGAAGATCGCATTCCGCGGCGCGGCCGGGCGCGCGACCAGCCCGTAGAGAAGGCGCAGGTCGGTGCTGAACCCGACCGCCGGGCGCGGCCGCCCGAACGCCGCGCCGATGTCGTCGTAACGTCCGCCGAAGGCGATGCCCTGTCCGCGGCCCGGCACGTAGGCGGCGAACGTCAAACCGGTGTAATAGCGGTAGCCGCGCAACTCCGCCAGGTCGAAATAGAGCGGCGCGTTCCGCGCCAGGCGCGCGGTCAGGTCCGCGGTGCGCTCCAGTTCATCGAGGCACTTCAGCACCGCGGAACCCGCCGGTTTCAGGCGGCGACGCGCCTCGCCGAGCACTTCCGGCCCGCCGTTCAGCTCGATCAGCGAATACAGCACCTCGGCGGACTGCGGCGAAATACGCCAGCTCTCCACCTCTTCCCGCAGCTCGCCCGCCGACTTCTTCTGGAGCGAGGCGAACAACGTCGCTTCCTGATCGCCCGTGATCTGCAGCGCCGCGAGCAGACCGCGGTAGATGCCGACGTGACCGAGATCGACGTGCACCTGGTTGATGCCGGCGAGGTCCAGCACCCGAAGCATGAGCGCCGCGATTTCCGCCTCGCTCTCGCGTCCGCCGTGGCCGTAGAGTTCCGCGCCCAGCTGCAGCGGCGCCCGCGTCCCGCCCGGAACATCCGGCCGCGTGTGCAGCACGGTGCCCAGGTAGCACAGGCGCGACGGCAGTTCGCTGCGCAACCGGTGCGCGTCGATGCGCGCGACCTGCGGCGTCGCGTCCGCGCGGACGCCGAGCATCCGCCCGCTCAACTGGTCGGTCACCTTGAACGTCTGCAGGTCGAGATCCTCGCCGGTACCCGTCAGGAGCGACTCGAGGTATTCGACCAGCGGCGGCATGACCAGCTCGTAGCCCCACGATCGGAACAGGTCGACCATGCGGCGCGACAGCGAATCGAGGCGCGCGGCGTCCGGAGGCAGCACCTCCTCGATGCCCTCGGGCAGCAGCCAGCGGTTTCCCTTCCCCATGTCAGCGCACCAGATAAAGGAGTACCAGCCCCAGGCACATGCTGGAGAGCCCGATGAACCGCAGCGTGGCATTGTCCAGCTGCGTCGCCAGCGCGAACATCCTCCGGAGTCCCTCAGGGTTGGCGAAGGGCATGATGCCCTCGATCACGAGCACGAGCGCGAGGGCCGTCAGGATGTCGCTCCACATTATTAATCGGACGAACGGAGAATGTAAGGTGCGGGGAGAACGGGAACTGGCCCACGGGCGGGCAGGCTCACCGTCCTGTGCTTCACACCGGCGGGCGGCTACTGGCCCCTCGGGCCGTTGAAGTACTTGAAGAACTCCGAGTCCGGCTCCAGAACGAGGATGTCGCGGCCCTCGCCGAAGCTGGCCTGGTAGGCACTGAGACTACGGTACAACGCGTAGAACTCCTCGTTCTTGCCGTAGGCGGCCGCGTAGATCTCGGTGGACTGGGCGTCGCCTTCGCCGCGGATGGTTTCCGCGTCCCGGTAGGCATTCGCCAGGATCACCTGGCGCTCACGATCCGCGTTCGCCCGGATCCGCTCGGAAGCCTCACCGCCCCGGGCGCGGAAATCCTTCGCCGTGCGCAGACGCTCGGCGCGCATGCGGTCGTAGACCGAACTGCTGACTTCTTCCGGAAGATCGATGCGCTTGGTGCGCACGTCGACCACCTTGATGCCCATCTCCAGCTCGAGTTGCGTGGTTGTGCCGGCGACGATGTCCGTCACCTCTCCGCGCTCGCCCGCCACCACCTGCTGCACGGTCCGCTTGCCGAATTCGTCGCGCAGCGCGCGGTTGATGCGCTGGCCCAGCAGGCCGTTCGCGTAGGCGATGTCGCCGCCGCGCGTGGCGATGTAGAACTTCTCCACGTCGGAGATCCGCCACTTGACGTAGTAATCGACGATCACGTCCTTCTTCTCGATCGTCAGGTAGCGCTGCGCCTCGCCGTCGAGGTTGAGCAGGCGCGTCGGGAACTTCCTGACCGTATCCGCCAGCGGGATCATGAAGTGCAGGCCGGGCTCGGAATCCGAGCGCTGGATTTCGCGGAAGCGGAACACGACCGCCTGCTCCCACTGCTTCACCTGGAAGGTGGACAGGTAACCGATGATGCCGGCCGCCACGAGCAGGGGCGCGAAATACCTGGCGGGGGACATGGCGCTCACCGTGAAGACCGGGTGCGGCTGTCAGTGTCGCCGCCCGGCACCTGCTGGGCACGCGAACCATCGCCCGCGCCGAGATCGCGCGGCAGGGTGAGACCGCGCGCCGTCCCGGCCTGCTCGAGGATGCGATCCAGCGGCAGGTACATCAGGCTGTTGCCGGCCTTCGCATCGAGCAGCACCTTGCTCGTGCGCGACAGCACGGATTCCATCGCATCCAGGTACAGGCGCTGGCGTGTGATCGCCGGCGCGCGCTCGTATTCGGCCAGCAACTGGTCGAACCGGGCCGCCTCGCCTTCCGCGCGGGCGACCACGGTGGCCTTGTAACCGTTGGATTCCTCGCGCATGCGGGCTGCCTCACCGCGGGCCTGCGGGATGATCTCGTTGCGGTAGGCCTCGGCTTCGTTCACCAGGCGCTGCTCGTCCTCGCGCGCCTTGATGGCGTCGTCGAACGCGGCCTTCACCTGTTCGGGCGGCTTGGCGGGCTGCATTTCCACCGTGGCCACCACGATGCCGGTGGTGTAGTCATTCAATATCTTCTGCATTGCTTCCTGCTGGCGCTGTGCGATCTCGCTGCGGCCCTCGGTCAACACGAAGTCGAGCTTGCTCTT
>Ga0315912_10003764_pt1 | contig 14852 bp, 9 predicted proteins | sample VfabasoilMG_FD_204469 | JGI IMG/M metagenome (GOLD analysis project Ga0315912, IMG submission 204469) | Garden soil microbial communities collected in Santa Monica, California, United States - V. faba soil | ecosystem: Environmental > Terrestrial > Soil > Garden | place: USA: California... | reverse complement strand
TCTCCGTTTGCCCGGCACGTTGTGCCTTCTTTACCGGGGCGGCCATTGTACTACCAGGGTAGCACAGATGCATGTGGGAGCCAAGGCGTCGGGTCATGCCCGCCTGCGCCAACGCGAAAGGCAGATCAAGCAAGCGGGAGGAATACGCGATGACGACTTCCGTCCGCGACAGGCGACGAGACCTATGCACCCTTGGGAACCTCCACCGAAAGGTTTCGGCAGATGGACCTCACGAGGCCGCGCTTGATCTCGACGTGCCGCGGAATCGCTTCTCGACGACCCGTCTCTGGGTTGTGCCAAATGGAGTGGTTCGCGCCCTCCCGCAGCAGAAGGCACCCCTGCTGCTGCAGATGAGCGATCAGCTCCCGACGCTTCATGCGGCGGTCAGACTGCGAGCGGAACTTCGCGTGCGGCAGGGTCGCGCTTCAGCACATCTTCTCGCTCGACTTCGAGCAAGACCCGCACGGCGCTGGCCAAATCTTCGAGGCATTCCGTCTCGGTTGATCCTTGACCATTGGCTCCCGGCACCTCGAGGCAGGTGGCCCAGAAGCCGCCCTCATCTGGATCCCCTCGGTGGAGGATGGCGGTGAGCTGACGCATGCCTGACATCATCCCTCACGGGGCCGCCAAGTCAACCCGGAGTGTACCGCGATGACACCCCTGGTGAGTCGCTATTCCACGGCCCTGTTCTCGCAGAGCACACCGATCTGGCCCCAGGAGAACCCACTACGCGCGGGCCTCGACAGGCATACTCGCGAAGGCCAAAGAGCACCTCGAACGATGGCGCAGGACGGGCTGAGCCCGGACGGCTGCACTCGGCGACCCGCTCGACGTGTGCCCTACTGCCCGAGCTGTACGGCGTCCCCCTGGTGCAGCCGAATCCCGGAGCTCAGGTACAGATCCATACCGCCGGCGAGCACGAAGGAGCCCTGCGCCGGCACGAGCAACGTCAGCTGCAGTTGCTTCTGCTCGCCGTTGGCGACGGGCCCCCAGTCCTTCTCTCGCTCGCCGCTCACCACGGTGACGCCGGTGGGCACGACGAAGCGGCCCACACAACGCGGGATGTCCGCGGTGGCCCGCATGCTCAGGGTGGCTTGCACTTGCCCGCGAGTGCCCGAAGTCGTGATGTGCACCTCCGCGGGCGCGTTGAGCTTGGCTTTCGGGGCGCCGCCGCTCGGGGCAGCCGTGTTGGGCGCGGCCGTGGGCGCGCCGGTGGCCTCGGCGAGTCCCGGTTTGGACACGACCAGCACGGGCACGCTGGGCGCTGGCGCCCGGTCGGGACGTGGCGCGGCCGCGGCAGGCGCCGCCGCCTGCTGTTGACGCACGGACTCGGAGGGCTGCGCCGGAGCGACCTGAGTGTCAGCGGGTGCGCGGGCACACCCGAGCGCGAGGCAGGCGGCCAGGCAGAGCGGGGACAGCGTGGGCTGATGGCTGCGGGGTTTCATGGGTTCTCGCTTCTGGGTGGTCGGCGGCTCGGCGTGGTGGACAGCGGGAGGGGCGGCTCGGAGCTCGTGCAGCTCCGTGTCATGGGCAGCTCGGCAAAGACGCATAGTCGTACGGGAAGCGGTGCCCGACGTTGACGATGCCCTGGATGAAGGCCTGGTCGGCATGGCCGCGGCAGAACCAGCCGTCGAGAAAATCGACCAGGTCAACGCCGGAGACGCCACGGTCGGCGAACGCCGCGGCAGGGAAATAGCCGCCCAGCACGTCGAACACGGGCGCGGTGCCCTTGCCCGCGGCGCCGCCGGGCGCACCGCTCGTGATCTGCCAGAGCACCTCCGCGGTCAGAAACTCCGAGACGAGCTGGTTCATGCCGGTCAGGGCTCCCTGGGTGGCCAGCGCGTACGGGGAGCCGGTGTTGCTGATGTCGATCACGCTGGCGCCCGATGCAAACGTGTCGATGTACAGGGAAGAGCCCGAGATGGTGGCGCCGGCGTAGGTGCCGTAGCCCTCACCCCACGCCAGGCGGGGATCGGCGGGGCTGCCGTCATGCGCGCCTCCCGGACTGCTGCTGCGGGAGAAGGCGTTCTCGAGGAAGTGCCCGTACTCGTGCAAGAGCACCGGGTCATCGAACTCGTCGGAATCCTGGAGCGTACCGTGGACCAGGATCGTGTTGGTGCGGGGCGAAAAGCAGCTGGTGTTGCACGAGGTGTTCGAACCAGACTCCCATTGTGCGACGTGCGGCGGCACGACGCGGCCAAAGTTCTGCAAGGCAAAGTCGGCGCCCTTGACGAGCTGGTCGAAGATGTTGAAAGCACCGGCCTCGCCATCTGCCACGCTAATGAGCAAGACGCCCAGATCGAGGTCGAGCGCGGGAGTGAAGGCGGTGGTCAGGACGCCGTGCACCGCTGGCGCGCAATTGCCGAGCGGGCAGGTCTGAACGCTGAACGGATAGGTTTCGGGTCGCCCGACGGCAGTGATCTGAAGCAATACGTCGGCCTGTTCGTCGAACAGGATCTCGAAGAAGCCGTCCGGCTCGGTAAAGCTGCGGGCGATCTCCAGCTGATCCGAGGCGCGAAGCAGCCGCACCAGCGCCCGGCGCACCGGCGCCGTCCCGATCGCTCCGAGGCCGTTCGGCGTGAGCGCCGGTTTCTCGAAAGCGAACGCCCCGCTGATGCGCTGCGCCCCCGTCGACACCCCCGCGGCAGAGACGCAGTCGAACCCGATCATGTCATCGACGAAACCACACTCCCGCCCGCTCATGGCGCAGTCGAGCAAGACCACGTTGGAGTCGAGGCAATACTGGAGCGTCGCCCCGCTGCACTCGCCCTGATAGGTGATGACGCCGCAGCCCGCCGCGCCCGGCAAGGCGCAGCTGGCAATGCCATCGGCCGCCACCACGCACTCGAGGGCAGACTGGCTGCAGTCGACCGTGGTCACCTCACTGCTCTCGCTGCAGAAGCTGAGCACGTCCCCCGCGCAGCTGCCGCTCGAGGTGAGCTGGCCGCAGCCGGGCGTGAACGCGGAGGATACGCAATCGTAACCGATGTCCTCTGCCACGAGCGAGCACTGCATGGGGGCGCCATTGCCGCCCGTCAACGCCGCGCAGTCCGCGCTCACCGGCCCTTCGATGCCGCAGTAGCGAAGCACGCTGCCCTGGCATTCCCCCCGGTAGTCGAGGCTGCCACAGCTGACGTTGGGCAGGCACAGCTGGTAGCTCGTACCCTCGATGGGCAGGGTGCTGCACTGGTATCCGTCCGGGCATTCGGAGCCGTTCGTGCTGCACTGAATGGTGCAGACGCCGCTACCGTCCGACAGAGGAACACAGCCGAACGTGCAGCCCGTAAAATTGCTCGCCGGGTCACAGGGCGTGCCCGTGTCACCGAAGCCGTTGCCGCTGCCCGAGCCACCGATGCTCTCGGACCCCGCCGCGCCGCCGGTATCGTCGCCGTCTCGGCTGCCGGGACTGCCGGCGGTCGGGTCGAGCTCGACTTCCTGCCCGCCACTGCCGCCCAGGCCGCTTCCCGTCACGGGCTCGTCCTCGGAGCTACCCCCGCAACCGCCGGCCGCGACCAGCGCGAGCAGGCTGAGAAACGGCGCGGCCCTCGGGGCTGGCGCTACGCGGTGGGATGCCAGGAAGGCGCGCGCGGGTACGGCGCTGAGCGGACGGCGAAGCATAAAAGCGGAGCACGATAGCGTCTGGAGAGCGTGACCCAAAGTCGAAACGACCGACCGCCAGTTCGGCTGGGGGCCGTACGCTGGAAGCCGAGGTTTCGGGCGTGCTGGCGCCAGGGACCCCGTTCGGTTCGCTGCCGAGCCCGGGCCGCCCGTTTCGGTTGGGCCGCGCTGCAAGGCCCGCTTGCCCGCACCCCAGACTCGCGCCACCAAGTCCGGGGCAGACCAGGGAGAGCGCGCTCGAGCTCGTGTTGCACTCTCGAAACACCGCTGTCGCGGTCGGTTCAAACGCGAGCAACGGCAGCGTGAAGAGAGCGGATCCTTTTCCGCCGTAGTACTGGCCGACCAGGCGTTGCAGCGTCGGAACGCTGCCGCTCGCTGGGGCGTCACGCCACGTTCGCGTGCTTGTAGGTTGGATACTACGTGTCTGTCACATAACGTCACGAGCCGCGTAGTAAACCCATTGCGGACTGAACAGAGCGGCTCAATAGACTTCACCGAACAGTCCGGCGGCTCCGTCCGCCGAGAAGAGGCGCCGATGGACGACTCGACGGGTGGGCACGGCTTTCTGCCGATGCCCCATCGCTTTCACTTTGTCTGGTTTGGAACAAGCTTTCCCAGAGCGAACCGGCTCGCGATCGAATCGTGCCTGGCGTGCTGCCCGGGCGCCGAAGTGATCTTGTGGCACTCCGACGACCTGCACCAGCACGCTGATTTCCGGTTCCTACTGCAGAGTGGGCTGACGTCTCGGCGACTCGACGCGGAAAGCGCGTTCGGCTCACCGAGCGAGGCGCGCGGGGCGCCGTTTGACGTGGCGCGCTTGAAGCAGATCTGGAATGCAGTCGCATCGCACGTGACGCGCTCGAACCTGGCGCGGGCCATCCTTCTGTATCGTTACGGCGGCATCTACCTCGATACCGATGTGCTGGTCGTGCGAGATTTCGAAGCGCTGCGCCAGCATCAAGCCTTTGTCGGCACCGAGCGCGTCGTCTGGCCCGCCTGGGCGTGTCGCGGCTGGAGCGTGCAGCGCCTGATCAAGAGCCCGCTGCTCGATCTCTTGCGCAAGCTGAGCGCCGTGCAGCGGGACGGCGAGTGGCTGATTCGCAAGACCGCGAACTGGTATCCGACCGCGGTCAACGGCGCCGTGCTGGGCGCTCGCGCGGGCCACCCATTTTTGGCGGAGTTGCTGCGCAAGACCTGTCAGGTACCGGAGGCGAAGTGGCCGCTCAAACACCGCCTCGGCACACATGTCCTGCAGGACACGGTCGCGGCGTACCACGGCTCGGACCTGGAAATCCTGGCGCCGGATGCCTTCTATCCGCTGGGGCCCGAGGTATCTCGCCAGTACTTTCGGCCACAGAGCGATCCGGTACGGTTCGCCCAGCGGATCGTGACGCCCAACACGTGTGCGATCCACTGGTATGCGTCGGTGACCGATCTGGCCAAGTTCAACGATGCGCAATGGGCGGAGCTGATGGGCCGTACCATCTACGGTCACCTGTGCGCTCCCTACCTGGCGTCGCACGCCGCAGAGTGACCCAACCGCCTAGTGACCCAACGGTCTCCGTGATCCGGCAGCCTCGGTAGGCGCCTCAGTCGCCGCCGGAGTGCGCAGCGGAAGGCGCGCCGAGCCGCAGCGAGCGCAGGCGCGCGTACGCGAGCGCCGAGACTCCCCAGAACACCGCATACGCTCCGCCGCGCTGGACGACGTCACCCCAGCTCGAGAGCGCAAACCACGCCCCGAGCAAACCCGCGACGGGCACGGACGCGACACCGAGCAAGCGCTCGACGCCACGGTCGTAGAGCGCAGTGCCCGCCACCTTGCAGGCGAGCCAGCCCAGGCCCGCGTTCAAGAGCGTATACGCCAGGGTCACGGCGGCGGCGGCCCCGGCCAGACCCCAGCGCGGGATGAACACCGAGAGCGCGCTCCACATCACGAGCGACGCGAGCAACAGACTGGCCAGCGTCCAGCCGCTGCGCCCATACCCGAGCAGCACGATGCCGTTCAGGCCCAGCACGCCATTGATGGCCCAGCAGCTCGCGAGCATCCAGAGTGCGCTGCTCCCGGCACGAAAATCGGCACCGAACAGGCTCATCAGCCACTCGTCGAAGCAGAAGAGCGTCGCCCAGAGCGGCAGCTGGATGGCGACGACCATCGCCGTCGCGCGCGAGAAGCCCGCGACGAGCCGCCCGCGATCTCCCCGCGCGCTCAGCTCCGAGCAGAGCGAGAGCACGATCGGATCGAAGGACTGGCGCACGGCGCGCAGGCTGCCGGCGAGCTGGTTCGCCGCGGCATAGATGCCGACGCTGCGCGCATCGCTGAGCCGGGCGAGCGCGTACACGTCCAGCCGCCCCGCCAACGTACTCGTCAGCTCCGAGAGCCAGATCGGCCCCGCATAGCGCAGCACGGCAGTGGGCAAGCGCCAGATGCCCGCGAGCGAGCCGAGGGGACCAAACGCGCTCCGTGCCATCCAGGCCGCCACGAGAGCACCCGCCGACACCGAGACCAGGAACGATATCGGCAGCCCGAGCTCTCGCCAGCCGAGCAGGCTCGCCAGAAGGGCGGTGATGACCTGCAGGGCGGGCACGAAGCCGTCCCGAACGAAGGCCCGCACAGCCATGTTGCGCGCGCCCATCACGGCATGGATGGTCAGCTCCAAGATCGCGGTCGGCACGAGGCCCAGCGCCATCCAGCGCAGCGCCAGGACCGCACCACGGTCGCCGCTCCACTCGGCCAGCGCAGGGGCGAGGAAGAGCACGAGCAGCGCCGCGAGCAGCCCGTTTGCCAGCAGCATCCAGAACAGCATCGACCACAGCGCCGGGGTGTGCCTCGCAGGGCTCGCGTCAGCCCGGGGCACCCACCACAAGGCCGCCTTGTCGAGACCGAGCGAGCCGAAGCGCCAGACGCCGATCAAGCTCGCCTGGGCGATCGCAAATTCTCCGAACCTTTCGGCGCCATATTGCCGGATCACCAGCAGGTTGAGCACGGGCAAGCTCAGGCGCGCCGCGTAACCGGACAGGTTGGCCACAAATCCGCGGCGCAGATCGCGCGCATCGCGGGCTCGCGCGCCCTCGGCGCTGCGCTCGTCCGTCAGGGGCGGGGCGGGCATGGTGGAGCTGGTCGTTCCGACAAGATGGCTCGCAAGCGCTGCGCCCAGACGTCTACGCTGTAGCTCGCCTGGACCATCGAGTGCCCTTCTCGGCCGAGCCCGTCGAGCTCCGAGCGACGTGCTGCCAGGCTGGCGATCGCCGGCTCCCAGTCGGCACCCGACTCGGGCAAGAGGGCATACGGCTTGCCCTCGAAAATGGTCCGGTTCACGCCGACGGGCGACGCGATCACAGGCCGACCCTGCGACAGATACTGGAGCGCCTTGCAGGCACACTTGCCTCGACTCCACTCGTCGTCGACCAGCGGCATCAGGCCGATCTCGCAGTCTCCGAGCGCGCGCTCTTCGGCGGCGAAGGACCAGCGCTCCACCTCGACGCCGGGCTCCGCCCGCGCGAGCTCGGGCTGTTCCGTCAAGATATGCAGGCGCAGGTCCAGGCCCCGTGCGCGCAGCGACTGCAGCGCGGAGCGCACCGGCTCGAGGTAGTGCAGATTGCAGGCCGACCCCATCCAGGAGAGGCGCAGCGGCCCCTGGTGGGAGGCTGGCTCTACCGCCGGGGGAACCACCACCGTCGTGGGAACGATGTCCACCCCGGGCTGGTAGCGCCGAGCGCGCTCGGCGAGCAGCCCGTTGCCGGCGATGATGCGCGGTGCCGCCCGGATCGTGCGCGCAAACTTGCGCTCCGAGCTGGTCAGGTACAGCGCGTCGTCAAAGTCGTAGAACAGATTGGAGTTGTAGCGAGCGGCGTAGCGGATCCGCAGCGGATGCAACATCTTCTGGTAGATGACCGCATCGTGGCGGCGCGCCTCGCGGGCCAGCGCCCCGAGGAAGCGGAGCTGACGCTGCGGCGCGAGGGACGCCTCGGCGCGCAGAAACCCGACCTCGACACCGAGCCGTTCGAGCGGAGCCTGGAGCTGGTAGGCGCGAAAGCGGCAGCTCGGAAAGCTGTTGTCCTTACGGACGACGAACAGCACACTCCGGACGAGGCCGGAGCGCTGCACCGTTCGAGTTGCTGTCGTCCACACCGGAGATGCCGCGCGTATCACCGCGCAACAGCCCCGTCAATGGTCGCCCGGCCTGCGTCGCAGCTGTCACCGGCCCGCCTCACCGCGCCGCGGCCAAGGGCCAGAACAGCACGGCCCCCGCTGCGCCAGCGCTGCCAGCGGGCAAGACGAGACCCCGGCGACGGCTGCCCATGCTGCGCGTGCCCGCGCTTGGGTCACCACTGGCAGTGAGCAACCTTCCACGGAGCAGCAGCGCCGACGAACGGCGTGGCGGGCAGTGCGGCTGCGTGAGCGTGCGTACTCGTGAGCAAGGGTCGTCCCAATCTAAATCTTCGTTAACGCCAGGACGAGTCTCACGACGACGGCGATGCTACACCTAAGGGGCACCCGCGCCTTTTAACCGGTTATTTCAAACCGCGACGCGCACGTGACGGTACAGGAACCGACCGCCGACTAGCTCCCCGTTGAGCTTTGCAGATCAGAGACATGCAATGCAGCGCTTGAATCGTGCCTTCGTGAGACACCTCACGTCCCAGGCGCGGGCAGTGGCCCGTGTCACACTTTTCGTCAGCCTGGGCGCCGCATGCTCCTCGGACGAGAAGCCGCCGCCGGCCGCGGACGAATATGATCTGAGTTCACTCGCGGGGCGCAGCGCCGCCCCCGACGACTTCGGCCATTGTGGTGAGCCGAACGCGCAGCAGGAGTGTGGCGTCACGCTGCACCAGGAAGGTGGCATCGTCACCTGCTACCGCGGCGTGCAGTATTGCCAGGACGATGGCAGCTGGGGCGATTGCACGGAAGGGGAAATCACCCGGGAGCCCGACCCCACTTCCGAACAGTACGCGAGCCTGGCGCAGCCGCTGAGCGTCGACAAGGCGCTGTCCAGCGTGGCCGCAGTGGCCTGCGCCGAGGTCTGCGATCCGCGCTGCATGCTCTTCGTCCAGTCGACGCCGACCCTGGGCGGCAGCAGCTCTTCTTCCAGCAGCGGCCCGGGCTGCACACACAACGTGTGCACGGTCAGCCCCGCACCCCTGGCCACCAGCTGCGGCTCCTGCGTGGCCACCGTGTGCGCGCTCGACAGCACGTGTTGCAGCGCGGACTGGGACGGCGCCTGCGTCGATCTCGCGTATACCGCGTGCCTGAACCGCCTGCCCCCGCTCGGGTTGTGCGACTTTGGTGTTTTTTCGGTGAACGGCATGGCGACGGCGAACCGCCCGAGCGCCGGCGCGGCCATCGGTGCCGGTGGCGACGTGACGATCGGCACCGACGCTTCGCCGAGCATGATCGTGACCAAGGGAAACCTCACCATCAAGTCGCCGAACGGCAAGAACATCACGACCACCGGCGGCGTCTGGGTCGGGGGCAACGTCGTGGGCGACAACGGCGGTGGCGCCCAGTACACCGGCGACTGGAACGTGGGCGGCAGCATCAACCTCAATGGCGGCAACACCGTCATCGGCACGGTCAAGGCGCGCTCGACCATCCAGCAGCTGACCATCACGGGGCCCGCGTACACCGGCGCCGCCAGCTTCGGCACGAACGTCCTGGGCACCGGCACCCGGACGGTCAACTCGTCGCACGCCGCGCCGGTGATCGAGATCCCGACCTCGATCCCCACGCGCAGCGTGACCTGCTCGACCGCGGCAGCGGGCGACCGGACGATCGACAAGACGACGCTGACGCTCCCCCCGGGCAACTACCGCGACGTCACGCTCCAGAACGGCACCTCGGGCTCGCCGAGCGTGCTGGTGCTCAGCCCCGGCGGCACCTACACGTTCCGCAACCTGACCATCAACTCGGGCTGCCAGTACTGCAAGATCCAGCTCGGGTCGACCAGCGCCGTGGCGGGGCCCTGGGACGTCTCGGTCTGCGGGCGAGCCCTGCTGGAGGGCCCCTTCTCCTACATTGCCGGCGGCGATGGCAACAAGCTCACCAACCCCGACAAACTCGTGCTGTACGTGGGCGGCACCGATCCGGGCGCGGGCCAATACGCTGCCAAGCTGGGCAACGATTTCAGCTTCGTGGGCGTGATGATGGTACCGAACGGCAGCTTCCGTTCCGAAGATCGCGGCACGGTCAAGGGCGCGGTCTGGGCCAAGGCGGTGAGCGCGGGCACGGACCTGGGCGCGACCCAGATCAGCACGACGGCCTGCGAGGCGCTCTTGCCCGCGACCGTGCCCGTGATCAGCTCCTGCCCGATCACGACGACCGTCGCGCCCCCCACCACGGTGGACGAGGTCGTGTACGAGGCGACCTGCCCCGCGCGCACCTCGCCGCGCTGGAAGAACCTGACCTGGAACACGACCGTTCCGGCGAGCTCGTTCATCGACTTCAGCGTCAAGGTCGGCACCAGCAGCGCGGATCTCGCGGCTCGCCCGTACACGCTGGTGGGCACCTCGAAGCTCGGTCCACCCAATACCACCACCTGTAGCGCGTTCGGGCCCAGCCCCTCCTGCCCCGTCCCCCTGACGGACAAGCTAGCGCTCGGCTTCAACCAGGGTCGCTTCCTGTCCTTGAAGGTGGAAGCCAACAGCACGGGTGGCGCGCCGACGGTCTCGGATTGGAAGGTGACGTACACATGCCAGTTCAGCGAATGAACGAGCCGCATGCCGACGGCCGCTGGCAGCGTGTGCTCCAGCGCCTACCCTCCGCGCTGCTGCTTTCGTCTCTGCCGATCCTGGGCGCGCAGGCGTGCTCCGGCTCCGAACGCAGCCCGTTGCCACACGAGCCTGCCGCCGCGGCCGGCGCGAGCGGTCTGCCCAGTGGTACCGGGGGCAGCGGCGGCGAGGCTCCCACGGGCATGGACAGCGGAGGATCCGGGTCCGGCGGCGCCGGGGACGCGCAGACGGGGGACGGTTCTGCGCTGAACACGGTGCCCGGCGTGACCTGCGGCGAGCGGGTCTGCTCCGCGTTCTCCAGCTGCGGGAGCGCCGACGACCCGACCGAGTGCCGCTGCGCTCCGGGCCTCGAGGGGGATGGTCAGCGCTGCCAGGACATCGACGAGTGCGGCGCGCTGCCGGATCGGTGCGGCGCGCACGGACGCTGCCAGAACGGCTTCGGCAACTACAGTTGCAGCTGCGAGCCCGGCTACTCCTGGAACGGCACCGGCTGCGTCGATGTCGACGAGTGTGAGCACGACCCCTGCGACGCGTCTGCGCTCTGCAACGACACGGAGGGCGGCTTTACCTGCACGTGCGCCGAGGGCAGCTTCGGAGACGGGTTCTTCTGTAGCGCGACCGATGCCTGCGCCGGTGACCCGTGCGGCGACGACGGAACGTGCGTGAACGTTCCCGAGGCGGCCGGTGGCAACGGCTACGCGTGCCAATGCCAGCCCGGATTTCAGGGCGAAACGGCCTGCTCGCCGTGTGGCGAAAACCTGATGCTCTCGGACCCGGCGCTGCGCACGGCCCTGAATCGGCAGCTCGGACGCGGGCCGGAAGACGCGAGCCCGATCCCGCTCGGCGCGCTCGCCAACTCGAGCGAGCTCGATGCCTCGGGACTCGGTGTCACCGAGCTGACCGGGCTCGCCTGCTGGCCCGGGCTGAAACGGCTCAACCTGAGCTACAATCGGGGGTTCGCGCTGGAGCAGAACGCGGCGGAACTCTCCCGGCTCAATCGTCTGGTGGAGCTCCGGCTCGACTGTACGGGCTCGACCAACCTGAACGCGGTGGCGTCCCATCCCGGGCTTCGCACGCTCAGCGTCAACGTCGTCGATTGTGAGGCGCCGACGTTGCTCGAGGATGTCTCTGCCGCCGGCAGCGTGCCGGGCCTCGAAGTTCTGGACCTGAGAGGGCAGCGCCTGAGCAGCACTCCGTTCCTGTCGGGCGCGAGAAACCTGCGCAGCCTGTGGCTGGGTCACAACCAGCTGCGGAGCAGCGCGGAGCTCGGCAGCCTGCCGCTGTTGCGCGAGCTGGACCTCAACTCCAACGGACTCGAGAGCCTGGAAGGGTTAGCCGGCATGCCCCAGCTGCAGACGCTCAACGTTCCCTACAATCAGCTCCGTGAGCTGGAAGCGACGGCCGACCTCGTGCAGCTGCAGGTCATCAACGCGGGCGACAATGCGCTCAGCTCGCTGCCGGACTGGCAGCGCCTGCAACAGCTGCGCGAAGTGACGCTCAGCACCAATCAGCTGACCTCGATCTCGGGCCTGGCGGGGCTGCCCCGGCTCAGCTGGCTGAACCTGGCGGACAACCAGATCGGCAGCTTGTCCCCGCTGGTCGATGGCGCGCTGCAAGGCACGCTGGTCGTCGCCGACAATCCGCTGCCCTGCACCGTGGAGGCAGCGCATATCACCGCGCTGCGCGCCCGCGGCGTCGACGTGAAGGGCAACTGCGCGCCGTAGCGGGGCCCCTCTGCTGCCGCTGTCGCACGGTGGGCCCTCCTGGCGCCGCACACCGACGCACGGCACCGAGCCCATCCGCTCCCCCTCTGGACGCAACCCCGTCTGCGGCTCGCAGGCCTGGGCAGAAAGCTCTGCACCCGCCGAGCAGGGGCTGGCGGACTATTTCTTGAGGCGACCGTCGAGGGCGACGGCCGCACACGCGATCATGGCCGACTCGCGCAGCAAACGCAGGGCCGCGGCTCGATCGGAACAGGCCGGCACGTGCGCGAGGATCACCTCGGCGAAGTGCTTGGCGCCCTCGTGAATGGCATCGTAGTGGGCGTGCTTCTCGGGCGACGCGGCGTGATGGGAGAAAACGTACTCGGGATCGAAGTCAGTCTGGCTCATCCCCTCCTGCTACGGACAACCTCGCCCGGCCATAAACGCCTGCGGGCGCCAGTCTGCGGGGCTGCTCTGGGCGCGCCGTCGCCGCGCCGAGCCGCCCCGACGACACGCTCACTGTGCTGCGGCAGCCCCCGGCGCGGGGGTGCTCAACTCTCCGACGTTGCCGGAAGGCACGGCCGAGAACTGATTGCCGGCATAGCTGGCGCTGGCTCCCGCCGGAGCCAGGATCCCAAACCCGACGCAGTCGTGGATGTTTGCCGAGCTCACCGGCACCGCCGTTTCGAGAGTCAGACAAGCATCGCCACCGTGGGCGATCTCCACGTTCTCGATTGCCGATTGGGCGCTCGCCCCCGCGCCGATCACGATGCCCTCCCAGTACCCGGCGGTGGTTTCGATGCCCTCGAACACGATCGGCGCCTCGGGCGTTCCGCGGGCAATCAGGGTGCCGAGTTCGCCATCGGTGCCCACGCGCAGGGCCGTATTCAAGCTCATCTGAAAGCGCGTGCCGGGAGCGATGGTCAAGCTGGCATTGTCGACGAGCTCGAGATCGAAAAAGATCCCGTAGGGCACGCCCAGATTGGGCAACGTCCCCTGCTGCGAGAACGGCCCGTTTTCGACGCGAATCACCAGCGGCTCACTGCCGATCTGCTCCACCGCTGGCGACGCCAGGAGTGCACCGGGGTCGACGCTCAGGGGATATCTCCCCGACGCACGGACCTTCAGCCGAGAGCCGGCAGCAACGCCGGGCGCGCGAATGAGTACTCCCGTGTTGCCAAACTGCTCGACGCTCACGCCGTCGAGCAGGACGGCAGCCTCCGTGTCGAGGGCATTCCCACCGTCTCCACCATGCAGGATCTGCACATTGGACAGGCGCGAGTCCGGCAACGTATTGGGCCCCAGGCGGACACCGATCCAGGCGCCGGGGATTTCCGCGTTCCCCTTCAGCACGACCGGCGACTCCGGCGTGCCCTCGATGCGCAGCCCGCCCGGTTCCGTCAGCCCCACTCCGAGCTGGTCGAGCCCATTGTAGCCGATCTGCACGCCTGCCTGAATCGTCAGGGTGGCGCCGTTGACCACGTTCAGGTCGCCACTCTGTGCATACGGAGTGCCTAGGTCATAGAGCGTGGCGTCGGCCTCGAGACGGGTGTTGGTCAGAAAATCGAGCACGATGGGCTCCGGCCCAAGGATGCGACTGTTGATCGGGAAATTGACGAGCGCGCTCGGGAAATCAATCTCCATCGGGCTGCCCAGGCTGTGCTCGACCACGAGCCCGCTGCTGCCCGGCGCAAAGGCAGAGGCCTGCACGCCCATGTCGATCAGGCGCACGTTCTCGAAGCGGGCGGGACTGTACGCGAACAGGCCGAACCGGGTCAGGCCACCCGAGATCACCAGGTTTTGCAGAACGGTGTCTGGACCCACGTCGCTCAGCTGGATGCGGCTCCAGTACGCGGTGCCGGGCTCACGGCCACAGATCACGATCGGGGCGGCTTCCGTCCCGCGAGCGAGCAACGTCGACTCTTCATCAAAGTCGAGGTAGCCATCGGCCTCCATCACCAGCGTGCTGCCGGGCTCGATCGTGATCACGGCGCCGCCCTGGACGTCCACCTCCTCGACCAGGTTGATGCCGGACCACGTCTGGTCGAAAGTAACGTAACCAAACCGGCGCGGAGCAGCGGCGAGATTGAGCCCGGAGCAATCGCCGGTCGCAGGCGTGCCCCGAGCTCCACCGGCGCTACCCGTGCCCGACGCACCCGAACCCGCTGCGGGGACGGTGGCGCCGTCCTGCTCTGCTCGAGAGCCGCCGCCTGTACCCGCTGGCGCATTCGGTAACGCAGCCGAGTCATTGCCCGAAGCAGCGCCGCCCGGAGAATCTCCGCCGCCGCAAGCGCCGCCCAGGCTGGCCCCCAAAACTCCTACACCCAACGCAAGCCAGTTCCATTTCGCCATTGTAATTTTTCCCCGCTCCCGCTGCAGCGCACCCAGCACCATCTCGGTGCGACGTGCGGCGAGAATCCCTTCGCACGTTTGCGCCGAGCCCGCATCAGTGATCGCTCGGAGGTCGTTGCGAGCCATCTGAAAGGCGTGCAGCACGCGCAGCGCCTGGAGCGAAGCCCCGTTCCCAACGACCGACCAAGCGGAGTTGTCTACGTAGTTTCGCCGAGCGCGTCTGCTGCGCCGGCGGCGTGGTGTCGATGCAGGCGCTGCCGCCGCTACTGGCGGCGGGGGCAGAGCCAGCGCACTACGGGCGAGGCTGCGCCGCGAGGGCCGCGAGCAGGCGCTCCCGCTCTTCGCGCGTCATGCCCACGAACCTGCCTTCCACCCGGAAGCAGCCATCGCGCAGCTTCTTGCCGCCGCGCACCTTGACGCGATACTCGGTGCCCGTCGCCGCCTCGACGCCGC
>Ga0315912_10003763_pt1 | contig 14852 bp, 13 predicted proteins | sample VfabasoilMG_FD_204469 | JGI IMG/M metagenome (GOLD analysis project Ga0315912, IMG submission 204469) | Garden soil microbial communities collected in Santa Monica, California, United States - V. faba soil | ecosystem: Environmental > Terrestrial > Soil > Garden | place: USA: California... | reverse complement strand
GATGCCCTCGTCATCGAACACGTGCGCCTCAGTCGACCCATGCGGGCTTTGTGCACCCGGGGTGAAGGCTGCCGTGGCCTCTGCAGTCGATGCGGCGAAAACCTCAATGCGGCGACCACGGAAGTTTGCCCCCAATGCGGTGCTCCCTGGGGAGACGCGGCGGCCGCTTCCGACCCCGAAGGCCCCTCTGGACCGCTCGCAGAGGCTCTGCGCAAGCTCCAGCTACCGAAGTGAGGTTCGGGAATGGGCCCGAGCATTCGAGGGCTTGCGGGTTCACCCACCTCACCACTACACTCCGCGCCTTCCTGGATCGCACCCGAACATGGCCGTTCCCAAAAAACGTATGTCCTCTTCACGGCGTGATATGCGCCGTTCGCAGCACGACAAGGTCGACGCACCGAATCTGAAGCCGTGTCCCAACTGCCAAGAACTGATGCTGAGCCATCGGATCTGCCCGGCCTGTGGACACTATCGGGGTCGAGAAGTCATCGTCGTCGCGCGTGACTAGTCGTTCGTCTTCAAGGGGTTTTTGCGGAAGGCCCCTTTTCGCGAAAGGCCCCTTGAACGTCCGCGGCAGCCAAGCTGCCTCCACGCCCCGAGAGGGCACGACGCTCCTGATCGAGTGCGAAACGAGAAAGTCACCGGATGAGTGCTGCAGTCGAAACATCTTCTGCGCTCCCCGACGGACAGGTCCGCCCTCGTGAGAGCCGAGATCAGCCCGCGCGTATCGCCCTCGATGCGTTTGGCGGCGATGATTGTCCAGGCCCCGAAATCGAGGGCGCACTCGCGGCCGCTCGCAGCGGTGTGCATGTGGTCCTGGTCGGCGACCGTGAACGTATCGAACGAGAGCTCGATCGGACGCGAGGGTGGAAGGACCTGCCGCTTTCCATCCATCATGCGCCCGAGACCATCGCCATGGAGGACTCGCCGTCCAAGGCGGTTCGCGCAAAGCCCGAGGCGTCGATGCCCGTGAGCTTCGATCTCGTCAATCGCGGCGAGGCCGACGCGGTGCTGTCTGCGGGGAACTCGGGGGCGATGCTGGCCTGCGGGTTGTTCAAGTTTCGCCGGATCCCCGGCGTCGACCGTCCCGCTCTCGTCACGAGCCTGCCGACACGCAAGGAGCCCGTGACCTTTCTCGACATCGGCGCGAACGTGGACCCGCGTCCACTCAACCTGGTTCAGTTCGCCGTTCTTGGCGCAAAATACGCAGCGTTCAAGCATGGCCGCTCGCGACCCCGGGTGGGCCTCCTCAGCAACGGGACCGAAGGCAGCAAAGGGACCCTCCGGACGCGAATCGCCGATCGCATCCTGCGAGAGCTGCCGAGCGATGATTTTTGTTACGAGGGATACGCCGAGGGAAGTGACCTTTACGCGGGTGAGCTCGATGTCGTGGTGACCGATGGCTTCACCGGCAATGTGTCCTTGAAGATGGTCGAGGCGACCGGGAGGCTCATCGGCTCATGGTTACGCCGATCGATCGAAGAGTCTGGTTTGCGCTCCCGACTTGGCGGTCTCCTCTTGCGGCCGACGTTGCAGAAACTCCAAACGGAGCTCGATCCCGATACTTATGGTGCGGCGCCCTTGCTTGGCGTGAACGGCGTGGCGTTCATCTGTCACGGTGGCAGTAGCGCCCTCGCGATTTCGACATCCCTACGTGTGGCCGCTCGCTCGGTGACCGAGGATCTGATGCCGCGATTTGCGGAGGCCGTGGCGAAGCACCAACCCATGTTCGAGGCCACCAAAGCGGCAGAAGAGACGCAAACCTAGGTCCCCCTTGTCGCGCCAAAGAAAGTGTCGCGCCTTGTGACGCAGCGCTGACCATGTTCCCATCGCCCCCTGCTGGGGATGCCTCGAAGCGTTCGTCTTCGCATGTGTAGGAGGCTTCGCAGGCCGGCTCGACCGCGTCGGAGATGTAGACGACGTCCGGTGTCGGTGATAGAGGAGCCAGCCCCATGAGTGGCCACGCCTTCTTTTTCCCCGGTCAGGGCAGTCAAAAAGTCGGGATGGGCAAAGCGCTATTCGACGCCCGCCCCGAAGCGCGTGCGGTGTTCGAGGAAGCGGACGACGCGTTGGGATTCGCGTTGTCGCGGGTGTGCTTCGAAGGGCCCGAGCATCTCCTCACCCTCACGGCCAACACCCAGCCGGCGATTTTGACGACGTCGATCGCCGCGCTGCGGGTCTTGGAGGCCGAACGGCCCGAGCTTCGCCCCACGGTGGCGCTCGGTCATAGTCTCGGCGAGTTTTCGGCACTGGTGGCCGTCGGTGCGTTGGCCTTCGCCGACGCGGTTCGATTGGTCCGTTTGCGCGGTCAAGCCATGCAAGAGGCGACGCCGGTTGGACAAGGCAAGATGGCTGCGGTCATCGGGGTCGATGCGGAAGTGCTCGAGGGCATGTGCGCCGACGCTGCACAGGGGCAAGTGGTCGCTCCTGCCAACGAGAACGGCGGCGGACAGATCGTGGTGTCCGGTCACGCAGAGGCGATCGACCGGCTCATGGACGCGCTCAAGGCTCAAAAAAAGCGAGCGATCGCGCTCGACGTCAGTGCACCCTTTCACTGCGCGTTGATGCAGCCGGCCGCCATGCGGCTCGAGGCCGCCTTGGCCGACATTTCGGTTCGCGAGCTGCAGGCCCCCGTGGTGAGCAACGTCGAGGGCGTGTCATATCGGGACTCGACCCGGGTGAAAGAGTTGCTCGTGCGCCAAGTGACATCGCGCGTGCGATGGGAAGCGTCGGTCCAAGGGCTCGCGTCCATGGGAATCCGCGACGGCCTCGAAATCGGTCACGGCAAGGTGTTGACGGGCCTCGTCCGTCGGATCGCGCCAGAGTTGGTGGTGCGACCGGTGGGTTCCCCCACTGACATCGATATGCTAAGGGAGGACCTTCATGGCGGAAACTGACACCGCGGCGCCTCGGACCCTTCCGCCGGCGCTCGACCTGACGGGTCGGCGCGCGCTCGTGACCGGTGGCAGCCGTGGCATCGGGAAAGCCATCGCGATGCTGTTGGCGGCTCGTGGAGCTGCGGTCGCGGTGAACTATGCCCGCAACGATGCCGCTGCCAAAGAAGTGTGTGACGCCATTGCGGCCGCGGGTGGACGCGCGATCCCGATCGGGTTCGATGTCGGGGACGAGAGCCAGGTCAACGCGGCATTCAAACAGATCGTGCAAGACTTGGGTGGGCTCGAGATCCTGGTCAACAATGCCGGCATCTCGATCGATGGGCTCCTGCTGCGGATCGGGATCGAAGATTGGGATCAGATCTCACGCACCAATCTGCGTGGAACGCTGCTCTGCTCCAAGGCCGCCGCGCGCCACATGATCCTGAAAGCTCGCGAGAAGGGCCGGATCATCAATCTCGCGAGCGTGGTCGGCGAACAGGGTAACGCCGGTCAAACCATGTATGCCGCAACGAAGGCGGGGATCATCGGGATGACGAAGGCCATGGCGCGAGAGCTGGCTTCGCGACGCGTGACCGTCAATGCGGTCGCCCCGGGGTTCATCGACACCGACATGACCGAGTCGGCGCTGCAAGGCGACGCACGCGAGGCTCTGATCAAACAAATCCCGCTCGGTCGCGTCGGGGCCGCCAATGACGTGGCCGAAACGGTCGCATTCTTGGCTTCCGATGCGTCGGCCTACATCACGGGGCACGTGATGCGAGTCAACGGCGGTTTGCTCATCTAATAACGCTTTGAGCGCTCGAGCGAGGGCGCATCGATCGGGATTTTTGCACGCCCCAGTGGGGCTGAAGGCACGCCCCGCTGGGGCCTGAAGGATAAGAGAGATGTCCGATATCGACAGCCAGGTCAAAGAGATCATCGTGGAACAGCTCGACGTGAAGCTCGAAGACGTCGATTCCTCCAAGACGTTTACCGAGGACCTCGGGGCCGATTCCTTGGCCATCGTGGAACTCGTGCTCGCCCTCGAAGAAAAGTTCGATGTGAAGATTCCCGACGACGAAGTCGACAAGCTCAAGACTGTCGGAGACGCGATCGCTTACATCAAGAACCACGGATAGTTGGCTCGACAAGGAACTCTGGCGTTGAAACCCCGCAGAATCGCGATCACGGGCATTGGGCTCGTCACACCGCTTGGTATCGGCACGGAAGATACATGGCGTCGCGTTTGCGCAGGTGAATCGGGAATCGGTCCGATCGCCCGCTTCGATGCGACCGAATACACCACGCGGATCGCGGGCGAAGTGCGGGATTTCGATCCAACGCGTTGGATCGCGAAGCGTGAGGTCCGTCAGATGGACCTATTCATTCAATACGCCCTTGCGGCGGCCGACATGGCCGTGAGCTCGGCCGGTTTGCACGACGACCGTCCCGATCCAGATCGGTACGGATGCTACGTCGGCTCGGGCATGGGCGGTCTGACGGTGATCGAAGCGACGATCGGGACGCTGGAGAAAAAGGGCCCGCGTCACGGGATTAGCCCGTTTTTCACGCCGTCGGTCATCATCAATCTCGCCCCGGGACAGATCTCGATCCGCTATGGATGCCGGGGGCCGAACTTGAGCATGGTCTCGGCGTGTTCGACGGGCGCGCACTCGATCGGTGAAGCGGCTCACGTGATCGCACGCGGCGACGCGGATGTGATGATCGCCGGTGGAGCGGAAGCCACGGTGACGCCGCTCGGCGTGGGCGGATTTTGCTCGGCCCGCGCGTTGAGCCAACGCAACGATGCTCCCACCAAGGCCTCACGTCCGTTCAGCAAGAGTCGTGACGGGTTCGTGCTCAGCGAAGGAGCCGCCCTGATGGTGCTCGAAGAGTGGGATCGAGCCAAGGGTCGCGGGGCGTCGATCGTCGCCGAACTCGTGGGCTATGGCGCGAACGCGGATGCGTATCACATCACGTCCCCCGACCCCGAAGGCACAGGGGCGGCGCGTTGTATGCGTTTGGCGCTTGCTCGCGCGGGCATCGAGCCGAGCCAGGTCGGATACGTCAACGCTCATGCGACCTCGACTCAAGCCGACGCCATGGAAGCCCGTGCGATTCGGGCGGTGTTCGGCCGCCATGCCGATACGGGTCTTGCGGTGAGCGGGACCAAGTCGATGCATGGACACCTGCTCGGGGCCACCGGCAGTTTGGAAGCCGCGATTTGTGCGCTCGCCCTCCGCGACGGGATCTTGCCACCGACGATCAACCTCGACGATCCCGACCCCGAGTGCGACCTCGATTGCATCCCGCATCAAGCTCGTCGGACTCAAGTCGAGTACGCGATGTCCAACAGCTTTGGTTTCGGCGGGACGAATGCCGCGGTCGTGCTGCGGCGCGTCCAATAAATCTCTTCATTCGTGACCGTGGTGGCGGGCGTTCGTTCGTCCGTTCGTCTGTTCGTCATGGCTCGTGTGGAGCGCGGGCGAACTTTGCCCCGCCACGGGTGATCCGGCACCCGCCGGTCCACTCCGAACCGTAGGTACAGGCTTAGGTACTCGTGAAAGGCCTGGAACCCGTGAGCGTCTCGCGTTCGAGCGCTTCGGGGTACGATGCGTCGCCGTGCGTTGTCCCGTGTGTGACAGTCCAACCACGAAAGTGGCGGACTCCCGCGAGGGGCGCGACGGTCTGTCGATTCGCCGCCGTCGACTATGTACCGGGTGTGGACATCGCTTCACAACGAAAGAGCGCATCGACGAGACGCTGCCGATGGTGGTGAAACGAGATGGCAGCCGGCAACCTTTCGATCGACGGAAACTCATGCAGGGCCTCGAAACCGCGTGTCGAAAACGACCGATCCGGCGTGATCAGCTCGAAACCATCGCTCAAACGGTGGAGACATGGTCGGCGACACGCGGGGACCGTGAACTCTTTGCCGTCGAAATCGGAGAACGCATCATGCGCCACCTTCATGCCCTCGACGAAGTCGCCTACGTTCGGTTTGCATCCGTGTATCGAACCTTTGAAAGCGTCGCGGAGTTCGAGACGCTGCTGCAGGAGATGGAGAAAGCGGAGCGGGTAGAGGTCGGCGGCCAACGAACCTTGTTCGAGTTCGCCGCCGAGAATGAAAAGAAAGGGCGTGGGGAAGCTCCTCAGGAGCGTTCGTGAGCGACGTCGAATTCATGAGCCGGGCCGTTCGTCTGGCCAACAAAGGCTTGGGTGGCACGTATCCGAATCCGAGCGTCGGGGCCGTCGTCATTGCGGGTGGTCAAGTCGTCGGCCGAGGACGCAGTGCACCGACCGGTGGCCCTCACGCTGAAGTTCGAGCGCTTCGACGTGCAGGAGCTGCGGCGAAAGGGGCCACGCTCTACGTCACGCTCGAGCCTTGTTGCCACTTCGGTCGAACCGGTCCTTGCACCGAAGCGATCCGTGACGCCGGCATCACCCGAGTCGTCGTCGGTATCCTCGATCCTGCGATGCACGCGAACGGTCAGGGGATCCGTCGGCTGCAGGAGCTCGGCATTCAGGTCGATGTGGGGGTCCTCGCCGAGGAGTGCAATGCCGTGCATGAGCACTACCTCCATCATCTCCATCTCGGCCGACCGTTCGTCACCTTGAAGGCTGCGATGAGTATGGATGGTCGTATCGCGACGCAAGCTGGCGATAGTCGATGGGTCTCGTCGGAGCCATCACGCGTCGAGGGGCACCGACTCCGGGCGATCCACCATGCGATCGCCGTCGGTGCGGGAACGGTCCTCGCGGACGATCCGCAGCTCGACGTTCGGCACGTCGAGGGGGTGTCACCGATTCCCGTGGTGTTCGACTCGGGGTTGCGCATCGCGGCCGAGGACCATCCGCGGCCGAAGATCCTGCGGGCCGGGACACTGGTGCTCCACACCGCGAAGGCGAGCGCCGCCGCACGGCGACGCATCGATGCGAGTGGAGCCGAGAGCGTGCTTGCGGCCGAGGATCGCCACGGGCATGTCGATGTCCGCGACGCCCTCGAAGTCTTGGGTCGCCGCACCATCCGGTCCGTGTTGGTCGAAGGTGGCGGTCGCTTGCTCGGTTCGTGCGTCGCGGCGTCCGCGTGGCAACGGTGGTACCTGTTCGTCGCCCCCAAACTCGTGGGTGACGGAGTCCCGGTGTTGAGCGGGGTTGGTTGGCCATCGATGGCCGAGTCACCTCACGTTCGATGGGTCAAGTGGGAACCCGTGGGGGACGACCTGCTGTTCGTCCTCGAACCGCGAGGCACGAGCGAGGACTCGACATCGGTGACGGGCGAATGAACCTGCGGCGTATCCGCAAACGAGGGGCAATGGGTGGACAGCGAACGTCCTTGGTGTAAAACGTTCGCGTGTTCACGGGCTTGGTTCGAGGGACCGGTGAGATCGTCGGTATCACCGACGTGAACGAAGGACGCCGGATCGTCGTGCGTGGGGCATTCGGTGCCGACGAGATCGCGATCGGAGCGAGCGTCTCGATCAGCGGCGTCTGCCTCACGGTCGTGGAGCAGGGCACCGACCGTGCGGCGTTCGAGGTCGCGTTCGAGACGCTGCGACGAACCACGCTCGGCGATTGGCAAGTCGGCCGTCGCGTCAATCTCGAACCTTCACTCCGAGTCGGCGATCCACTGGGGGGGCACTTTGTCCTCGGTCACGTCGACGGTTGGGCGACCGTGCGTTCATCGACTTCACGCGGCAGCGCTCGCGAGCTCTGGTTCGACATCGATCGTTCGCTCATGCGATTCGTTGCGCCCAAGGGTTCGATCGCGCTCGAGGGCGTCAGCCTGACGATCAACGACGTCGACCGATTCGGCTTCATGGTCGGGCTCGTACCCCACACGCTCGAGGTCACGACGCTCGGCCGAATCGTTCCGAGCGACCGGATCAACGTCGAGGTCGATATCGTTGCGCGCTACCTTGCTCGATTCCTCGAAACATCATCTGCGACACCGACGAGCGACGACAGGCCATCATGACCGACGACGATTGGGAAACCCTGGGGGCCGGAAAGCGCTCGGCCGTGTACAGCATCGAGCGGGCGATCACGGCCATCGAACAGGGCAAAATGGTCGTCCTGGTCGACGATCAGGACCGGGAGAACGAGGGCGACCTGGTGGTTGCGGCGGAGCACTGCACCGCCGAACATGTCAATTTCATGGCCAAGTACGGCCGTGGCCTCATCTGCTTGGCGCTCTCGGCCGCTCGGGTGGAGCACCTGCGGATCCCTATGATGGTGCCGACCGATCCGGGCAACATGGGGACGGCATTCACCGTTTCGATCGAAGCCCGCCGCGGTGTCACGACCGGGATCAGTGCAGCGGATCGGGCGGAAACCATTCGCGTGGCCGTCGATCCACGTAGCGGTCCCGGCGATCTGGTGAGTCCTGGCCACGTCTTCCCGCTGCGGGCCCAGCCAGGCGGCGTTCTCGTGCGCTCGGGCCATACCGAAGGTGCAGTCGATCTCGCACGGGTTGCGGGCTTGGGTCCAGCCGGGGTCATCTGCGAGATCATGCGCGACGATGGAACGATGGCGCGCATGGACGACCTCGAGGAGTTCGCGGTCCGTCACGCGATGCCGATCTTGACCATCGCCGATCTCATCGAGCTTCGCCTCGCGCGCGAAACCTTGGTCGAGGAAGTCGCGCACAAGTCGCTCGGGCCTGCGTTCCTCGGATTTGCGCACGGTGGAGAGGGCTGGACGATGCGAACGTTCAAGTCCAAGATCGACGCACACGCCCACTACGTCGTCTTCTGCAAGGGTGATCTGCACGACGGTGGGCTCGCCTCGCCCGTGCTGACGCGAGCCCAACGCGCGCAAGTGTTGGGCGATGTGTTCGGGGTTGGCGGGGACTCAGGCGAACGCCTTCGCACGGCGTTCCAGCAGATCGACGCCGCAGGTCGAGGGGTGTTCCTTTACGTGCTCGGTCGCGAAGCCCATGATGTTCACCGGGAGACCCACGAAGATGGTGCTCCGCCCGTTCGCCACCGACCCGCGGAGATCGGATTTCGCCAGTTTGGTCTCGGTGCACAGGTGCTCGCGGCGATCGGACTTCGGCGTATTCGGTTGATCACGAACAACCCCCGCAAGATCGTTGGGCTCGCAGGCTATGGAATCGAAGTCGTCGGCACCATACCGCTCGGAGGCAGCCACGGCGATGGCTAGTTCGAACGAGCGGCCCGCTCGGGTCCTGCTCGGCATCACCGGGGGGATCGCGGCTTACAAGACGCCGTCGCTGGTTCGGCGTTTGATCGAAGCGGGTTGCGACGTTCAAGTGATCATGACCGAAGCGGCGTCGTCGTTCGTCACGCCGATGTCGCTCGCGACGGTCAGTCGTCGGCCGGTTCGATCGAGCCTGCTCGACGTCGGCGAAGAAGGGCAGATCGGGCACATCCAGTTGGCCGACTGGGCGGATCTCGTCGTCGTGGCTCCGGCAACCGCGAACGTAGTTGCCCACGCCGCGACGGGCCTCGCGGATGACTTGCTCACGACCTGTCTGCTCGCGACCCGAGCCCCCATCCTCTTTGCGCCTGCCATGAATACGAACATGTGGCGACACCCGGCGACCCAGTTCAATCTGGCGATCTTGCGGGAACGAGGCGGACGGTTCGTTGGACCTGACGCGGGCGAGCTCGCGTGCGGCTGGATCGGCGAAGGACGGATGATCGATCCCGAGCTCATCGTCGACGCGGTCCGAGCGTTGCTCGATGAACGTGGACAGCGTGATCGATCGTGGGACGGACGACGGGTTCTCGTCTCGGCGGGTCCAACCCGAACCTATCTCGACCCGGTGCGGTTTCTGACCAACGCTTCGACCGGGGCCATGGGCTTTGCCATGGCCGAGCTCGCGGCCGCGCGGGGAGCCGAGGTGTGGCTCGTGTCGGGCCCGCTCGAACGAGCGACGCCGGTCGGCGTTCGGCGGGTTCACGTCGAAACCGCTGATGAGATGTTGGATGCCATGGACGAGTTGTCGAGGACCCAGTCCCTCGATCTCGTCGCCATGGTGGCCGCCGTCTCCGACGTAGCGGCGGCCCGACCCCGCACGGACAAGCTCCCCAAGACCGAGCTCATGAAAGAACTCGCCGACGGTGCATTTGTCCAAGGCGTGGATGTCCTCGCCACCTTGGTCGAACGATACCGAGGTCGAACGTTTTTTCTCGGGTTCGGTGCTCAGACGATCGCATCGGACGCGCTGGACGTCGAGGATGCGCTCCGCGAACTCGGCACCGAGAAGCTTTTGAGCAAGGGGTGTGATGCCTTGTTCGTCAATCGGGTCGGCACGAGCGAGACGGGATTCGGCACCTCGACCAACGCGGGCCTCTTGCTCGTGCGAAACACCGCTGGGCAAGTCGTGATGTTTCCGGCCATGCAGCCCGTGCCCAAGCGAACGTTGGCGGGTTGGATCCTCGACCAGCTATCGGACGTCGTTTCGCAACGGGCAACCCCTTGAGCGCATCATCCACCGAACACCGCGCTCGCGCTCGATCACTCGCGGCTCAATTCGCGGTGACATTGCGTTGGCTGCGAGAGACTCGCGGGGTCGAGTACGTGCTCGACGGCTCGTTGCCCACGCGACCGCCGCTGCCTGAGTCACAGGACATGTTCCCCGAGGTTTCGGACGACGGGTCGAACACGCGAGAGCGAGCCGCGGCCGACTTGCCCCCGAGCCGTACGAAAAACTTGCAGGTAGGGGTCACGCAAGCCGAGTCGAGAACGCCGGAGTCGGCAAGACCTCTGAAGGTGGAAGCGGAGGTCGCCGTGGAACCGCAAGCGAGCCGAGCGGACGAGCGGACCACCGGCTCGATGGCCGGTGCAGGTGAGCTTCCGATCGCGGCGACGTCGGAGACCACAGGGTTGCGCGAGCGGGCGCAAGCTTGGACACCGGCGGAAAAGCTCGACTACTTGCGCCGCAAAAATCTCGGCGATTGCCGTCGCTGCGGGCTCTGCCAGACGCGCAAGACCATCGTGTTCGGTGTCGGCGATCCGTCCGCAAACCTCATGTTCGTCGGCGAAGCGCCTGGGGCAGACGAAGATCGTCAAGGGATCCCGTTCGTGGGGCGGGCCGGCGAACGCCTCAACCTGTGGATCGCCAACCTAGGGTTACGTCGAGAGGATGTGTACATCGCGAACGTCCTCAAGTGTCGACCACCGAACAACCGTGATCCCAACCCCGATGAAGTCGACAAGTGCGCGCCGTTTCTCAAGGCACAGATCCGAGCCATCGAGCCGAAAGTCCTCGTCGCGCTTGGACGTCATGCGGGGATGTTGCTCTCGGGTCGTGAGGAGCTTTCGTTGCGAGCGATGCGTTCGGCCCGCTTGACGTACGACGCGGGCGGGCCAGCCGATGCACCACGAAGCCGGCTCATTCCACTCATCGTCACCTATCATCCAGCGTACGTCTTGCGCCAAGAAGGAAGTGGATCGACGGGTCAAGAAGGTTCGGCGACCGCTCTCGTCATGCAGGACTTGCAACGCGCGATGGATCTCGTGCGCTGAACTTCCTTCGATGTCGAAGTCAAGGCACGAGCCCGCGCGCTACATCGTGTGACAAGAGTGATGAAGCTTCTGATCGGACTCTTCCGTGTTGGATGGGAACTGCAGAACGAACTCGCGTCCAGCGCAGCGGTGAAATCAGTTGACGCGCTCAAGAGCCACTTCTAAGTTAGGCGACCACCGCCCGAGGTTTGGCGGCCCGGCTGGACATGACGAAAGCTGAACTCATCGAGAGAATCGCTCGGTCACGGAGCCTGCCGCCCGACATCACGAAGAAGGATATCGCGCAGATCTTGGGGCTCGCCTTCGAGGAACTGGCCAACTTCTTCGCGAAGGCCAAAGTGACGCGAACGACGAGTCCTCGTTTCACGTTTCCACGGTTCGGAACATTTACGAAGAAGCGTCGTAATGCTCGGCGTGGCGTGAATCCGCGAACACTCGAACCCATGCAAATCGATGCATGCCAAACCGTGGATTTCAAAGCGAGCCGTGAGTTGCGTGACGCGATGAACCCGGGTCTGGAACCGGTCGATCGCGGTGAGCAAGATCAGACGCTGTCGAATGCAACGAGTTCGACGCAGAAGCGTACGGCGAAGACGACCGCGAAGCGCACCACTGGATCGCGAGCAGGATCGCGAGGCCGCGACACCGAGCAAGAAAGCGTGCTCCGCTGCCCAACACCCCGCGACGAAGACGCCGAACTCGATGCACTCATCAAAGACGATGAGATGTTCGATGAGATGTTCGATGACGGCCCCGCGTTGGGTTCACGCGCCACGGGGGCTGCCACGACGGCTGATCGTTCTTCGCGTCCCGCAGGAGCCGAACTTCCTGAGGCACCGCTCAAGCGAGTTCGCGCAGCACCCTCGAAGTCTCGGGCTCGCACCGGTTGAGATCGAGCTATGCGGTCGTTACGCGAGCGATTCTTCGCCGGAGTCGCGTCCTTCGTCCTGGGTCGACCATGGTTGACTCTCGGTCTTTGTTTCGCGGTGACAGTCGGTTCGGGTCTGCTCATTCCCGGATTACGAGTCAGTACGTCGCACTCGACCCTCGTGTCGGAACGCGATCCGCAGCAGCGACGGATGGTCGCATTCTTCGAACGTTTCGGCCGACCGGACGCACCTTTGTTCGTCATCAGCGGTGGTACCGTCGAAGAGCGACGAACGGTCGTCGACCAATTGGAAGCGGCCCTCGAAGAGGATGCAGCGTTTCACGGTCGTGTGCTCGGGCACATCGGCCTCGCGGATCTCGCGGAAACGTTGTTGCTGCAAGATCCTTCGGCACTCGCCAAGATTCGCGCGGCGTTGCCACCCGATGTCGATCTCGTGTCCTTGCTCGAAGGCGGGCTGCCGACCTGGCTCGAAGGCCTTCGTGATCGCCTCGAAGCCGGGGTCGATGGTGTTGCCGCGGCCAACGGGAGCGGTCAGGCCGAAGAAGGTTTCGAACAGCTCGCAGAGATCGGATCACTCCTCAACGACGCGATTTCCGGCACCGACGTCGGCGATCGCCTCATGGCATCCTTCGCGCAGCGCGAAGCGCTAAGTGGCAATCCTGGTCAGCGGTCGCGTCCGGCAGGGATCGACGATTGGGGGTATCTCGTCACGGCCGACGGATGCTGCCATTTGATCAGCATCTTCGCGTCGCTCCCGAGCGACGAGGGCGTGGACCTGCTCCCGATCGTCACGACGCTTCGTCGCATTCGCGACGACGTGATGGTCAACGCTCCCAAGTCGGTCGCGGCGGACTTGACCGGGTTGCCCAGCCTGAGCGTCGACGAACTCGCGAGTATTCGCCGTGGAATGATCCTGTCCGGCATCGTTTCCGCGCTCGGGATCATTTTATGTTGCGGGTGGTTGTTCAGATCGTTCTGGCAGACGGTGGTTGCACTGGTCCCGCTCATTCCGGGGATCGTGCTCACGCTCGCGACCGTCAAGCTGCTGTATGGGCACCTGAATCTCGTCACGTCCAATTTCTTCTCCGTACTCCTCGGCCTCGGGATCGACTTCGCGGTGCATTTCATCTCTCGGCGCAACGAAGAGGTGCGCCGAGGAGAGACCGAACGCCGCGCACTCACGATCACGTTGCTCCGGACCGGTCCTGGAGTGATGGTGGGAGCGCTCGTGACCACGGTCGCGTTTCTGACGAGCGCTACCACATCCTTTACCGCCTATCAGGAACTCGGAGTCATCGCGGCGATCGGGCTCATCGTCATCATGATGGCCACCTTCTTCATGTTGCCGCCGCTTCTGCTCTTGGCGGGACGCAGTGACCAACCTGCCCAAGCAACCGTGGAAGTCCTTGGCTTTCGCGCGGTCCCCGGGATCGTTCGACGCGGTCGCACGGTCTTCGTCGTCGTTGGAGTTGCGGCAGCGTTGGGGGGAGCCATCGCGTTGCCGCGGATCGAGTTCAATTCGCGGTACTTCAGCTTTCTCCCCGAAGGCACCGAAAGCGCGAGTGCACTCGCGAAGCTCGAATACGATCCCGTAGCGAGCCCCGTCTTTGCGGCACTGACCGCTGACTCCTTCGACGAGGCGCGCGACATGGCCGAGCGCCTGCGAACGATGAAAACGGTTGCGGGGGTCCAGACCGCAACCGATCTCGTGCCTCGTCTCGATGCGGCTGCCCTCGCGTCGTTGCGAGCGGGGATCCAAGGCTTGGGCAGGGACCCGGATTTCGCGGCGCTCGCAGCCCGCAAGACCGAACCCACCGAGCTCGTGCCTGCGGCTCGGGCGATCGCCGACCTGCTCGACGAGATTCGCTTTGCCATGGAAGGAGTGGGGATGGCGTCCGAGAGTGCGGCCCATGCTCAAGCCGTATTTGCAACCTTGGCGAAACGCTTGAGCCAAGCGACGGCCGACGATGCCAAGCGCCTCGCCGGTCTGCATGCCGAGGTTGCCGGCCTGCTTGCACCCGCATGGCGGACGGCGAAGGCGGTCGCTGAGCGTGGAAGCTACCGACCAAGCGATCTACCCCCGCTCTTTGCAACCCGTTTCGCGTCGAAGGATGGCCAAGAGCTCGCGCTTTACGCGGTACCGAGCGGAAACTTTTGGAAGCCCGACGTGGCGGAACGGTTCTCCAACGAAGTGCGGACCGTCGACGCCGATGCGGTGGGCTTGGCGATGATCCACGTTGCCCACGGGCAGATGATCTTGATCGGGTTTCGTCGTGCCGCAGCGCTTGCGGCCGTGCTCGTGTTTCTTTCGCTCATCATCGACTTCCGTAGGCTCGATGACGCCGTGCTGGCTCTCCTACCCACCGCCCTCGGTTGGTCGTGGATGGCGGGAATTTTGGCATTGGCCGGCATCCCGTTCAATCTCGCCAACATCGTCTCGCTGCCGCTGCTGATCGGGATCGGGATCGCGTTTGGCGTGCATCTCATGCATCGCGCACGTGAAAGCGAGCGAACCGCCGGCGAAGATCGGGCGGCGGTGCTCAATGATGCCGTGCGTGGAACGGGTGGAGCGATCGCGATTTCGTCCCTCA
>Ga0315912_10003762_pt1 | contig 14853 bp, 11 predicted proteins | sample VfabasoilMG_FD_204469 | JGI IMG/M metagenome (GOLD analysis project Ga0315912, IMG submission 204469) | Garden soil microbial communities collected in Santa Monica, California, United States - V. faba soil | ecosystem: Environmental > Terrestrial > Soil > Garden | place: USA: California... | reverse complement strand
ACCCACGATCAGATCGAAGCGATGACGCTGGGCCAGCGCATCGTCGTCATGGACGGCGGCGTGGTCCAACAGGTCGATGCACCGATGCGCATCTATCAGCATCCCGCCAATCTGTTCGTCGCCGGCTTCCTCGGCAATCCCGCCATGAACCTGTTGCGCGGATCCCCGCCGTCCCAAGGCGACGCGGCGCTGCACGGTACCGTGGCGCGCTTACCGCTGCCGCCCGAGTTGACCACGGCACTGAACGGTCACGGGGCAGGGGAACTCGTCGTGGGCATCCGTCCCGAGGACTTGCATGTCGTGCGGCCCGATGCGCCGGTCATCGAGTTACCGGTGACCGTGGAGCTGGTGGAGGCCGTGGGCAACGAGGCGTTCGTGCACGCCCGCCTGGGCGGCTGGTCGCTGATCGCGCGCACCGCACCGGAACAGCTGTGCGAGCCGGGTGAGCAGCTGCGTCTCTACGCAGCGCACAGCAGGCTCCACTACTTCGATGTAGCGAGCGGCACGCGCATCAACGTAAAGACTTCTTGAGAAAGCCGATCAGTGGCTGACTGAGCTCCGTGGCCAGCGGCAGCGCCGGATTGCTGTAGGACGCCATCTGCTGAGTCATGTCCGCGGGAACGGCCTTGAGCACGTGGTTCATGCCCTTGACGATGATCAGCTCGGCGTCGGGCTTGGCCCGCTTCAGCGCCTCGGCTTCCGCGACATTTATCTGAATGTCGGTGCTGCCATGGAGCAACAACACCGGGATGGTGAGCTTGGGAAGCTCCACGCTCGGCACGTAGCGAAACCAGGAAATCAAATAGGGCTGTACGCTCTCGCGATACAGAGCGCTCAGCTCCCTGGGAATGTCCTGGGTGGTGCGACCCTGCTCGAGCCCTTTGAGGATTTCCTGGCTGCGCTCGGCCAGCGGGCCGTTGAGCCGGTTCTTCAGCTGCGTGCGCACGGTTTCGGCAGCACCCTGGGCGAGGCCGGCGATCGACACGAACGCATCGGCGCCGGACTGGCGTGCGGCCAGCATGCCGATCAGCGAGCCCTCACTGTGACCGATGACACCCACCGATGAGAAGCGCGTATCACGCTTGAGCTGCTCGATCCACGCCACGGCATCGTTGACATAGATATCGAAACGCAGCTCGTTTTCGCTGGGCGTCGCGGCGGCACTCGCGGCGATCCCGCGCTTGTCGTAGCGCACCGAGGCGATACCCGCTCGTGCGAGAGTCTCGGCGAGATATTTGAGACTGTTGGTGGTGGCATTGGCCGCCGCGACATTGCCGTTGCGATCCACGGGGCCCGAGCCCGGAATGATGAGGATGACGGGTGCTTTGTCCTTGGCAGGCGGCACCAGGAGCGATCCGGACAACGTACCGCCGGTCGTCGCCAGCGACACCGGCTGTTCGTCGAGCCCGGTCGGGGAGCCCATTGCCGTGTGCCAGACCAGCGTCGGCAGCCAGACCAGCGTTGACAGCCGGACCAGAACGCCGCAGAGCGACCATCGATGCTTGTCGTACATTAGAGATTCCATGAAAGATTCCATCGCGATTTCTCGCGCCTAGTTCGCTGCGCCTGCGTGGTTGGATCCGCGGTGCTGGAGCTCGACGATTCAGCTGCCGTTTAGCTCTTCTCAAAGTCCGGGTATCGGATGTCGTGCACACCATGCCGCCACTGCGGCGCGAATGCGTGCCAGTGCTCCGACCTCCGCGTGGGCGCGAAGTGCCGTGACCAGCCAGTGCGCCAATTGCGGCATGTCCGCCGGCTGCGCGCCGCGCGCAGTGATCGCAGGCGTGCCGAGGCGAATACCGCTGGGACGCAGCGGCGGGCGCGGGTCATCGGGAATCACTTGTTTGTTGACCGTGAGGCCGGCGTGATCCAGCGCGGCTTCGGCGCTGCGTCCGTCGATGCCGAAGGAGGCCACCACGTCGACGACCAGCAGATGATTTTCGGTGCCACCGGTGATCAGCACGCAGCCCAGCTCACGCAAGGCCTGCGCCAGGCGCTGCGCGTTGTCGAGCACCGCGCGGGCGTACACTTTGAATTCACTCTGCGCGGCGAGATGCAGCGCCACCGCGATTCCGGCGATGGTGTGCATGTGCGGGCCGCCCTGCATGCCCGGAAACACTGCTCGATCGATGCTCTGCGCGAGCGTGGCCTGACACAGAATCATGCCGCCGCGCGGCCCGCGCAGGGATTTGTGAGTCGTGGTGGTCACGATATCGAAGCCGGCATCGAGGGGATTGGCGAGCACACCCGCCGCGATCAGCCCGCCGAGGTGTGAGACATCCGCCATCGCCAGGGCACCCACTTCGCTGGCGATGCTGCGGAAGCTGGCATAGTCGAGCTCGCGCGGATACGAGGAATGACCGCAAATGATGAGGCGTGGCTGCGTGCGGCGCGCCTGCTCGCGCAGTGCGTCGTAGTCGATCCCACCCCCACTCTCGCCCTCGGCCCCACCATCGGCATGGCGCGGCAACGTCTTGTAACGAACGAAGTTGAAGATCTTGCCCATGCAGGACACCGGCGCGCCGTGCGTGAGGTGTCCGCCGTGGGAGAGGTCCATGGCCAGCACCGTGTCGCCCGGCTGCAGGCAGCCCAGGTAGACGGCCTGGTTCATGGGTGAGCCGCTCAGTGGCTGCACGTTGGCGTGCGGGGCGCGAAACAGTGCCTTGGCGCGCTCCACTGCGAGCGTCTCGATGCGGTCGGTGTGCTCCTGCCCGCCGTAGTAGCGCCGCCCGGGATAGCCCTCCGCATACTTGTTGGTGAAGGCGCTGGCGTTGGTCGCGTAGATCTCCGGGAACACGTAGTTCTCTGACGGAATCAATTCGATGCCGGTGCGCTGGCGCTCGGCTTCGGCGGCCATGGCGGCATGGATCGCAGGATCGGATGACTGCAATGAGTCGAGACAGGTTTGCATGGCGGCGCGCTCGCAATGGTTGTGCGAAGTTGGCTTGGGAGAGCCCAGGCGAGCGGCTGCAGTAGCACACTGCTACACGCATGCTTCCTGATGGTTGCACCCATCGAATCGCCAGTCACATGCGCGCGGCGATGCTACGGCAAAGCGCCGTGGCGGTGCAACGCCGTGAAACGATCCTGTCCGTCCGTTTGCCGCGACGCATCGATTTGGTGACAATCACCGGCCGACCGCTTGCGGGTCGTGCGTGCACCGCGCAATCGAACCACCCACGAGCGAGCTGCCATGCCACTGAACTACGACCAGCTGATGAGCATGAAATTCGAGCCGGCGCGGCAGACCTATACGCGCCGCGACACCATGTTGTATGCACTCGGACTCGGCGTCGGTGCCCGCGATGCGTTCGCAGCCACCGAGCTCAAATACGTGTACGAGCGCGAGTTGGTGGCGCTGCCAACCTTGGCGGTGGTGTTGGCAGCCGGTGCGATGCGCTTGTCGGATCCGCGCTTCGGGGTCAACTACACCATGCTGCTGCATGCCGAACAATCGCTCGAGGTCCACAAACCGTTGCCCGTGGAAGGCACGGTGGTGAGCCATAGCAGCATCGACGAGATCTATGACAAGGGTGCCGCCAAGGGCGCCATCATGTACATGACGCGCCGGCTCCACGACGAGAATACCGGCGATCTGCTGGTGACCCTGGGCACGGTGACGTTCCTGCGGGCGGACGGAGGCTTCGGTGGCAAGAGTGAGGGCGCACCCAAGCCCGAGCCGGTGCCGCAAGACCGGCCGCCGGATCTGACGACCATGCTGCCGGTGTCGCTCAATCAGGCCCTCATCTATCGCCTCTCGGGCGACTACAACCCGCTGCACGCCGATCCACAGACAGCACGTGCTGCGGGCTACGATCGACCCATCCTGCACGGGTTGTGCGGCTATGGCATGGTGGGACGCGCCTTGCTGCAGGTCCTGTGCGGTGATGATCCAGCCCGCTTCAAGCGGTTGTACCTGCGCTTCACCCGTCCGGTATTCCCGGGCGAGCCGCTGCAATTGCAGGTATGGCACCTCGGCAGCGGTGCGGCTGCCTTCCGACTGGTGGCGAGCGACCGCGACGTCGTGGTCGAGGACTTCGGACGCTGCGACTATCTTCCGGGCTGACCATGTTCACGCCGTGCGGGGTGATCACCATCACCACGGATTTCGGCCACCAGGGCCCGTTCGTGGCGACCATGAAGGGGCGGATCCTGGAACGCATGCCGCGTGCCAGCATCATCGATGTGACCCACGAGGTGCATGTGTACTGGCCGGCCGAGGCCGGCTTCTGGTTGTCGCGTGCCTTTCCGTATTTTCCGCAGGGCTCGGTGCACGTTGCGGTGGTCGACCCGGGCGTTGGAACGCGGCGCGACATCATTGCCATGCAGGCGGATGGGCACGTATTCCTCGCGCCGGACAATGGCTTGCTGGCCCCGGTGCGCAGCCGTGTGCAGCACACGCTGATTCACCGCCTCGATTTACCGGCGGCGCAGAGCCGTTTCCGGTTGCCGGTGCCCAGCCCCACGTTCCATGGCCGCGACATCTTCGCGCCGCTCGCGGCCGAGTTGGCAGCGGGTCGGGCACAGCTGGCCGACCTGGGTCCGCAGATCCAGGACATCGTTCCGTCCTGGGTCGATGACCCCGCGGTGTCCGCCGATCACGTCCAGGGTGTCATCATCACCGTCGATCACTTCGGCAATCTGATCACCAACATCGAGGGTGCGATGTTGGAGCGCTTCAAGCATCCGATCGTGCGTACCGGTGGCCACGAAATGTCGCTGCGCCGAACCTACGGCGATGCACGCCCTGGAGACCTCCTGGCGCTGATCAATTCCTTCGGTGTGCTCGAGATTGCCCAAGCCGAGCAGAGTGCCGCAGAGGCGTTGGGCCTGGGCCGGGGTACCCCTGTGAACGTGGTCGAGCAAGGCCAGTAGGGACTGTCCCCCTCTCTTGGAGCCTTTTCTGTCCCCATTTCCGCCTCAGGGGGTGGCTCGTTTGCTGGCGCCAGCCGGCGACAGCACCCCGAACCTGCATGGCAGCGTCGGCATTACGCTGCTATGTCAGCACGTTCTACCGTTTCCCAATGATTTCCGATCTGCGAACCATCGCGAGGAATTGCATTCAAATTGCAGGTTGGATGGTGCTGGCGTGCGCACAGGTACGAAAAACTTTGAGTATCTGACCATTGAAAACCGCGGCGCATCGTATATAGTCCGCAGGCCTCGGCCGTGAACTTCGTCCGATGTAATTGATTTATCGGGATTTTTTTCAGGAACAATCATGGTGGAGAGAGACGACGATCACTTCGATCTAGATGATGAGTTCGTCGCCGAGAACAGCGACGAGGAACAGAACTTCGATCGCTTCATTGACACCCGACGGGTTCGACCGGGGTCTGCGGCGGCTGCAAAGAAGGGCAAGGCTGCATGGAGCAAACTCGAAGACGTATTGGCGGAGCGGCGCCTGAAAAAAGAACTCAACGATTTCGACGAAGAATAGCCTCACCATAAAGGCAGCGCCGCGAATCAAACGCGCTCGCGGACGGCTCGCTTCCGGCCAAGGGGCAGGGCATTTCACCCCGCGCCGATTCGCGGCCGCTGGGCCGCGCCGCGGGCACGGCTAGACTCGCCGCAGACCCACCACTGGCCGAACCCGTCTGACTGGAGATGTCCGACTGGAAAATGACTGTCCGGAAGTGTCTGACTCAACACGTCCACCCGCGGCGACCAGACGCGGCTGACTGACGGTGGGGCTGAAGGGGTCTCACGAGCATTCGCTCTTACATATTGGGGATCGCAAATGACGATGGCCGAGTCCACGCCGGTAACCTCGCCGTGGGTAGTGTTGAAGTTCGGTGGCACCAGTGTCTCCTCCGTCGCCAATTGGCAGAACATTGCCGCCGTGCTGCGCGAGCGTCTCGCGGACGGTTTGCGTCCAGTGGTCGTCCACTCGGCGTTGTCCGGCATCACCGACCGGCTCGAACACTTGTTGAGCTGTGCCTTCAGCGGTGAATGGCAGGCGGTGATGGAGCAGATCGAGCAACGCCACCGCGATCTCGCCAAGGAACTGGGCGTGGCGGTCATGCCCGATCTCGAGGAGCAGTTCATGCGCCTGCGGCAGATCGCTGCAGGCATCGCGCTGGTGGGCGAGGTGAGCGAACGGTTGCGCGCCCGTGTCATGGCGCAGGGCGAGCTGATGGCCACGCGTCTGGGTGCAGCGTTCCTCGCCGCGGCTGGACTCAACGTGCAATGGGTCGATGCGCGTACCGTGTTGCACGCAGAACCGCGGCGCAACGCCAATGTGCGTTCGAGCTATCTTTCGGCGACTTGCAATTTCGAACCGGACTCGGCGCTGCAGCGGCAGTGGTCCGAGATCGGCAAGGTTTGGATCACGCAGGGCTTCATCGCGCGCGATGAGCAGGGCGACACGGTGCTGTTGGGGCGCGGCGGCTCGGACACTTCCGGCAGCTACTTCGCCGCCAAGCTCCTGGCACGGCGCCTGGAGATCTGGACCGACGTGCCCGGAATGTTCAGCGCCAATCCGCGTTCGGTTCCCACGGCACGGTTGCTGCGCGCATTGGAGTACGACGAGGCCCAGGAAATCGCCAGCAGCGGCGCGAAAGTCCTGCATCCGCGCTGCATCATGCCGGTCAAGCAGTACGGCATTCCGTTGTATGTCTATGCCACGCAGACGCCCAAGCTCGAGGGCACCGTCATCACCACGCATGGCGGGAATGTGGCTGCGCAGGTCAAGGCCGTCACCATCAAGAAGAGCATTACGCTGGTGTCGATGGAAACCGTGGGCATGTGGCACTCGGTAGGATTCCTCGCCGATGCCTTCCAGGTCTTCAAGGACCACGGCCTGTCCATCGATCTGGTCTCCACCTCCGAGACCAGCGTGACGGTGTCGCTGGACCCCGCAGCCAACACGCTCGACAAGGCAGCCTTGGATGGGCTGATCGGCGCCTTGAGCAAGCTGTGCCGGGTGCAAGTGATCGGTCCGTGTGCCGCCGTGAGTCTGGTCGGGCGCAACATTCGCGCCATCCTGCACCGCCTGGGCGATGCGCTGGAGCTGTTCGAGGAGCAGAAGATCTATCTGGTGACGCAGGCGGCCAATGACCTGAACATCACCTTCGTCATCGACGAGACGCAGGGCGATCGCCTGGTGGGGCGGTTGCACGAGATCGCCATCCGCAAGATGACTGCAGACCGCGTGCTCGGCCCGACCTGGGAGGAGCTCTACGGTGCGGCGCAGGCCTCGCCGGATACTTCCCAGCAATGGTGGCATCGCCGGCGCTCCGAGCTGTTGGCATTGGCACACGAGCACGGTGCTGCATTCGTCTACGATCGCGACACGCTGCAAGCCAAGGCGCGCTCGCTGGCCAGCCTGCGGGGAATCGACGCAGTGTTCTATGCCTTGAAGGCCAACTGGCATCCAGAGATCCTGCGATGTTTCGAACAGGCGGGGCTCGGGTTCGAGTGCGTCTCGCGCCAGGAGGTCGAGCATGTGCTGCGCACCTTGCCGGCACTGGATCGCCGCCGCGTGCTGTTCACTCCCAATTTCACACCGCGCTCCGAATACGCCTGGGCCATGCAGCAAGGCATCTGGGTGACGCTCGACAATCTGCATCCGCTGCTGGCTTGGCCCGAGCTATTCCGAGATCGCGAGCTATTCGTGCGTATCGACACCGGTGAGGGACGCGGCCATCACGCCAAAGTGCGTACTGCGGGTGTGCATTCCAAGTTCGGCATACCACTGTTCGAGATGGACGAGCTCGAGCAGCTGGTGAAAGCCAACAACGTGCGCGTGGTCGGTCTGCATGCCCACAGCGGCAGTGGCGTGTTCAGCGTCGACAATTGGGACTCGGTCGGCGAGACCCTGGCAGCACTGACACAGCGCTTCCGGCACGTGCACACCATCGATGTGGGCGGCGGGCTCGGTGTGCCAGAGCGGCTCGGCCAGCAAGGGCTGATCCTGCCCGAGTTCGCTGACGTGCTCGCCAAGCTCAAGGCGGCGCATCCCGACATCACATTCTGGATCGAGCCGGGCCGCTATTTGGTGGCCGAGGCGGGTGTTCTGGTCGCGCAGGTCACGCAGCTCAAGGGCAAGGGCGAAGTGCAGTATGTCGGCGTTGCCACTGGGATGAATTCGCTGATCCGACCGGCGCTATACGGCGCGCATCATGAAATCCTCAATCTGACGCGCATCGACACGCTCGCCACGGAAGTGGTCAACATCGTGGGTCCAATTTGCGAATCCGGCGACCAGTTGGGCTCGGACCGGTTGTTACCCCCGACGCAGGAGGGCGATGTGTTGTTGATCGCGACTGCCGGCGCTTACGGCCGTGCGATGAGCTCCACGTACAACCTGCGCGAGCCGGCCCCAGAATTCATCATCTGATTCGTCATCTGAGTTCGTGATCTGGGCACCATGGAATTCGAAGTCCTCGCCGAGAATCTGCAGTTTCCCGAAGGACCGATCGCGCTCGCGGACGGCTCGGTGTTGTTGGTGGAGATTGCGCGCGGCACGCTCACGCGCGTGTGGAACGGTAGGTCCGAAGTGGTGGCGCAGCTCGGCGGCGGGCCGAACGGCGCTGCCCTCGGCCCTGACGGCGCTGTCTACGTGTGCAACAACGGTGGTTTCGAATGGCGCCGGGTCAACGGCGAGTTGATTCCGCTGCGGGCCGCAGCCGACTACACCACCGGCCGCATCGAGCGAGTCGATCTCAGCACGGGTGGCAGTGAACGCGTGTACGACGCCTTCGAAGGCGCACGCCTGGGCGGGCCGAACGATCTGGTCTTCGACGCTCAGGGCGGTATGTGGTTTACCGATACTGGCAAGGCCTTCGCGCAGCAGCGCGATCACAGCGCGCTGTTCTATGCCAAGGCCGATGGTTCGCATCTGCATCGCGCTGTCTTCCCGGCGCTGTCGTTGAATGGCGTCGGTTTGTCCCCCGACGAACGGACGGTCTATGCCGCGGATACCGAGCCCGGTCGGCTGTGGGCGTTCGAGCTGGAGGCACCCGGGAAGCTCCAGCCGCGCGTTCCTGGAATGCCACGCGGTCGCGTGGTGGCCACGTTGCCTGGTCATCAGATGCTCGACAGCCTGGCTGTGGAAGCCGACGGGCGAGTGTGTGTGGCGACGCTACTCAATGGTGGAATTACGCTCTTTACAGCCGACGGCAGTTTCGAGCATGTGGCCTTCCCCGACCGGCTCACGACCAACATCTGCTTCGGTGGTGCGGATCTGCGCGATGCCTACATCACGCTGTCGGCGAGCGGTCGGCTGATCAAAGTACGCTGGCCGCGGCCGGGCCTGAGGCTGAATTTCTCATGATCCGGCGATATGCGCCGAAGGCCAGCAAATAAATCCAGCGGGTGGAATCGCCACGAACTGCAGTGAAGCGCAGTGTTTGCAGTGTGCTGCAGCGAGCTTGCTGCGCTGCAGGACTCACGCGGTCCTGCGCTACTCGGGGGGGCGTGGTGAGGATTTCTTTTGGGAGCGGCACTGGAAGTGTGCGCGGCACTCGCGCAAACTTGACAGAGTTTGTGATGCGGCGCTTGAACCGCGCCTGCTCCAACAGCGACTCACTCACTACAGGCCAGACTGGTTGTCGACTTAGCAACGTATGGAGATCACGTTCATGAAAAACAGACGTACTCACTGGATCGTCGGACTTGCCAGCCTGGCGCTGCCGCTGGCAGTGCTCGGCGCCGGCGGCGGTGGCATGGATGGCGGTGGCATGGGTGGCTCGATGCCGTCGGCTCGGGCGCAGAGCCCGGAGGAAATGGCAAAGAGTGCTTATAACGATGGCGTGCGGGCGGTGAAGCAGGCCAAGAAGCTCGAGGAAGATCTCGCTGGCGCGAAGGACGACAAGAAAGAGAAAATCGCCGAGCGCCTCCGCAAGCAGTACGACAAGGCACGCGGTTACTTCGCGACTGCGGTGTCCAAGAAAGACACCATGTACGAGGCCTGGAACTACGTGGGCTTCACCAGCCGCAAGCTGGGCGAGTACGACAAGGCGCTGGCGGCCTACGACCAGGCGCTGAGCCTCAAACCCGACTACGCCGAGGCCATCGAGTATCGCGGTGAGGCTTATTTGTGGATGAACCGCTTGGACGATGCCAAGAAGGCGTACATGGATCTGTTCCGTGATCAGCGCCAGATGGCCAATGACCTGATGACTGCCATGCAGCAGTGGGTCACGGAGCGCAAAACCAATGCCGCAGGTGTCTCGGCCGCGGACATCGACACCTTTTCCAAGTGGGTGAGCGAGCGCGCCACGATTGCACAGCAGACCGCATCGTTGGCAGCGGATGCTCCGCACACCTCGATCTGGAATTGAGCGAGCGTTGGTTCGAGCCAGCACTGGTCTGAACCAGGTTGGTGAGTGAGTCGATCTCCCGGGCCGCCGGCGTATTGAGCGCCGGCGGCCCGTTTGCTTTGGCCTGCCTTGCTTTGTTGATGGTGCTGCGTTCGGTGGCGGTCCACGCCGCCGATGCCGCGTCCCCCGCGGGCGCGAAGTACCGCTGGCAGCTACCGCCCGGGTTTCCACCGCCGCTGGTCCCCGCCGACAACCCCATGTCCGATGCCAAGGTGGCGCTGGGCTGTCGGCTGTTCTTCGAGCCACGCCTGTCGCGCACGGGCACCTACGCCTGCGCCACCTGTCACGAGCCGCGGCTGGCCTTCACCGATGGCCGTGCCACGGCTGTCGGTGCGACGGGCGAGCGTGTGAGGCGCGGATCCATGTCGTTGGCCAATGTGGCCTATACACCGGCCTACACCTGGGCCAGCAAGCGGTTGCTCACGCTCGAAGCGCAAATGGCAGTGCCGTTGTTTGGAACGCACCCGGTCGAGATGGGCCTGCCAACCAACCCGCAACCGTTGCTCGAGCAACTCGCGGCCGAGCAGCGCTACCGCACGGCATTCAGACAATCCTTTCCTGGCGAGCCGCAGCCGGTGAGCATCGGCAACGTGATCAAGGCCATTGCTGCCTTCGAGCGCACGTTGATCTCGGGACGCTCGGCTTTTGATCGCTATATCTATGATGACGAGCGCACCGCGCTCGATGCGGCAGCGGTGCGCGGCATGGGGCTGTTCTTTTCCGAACGCGTCGGGTGCGTGCAGTGCCACTTCGGTTTCAATTTCTCGGGCACGGTGGTCCATCAGCGCAAGGCCGATGGCACGGCGGTGTTCGCCAACACTGCTCTCTACAACATCGATGGCAACGGCAGCTATCCGCGCAGCGATGCGGGCTTGCTCGATGAGTCGAAACTGGCCGCGGATATGGGCAAGTTCCGTGTTCCCACCTTGCGCAACATCGCGCTCACCGCGCCGTACATGCACGATGGGAGTCTCGCGACGTTGGAAGAGGTGCTGCGCCACTACATGGCGGGAGGGCAGCAGTTGCCACGTGGCGCGGCGGCGACCAATCCACTCAAGGACAAGGCGATGCGTGCCGTGACGTTGGCTGCCAGCGAGCAACAGGATTTGCTCGCCTTCCTGCGCAGCCTCACCGACAAGGATTTCATCGACGCCGCGAAGCGCGGCTATCCATGCAAGTGAATGTCAGTGAGCCGCGGTGCTGGGAGGTCAGGCCGTGATGCCAGCCCGACCTCGTTTGGTTACTTCAAAGATCAACGCTGTGCGCGCTGGAGCGCTGCCACTCGCGTCTTGTAGAGTCGCGCGCTGATAGCCAGCAGGCCCAAGGCCAGCAGCAACAGCTCGTTCATGGCGCCGCCACCGCCCCCACGACCGCCAGGCACCGGTGTGCTCGGGCTCGGAGTCGGCGCGGTTACCGCGGCCATCACGTTGAGAGTCACGGTCGCGACGTTGGAAGTCGTGGTGGCATCGCGCACACGGAAGGTGAATGAATCCGTCCCTACGAAGCCCATGTTCGACGTATAGACACGGCTCCCCCCTGTGCCCGTCAGCGTGCCATTGGTGGGGTTGCCAACCACTTCGAAGGTGATTGCATCGCCATCCACATCGTTGCCGGGCAGGCCGATGATCGTGGCCGTGTTGGTGGTGGCGCCAATGACGGTCGCCGTCGCGGTCGGCGCATCGTTCACCGGCGTGATGTTGATGGTGACGGTCGCAGGCGCCGAGCTGGTGCCCCCGTCGTTGGCAACGAAGCTGAAGCTGTCGGCGCCGGTCGCGTTCGGATTGGGGACATAGCTGCGCGTCGATGTATTGCTGGTGCCGAGGCTGTTCTGGCCAACCGTGCCCTTGCTGGGAAGGGTCGTGATGCTGAACACCAGTAGGTCATTCTCCATGTCCATGGCCGACAGCGTGAACTGCATCGGCGTGTCTTCCGTCACCGTGAGCGACTGTGAGCTGGCGACGGGCGTAGCGCCGCGCGCACCGAGATCCGGGCAACGTGTGATCTGCCAACCGATGTCGCGGAGCGCACAACCGGTCACATCGACGACGCTGGTCAAGGTTGGGTTGATGCGTGGCTCCATCAGCAGATCAGGACCGGTGAAGACTGGGCTCCAGTGGGAAACAGAAGAACCTTCGCTGATGATCGCTGGAGCGTTCAATTGCAGCCGCCCCTGGCTGGTCACCCCTGAGGAGAAGCGGCTCGCCTGGCCATTGGCCTGGGCTCCGTCCCACGCCAGAACTCCTGTCTTCGTGGCCGACTGGATGCGCTCGGCTGGTGACAACTGCGGCCAGGCACGCCCCAATTGTTCGTCGAAGATCTTTTGCACATAGCCGCTGACGGCGCCGGACGCATCGATGGTCTGACCTGCCTTGTCGCCGGTGAGATCGATCTCCGATGAGAAACCAAAGCCATGCGCGAGCTCGTGCAGTGCGACCGCGAGCAGGTCCTGGCTGCCGCGTGGCGGGATCGACATGGTCGCGTGATCGAAGCCGTAGTAGAAGCGTTGACCGCCCAGGCAGGTCGGATTGCCGTTCACTTTGCTGTTGATGTCGACGTTGATGTCCGGCTCACTCGCATTCAAGTCGCGACCCGCGATCGCATTGGCGAGGGCCGAGACAAAGAACGTGTTGGGTGCCGCGCCAGGGAAGTTCCGAAACAAGAATGTCGAGCCGGCGGCAGCCAGCGTCGCACTCCTGTCGGTGCAGTCCTGGTCGTCGACGAATTGCGCTCGCACCGAGATCCGCACATTGCTCACCAGCAGCGCACCCCAGATGCGTCCTGCTTCCATCAAGACGTTCTTGCGAGCATCTCCCAACGTCGTGGCCGGGTTGCCGCCTTCGGGTGCCATGGGTGTGGCGTCGTCAAATCCGGCGCCGAAGATGAAATCGAATTCGGCAGCATTTGCCACCGGCGCACTCAAAACAAGCCAGCACAATGCGATGCGACTGAGGATTCTCACTTTTGCTCCCCTTGACCCCGCTTGGCAGCGTCTTGGCATTCATGGTCTACCTTGACTGCGCCGTCTTTGTCGATACACGCCTGTATCGGCGTCCGTGGTCTCCCTCCCATGGGAACCATGATGGTTCCGTCGGGCAGTTGTACTGCTTGGGGCCGGGTCCCGGGTTTGGCAGCGGATTCCTTGGCCATGTCTGCAATCTCTTGCGCTGTCGGCTCTCGAGGTTCGCCCGTTGCAGGATTGATGAACACCTTCATGGCGGGCGAAGGCGTCTGTGTGGGTGATGACTCGGACGGGACTTGCTGCTGTGTAGTCGGTGCAGCCTGGCCCTGCGCTGTAGTCACTGGCGGCTGGCTGTCTGCAACTGGCGACGCCTGACGTTCAGAGGACGAGCAAGCTACGAGGACCAAAGTGCTGACTAGCAGTACGGCACCGGTGGTGATGCGGACGCACAAATTCTGAAACATCGCCAATTCCTCGCTTCAGTGCCTCAAGGCGACTATCTGGGGGACCGTACCATCCTGTTGCGTGCCTGCTCACAGATTTCATCTTTCGCAGTGGCCGACTCAGGACAGGCCGATTACCCAGGACGTGATTGGACCTCAGACGAGTCAATGTTAACTGTGGTTCCGCAGACCGCGGGCAACATTCCACTAAGCTACGCTGGAAATGTCGGGGCGGATTTGTAAACCGAGCCGACAATGGCCTTCCGTCGGCTAATTGCTCGGAACGTGCCCGTGGACTTTTGTCATGCGCGTGCGGCATGGCGCCGCTCCAACTCCTCGATGACGGTGCGCAGCGACAGGTTGCGACTCTTCAGCAGCAGGGCCAGATGAAACAGCAGGTCGGCGGATTCGTTGATCACCTGCTGTTCGGATCCGGTGACGCTGGCGAGGGCGACCTCGACACCTTCTTCGCCGACCTTCTGCGCCATGCGCGCCGCGCCCTGCGACCAGAGCTTGGCGGTATAGCTGCCGGTGGGCTGCTCGGCGATGCGCTGCTCGATGATGCTCTCGAGCTGCAACAGGAAGGCGAGGCTCGAGCCGTCGAGGCTGGTGATGGCATCCCCGAAGCAGCTCTGCGAGCCGGTATGGCAGGTGGGACCGATCGGATGTGCCGTGACCAGCAGCGCGTCGTTGTCGCAATCGGCGGCGATGCTCACCAGCTCCAGATAGTGTTGTGAAGTCTCGCCCTTGGTCCACAGGCGATCGCGGCTGCGGCTGAAGAACGTGACGCGCTTGTGCGTGAGCGTGCGCTCCAGTGCCTCGCGATTCATGTAGCCGAGCATCAGCACGCGGGCGGTGCTCGCATCCTGCACGACGGCCGGCAGCAGCCCGCCACCCTTGTCCCAGGCCAGCTGTGAGAACTCCTGGATCTGGGTCATGGACGAATCTCGATGGGTTGGGCGCGCAGGAAGCGCTTCAAATCTGGAATTTCGATGGCGCCGGTATGAAATACGCTGGCCGCCAGCGCGCCGTCGACGTTGGCGCGCTGAAACACCTCGGCGAAGTGCTGTGGTGTGCCGGCACCGCCCGAGGCGATCAGCGGCACCATGCAGCGCTCGCGCACCGC
>Ga0315912_10003761_pt1 | contig 14853 bp, 11 predicted proteins | sample VfabasoilMG_FD_204469 | JGI IMG/M metagenome (GOLD analysis project Ga0315912, IMG submission 204469) | Garden soil microbial communities collected in Santa Monica, California, United States - V. faba soil | ecosystem: Environmental > Terrestrial > Soil > Garden | place: USA: California... | reverse complement strand
GCCCTGCGCGAGGCGGCTTCCCGCTACGATGTGGTGGTGCTGGACCTGGGTGCCGGGTTGGACAGAGCAGTGCGGCGGATGGCCGGCTTCGTGGATCGTCTGCTGGTGGTGGCGACCGAAGAACCGACCAGCCTGACCGACGCCTACGCCGTGCTGAAGCTGCTGGCGGCTGATGCGCCCGGCGCGGTGGCCCGCGTGGTGGTGAATCAGGCCAACAACCGCGTCGCCGGGGAACGCACCTTCGCCACGTTGGAAAGCGCCTGCCGCAACTTCCTTGGCCATGCGCCGGCACTGGCGGGAATCGTCCGCCGGGACGACAAAGTGCGCGATGCGATCCGCCGGCAAACCCCGCTGCTGACCCGCCACCCCATCAGCGCGGCGGCAAGCGATGTCAGCCAGATCGCGGCCCAACTGCTGGAAGGATGGATCGCTCCCCAACCCGCATAGCAGCAGCGCATAGACATAAGGATATCTTTATGTCATTGAGGCTGTCATGGACGATTTCCTGCTCGCCCTGCGCGCCGCCGCGGAGCCGACCCGCCTGCGCATCCTGGCGCTCGCGGCACGGGGCGCGTTCTGCGTATCCGAGTTCACGGAAATTCTCGGCCAGTCCCAGCCGCGCCTGTCCCGCCATCTGCGCCTGCTGCATGAAGCCGGGCTGCTGGAACGGCTGCGCGAGGGGGTAAACGCCTGGTTTGCCTTGCCGGAGGGCGAACGCGGCCGGCTGGTACGAGACATCCTGGCGCACCTACCGGGCAAGGACCCTGTGCTGGAAGCCGACAGCCGCCAAGCCGTGCGGGTCCTGGCCGAACGCGCCCGCGTCGCCTCCGACCGGTTCCGCCGCCAGGGCGCGGACTGGGATGAGATGCGCGCATTGGACCTGCCCGCCGCCGCCGTGGAAACGGCCGTGCTGGCCGCGCTGCCACACACAATAGAACGGGTTCTGGACATCGGCACCGGCACTGGGCGGCTATTGGAACTGCTGGCGCCGCGCGTGCGCGCCGCGCTGGGAGTGGATGCATCCCAGGCCATGCTCGCCCTGGCGCGCGCAAGGCTGGCGCGGGCCGGGCTGTCCCACTGCACGGTGCGGCAGGCGGACATGTATCGCCTGGCCCTGCCGGACGGCGGATTCGACGCCGCGGTACTGCAAATGGTGCTGCACCATGCGGAAGACCCCGCCCTGGTATTGGCCGAAGCCGCGCGCATGCTGCGTCCCCGCGGCACCCTGGTGGTGGTGGACCTCGCCGCGCACGGGCGGGACGACGTACGCGCGCGCCTGGCCCATCGCTGGCCCGGCTTCGACGATTCCGGCATGGCCCGAATGCTGCGCGGCGCCGGCCTGCACCCCATCCCGGCCGCCAGCGTGCCGGGACCGTTGGACACTCTGATCTGGGTGGCGACGAAGCCTGGCGACACGCCGGGCACCACAACGAGCCAACCCACCGAGGAACGACAATTCGCATGAGCAAGCGCCCCCATCTCCTCGATGCCCTGCGCGACCAGGTGCTGCTTTGCGACGGCGGCATGGGCAGCCGCGTGCAGGCGCTCACCTTGGACGTGGAACGCGATTTCTGGGGCAAGGAGAACTGCACGGAAGTGCTGAACCTTTCCCGCCCCGAACTCGTGCGGGAAATCCATCGCGGCTACTTCGAAGCCGGCGCCGACATGGTGGAGACGAATACCTTCGGTGGCACGCCCATCACGCTGGGTGAGTTCGACCTGGCCGACCGCGCTTTCGAGATCAACAGGATCGCCGCCGAACTGGCGCGCGAGGCTGCCGATAGTTTTGCTGACAGCCGCCACCGCTGGGTGGTTGGCAGTGTCGGGCCGGGCACCAAGCTGCCCAGCCTGGGCAACATCGCCTACGACCCGCTGGAAGCCGCGCTGGCCGAGCAATGCCGCGGCCTGATCGCCGGCGGGGTGGATGCGATCCTGATCGAGACCTGCCAGGACACATTGCAGATCAAGGCCGCGGTGAATGGCGCCAAGATCGCGCGGGCCGCCGCAAAGGCCGATACGCCGATCTTCGTCCAGGTGACGGTGGAGACCACGGGTACGCTGCTGGTCGGCCCCGATATCGCCGCCGCCGCCACGGTCATCAACGCGCTGGATGTGCCGCTGATGGGCCTGAACTGCGCCACCGGCCCGCAGGAAATGGCGGAGCATGTGCGCTGGCTCTCCACCAACTGGCCGGGACTGGTTTCCGTGCAGCCTAATGCCGGCCTGCCTGAACTGGTGGATGGCAAGACGCACTATCCGCTCGGCGCCGAGGAGATGGCCAGCTGGGTGGAACGCTTCATCGCGGAAGATGGTGTGAACCTGATCGGCGGCTGCTGCGGCACCTCCACGCCGCATATCCAGGCGCTGGATGCTATGCTGCGCCAGCGCGGCGGCTTCCGCCCCGCGCCCGTGAAGCGCACGGTGATGTGGGTGCCGTCCGTCGCCAGCCTGTATGGCCAGGTGAACTTGCGGCAGGAAAACAGCTACTTCTCCATCGGCGAACGTTGCAACGCCAACGGCTCCAAGAAGTGGCGTGAATTGCAGGCCGTGCACGACTGGGACGGCTGCGTGGATATGGGCCGCGAGCAAATGGGTGAGGGTTCCAACAGCCTGGATATTTGCACCGCCTTCGTCGGCCGCGACGAAATGGCGGAGATGAGCGAGGTGGTCCGCCGGTTCACGGCGTCGGTGAACGCGCCGCTTGTTATCGACTCTACCGAGACACCGGTCATCGAGGCGGCGCTGAAACTGCATGGCGGCAAGCCGATCATCAACTCGATCAACTTCGAGGATGGCGAGCATGCCGCCACGGACCGGCTGGTGCTGGCCAAGCGTTTCGGCGCGGCGGTGATCGCGCTCACAATCGACGAGAAGGGAATGGCGAAGACCGCGGCCGAGAAGCTGGAAGTCGCGCGTCGGCTGGTGGACTTCGCATGCAACCGGCATGGCCTGCCGCAATCCGACCTGATGATCGATCCGCTGACATTCACCATCGCGACAGGCAACGAGGACGACCGCAAGCTGGGGCAATGGACGCTGGAAGGCATCCGCATGATCCGGGACGAGTTTCCGGATATCCAGATCATCCTCGGCCTGTCCAACATCTCCTTCGGCCTGAATCCCGCCGCGCGCGCGGTGCTGAATTCCGTGTTCCTGGACCACGCGCTGAAGGCCGGCATGACCGGGGCCATCGTGCATGTCTCCAAAATCCGTCCGCTGCACCTGATCGCGGCGGAGGAAGTGACGGTGGCGGAAGACCTGATCTTCGATCGGCGTGCCGAAGGCTACGACCCGTTGCAGCGCATGCTGGAGATCTTCGCCGATCGAAAGGCTGCGGACGCCACCAAGAAAAAGCGCGCGGAAACTGTGGAGGAACGCCTGAAGGACCGCATCGTCGATGGCGATCGCAAGGGCCTCACCGACGAACTCGATGAAGCGATGACGCGCCACAAGCCGCTCGACATCATCAACACGATCCTGCTGGACGGAATGAAGGTGGTGGGCGAGTTGTTCGGTGCCGGCAAGATGCAGCTGCCCTTCGTGCTGCAAAGCGCGGAAACCATGAAGGCCGCGGTGGCGCACCTGGAGCCGCACATGGAACGCGTCGAAGGCCAGGAAAAAGGCACCATCGTCCTCGCTACCGTGAAGGGCGATGTACACGATATCGGCAAGAACCTGGTGGATATCATCCTCACGAACAACGGCTATCGCGTGGTCAATCTGGGCATCAAGGTGCCGCTGGCCGACATGCTGCACGCCGCAACCGAACATCGTGCTCATGCCATCGGCATGTCGGGCCTGTTGGTGAAATCCACTGTGGTGATGCGCGAGAACCTGGAGGAAATGTCCCGCCAGAATGTCGACATTCCGGTGTTGTTGGGTGGCGCCGCGCTGACGCGCAACTACGTGGAGGATGCCTGCGTCACCGCCTACGCCTCGGGCCGGGTCGCTTATGCGCGCGATGCGTTCGATGGCCTGCACCTGATGGACAAGGTAACGGGTAACGGTTTCGACGACTACCTGGCCGCCATCCAGGCCCGCCGCGCCGGCAAGTCCCGCAACACATCGCGCACGCTGGGCCAGGCCGATGCCCGCGCCTTCCAGCCGGTGGACGTGAAAGCCGTGCAAACCCGCCGCAAGCGCATCACGAAGGACGTGCCGATCGTCACGCCGCCTTTCTGGGGCGCGCGGGTGCTGGAAGCGGAGCCGCGCGCCATCGTGCCGTTCATCAACGAACGTAGCCTGTACCAGTTCCAGTGGGGCTTCAGGAAACAGGGCCGCAGCCTGGATGACTTCCTGGGCTGGGCAAAGCAGGAACTCCGCCCCGTGCTGCGCCGCATGCTGGCGCTGTGCGAGGAGCAGGACATCTTGAAACCGCAATCCGCCTACGGCTACTGGAAGGCCGCCGGCCAGGGCAATGACCTGATCATCTTCGCCGAGGACGGCAGCACGGAAGTGGCCCGTTTCACCCTGCCACGCCAGCCGAGGGAGGACGGCGAATGCATCGCCGACTTTTTCCGCGACGTGGACGACGCGGATCGCGATGTCATCGGCCTGCAGGTCGTCACCGTCGGCCAGAAGGCATCGGACACGGCGCGGGTGTGGTTCGAGGAGAACCGTTACCAGGACTACCTGTATCTGCACGGCCTCTCCGTGGAGATGGCGGAAGCGATGGCGGAATACGTCCACAAGCGCATCCGCGCCGAATGCGGCTTCGCGGCAGAGGATGATCGTGACATCGAGAAGATGCTGGCGCAGTCCTATCGCGGCAGCCGCTATTCCTTCGGCTATCCTGCCTGCCCACGCCTGGAAGACCAGGAACAGATCCTGATGCTGCTGGATGCGAAGCGCATAGGTGTATCGCTGTCGGATGAGTTCCAGTTGCACCCGGAACAGTCCACCAGCGCGATTGTCGTGTTGAATCCGAAGGCGAAGTATTTCTCTGTGTAGCGTCTGGCAGGCGGAGGGGCCTCAGTGCCGCTCCGCCAGTCGCGCCAGCAGGAAGTCCCGGAACACCGCCACACGCTTGGAATTGCGCAGTTCTTCCGGATACACGAAGAACACGTCCACCTTCGGCGCCTTCACGTCCTCCAGCAGGTGCACCAGCCCGTCATCGGCCGCCACCAAGTAGTCCGGCAGCGCGCCCAGGCCCAGGCCGGAACGGATGGCCAACAGCATGGCGTGCACGTTGTTGCATTCCAGCAGCGCCCGGCGCGGGCTGCCGGGGCGGCGCCCGGCCTCGGCCAGCCAGTTGATGTCCTCCACGGGGGGATGATGGCTGCCGAACAGGATCAGCTTGTGCGCGTCCAGGTCCTCCGCCCGTTGCGGCACACCGTGCTTCTTCAGGTAATCGGGCGATGCGCAGATCACGTATTGCATCGTCATCAGGTGGCGTTGAACCAGGTCCGGCTGCTTCGGCGCATGCATGCGGATCGCCACGTCCGCCTCCCGCATCGCCAGGTCCAGGTCTCCATCGTCCAACAGCAGGGAAATGGAGACTTCCGGATAGGCTTCCAGGAAACTCTGCAACCGCGGCGCCAGCCAGGAGGAACCGAAGCCGACCGTGGTGGTCACCTTCAGGCGGCCGGCCGGCTTTTCCTTGCTTTCGGTCAGCAGCGCCTCCGTCATCGCCAGCTTGGCGAACACGTCACGCACGGTGCGGTTCAGCGTCTCGCCCTGCTCCGTCAGGATCAGGCCGCGCGCGTGGCGATGAAACAGCGGCACAGCCAGCGCCTCCTCCAACGCCGAAATCTGGCGCGAGACGGCGGATTGGCTGAGGTTCAGGCTTTCGCCGGCATGCGTGAAGCTGCCGGCCTCGGCGACGGCGTGGAAGACACGCAGCTTGTCCCAGTCCATCTCTCAAGCTCTCCCTGCGCTCCCTTGGGGGAGGCGCGTGATTTTCAATCCGCCGCCAGCGCGGCGGGATCGGCGTGTTCGGCCAGGAACTTCTCGGCTTCCAGGGCGGCCATGCAGCCGGTGCCGGCGGCGGTGACGGCCTGGCGGTAGATGCGGTCCTGCACATCCCCGGCGGCGAACACGCCGGCGATGTTGGTGCGGGTGCTGCCGGGGACGGTGGTGATGTAGCCTTCGGCGTCCGTGTCCACCTGGCCGCGGAAGATGTCGGTGGTGGGGGAATGGCCGATGGCGATGAACACGCCGTCCGCCGCCACGTGCTGTTCCGCCCCGGTCTTCACGTCGCGCAGGCGGGCACCGTTGACGGTGGCGGGCGTGCCGCCGGCGGTGATTTCCTCCACGACGCTGTTCCACACAACCTGGATCTTCGGGTGGGCGAACAGGCGGTTCTGCAGGATTTTTTCCGCCCTGAAACTGTCGCGCCGGTGCACCACCGTCACTTTGCTTGCGTGGTTGGTCAGATAAAGCGCTTCCTCCACCGCCGTGTTGCCGCCGCCGACGACGATGACTTCCTTGCCGCGGTAGAAGAACCCGTCGCAGGTGGCGCAGGCGGAAACCCCGGCCCCCTGCAGGCGCTGTTCGGATTCCAGGCCGAGCCAGCGCGCCTGGGCGCCGGTGGCGATGATCACGGCGTCCGCCAGGTAGATGTCCCCGCCATCCCCGGTGCAGCGGAAGGGGCGGGCGGAAAAGTCCACCTGGGTGATGATGTCATACAGGATCTTCGTGCCGACATGTTCGGCCTGGGCCTGCATCTGCTCCATCAGCCAGGGGCCCTGGATGACCTCCGCGAAGCCCGGGTAGTTCTCCACGTCGGTGGTGATAGTGAGCTGGCCGCCCGGTTGCAGGCCAGCCACCAGGATCGGGTCCAGGCTGGCGCGGGCGGCATAAATCGCGGCGGTGTAGCCGGCCGGGCCAGCGCCGATGATCAGCACGCGCGTGCGGTGTGTAGTGACAGTGGACATGGCCATTTGGGGGAGAATCGGGGTCCAGCTATGCGTTGAGAACAAGCATATCGGCGGGGCCGCGCGTTTCGCAAGGAAAGTAGGACCCGGAAAGTACGGAATTGCAGGATGCTCCGCACGAATTTGGGCGACGCGCGACATATCCGCGCCACACTCTTGCCGCCGTCGCCGGTTGGAATAATATTTCGTGACGGACGGGGGGCAGGCCCACGACCGGCACCGGCCAGAGCAGCACCGGACAGAACAGCGAATGAAGAGCAACAACACGGAATTGCCGGTGCTGGATGCGATCGACCGCCGCATCCTGGCCGAGCTGCAGCAGGACGGCCGCATGACCAATGTGGAGCTGGCCAGCCGCGCGGGCATCTCCGCGCCGCCCTGCCTGCGCCGCGTGCGCCGGCTGGAGGAATCCGGTGTGCTGCGCGGCTACCATGCCGATACCGACCCGCAAAAGCTGGGCTGGCAGATCACCTTCTTCGCCATCGTCGGGCTGGACAGCCAGAAGGAGGCCGTGCTGGACGCATTCGAACAGCTCGTCGCCGGTTGGCCGGAGGTGCGGGAGTGCCACATGATCCGCGGCGGCGGCGACTTCCTGCTGAAGCTGGTGGCGCGCGACACCGCGCATGAGAACCAGCTCACCCAGCGCCTGACCGGCACGCCGACCGTTTCCCGCGTGCAGACCCTGCAAACCATCCGAACCAGCCGCAACCTTGCCGGTGTACCCTTTCCGTGACCGATGCCCCGTTTGAACTGCCCCCGTTTGAACTCACCGTCGTCGTCCCCTGCTACAACGAGCGCGCCAATGTCGCGCCGCTGGTGGGGCTGCTGGACAAGGCACTTGCCGGCATCGCCTGGGAAGTGGTGTTCGTCGATGACGACAGCCCGGACGGCACGGCGACCGAGGCGCGGCGCATCGCCCAGACGGACCGGCGCGTGCGCTGCATCCGCCGTGTCGGGCGGCGGGGGTTGGCTTCCGCGGTGATCGAGGGCGCGCTGTCCTCCTCGGCCGAGTTTGTCGCCGTGATGGATGGCGATCTGCAGCACGACGAGACGCGGCTGCCGGCAATGCTGGCGGCGCTGCGCGGCGGCGCCGACCTGGCGGTGGGCAGCCGGCATGTGGAGGGCGGGGACAATGCCGGCCTTTCCTCCGGCTTCCGGCATTTGCTTTCCGATACCGGCATCCAGGTGGCGCAATGGTTCCTGCCGGTGAAGCTGACGGACCCGATGAGCGGGTTCTTCATGCTGTCGCGCCAGCTGTTCAACGACCTGGCGCCGAAGCTGAATGGCCAGGGGTTCAAGATCCTGCTGGACCTGGCCATGAGTTCCCCGGCGCCGCTGAAAGTGCAGGAGATTCCCTTCCAGTTCCGCGAACGCGTGGCGGGCGAGAGCAAGCTGGACATCCTGGTGATGATCCAGTTCGCCGGGCTGCTGGCGGACAAGGTGCTCGGCGGCTTCCTGCCGTTACGCTTCCTGTCCTTTGCACTGGTGGGCGGGCTGGGGGTGGCGGTGCACCTGCTGGTGCTGGTGGCACAGCATTTCACCTTGCCGGTGGGGTTCACCACGCAGCAGGTGGTGGCGACGCTGGTGGCCATGGTGTTCAACTTCTTCCTCAACAACCAGATCACCTACCGCGACCAACGTCTGCGCGGACCGGCGATGTGGCGGGGATTGCTGATCTTCATGCTGGTGTGCGGCGTCGGTGCGCTGGCCAATATCGGCATCGCGCAGAGCCTGCACGCGGACCAGGTGAACTGGACACTGGCCGGGGCGATGGGCGCGGTGATCGGCGTGGTGTGGAACTACGCGATTTCCGCGACGCTGGTCTGGCGTTCCCGCTGAAGGATTTCCGCCGGCCGGCGGCTTCGTTGCGTACTCGGCGAAAAAACGACCGGGTCGCCGACCGGTTGGATCAACCGGCGCGGCGCAGCCTGGGCGCGGACTGCGCCGACCGCCAGGCGGCACATGCAGCGCCGAACGCCCGGAAGATCGCCACGCTCGGCGCATCCGCGGCATAGTTCCATTCCGGATGCCACTGCACGGCGTGGGCGAAACCATGCGCGCCGGCGACCCGCACCGCCTCGATCGTGCCGTCCGGCGCCGTGGCCTCCACCACGAGGCCAGTGGCCAGGCGATCGATCGCCTGGCCGTGCAGGGAATTCACCATGATCTCCGGCAAACCAACAATGCGGGCAAGCTCACCTTCCAGGGCGACCGTGTGCTTGTGGCGGTAGCGGTGGTCCTGCGTGCCATCCCCGCCACGATGGTCCAGCCGCCCGGAGACGTTGTGCACCTGCTGGAACAGCGTGCCGCCCAGGGCGACGTTGAGTTCCTGCAGGCCACGGCAAATGGCCAGCACCGGCAGGCCACGATCCAGCGCGGCCCGGACGAGCGGCAGGGTGGTCTCGTCGCGTCCCATGTCGTGCCATTCGGGGGTCTCGCTGTCGCCGCCGGCGTAGTGGCTGGGATGGACGTTGGAGGGGCTGCCCGGCAGCAACAGGCCGTCCAGCCGGTCCAGCACCGCGATCTGCGCTTCCCCCATCGGCGGGACCATCACCGGCACGGCGTTGGCGCCGCCCCAGATCGCCGCCGCATAGCGGGATGGCGTGGCGTGCTGCGGATGGCCGCGGACTTCCACGTTGCAGGCGGGAATGCCGACGATAATGCTCATAAGGCTTCGGTCTCCTAGCAGGCGGGCATCATGTGGTGGGTCGCATCCGATCCGCAACCGAGACACCGATTCCGGCGATGAGCAGAAGCGCGGCCATGCCACGCGGGGTACCATCTGTGAACAGCCCGCCGAGCAGGCCAGACAAGGCGCCGAACGCGAACTGGATGGTGCCCATCAGGGCGGATGCCGACCCGGCATGGGCCGCGTGGCGGGAAAGCGCGCCGACCACCGCGTTGGGGGTGATGAAGCCCAGGCTGGCGACGGACCACATGAGCAAGCCGATGATCACGGGCGGCGTGTCGATCCGGGCGAAGCTGACGACGACCATGCAGAGGGCGGAGAGCAGCAGGCTGGTGGTGCCGATACGCACCACCTTGTGCGCGCCGAGTCGCGGCAGGAGTCGTGGACTGATCTGTCCGCACGCCACGAGGCCAATGGCGCAGGCACCGAAGACAAAGCCGAAATGCAGCGGCGTATAGCCGTAGCCCCGGATGAACACCGGCGAGGAGGAGGAGATGTGGCCGAACAGTGCGAACATGCTGCCGGCCCCGAGCAGCGCGTGCACCAGGAAACTGCGTTCCCGGGCGATATACCAGTAGCGGGACGCCAGTTCACCGACGCTGAGGCGCAGGCGCCGTGCCTCCGGCAGGGTTTCCGGCAACACGCGCCACACCAGCAGGATGGAAATGCAGCCATAGACGGTGAACACCCAGAAGATCGCCCGCCAGTTCCAGAATTCCAGCAGGATGCCGCCGATGCTGGGCGCCAGGATCGGTGCCGCCGCCATCACGATCATCAGCTGCGCCAGCATGCGCGCCGCCGCGTGGCCGTCCGTCAGGTCCCGCACCACGGCGCGGGGGATCACCGCGCCGGCCGCTGCGCCAATGGCCGACAGCAGGCGGAAACCGGCCAGCACCCAGATGTTCGGCGCCAGCGCGCAGCCGATGCAGCCGATGGTGTAGAGGATGAAACCGACCAACAGCGGCGCGCGGCGCCCATAGCGATCCGCCAACGTGCCCTGGGTGATCTGGCCCAGCGCCAGACCGGCGAACCAGGTTGCCAGCGTCATCTGCGCCGCGCCCGGCCCGGTGCCCAGGGATGCCTCGATCGCCGGGAAGGCCGGCAGATACATATCCGTCGAAAACGCCACGACGGCGGTGAGAAAGCCAAGCAGCGCGGGCAGCCAGGAGGGGAATGCCATGGCAGGGTATTTCGCAAATGCGAAGGACCTTGGATACGCGCAACTTGGCATGGCACCGCTGCTTGGGCAGGATGTCGTGAAATTGCGTTAGATCATTGTTGGGGGACATCACGATGAACCTGCGGGAATTCACGGATTCAACGCCGATCATCGCGGACGGCCCGGCGTTGGCCGCGCGCATGGCAGCGGACGGCTACCTGTTCTTCCGCGGGCTTCTGCCGCACGACGACGTGGCGGCGGTGCGGCGGCAGTTCCTGGCCCAGGCGGACAAGGGCGGCTGGCTGCGCCGTGACCGGCCGGAAGGATCGGCGCTGGCCGACCTGGCGCATGCCTGCAAGGACCCGGAGCCGGGCTACCTGAAGACCTTCATCCCCATGTGGCAGCTGGAATCCCTGCACCGGCTGAAGAGCCACCCCAATATCGTGGGCGTGTTCGAGCGGATGTTCGGGGAGCCGTGCCTGGTGCACCCGCTGCTGGTGGCGCGCAACATCTTCCCGCAGACAGAGAGTTTCGACTTCACGACCGGGGCGCACCAGGACCGCATCCATATCGGTGGCGGCACATCCTATGCGTGCTGGGTGCCGCTGGGCGATTGCCCGAAGGAGAAGGGCAGCCTGATCATGGCCGCCGGTTCGCACAAGGAAGGCGTGCGCGACTTCACGATCGCCGCCGGCGCCGGCGGGTTGGAGACGGTGGGGGACTTCGCCGGGCAGTGGGTTGGTTCCGACTTCGCCATGGGCGATGCGGTGATTTTCGTCGACACGATCGTGCACAAGGCGCTGCCGAACCGGTCCCCGGACCTGCGGCAGAGCTTTGACGCGCGCTATCAGCGGCTTTCCGACCCGATCGCGGAAGTGAGCGTGCGCACCTATGCCGATATGTGCACGTGGGAGGAGACCTACGCGACCTGGCGGCAGGACGACCTGAAATACTACTGGCGTCGGCCGGAAGTGCGCATGGTGCCGTTCGACCGCAGCTACTACGAGAAGCGCGACGCCATCGCCTTCGACCTGGCGGCACGCGGCGATTTGCTGGCGCGGGATTCACTGCTGCGCATCATCCAGCGGGACCCGGACGCGGCGAAGCGGGGCCGCGCCCAGGCGGCGCTGCAACAACTGGAAGCGACGAACGCGTAGGCCCTATTCGGCGGCCTCCGCCGATTCCTGGCCCTGCACGGTGAAGAAACTCGCCGACTTGGGTTGCTGCGGAAGTTCCACATGCGTTTCGGTGAGGCGCGCGTAGCGGGCCGGCTTTCCGCGCACGATCTCGCCTTCGTGCGTGCTGGGCATCGGATTGCGCGCGATGGGCATCGCGTCCGCCGCCGTGTAGACGCAGATATAGAGGCCGCGCGGCTTGTCCCCCGCATTGGCGGCGGAACCGTGCGCGAGCTTGGTGTGCATCAGGCACACGGCGCCGGCCGGGCCGTAGCAGGGGATGCTTTGCGCCAGCAACTCCTTCTCCACCGCCGGCGCCACGGCACCGGTGAAGCGCTCGCCATCGAACAGCGACAGCATGGGGCCCTTGTGCGAGCCTGGCACGACGGTAAGAGCGCCGTTCGTCGCGTCGATGTCGTCGAGGAACAGCAGTGCGGTGACGATGTCGTCGTTGGTGTGCAGCGTGTAGGCGAAGTCCTGGTGGTACAGCACCTCGGTCTTCGCGCCGGTGAGCTTCAGGTTGATCTTGCAGTGATGGAACTTGACGTCCGGCCCGATCAGGTCCGCCACCATGTCCGTCATGCGGGAATCGCGCATGGCCTTCAGGTAAGTGTCGGAGATGTCGGACGGGTTGTTGATACGGCGCAGCGCCGGTTGCTCGGCGCTGTGCTCGGTACCCATGTCGAAGCGTGGCCGTCCGTCCACCGTCGGCGGGCCGAACGGGGATTTGTGATCGCGGCTCTGCTCCACCCAGCCGGTGATTTCGGCACGCAGGGCCGCCAGATGTTCCGGCGACACCGCGCTTTCCACCACCAGGAAGCCATCCCGCCAGAACTGGTCCTTCTGGGCCTGGGTCAGAACCGTCATCAATCTCGTCCTTTCACGTACGAAATCGGCCACCATTATCCCTAGGCGCGCCGAACATTCCAGAAATACGGGCCGGAGCCAGGCACTATCCCGACTAGGTTCTTCCGGTAGGCGTTCCTTATCTGGAACGTGCCGATCGGGACATAGGGCACCAGGTCGAAGGAACGCTTCTGGACTTCCAGCACGATCGCGTCTTGTTCCTTCGGATCGGTGGTTTCCACGAAGCGGCGGATCATCACCTCCATCTCCTCGTCCTTGTACCAGCCGAACCAGGAGGATGCACCGAAGCCGCGGATCTGGCTGTGTTCCATCGGCGTATAGCCGATGGTGGAGGGGCGCCAGGTATGCATGACGGACCAGCCGCCCTTTTCCACCGGTTCCTTGCTGGTGCGGCGCTGCACCACCGAACCCCAGTCGGTCGCCACCAGTTCCACATTCATGCCGATTTTTTTCAGCAGGTCGTAGGTGACATCGCCGAACGGGCCCACGGTGGTGAGGTCCGTCGGGCTGATCAGCACCGCCTTTTCCCCCTTGTATCCGGAAGCGGCGAGCATTTCCTTCGCCTTGGCGATGTTGCCCTGCATGGCGTCCTTGCCGACCTCGATGCCGTAGCGGCTACCGCAGGGGAAGACCGACTTGCACACGGTATAGGAGCTTGTGTCACCGGCAGTGACGGACGCCATGTAGTCATCCTGGCTGACCGCCATCAGCACCGCGCGACGGACCGCGACGTTGTTGAAGGGCGGGTGCAGGTGGTTGAAGCGCAGCACGCCATTATACCCCGTGGGGTTGTGGTAGCCGAGTTCGATCGCGGGGTTCTTTTTCAGCAAGGGGACAAGGTCGGGCTGCACCTGTTCATACCAATCGACCTCCCCGTTCTGCAGCGCGGCGGCGGCGGTGGCCGAGTCCGGGATCACGCGCCAGACGATACGTTCAAAATGCGCCACCTTGCCGCCGGTCATCCACTCCGCCGGTTCCTGGCGCGGCACGTAGCCATCGAATCGCTGGTAGACGACCTGGGCGCCGGAGACATACTCGCCGGGGACGAACTTGTATGGCCCTGAGCCGGTATATTCGGTGATCTGCTTGAACGGATCGGTCTTGGCGACGTGTTCCGGCATCATGAACGCGACAGAGGCACCGCCACGGGCGATGGCTTCCATGAAGACGGCGATCGGCCGTTTCAGCGTGATCTTGATGGTGCGGTCGTCCTGCGCGGTGCAGCTATCGACGTATTGCCACATCGTCTGCCCGATCGCCTCACGCGCACCCCAGCGTGCCAGGCTCGGCGCGCAATCCTGCGCACGCACCGGTTCCCCATTATGGAATTTCAGGCCGTCGCGCAGCTTGATGAGGTAGGTGCGGCCGTCGTCGGAAAGAGTATATCCCTCCGCCATCTGCGGCCTGACTTCCAGCTTGGACGTTACGGCGAAAAGCAGGTCGTAGATCGCCCAGCCGTGATGCACGCTTGGCTGGGCGGTGGTGAAGATCGGGTCCAGCAGGGTCAGGTTGGCCTGCGGCACGAAATTCAGCGTGCGGGCGTTGGCCGGCTGGGCGATGGCGAACCGCGTCGGGATGGTGGACGCGGCGGCGGCTTGCAGGAAACTACGTCGCTTCATGGAGTCACTCCCTCATGCGTCGCGGCTTTCTTTTGGCCGCTTGTTGAAAGTCGGTCGGCTACACGGCCCGGCCTTCAAGGGCCGCCTTCACGCGGGCCGGGGTGAACGGCACCGTGCGCAGGCGGATGCCGGTGGCATCGAACACGGCGTTGCCGAGCGCGGCCGCAACCGGAGCGGCGGCAGCTTCCCCGGCACCCAGCGGGCGCTCGGTAGGGCGGTCGATCAGGTCGATATCCAGCTTCGGAACGTCGGGGAAAGCGAGGATCGGGTAGCTCGCCCAGTCCGTGCTGGTGACGCGGCTGCGGTCGTATGTCACTTCCTCAAACAGCGTGCGGCTAATGGTTTGCAGGATGCTGCCTTCCACCTGGGAACGCACGCCATCGGGACTGACGATCTGGCCACAGTCATGCGCACAGGCAACGCGCGTCACGCGGATACGTCCCGTGGCTCGCTCCACCTCCACCTCCAT
>Ga0315912_10003760_pt1 | contig 14854 bp, 12 predicted proteins | sample VfabasoilMG_FD_204469 | JGI IMG/M metagenome (GOLD analysis project Ga0315912, IMG submission 204469) | Garden soil microbial communities collected in Santa Monica, California, United States - V. faba soil | ecosystem: Environmental > Terrestrial > Soil > Garden | place: USA: California... | reverse complement strand
GTCGGCGCCGAGCGCGTCATGATCGCGGTGGACGATCCGGAGGTCGAGGCCGCGACCGGACGTGGAGAACATGCGGACCTTCGGTTCAACGGCAAGCCCGCGGCACGCGTCCCGGGAACGGTGCTCGAGCTCACCGACGCGGAGATCGCCGAAGCCGACAAGTACGAATGGCTCGCCCGTTACCGGCGCAAGGAAGTGAAGCTCGCATCCGGGCGCAACGCCTGGGTATACGTCTACTCGCCCGACTGAGCGACGACGAGCAGCGCGACCACGTAGATCGCGGCCGAGAGTACGAGGGCCGAGCGCGTGCCGAGGGCCGTGGCGATGAGGCCGCCGCCAATCGCACCCGTGAGCCGCGCCAGCTGGCCGAGCGTGCGGATGCCGGCATCGACGCGCGCAAGCAGCTCCGGCCGCGCTGCCGTCTGCCGGAGCGTGCGATCGTGGACGTCGTAGAGGTTGTAGCCGCCGTCGCCGACGACCTGGTGCGTGATGAGGAGCGCCGCGCCGAAGACGGTCGCGCCTTGCGCGAGCGGAATGCAGAAGGCGCCGGCTGCGAGGAGCGCGAGTCCCGCGAGCATCGCGCGGCGGTATCCGAGGCGCCCTCCCAGGCGCGGCGCCAGCCACGCGCCGACGAGCGAGCCGATGCCGCCCGTCGCGAAGATCATCCCGAGCGTCCCGGTATCGAACCCCAGGTCACGCGCGACGAAGATCATGTAGCTGGTGCCGGCGATGCTCATGGCGAGCATGGCCAGCACGTCGACCGTGGCGAGCATGCGGAGCACCGGCGTGGAGGCGATCGCGCGCAGGCCTTCCTTTGCTTCGGCCACGACGGCGCGAAGCCCCGGCGGCGCATCACGGATGCGCGGAGGCGGGGCGTGCGGGACGTTGCGCACGAGAAGCGCCGAGACCACGTAGCTCAGCGCGTCGACGACCAGCGCGAACACCGCGCCGAGCCACTGGTAGATCCATCCGCCGATCGCGAACGCGACGGTTTCCGAGAGGCTCGTGCCCATCGACATCTGTGCGTTGCGATGCGGCAGCTCCTCCACGGGCACGCGCTGCGCGATCCACGCGGAGCGCGCGAGCTCGAACGTCACCGTCAGGATGCCGCTCGCCGCTGCGGCGGCGACGAGCATCGGAAACGCGAGCCAGCCGCGAACGGCGAGGAATGCGAGGAGGCCAAGGACCACCGCGCGCCCGATGTCGGCGGCAATCATCACCGCGCGCTTGTCCATGCGGTCGACCATCGTGCCGAGCAAGAGAGAGCCGGCCGCGCCGGCAACGACATCGGCGACTAGGAGGAATCCCATCTGGAATGGCGTGACGTCGAGGGCGAGCGCGGCGAGCCACGGGATCGCGAGGCGGCTCAGCATCGCGCCGAAGTTCGACACGACCTCGGCGGCGAGCAGCGACCGGAATGCGGAAAGCATGCCGGATGCTACACGCGCACCTCAGTGAAGCTGGACCGTCCTCTCGTGCTTCCCCTGGATCGCATCGGCGACGAGGAACGGGATTCCGGCGGCGACGACCGGGCGGCTGAAGTGGAAGCCCTGTGCGCCATCGACCCCCATGGAGGCGAGCACGTCGCGCTGCTCTTCCGTCTCGACGCCTTCCGCGACGACTCGCAGGCCGAGGGTATACGCCATCGCCGACACGGCCTGCACGATCGCCACGCATTCACGGCTCTGCGGGCATCCGCTCACGAAGGAGCGGTCGATCTTCACCACGTGGATCGGGAAGCGGCGCACCATCGAGAGCGACGAGAAGCCCGTGCCGTAGTCGTCCACGGCGAGCTCGACCCCGAGGCCCTGCAGCGCGCGCAGCGCCCGTTCCGCGGCCGGCGGGTCGCTCATCATCATCGACTCCGTCACCTCGAGCCGCAGGTGCTGCGGCGCGATGCCGTGCGCCTGCAGCGCCTGGAAGATTTCGTTCACCAGGTCGTGGTGCTGGAACTGGCGCACGGAGATGTTCACGGAAACATAGATGTCGTGGCCCTGCTCGCGCCAGCGTCGCAGATCCGCGAGCGCCTGGTTCAGCACCCACTTGCCGATGGTGATGATGGTCCCCGTTTCCTCCGCGAGCGGAATGAAGTCCACGGGCATCACGAGGCCCGACTTCGGGTCCTGCCAGCGCAGCAGAGCCTCGACGCCGAGCACCTGGCCCGTGCGGATGTCCACCTCGGGCTGGTACTGCAGGAAGAACTCGCCGCGGTCGAGCGCGCCCTTGAGGCGCGTCTCGAGCTCGAAGCGCTGGATCGTGAGCTTGTTGAGCTCCGCCGAGTAGAACTGGAAGTTGTTCCGGCCGCGCTCCTTCGCCTGGTACATCGCGATGTCGGCGTTCTTGACGAGCGCCTCCACTTCCTCCCCGTCGTCCGGGGAGCTTGCGATGCCGATCGAGCAGGACACGTGGACCTCGCGCCAGTCGATGAGGACCGGCCGGTCGAGCAGCAGGAGGATCTTCTGCGCGACGATCATCACCTCCTCGGGGCCGCCGTGGTCCTCGATGAGGATCACGAACTCGTCGCCGCCCAGGCGCGCGACAAGGTCGCTGTCGCGGACCGCGGCGCGCAGGCGCTCGGCGACGGCCTGGAGCAGCTGGTCGCCCGCCTGGTGGCCGAGCGTGTCGTTGATCACCTTGAAGCGGTCGAGGTCGATGAAGAGGACGGAGATTTGCGACTTGCGGCGGCGCGCCCGGCGCAGCGCCCGGTCGAGCGCCTCGATGAACATCGCGCGGTTCGGCAGGTTCGTGAGGGAATCGTGCGTCGCGCGATGGCGCATCTGGTCCTGCATGCGCTTGCGGTCGTCGATGTTCTGCAGCGCCTTGAGGAAGCAGGGCTCGCCCGCGTAGCTGATCCGCTGCGCCGAGAAGAGCAGCCAGAAGCGCCGTCCCGTCCCGTCCTGCATCAGGACCTCGCGGTCGCGGATCGCGCCCGCCTTGTCGAGCGTCGCGATCACGGCGTCGTGCTCGGAGATGTCGGCGTAGAACTCGCGCAATGAGCGCCCTCGTGCCTGCACCTGCGTGAGCCCGAATTGCTGCAGGGCGCGCTCGTTGGCGTAGACGATCTGGTCGTCCCGGCGCCGCGCGATGAGCAGCGGCAACGGCGCCGATTCGATGAGGTCGCGAAGCTGCGACTCGTTGTCGCTCAGCATGCGTTGGTACGCCTCGCTCTGGCGCACGAATCGCCGCGAAACGGCCGTCGCGATGAGGAGGATCGCGAGCGAGAAGACCAGCATGCCGACGAGCAGCAGGTCCTTCGCCGCGCGAAGCGCTTCCCCCAGGACTTCCGAAAACTGGTTCTGGTGCGGAATGAGGCGCTCGTGGAGGCGGTCGATCTCGTAGAGCTCCTGGCGCGTGCGCGCTTCTCCCGCGTCCTTGTCCTCCGCGCGGATGCGGCGGCCGAGCGCGGCGAGCTCGTCGATCACGACGTCGGAGCGCTCCCACAGCACCATCGCGTCCGAGATCTGCCCGAAGCGGCGCAGGCGCCATGCGAGGTCGACCATCCCGTCCACGTCATCCGGGTGGCTTCCGCCGCGCACGAGGTAGGCCCGCACCGCGTCGAAGTCGGGCTGCGCATTGGCCATCTCGAGGCGGGCGCTGCGCAGCGCGAGCGGCACCGCGATCGCGCGCTCGAACGCCCGGTAGTCGGAGTCGGTCCGGTCGAGCGCATAGCGCTTGAGGTAGAAGATCGCGTCCTTCTGCGACTTCGACCAGGTGCTTTCGGCGGCGACGAGCGCGCGGCCGCTCGATAGGAGATTGACGCTGTAGACGACGAGCGCCAGCAGCGCGACGACGATGCCGACGAACAACCACACGATGAGGCCGAGCCTTCGCCCAACCCTGAAACCGCCCACGCTGCTCTCCTTGATGGGTTCTTGTCAGCGCTCCCTGTCGTTTGTTGGGAGGGTCAACGGTTAAAATTCACCGTTTATCGAAGACCTCGCCCCTTGATGAACGTTCACTCCGTCAAAAGCATCCTTTCAGGCTCCGCCCCTGCGGACCGTCCCGTCACGGTCCGCGGCTGGGTCCGCACAAGGCGCGATTCCAAGGCCGGACTTTCCTTCGTCCACGTGAGCGACGGCAGCGCCTTCCAGCCCGTGCAGGTCGTCGCGCCGTCCACGCTTGTGAACTATGGCACTGAGGTACAGCGCCTCACCGCAGGGTGCGCCGTCGAAGCGACCGGCACGATCGTGCCGTCGCCCGCGAAGGGCCAGCCGTTCGAGATGCAGGCCACGGAGCTGCGCGTGGTCGGCTGGGTGGACGATCCGGACACCTACCCGATCCAGCCCAAGCCCCACTCGCTCGAGTTCCTGCGGGAGGTCGCGCACCTGCGTCCGCGCACGAACGTGATTGGCGCGTGCTCGCGGGTGCGGCACGCGCTGGCGCAGGCAATACACAGGTTCTTTCACGAGGACGGCTTCGTATGGGTGAACACGCCGATCATTACAGCATCGGACGCCGAAGGCGCCGGTGAACTGTTTCACGTTTCCACCCTCGACCTGATGAACGTGCCCAAATCGCCGGACGGGCGGGTCGACTTCGGCAAGGATTTCTTCGGCCGTGAGGCATTTCTCACAGTCTCCGGGCAGCTCAACGTCGAGACGTACTGCATGGCGCTCTCGAAGGTCTACACGTTCGGGCCCACGTTTCGCGCGGAGAACTCGAACACGAGCCGCCACCTCGCCGAGTTCTGGATGATCGAGCCGGAGATCGCTTTCGCGGATCTTTCGGACGACGCGACGCTCGCGGAGCGCCTGCTGAAATACATCCTGAAGGCGGTGCTCGACGAGCGCCCCGACGACATGGCCTTCTTCGACGAGCGCATCGAGAAGGGCCTCGTCGCGAAGCTGCAGGGCATCGTCGACACGCCGTTCACGCGCATGACCTATACCGAGGCGATCCGCATCCTGGAGGGCTCGAAGGAGAAGTTCGAATACCCGGTGAAGTGGGGCGTGGACCTGCAGAGCGAGCACGAGCGCTTCCTCGCCGAGAAGCACGTCAAGGGTCCGGTGGTCCTCATGGACTACCCGAAGGAGATCAAGGCGTTCTACATGCGCCTCAACGATGACGGAAAGACGGTTGCCGCGATGGACGTCCTGGCCCCCGGAATCGGCGAGATCATCGGCGGGTCGCAACGTGAAGAAAGGCTCGGCGTTCTCGACGAGCGCATCGAGGCGGTCGGGCTCAACCCCAATGCGTATGGGTGGTATCGCGATTTGCGCCGTTATGGGACAGTACCGCATGCCGGTTTCGGTCTCGGGTTCGAGAGGACGGTGGCTTACGTGACAGGCTTGTCGAACGTGCGCGATGTGATTCCCTTTCCACGCACGCCCGGGTCCGCGCGCTACTAGCGATGGAAGTCCGCGCCCGCCTCGCCGTCGCGATGCTGGTGGCAGCCCTGCTGCCCGTGTTCGCCATGGACATGGTGGTCCTGCGGGCCGACTTCACCCACGTCCGCGGCGGGTTCATCGAGGCGGCGATCATCGGCACGGGCGTGGGCGCTGCGCTCCTCGGCCTCGGGCTCGGCTGGGCGATGAGCGGTTTCGTGCTGCGTTACGCGAAGCAGCGCGTGGACGACGCGACCGCACGGCTCGTGGAGGTCTCCAGGGAGCTCGAGGTGCAGCGCAACCGCCTCGCCGACGCGATGGACGGTTCCCGGCTCGCGATGTGGGAGCTCGACATGCCGAGCGGAATGATCCACCTCAGCGCGAACTGGTGGAGCCTCATGGGCGCAACGCCGCGCGAGAGCTCCGTTCCCATCGCCGAGCTCATCGATCGCGTTCCCAACGACGAGCAGGCCGACTGTTGGTCGGCGGTTCGAGCCGTGATGCGCGGCGGCACGAGCTTCTACGACGTCGAGCACCGCGTGCGCCGCGACGACGGCACGATGATGTGGATCCGCTCGCGCGGTTCCGTGAGCTCGCGCGCCGCCGACGGAAGGGTCCTGCGCATGACGGGCACGAACTTCGACATCACGGCGCGCAAGGTCGCGCAGATCGCGCTCCAGGAGAGCGAAGCCAAGCTGCGGCTCGTCGCCGATTCCCTGCCCCTCATGGTCACGTACCTCGACGCGGACCTGCGCTTCCTCTTCGCGAACCGCGAGTATCTCGGTTCCTTCGGGGCCGCGCTGGGCGAAGTCCTGGGACGGCGACTGGGCGAAGTCGCCGGCGAGGAAGCGGAGGAGCTGGTGCGCTCGCGGATGGAGGAGCTGCGCGCCGGCTGCACGGTGACCTACGAACGGGAGCGGCAGGAGGCGGGCGGGGGCACGAAGCACTACGAGGTGCGCATCGTTCCGCGCCGCGACGCGAGCGACCGCCTCGAAGGGATGTTCACGGTGATCCAGGACATCACCGAGCGCGCCGTGACGTCGCGTCTCTTCGAGCAGCTCGCGCTGAGCGACCCGCTGACGAGCCTGCCCAACAAGCGCCTGCTGCTCGACCGGATCGAGCGCGCCATCGCGCAGGCCGGACGCCGCGACGGATTCTCCGCGGTCCTTTTCGTGGACCTCGACGGCTTCAAGACGGTGAACGACTCGATGGGGCACACCGAGGGCGATCGGCTGCTCAAGGCCGTCGCTTCGCGGCTGCGCTCATGCGCGCGCGCATCCGACACCGTGGCCCGCTTCGGCGGCGACGAATTCGTGGTGCTCCTCGAAGGCTGCCGCACGCCCACGGACGCGGGAAACATCGCGCGGAAGATGGCGGTCGCGCTCTCGCTGCCGTTTCCGCTCTCGCGGGGCGAGGCGGAAATCTCGTGCAGCATCGGCATCGCGTTGCATCCCCGCGACGGCCTCGATCCCGAAACGCTCCTCGCCCACGCCGACGCCGCGATGTACCGCGCGAAGCAGGCGGGCAAGAACCGCGTCGTGCTCTACGCGGAAGCTCCGGCCTGAAAACCGGGGTCAGCCCCCGTTCTTTCCCCGCTCCGCCTTTCCCGAAAGCTCGTGGCCTGACCCCAGCTCTTCCTTCACCCAGTCGCGGAAGGCCTTCACGTTCGGCGCGTCCTCGGAGCCCCTCGGGCAAACGAACCAGTAGCGCTCGAGCGAAGGAACCGAAAGCGCGAAGAGCCGCGTGAGCTCGCCGCGCTGCAGGTCTTCCATCACGATCGAACGCCGCGCCAGCGCGATCCCCTCGCCGCGCGCGGCGGCCTGCAGTGAATACGTCGAATCGTTGAAGAGCGGCCCCCGGACGCGGTTCTCGAAGGCCACGCCCGCGGCCGCGAACCATTCGCACCAGTAGTCGCGGTCCTCGCGCATGATGCGCACCTCGGGCTTCAGGAGGTCCGCCGGCGCCTTCAGCTTCAGGCGGCTCGCGAGCTTCGCGCTCGCGACCGGGAAGTACTCGTCGTCGAGGAAGCGCTCGCAGAAGCATTCGGGCCACGGCCCCTTGCCGAACCGGATCGCGAGATCGACGTCGTCCGCGGCGAAGTTCACGAGGTTCGTGCTGGCGTTCACGTTCACCTCGACATTCGGGTGCTTCTCCATGAACCGGATGAGGCGCGGCATGAGCCAGCGCGAGGCGAAGGAGGGCAGCACGCTCACCGACAGGCGGTTCACGTTGCGCGTGCGGACCGCGTCGGCCGCCCGGGCGATCTCCTCGAGCGAGGCGCGCAGCCTCCCGGCGAACGTGCGCCCGGCCGCGGTGAGCGTGACGCGCTTCCCGTGCCGGGCAAAGAGCGGCGTGCCGAGGTGCTCCTCGAGGGCGCGCACCTGGTGGCTCACCGCCCCGTGGGTGAGGTGCAGCTCGTCGGCCGCCCGCGTGAAGCTCTCCAGGCGCGCCGCCGCCTCGAACGGGCGGAGCGCCGCGAAGGGGGGGTAGCGTCGGGCCATGTGAATGATATTAGCAAGGGAGACGAATATTTGTCATTTTGAGATGGGAGGATGAACGCGAATAATCCTCACATGTTCTGGAAACGCCTCGCCCCCATCGTCCTCGCCGCTGCCGTCACCGCCGTGGTGTCGGCCGCAGCCCTCTCCGAAAACCGGGGACAGACCCCCTTTTTCGACCTGGGCAAATGCGCAGTCGAGAAAAATGGGGTCTGTCCCCGGTTTTCGCGCAGCCTGTGAAGATCGACCTCGGAACGCTTCGCCTCGGCGCCCACCTCAAGGGGCCGATCGTCATCTCGCTCGAATCGGGCGAATTCCTGCGCCTGGAGCCGGGTCCCGACGTCCAGGTGCGGTGCGATTCCGGGCGCTTGTGGATCACGCGCGAGGAAGACCCGTCCGACACCTGGCTCCAGGGGGGCGAATCGGCCCGCGTCGATCCCCGGGGCCTCACCCTCATCGAGGCCGTGGGCCTCACCAAGCTCTCCATCGGCAGATCCGCCGCGTAACCGAACCTTCGCGGGTCCATTCCGGCCACCCGCGCAGGGTACAATTTGCCCCCGGATTCCTGCAGTTCGTCTCATCCGGCTGGCCGGCCCGACCCGGGCCCCTTAGGCTGCCGGTTTTCCTCGAAAAGACAAGCGAAAGCCACCCATGCTTCGACTCGTTCCTATTTTCGTGCTCGCCGCGATGCTGGGCGCATGCGGCAAGGGCCCCGGCGCGTCCCAAAAGGGCACGGCGACCCCGACGGCACCCCTCATCGTTTCGGCGGAGGATGTGTACACGATCCGCAACGCATCGCTCACCGGCGGGCCGTCGATCACCGGCACGATCCAGCCCGAGCGGCGCGCGGACCTGCGCGCCGAGGTATCGGCCATCGTCCTGAAGGTCCTCAAGGAGAACGGGGACGCGGTCAAGCGCGGGGACCTCCTCGTGCAGCTCGACGACACCGCGATCCGCGACGCGCTCGCGTCCGCCGAGGCCGCCGCGCGCGCCGCCTCCAATGCCCACGAGCAGGCGAAGCGCCAGCTCGAGCGCGTGAAGACCCTGCGCGCGTCGGGGATGGCCTCCGCGCAGCAGCTCGATGACGCCGAGGTCCGCCGCAACAACGCGCAAAGCGACGAAGAGGCGGCGAAGACGCGCGTGGTCGCAGCCCGGCAGCAGAACCAGCGCACCGAGGTTCGCGCGCCCTTCGACGGCATCGTGAGCGAGCGCAAGGTCTCGGCCGGCGACACGGCGCAGGTCGGCAAGGAGCTTCTCAAGGTCATCGATCCGACCAGCATGCGCTTCGAGGCGCTCATCTCCGCCGACGACGTCGGACAGGTGAACGCCGGCCAGGCGGTGCAATTCCGCGTCAACGGCTACGGCGACACGGAATTCAAGGGCAAGGTGCGCCGCGTGAATCCGGCGGCCAACCCCACCACCCGGCAGGTTGAAGTGCTCGTCGACTTCACGGGCGAGCGCCAGCCGAAGCTCGCCGGCCTCTACGCCGAGGGCCGCGTCGCCACGGAGAGCCGCACGAGCCTCACGATCCCGGCGAGCGCCGTGGTGCGCGACGGCGACAAGGCCTCCGCCTTCCGCGTGAAGGAGAACAAGCTGCAGAAGGTCGTCCTCGCGCTCGCCGATCGCGATCCGCGCACGGGGGACTTCGTCGTCAAGGGCGGCCTTGCGGAAGGCGACCAGGTGATCCGCTATCCCACCGCGCTCCTCAAGGACAACCAGCCGGTCCAGGCCTCGGCGCCGGCGAAGTCGAGCATGGCCCAGAGCGAAGAGCGCAAGGCGAACTGACATGTTCCTCTCCGACTTCAGCATCCGGCGGCCGGTCTCGACGATCGTCATCATCATCGCGTTGATGTGCCTGGGGCTGCTCGCGCTCAACAAGCTGCGCGTGAACCAGATCCCGGACGTCGAGCAGCCGGTGATGGTCGTCGCGATCCCGTACCCGGGCGCCTCGCCCGAGACGGTCGAGCGCGAGATCTGCAACCGCGTCGAGAAATCCCTTCAAAGCATTCCGCAGGTTTATCAGATCCGTACAACCTGCCAGGAGAGCTCCGCGCAGATCGTCATCATCTTCAACTTCAAGAAGAACATGGCGGAGGCGGCCGACGAGATCCGCAACGCCATCGCGTCGGTGCGGCACAAGCTGCCGACCGAGATGCGCGAGCCCATCCTGCGGCGCATCGACCCGTCGGCGCAGCCGATCATGCAGCTCGCGTTGTCGTCGACCACGCAGAAGCATGCCGATATCTCGCGCCTCGCCGAGGACCAGCTCGCCGACCGTTTCCGCTCGATCGACGGCGTCGCGACGGTGAACGTGAATGGCGCGCTGCGCCGCGAGCTATCCGTGCTGCTCCGCGCGGAGAAGCTGCGGGAATTCAACGTGTCGGTGACCGAGGTCGTGAACGCGCTTCGCGCGCAGAACACCACGGCGCCCGTGGGGCGCGTCATCGGCACGCTCGACGAGCAGAGCATCCGCCTCGTGGGCCGGGTCGAGTCGCCGCGCGAGTTCAACGACATCGTCATCAAGCGCCGCGGCAACGAGATCGTCCGCCTCGGCCAGGTCGCGACCGTCCAGGACGGGTTCGCCGAGCTCTCGGGCTTCAGCCTGCGCAACGGCAACCCCAACGTCGGCATCTCGATCACGCGCTCGCGCGACGCGAGCACCGTGACCGTCGCGAACAAGGTGCGCGACGCCATCACGGAGATCAACAAGACGCTGCCGCAGGGGACGAAGGTCGAGGTGACCCAGGACGGCGGCAAGGACGCGGAGAACAGCCTCAAGAACGTGATCGAGGCGCTCATCTTCGGCGCCGGGCTCACGATCTTCGTCGTCTACGCGTTCCTCAACTCGTGGCGCTCGACGGTGATCACGGGACTCTCGCTCCCGACCTCCGCGATCGCGGCGTTCATCGCCGTGTGGGCGGCGGGCTTCACGCTCAACTTCATGACGCTCCTCGGGCTCTCCCTCGCGATCGGCGTGCTCATCGACGACGCGATCGTGGTGCGGGAGAACATCGTCCGGCACATGGAGCGCGGGGCCGACCGGGTGACCGCCTCCCGGGTCGGCACGGCCGAGATCGGCCTCGCCGTCACCGCGACCACGTTCTCGATCATCGCCGTCTTCATCCCCGTCGCGTTCATGGGCGGCGGCGCGGGCGAGTGGTTCCGGCCCTTCGCCGTGACCGTGGCCGCTTCGGTGATCGTGAGCCTCTACATCTCGTTCACCCTCGACCCGATGCTCTCCGCCTATTGGGGCGACCCGGTCGGATACTCGAAGGATCCGAATCGCGGCCGCGTCTCCAGGCTGCTGCGCCGGTTCAACGAGTGGTTCGACCACCAGGCCGACCGCTACGGCCAGGTGATCGCGTGGGCGCTGCATCACCGCAAGTGGATGACGGCGATCGCGCTGTTTTCGTTCGTGGGCGCCATCGCGCTGCAGGTGACCGTGGGCAGCTCCACGTTCCTGCCGCCGTCGGATTACGGCACGATCGCGATCGACGTTCGCACGCCTTCTTCCGCGAGCCTCGATTACGCGAAGCTCAAGACGGAGAAGGCCGCGGAGCTTGCGCGCAGCATCAAGGAAACGAAGGCCACCAACAGCACCGTGTTCGCGGGCGGCGGGCGCGTCTACGTGGACGTGGGCAAGCCGCACACGCGCAGCCGCTCGTCGTTCGAGATCGCCCGGGAGCTCCGCGGCCAGGTCTCGCGCCTGGTCGGCGCGGAGTACGTGGTGATCGACGACCTCAACCAGGGGGTGCGCAAGCCCGTGCAGATCCAGTTCTCCGGGCCGGACTATCGCCGCCTCATGGCGATCACCGAGGGCTTCATGGAGAAGGTGAAGCAGATCCCGGGCGCGGTGGACGTCGGGCTTTCCGAGCAGGAGCCGAAGGACGAGCTCAAGATCGAGCTCGACCGCGGGCTCGCGAACAACATGGGAATCTCGGTGGGCGATGCGGCGCAGGCGCTTCGCGTCGCTTTCGCCGGCGTCGAAGTCGGCGACTGGGTCGATCCGACGGGCGAGACGCGCGACGTCGCGGTGCGGCTGCATCCCGACGACCGCGTGAGCGCCTCGAACATCGAGCACCTGCCGATCGCCGTATCGGGGACCAACATGATGGTTCCGCTCGACCAGATCGCGAAGATCACGATGGGCAAGGGCCCTGCGCAGATCCAGCACCTTGACGGCAAGCGCATGGTCGCGGTCTCGGCCAACACCGATGGGCGCGCCTCGGGCGAGATCACGGCGGACGCGATGAAGATCGCGAAGCAGATCGACTACCCGACGGGCTATGGCCTCACCCTGGGCGGCGCTTCCCGCGACCAGCAGGAAGTGTTCCGCGAGATGTTCATCGCCCTCATCATGGGAATCGCGCTGATGTACCTGGTGCTCGTGATGCAGTTCGGCTCGTTCACCGCGCCGCTGCCGGTGATGCTGTCGCTGCCGCTTTCGCTGATCGGCGTCGTGCTCGCGCTCCTCGCGACGAAGGGCTCGCTCAACCTCATGAGCTTCATCGGCATCATCATGCTGATGGGGCTGGTGGCCAAGAACGCGATCCTGCTGCTCGACTGCGCGCGGAAGGAAGAAGCCCGGGGCGTCGATCGCGAAGAGGCGCTGATGCACGCCGGGCGTGTGCGCCTGCGGCCGATCCTGATGACGACGTTCGCGCTCATCGCCGGCATGACGCCCGTCGCGCTCGCGCTGGGCGAGGGCGGCGAGTTCTACCGCCCGATGGCGGTCGCCATCATCGGCGGCACGATCACCTCGACGCTGCTCACGCTGCTCGTCGTGCCGACGTTCTACGACTCGATCGAGATTTCCCACGACCGTGTGGTCGCCAAGTACCACTGGCGCACGCAGTTCTGGCACCCGATCGTCGCTTTCACGCTCACCTTCATCGAGGCGATCCTCGTCCTGGTCGGCATTCGCTGGACCTACCGATTGCTCAAGAAAGGCGGCGGCCGGGTGATGCGTCGCAAGGCGACGTCCCCCGTTCCGAGCCCGCAAACCGGCGATTGATCACGCCCGCCTTCGCGCGGACTCTCGCGCGCTACAACGCCTGGATGAACGAGCGGATCTACGCGATCTGCTCGTCCATCGCGGACGACGAGCGCAAGAAGGACGTGGGCGCCTTCTTCAAGTCGATCCACGGGACGCTCAATCACCTGCTGCTCGCGGATCGCATCTGGATGGGGCGCTTCCAGGGGTCCCCGTACAAGGTGGGCTCACTCTCCCAGGAGCTCTACTCGGACTTCGAGGAGCTTCACCGGGAGCGCGCGGCGATGGACAAGGCGATCGGAGAGTGGGCGGAGACCCTCACGCCCGAGGCGCTCGCGGCCGACCTGCACTACGTGAGCATCACGAACCCGGCGCCCCGCTCGACGCCGCTCGGCCTCACGGTCGCGCACTTCTTCAACCACCAGACGCATCATCGGGGCCAGCTCACCACGCTCCTCATGCAGCGCGGCATCGACCCCGGCGTCACCGACCTCCTGTGGCTTCCGCCGGAGCCGGCGCGGTAGCGTCGGGCCCAACGATCGCCATCGCCTTGCGGTAAGCCGGCCGCGCCTGGATTCGCTCGAGCCAGGCGCGGATGTTCGCGTGCGGGTCGACGTCGCACGGAAGATAGCGCCGCATCGTCGTGAGCGGGAACGACATCATGATGTCCGCCGCGGTGAACACGTCGCCCGCGAACCAGTCGTTTCCCGCGAGCTTCCCGTCCACGAAAGCGATCATCTTCGCGAGCCGGTCGAGGATGCGCGCGCGCACGGGGCTCTCCCTCGCTTCGGGCACCCGGGACAGCACCAGGGCGATCAACATCAGCGACATCAGGCTGCCCTCGGCGAAGTGCATCCAGTACGTGTAGCCGGCGAAGCGCGGGTCCGGGGCCGCGATGCCGAGCCGCCCGCCGGCATGCCGCTCGACGATGTAGTGGACGATCGCCCCCGATTCGGCGAGGACGAGATCGCCGTCGCGGATGACGGGGGCCTTGCCCAGGGCATGGATCTCGCGAAGCGAGGCGGGCGCGGCGCCGGCGGCATCGCGCTGGAACCATTCCAGCCGATACTCGAGTCCAAGCTCCTCGAGGAGCCAGACGATCCGCTCGGAGCGCGAGGTGGAGAGGTGGCAGACCGTGATCATGGAAGGAAGTGTCGCATGGAGCGAAAGCAGCTCAGCGATCCGCGCAATCGCTGCCCCGGGGCCGGAAGTAGCGCTTCGGATCGATACGATCGGAAACATTGCGGCATCCAGTCCTACAGGAACCTTAGTCCCTCCGGAGTGCGCATTGAATTCCCCCGGCCGAACGGGTGTCTGCGGTTCCATTCGAGGTATTCATTCGGAGACCAACATGGCTTCCGTGACGGTGTACCGATACGACTTCTACGACCCCGTGGTCAAGCGCGAGCGGCGCTCGGTGGACTACGCGACCGGCGACGCGATCATGGCGATGCACGGGACGATCCTCTCCGAGACCCGGCAGGTCGTCGACGAGGACCTGCTCGAGCGCGACGGCACGATCCGCGCGGCCCACGTGTACATGGAGCCGCCGCCCCGCCCCCGCGCGCGCCACGATCACCGCCGTTCCACCGGACGCTCAGGCCACGACGGTCTGTGACTGCTCGCGCAGGTAGAGGGGCAGGTAGTAGTACGAGCCGATCGCCTTTCCGGTCGAGCCGCTTCCCTTCCATCCGCCGAACGGCTGGAAGCCCGGCCACGCGCCCGTCGTGGCACCCTGCGGGCGATTGGCGTAAGTGACGCCCGCCTCGATCGCGCCGTGGAAGCGCGCGATCTCCTCCCCGGAACCATAGAAACCCGCGGTAAGCCCGTACTCGGACTCGTTCGCGCGCCCGATGCCTTCGTCGATCGAATCGACTTCGCCCACCAACACGAGCGGGATGAACTTCTCTTCGCGCCACAGGCGATAGTCGTGCGGCGCGCTCGCCACCGTGGGCGCGACGAAATGGCCGCGTGAAAGCGCGCCTTCGTCGAGGCGGCGTCCGCCGACCGCGATCGATCCGTGCTTGCCCAGGTTCTCC
>Ga0315912_10003759_pt1 | contig 14854 bp, 11 predicted proteins | sample VfabasoilMG_FD_204469 | JGI IMG/M metagenome (GOLD analysis project Ga0315912, IMG submission 204469) | Garden soil microbial communities collected in Santa Monica, California, United States - V. faba soil | ecosystem: Environmental > Terrestrial > Soil > Garden | place: USA: California... | reverse complement strand
CTCTTGCCGCTGCCCGAGGGGCCGAGCAGCACGAGGAACTCGCCCTGCTCGATCTCGATGGAGACATCGTTGACGACCGGCAGCGATTGATACCGCTTGGTCACCTGGTCGAGTGCGATGGACATGAGGCAGAACCTGCTGGCCCGTCAGGGCGAATGCGGCAAAGGCTATTGTGCGGCCGGTTTTGCGGTCAGTCGCGGGGCGGTAACAAGTCGGTTACGGAAACCCGGACTGCAACGCAGTTCCGGCAGATCCCGTGCGCCAGGGGTTGCGGATGCGAATCGGTCCGCGTTACCGGCGCCCCGAGGGTGCCTATTTAACGGTGTAGCCGCGGCCCTCGAGGCAGGCACCCAGGCCACGCTTGAACGTGTCGACCTTCTGCTGCTGCGCCGCCTGTGCCGCGTTTTCGCTCGCCTGCGCGGATTCCTTGGCCTGCTCTTCCTGCGCGCTGCGGTTCTTGCGAGCCTGGCGGCCGCCGGCCAGGACACCGGCAGCCGCGCCGACCTCAGCGCCCTTGCTTGCGTCGTCGTCCGCGACCTCGCCGATGACGGCGCCGGCAGCCGCGCCGCGCGCCGCACCCTTGATGCGTTCGCCGCCCGGACCCTGTTTCTCCGCTGGAGCGGCTGCGGCCGGGGCCGCCGGGGCGGGCGCCGCCGGATCAAAGCCGGATTGGGTCTTCGACCAGTCGTAGCACTCCGTCTCGTCTTTCGACTGTTGCGCAGCGTCCTGGGCTTTCGCCGGATAGACGAAGAGGCCGAGCGCGGCCGCGGGCGAAGCGGGCGCGGGCGTTTGCGCGATGGCGATGCCTGCGCAGCCGAATGTCGTCATGACCAGGGCCAGGGTGAACGGGCGTTTCGCGGCTTTCATGGCGGATCTCCGGGTCTTGCGTGCGTGCCGTGCATCGTAGCAGGCTCGACTCCCCGGACCGGGAGCGGACACATGAATTACGGCAGCAGACTCTTGTCACTGGCAGCGCTTGCACTCTTTGCAGGTTCGTCGGCGGCGGACGAGGCGCAGGCGGTGGCCGCCGCGGAGCGGCACGTCGCGCGCCATGAAGCCGCAATCGTCGGCGAGCTGCGCGAGCTCCTGGCACTGCCGAACATCGCGACGGACGAGGCCGATATCCGCCGGAACGCGGCCCTGCTCGTCGCCATGCTGGAGAAGCGCGGCGTCTCGGCACGCATACTCGAAACGCCCGGCGCACCAGTCGCGGTCTACGGCGAACGCGCGACGAAAGGGGCGAAACGCACGCTTCTTTTCTATGCGCACTTCGACGGCCAGCCGGTCGCGCCGGAGGGCGCGTGGAAGTCGCCGCCTTTCGAACCCGTGCTGCGCACGGGCCGTGCAGAGGAAGGCGCCCCGCTGATTGCCTGGGCCGACGCGAAGTTCCCGCTGCCGGACGAAGCGCGCATCTACGCGCGCTCGTCGAGCGACGACAAGGGCCCGATCGTCGCCTTGCTCGCCGCCCTCGATGCCCTCGACGCCGCGAAAATCCCGTTGTCGGCAAACCTGAAATTCTTTCTCGAAGGCGAGGAGGAAGCCGGTTCCCCGAACCTGGCGAAGACGCTCGCGACGCACCGGGACGTCCTCGAGTCCGATCTCTGGCTCTTCGGCGACGGCCCGATCGACCCGCGCGGTCTGCCGCGCATCGCGCTCGGTGCGCGCGGGGTGGCCGGGTTTCGACTGACCGTGTACGGGCCGGCGACCAGCCTGCACTCCGGCCATTACGGCAACGTCGCGCCGAATCCCGGGGCTCGCCTTGCGGCGCTGATCGCGTCCATGCGGGCTGCGGACGGCTCGATCACGGTCGAAGGCCTCTCCGCGCCGCCGCCTTCGCCCGCGGTGCTCGCGCTCGCGCGCGAGGGGTTCGACACCCGCGGCATGCTCGCTTCCGCGGGTATCGGTGCGACCGAGAGCGGGCTCGAGTACGGCGAATCGATCCTCAGGCCCTCGCTCAACGTCACCCAGCTTCTATATGGCGGTGCGGGGGCTCAAAGGAACGCCATCGATGCCGAGGCGACGGCCGGCTTCGACCTCCGCCTCGTGCCGGGCATGACGGTCGCGGGCGCACGCGCGGCCATCGAGGCCCATGTGAAGAAGCAGGGCTATGCGCTCATCGACGCGCCGGCAACCGCGGACGAGCGCGTGCAGCACGCGAAGCTCGCGCGCCTCGACTGGGGCGACGACGGCTATCCGGCGGCGATGTCGCAGCCGGACAATCCCGGCGTTGCGCGCGTGATGGCGGTCATGCGCAAGGCTACCGACGGCGCCGTGCGCGTCGTGCCGCTCATGGGCGGCAGCCTGCCGATCGCGCCGATCGAACAGGTCCTTGTGACCCCGTTCGTGATCGTGCCGATCGTCAACGCCGACAACAACCAGCACGCACCGAACGAGAACCTGCGGATGGCGGAGTTCCGGCGCGGCATCTCGCTCTACGCCGCACTCCTCGCCAGCGCCGGGCGCGGCTGGTGATCCCGGGGGCGGTTAGCGCAGGGCGTCGGCCGCGAGGGCCTTCCCGATCCAGGCGCGGAAGCTCGCGATCAACGGGTCGTCGTCGCGGTCCTCGTGCCAGGCGAGGAAATACGCGCCCCCCGTGATCGTCTGCTGGAACGGGCGGGATAGTCGCCCGCTCGCGACATGGGCCTGCGCAAAGCGGGGCGTGAGCAGGCCCGCGCCCTCGCCCGCGAGCACGGCTTCCAGGATCAGGTGCTGGTTGCGGACCAGCAGCTGGCCGCGGCGGCCGCGCGCGGGAGTCCGCGAGCCGGCGGCGCGAAACCAGTCGTCCCATGCGTCTTCCGGAATCAGCGGCAGGCGCGCGAGCGCTTCGACCGAGAGCGGCTCGCCCTTCTTCACCAGGTTGCAGGAAACGTAGGGCGTCAGCTCGAGCGGGAATAGCGACATCGCATGGGCGTCCGGCCCCGGCGCGGGGCAGTGGCGGATGGCCACGTCGAAGCGGCCGTCGTCGAGCGGGCGATATTCATCCGCGATGTCGAGCGCGAGCGAGATGCCGGGGTCGTGGCGCCGGAACTGCGGCAGGCGCGGCAGCAGCCACAGCGTCGCGAAAGTCACGGTCGTCGTCAGCGACAGGAGCCGCGGGTCCGAAAGCTCCATGAGCGCGCGCTCGATCGCCGTGAACCCGAGCGCGATCCTCGGCGCGAGCCTCGCGCCCGCCTTCGTGAGCCGGAGCCGCGGCCGGCGCACGAAGAGGGCGATGCCGAGCCGCTCCTCCAGCTGCGCGATGCGCTGGCTCACCGCCGCCTGCGTCAGGCCGAGTTCCTCCGCGGCTGCCGTGAAGCTTCCGCGTTCCGCACAGGCAGTGAAGACGCGGAGCGATTCCCAGTTCTGGCGGGGGGCGACATTTGGCATAAGGCTGCCTTATGAGCCTACCACTGAATCTAACCTGCTGCGACCGGCCCCGGCCGGATCATGCCCATCATGGAAAAGCGACCGGGAGCCGCGAAGATGAGCGAAAAGATACGAAAACTCGGGCGGATTATCGTGGAAGGTCTGGCCGTGTCGGCGCGGGCGACCGCCTGGCGCGAGGGCATGCCCTGGGAAGACGACCGGCGGGCGCGTAAGGCGCGCGCCACCGGCCATCAGTAAATCTTATTCGATCGCGAGCTTGCGTCGGCTGCGCATCCAGTAATAGACCGGCACGCCGGCGAGCGAGAGCAGGAGCGCCCAGATAAAGGCCTGCCATCCGACACCGAAGAAAGCGAACGCGGCAAAGGCTACGCCGCCAAATCCCGCGAGCCACAGGGCCGGCGAAAGACCGGCTGGGTTCTTGCGGAGCAGATAGAAGAGCGCAAACGCGCAGCAAACGTAGAGCGGCAGGTTCGCCGCCGACACGATCAGCGACAGCTTGGTGAATGCGCCAACGAGCGAAGACGTGTAGTTCATGAGTCCGACGACCGTCGCAAGCACGCCCGCGAGAAGCAGCGAGGCCCAAGGTACGCCATTGCGGTTGCTGTCTGCGAGGACCTCGGGCAACAGGCGATGCGTTGCGAGAGTACGCGTCAGCTCCGCTGACAGCAGCGTCCAGCCGTTGAGGCAGCCGAGCCCGCTGATAACGATGAAGAGCGACAGCCAGCGGCCGTTACCTGGGCCGATCAGGTGGTCGAGGATCGTGACGAACGGCGCGTCGGAGGCAGCGAGCGTAGCCTGCGGCACGACCAGTATCCCGATCGTGACCGCGGCAACGTAGATGATGCCGACAAACAGGATACCTATAAGCGTCGCACGCGGGATCGTTGTCTCGGGATTCGTGACGCGGCTTGCCGCGACGGCTGCGGACTCGAAGCCAAGCATCGTATACAGCGCCACTGCCGCGGCGCCCATGGACGCGTGAAGCGTGATCGGGTTGGTCGGCAGGTTCGACGCGTAGTCTTCAGGAGTCGTAAGAATCGACACTGCACCCACGATCGTCACGAGGATGAGAGGGACGACTTTGAGCAAGGACGTTACGACCTGCACGCGCCCGCCGCTCCGCAAGCCGAGCAGATTTACCCCGACGAAGATCCACATGAAGGAAACCGCGATGACCGCGGACGGCACTGATTGCAGGGCCGGGAACACGTTCAGGAAGTAGCCGGTCGTGCCGATCGCGAGCACGGGTAGAGTCACCCAGCAGGAAATCCAGTAGCTCCAGAGCACAGGGAACGCCAGCGACTCACCTAGCGTCGAGCGCACATAGCCGAAGGGACCGTCAGCTTGTGGAAGTTTCCGCGCGAGTGCGGCGAAGGTGATGGCGAGGCAGACGCAGCCGACGATGACGGCTATCCAGCCTGTCAGCGCATTGAGCCCGAAGGGCGCGAGCGCCGCGGGCTGCATGAAGATGCCCATGCCGATGGTGTTGCCGACGACGAGGGCCGTCGCCATGCCGAGCCCGAGTTGCCGGTCGCTCATCGGGCGCCCCCCTGGTGGACCAGCTGGCCCTGCTTGATGACGCCGGACACGTGGCGCATGAGGTCGATGTTTTCGAGCGGGTCGCCCTTGATGGCGATCAGGTCGGCGAACTTGCCCGGCGCGATCGAGCCGAGCTCCTGGGACCGGCCGAGCGAGGCGGCAGCGCTGATGGTCGCGGCGCGGATCGCGTCGAGCGGGGTCATGCCGTATTTGACCATGTAGGCGAACTGGCGTGCATTGTCGCCGTGCGGGTAGATGCCCGAATCGGTGCCGAAGCCGATCCGAACCCCTGCCGCGACCGCCTTGGCGAAGTTGGCGCGCTGCTGGTCGGTCGTCTCGCGGTTCTTGCGCATGATCTCCTCGGGCCAGCCGTCGCGCGTGCCGACTTCCTCGGTGTAATCGCCGTTGTAGATGTCGGCGACGAGCCAGGTGCCGTGCCTCACCATCAGCGCGATGCCCTCGTCGTCGAGGAACGACCCGTGTTCGACGGTGCGCACGCCGGCGCGGATCGCGTTCTTGATGCCCTCGGCGCCGTGGGCGTGCGCGGCGACGAACGTGCCGCGCTTTGCGGCCTCCTCGACGGCCGCGCGGATTTCCTGTTCCGTGAACTCGGGCTTCGACGGCGTCGTTCCGGCGGCGAATACCGCGCCGGTCGCGATGACCTTGATGAGATCGGCGCCGCCGGCGAGGATCTCGCGCACGCGCTGGCGCACTTCCGCCTCGTTGGCGGCGACGCCGCGGCGCATCTCGTCGGGTACGACCGTGCCTTCGGGCAGGCCCGTGACCTCGCCGCCCCCGCCGGGTGCGGTCACATAGGCGCCGGCGACGAACATGCGTGGTCCCTCGACCTGGCCGGCGTTGATGGCGTTACGCAGCGCGACGTCCACGAACGCGCGATAGGTGCCGACGTCGCGCACCGTCGTGAAGCCGGCATCGAGCGTCGCGCGCGCGTGCGCGACGCCCATCAGCGCATCGCGTGCCGCGGAACTCGAGAGCGGCGCTGCGACGTCCGCGGAACTGATGTCGCCGACGAGGTGCGTGTGCAGGTCGATGAGGCCCGGCAGCACGGTGTATGCCGACCAGTCGATGAGCCGGCCGCCGGTCCGCGAACCCGCTGCCCAGGGCGTGATCGATGCTACCCGTCCGTCCTCGATGCGGATTGCGCGATCCGCGAGGTAGACGCCCTGCTCGACGTCGAGCATGCGCCCGACCCGCACGACGACCGTTTCCGCGCCTGCGGGCGTGAGCCCCGCCGCGCAAGCGGACGCGACCACTGCAAGGAATGCCGTGCGAATCATTTTCATTCCGCGGTCCCCCCGAGATTGGCCATCATAAATGCTGCTAGCATGTCGGCCCTAAGTTTCGCTGCCGGCCAAAGTTCCGGCGAGGTTGCAGCATTTGGTCACCGGATTCCGCGCGCTCCGTAGCATCCTGACGCTTTCCGCGGCGCTGGCCGCATCGGTCGCCCTCGCCGGGCCCCGGGCACGCGACCTCGGCGTGCCTTTCGAGGGCACGCCCGGACCGCTGAATGCCATCACGGACGTCGCCGGCGTCACCGTCGGTCAGGTCACGCTGATCGAGGACCTCGCGGACGGACGGAAGGTTCGTACCGGCGTCACGGCGATCCTGCCGCGCGGACGCGAGACCATCACCACGCCCGCCTTCGCCGGCAGCTTCGTGTTGAACGGCGCGGGCGAGATGACCGGGCGCTCCTGGATCGAGGAGGGCGGCCTGCTCGAGGGGCCGGTGATGCTCACGAACACGCACAGCGTTGGCACCGTGCACGAGGCGACGATCGCGTGGCGCGTGAAGAACGGCCAGCCGGATTCCTCGGGCTACTGGTGGTCGACGCCCGTCGTCGCCGAGACCTGGGACGGCGAGCTGAACGACATCAACGGATTCCACGTGAAGGCGTCGCACGTCGACGCGGCTCTCGACGGCGCGAAAGCGGGACCGGTCGAGGAGGGCAACGTCGGCGGCGGGACCGGCATGACCTGCCACGGCTTCAAGTGCGGCATCGGCACGGCCTCGCGCAGCGTGGACGTGAAGGGACGCGGCTACACGGTCGGCGCGCTGGTACAGGCGAATTACGGCACGCGCTCGGCGCTGCGCATCGCGGGTGTCCCGGTGGGGCAGCACCTGAAGGACGTGACGGCGAAGCAGGCGACCGCCTCGGATGCCGACAAGGGCTCGATCATCATCGTCGTGGCGACTGACGCGCCGGTCCTGCCGCACCAGCTGGACCGCGTGGCCAAGCGTGCCGGCATGGGACTCGCCCGGCTCGGCTCGTTCGCGGGCAACGGTTCCGGCGACATCTTCGTCGCCTTCTCGACCGCGAACGCGGAGTCCATGGAAGGCACGCAGATGCACGCCGCGGAGTTCGTCGACAACGGCTGGCTCGACATCCTGTTCGAGGCGACGGTGCAGGCAACCGAGGAGGCGATCGTCAACGCGATGGTCGCCGCGCGCGACATGCAGGGCAACGACGGCCATGCCATCAAGGCGCTGCCGCATGCCGCCCTCGTCGAACTCCTCGCGCGTTACGGCCGCGGCACCACGCCCAGGTAGAGTCCGTACCAGTCGAGCATGCGCTGCATGCGGTCCTTGAGGTAGCTCGGGACCGTGAGGCCGTGATACTCGCCGGGATAGATCACGAGCCGGGTCGGCACGCCGATGGTCTTCAGCGCCTGGTACATCTGCATCGAGCCGATGCAGGGCACGTTGTCGTCGAGCTCATTGCACAGGAACAGCGTCGGCGTCGTGATCTTGTCCGCGTGGAAGAACGGGTAGCTGACGCGCTCGTAGGCCTCGCGGTCGCGCCACGGCAGCCCGAGCTCGAGGGCGTACTCGCGGATGTACATATCGACGCCCCACATGCCGAACATGTTGGCGGAACCGGCGCTGGAGATCGCCGCCTTGAAGCGCGGGTCGCGCGCGATCACCTGGTCCGTCAGGATTCCGCCGTAGCTGTGACCGCCCAGCCCGAGACGTTCGGGATCGGCGACGCCCATCGCGACGACGTGGTCGACGCCGGCGAGCACGTCCGCCCCGTCCTTCTCGCCCCAGCCCTGGTAGATCGCCTTTGCGAAATCGAAGCCGCGGCCCGAGCTGCCGCGCGGGTTGACGCCGAGCACGGCGTAGCCGTTCGCGGCGAGCACCTGCCAGTCCTCCATGAACTCGTGGCTGAACTGGTACACGGGGCCGCCGTGGATGCGCAGGATCGTGGGGTAGCGCTTGCCCGCGACGTAACCCACGGGCTTCATGAGGAAGCCGTCGATCGAGGTGCCGTCCGCGCTCTTGAACGTGATGGCCTCGACAGGTGCGAGCTTGTAGCTCTTCACCCACTCGTTGTTGTCGGCGAGGAAGCGGGTCCCGGCGGGCTCGACCGCCTCGATGCGATACGGGTGGCTGTCATCGGAGCCAATCAACGCGATGCGGCCGTTCGCCGCCGCATCGAACGCGTAGTCGAAGCGCGGCCCGGAGGTGAGCAGCGTGACGGCGCCGGAGTCCAGGTCGATGCGTGAAAGATGCGTGACGCGACTCTCCTCGATCAGCGCGAGGAGCGCCTTGCCGTCCGCGGTGAACTTCGGCCTCGTGTGGAAGCCGTCGGTGCCGAGCGGCCGCGTCACGGCGCCCGTCTCCACGTCGATGACGGCGAGCGCCCAGGGCGCGTAGTAGATCCACTGGTCTTCGCCCGCCTGCACGTAGGCAATGCGCTTGCCGTCCGGGCTCCACGCGGGCCGCGACTCCAGGCTCGGGTCGTTGTCGGCGCCGGGGAACGTCGTGAGTCGCTTCTCCTCGGCGCCGCTACGGGCGTCGATGACGTAGAGGTCCCAGTTGAGGCCGCGATCCGCTTCGGGGCCGCGCTTCGTCACGAAAGCGATGCGCTTGCCGTCCGGCGAGAAGGCCGGCATCTCTTCGTCGTTCGGGCCCGAAGTCAGCTGTGTCGACTTCTTGCCTGCGACCTCGAACAGGTACAGGTGCTGGCGCAGGTCCGTCACCCAGCCGTGGTAGTCCTCCTTGAAGTAGTAGCGGTTGATGACGATGGGCGCGGGCTGCTTCGGCTTCTCGGTGCCCTCGGGGCGCTCGGGATCGTTGGCGACGATCGCAAGCCGCGCACTGTCTGGCGACCAGTCGAAATCCGCGACGCCGCCCGGGAACTCCGTGAGCGCCTCGGCCTCGCCGCCGTCCGCGGGCATGATCCACACCTGCGTTTCGGCGTCCTCGCCGCCGCGATCCGAGAGGAAGGCGATCCAGCGCCCGTCCGGGCTCAACGCCGGCTGGTATTCGTCGGAATCCGGCGTGCGCGTCAGTGGACGCATGCCGCTGCCATCCCAGCGCACGCGCCAGAGATCGGACTGCGCCGCGTCCGCCTCGCTGTTCGGATGGCTCACGCTGTAGACGACGTACTCGCCGTCGGGCGAAAGGTCGAGTTCGGACACGCCCGCGATGCGTGCAAGCTCGTCGACGCCGAATTTCCCCGGCGCCAGTTCGGCATGGGCGCAGAACGCGAGGGCGGCACCGGCGAGGAGGCCGGTGAAGGCAGGGATCCGTTTCATGGTCAATCCTTGGTCGTTGATGCAGCGAGTGCGCGGAACCTCTCGCGCGCGTGTTCCAGGTAGGCGAGCGTGTCGGCTTTCTCCTGCTCGCTGTTCCAGCCGCCGCGGGCGCTGGCTGCTTCGACGGCGCGGTCCATCCAGGTGACGAAGTACGCCGCGTCATCGGGCGCGGGCGGCGCCGCCGGCGAGTCGAAGTAGATCGGGCTCGTGGTCGCGTAGGGATAAAGGTCGAGCACCCACGGATCCGGCTTGTCGTTGAACGCGCGCAGCACGACCCATCCGCCGCCGTCGAAGGCGACGTCGCCGTTCCAGTCGAAGCGCATGCGGTCGCCGGCGAGCCTGAAGGACTTGATCACGCGGCCGTTCTGCACCAGCTCGAGGCGATCGACGGCAAAGGGCGCGCGCATCGCAACGCGGACGGGCCTCTTGCCTGCGGCCGCGAGTGAATCGCCCGGCCGCTTCCCGTCGACCTCGAGGCCGAGCAACGGTCCGTTGCTGACGAAGGTGCGGCCGGACTTCAGCGCCTCGAGGAGTGCTTTCGGCGTGCGTTCGCCATTCGTGTCGAGGAAGACGCGCACGAGGCCGATGGGGCCGCGCAAGGACGCGTAGTTCGCCATTGCATCGGTGCCCGCGCCCGCCGGCAGGCGGTAACCGAGGTTCAACAGGCGGTACCAGATGCCCGCGGTGATGTGGTGATCGGAAAAGCCCATCACCTCGAGGTAGTCCACCTTTCCGTGCGCGACCGTCGCCGGCAGTTCGTACGAGAGCACCTTCTCCTTGGGCGGATCGATCGGGAAGTCGGCGATGTGCACGTAGCCGACCAGCGCGCCCTGCGCGCGCGCCAGGTCCGAGATCGCGCCGTTGTTCGGCCAGGGGCTCGCAAGCGCGGTGTGCTTGTAGGCCGTGTAATCGGGCAGCAGGAAATGGTCCTCGAGGTTCAGCAGGCCCATGTGGCCCCAGAAGCTCGTGTGGTATTCCTGTGCGTGGAAGAGGATGCGCTTGCCGCTCGCCGGGTCCGCGCCGCCGCCGCGGCGGAAATACCCGATGTCCGGGATGCGCTCTTCCTTGTTGACCAGCAGGTTGTAGACGACGTCGAGGTCCTCGGCGTCCTGCTGGGCGAGCAGTGTCTCGGGCGTGCTGCGGTAATGGCCGCCGTAGTTCATGTGTACGTGCAGGTCTGCCGACAGGTGCCTGCCGAAATCCGCCGGCAGGTCATTGTCCGGCAGGCGGACTGGAAGCTCCGTGGTCGCGCCGGCCGGAAACTCGCGCTCGACCGTGACGTGCTTCTTCCGGAAGCCGCTCTGCACCTGGATCGTGGTCATTCCGGGAGGGACCTTCACGCTGCAGGCGTGGACTTCGGCCGGGCAGTGGAAGTAGTGCACCTCGCTCGGGAATTGCGCGCGGTCGTACAGCTCGTCGCCGTGCATCCAGGCCTGCGAATCGCCATGCCAGCGCTTGTCGCTTCCGAGCACTGCAACGCGCGCGGACACCCGCTTGCCGGAGGCATCCTGCGGCTGGATCTGGACGATCGCGGCTGTCGCGAGACGTTGTAAATCCTGCAGCTTGACCTCCGCGCGCGCTCCGCCGAAGACTTCCTGCACCCAGAGCGACGTATTGCCGCCCTCGTTGCTGATGTAGGCGATGCGCTTGCCGTCCGCCGACCAGCGCGCGTTCCGACGGTCGAACTCGCCGTAGGTGAGCGGCAGCGGCGCCGCGTCGTCGGTGGTCATGAGCCAGAGCTGGTGCCACTGCCCGCCGTGGTAGTTCGAGAACAGGATGCGCTTGCCGTCCGGGCCGATCTCCGGCCGCGCCGCCCAGGACGTCTCGAGCCGGTGCCGGTCGAGGCACTCGGGTTGGCCGCCTTCGACGGCGATCGAGCAGATCCAGCCCGTGCCCCAGGGGATCTCCGCGTTGCTGACGAACCAGACGCGCTTGCCGTCGGGCGACCACGACGGATTGATGGCGTGGTCCTGCTTCGAGTAGTAGTAGCGGTCGATGCGGCTTTCGCGTGGCGCGACGAGATAACGCTCGTTCGCGAGACCGGCCGGCGAGAGATCCGCGATCTTCAGGTTGAAATAGCCGTCGCCCGCGGTCGAAACGAACGCGACATGGCGGCCGTCCGGGGAAATGCGCGGCTCGAGGTTGACCCCGCCGTTGGCGGTCAGCGCCTGTTCGGCTCCGGTGCCGAGGTCGTGGCGCCAGAGCTCGAAGGATTTTCCGTCGTAGCGGGTGAAGACGACCGCACCGCCGTCCGGCGCGACGTCCGGCTGATGGTCGTAGGCCCCGGTCGGCTGTGTGATCCCGTGAGCGTCATCGGCGCCGATCTTCTGGCGCCACAGCGAGCCTTCCATGCTGTAGACCAGTTCGTCGCCCGCCGGCATGAATGCTGCCGACGAGGGCCCGGTCGTGAGCTGCGGGATGTACAGCTCGCGCCAGTAGTAGTTGTGCGGGTGCTTGACCTGCGACAGCACCGCCTCGCGCGCCGCCTCGGCTGGCACCGCGAAAGTCAGGAGCGGGGCGAGCGCGAGGAGGGCGCGGGCGGCGCGGATCACGCCTGGCCCGCCAGGGCCTCGTCCAGCGACTGCCGGAAGTAAATTAGCGCCTCGTCGACTTCCGCCTCGGTCACGGACAGCGGCGGCATGAAGCGCAGCGTCGACACGCCGCAGGAGAGGAGCAGCAGCCCGTTGTGGTACGCGCGGTACAGCAACCGGTCCACCATCGCGCGGGCGGGCGAGCCGTCCGCCTCGATCATCTCCACGCCGATCATGAGGCCGCGGCCGCGGATGTCGCCGATGCAGGGATAGTCCGCCTTCATCTCGTGCAGGCGCTTCATGAAGTGCGCGCCGACCTTCTCCGCGTTCGCGCAGTACTGCTCGCGCACCAGGTCGATCGTCGCGTTCGCGGCGGCGCAGGAAATCGGGTTGCCGCCGAAGGTGTTGCCGTGCGCGCCCTTCTTCCACTGCTTCATGAGGCTCGCCTTGGCGACCACCGCGCCGATCGGCAGGCCCGAACCGAGGCCCTTGGCGAGCGTCATGATGTCCGGGGCCACGCCCTCGTGTTCCGCGCAGAACATCTTTCCGGTGCGGCCGACGCCGGATTGCACTTCGTCGAACACGAGCAGGATGCCGTGCTCGTCGCAGAGCTGGCGCAGGCCCTTCAGGAATCCCGGCGGCGGTACGAGGTAACCGCCCTCGCCCTGCAGCGGCTCGATCACGATTGCGGCCACTTCCGAGGCCGGGAGGTTCCGCTCGAACAGCATGCGGATGTAGTCGAGCACTGCCTTGCCCTGGTCGCTGCCCGCGAACAGCGGGCGGTAGCTGTTCGGGTACGGCACGTGCGTGACGCCCGGCATGGTCGGGAAGAAGCCCGCCTGCTGCGTGTACTTGCTCGAGGTCAGCGACAGCGAGCCCATGGTGCGGCCGTGGAAGCCGCCGAGGAAGCCGATGATGCGGCCGCGCTTGGTCACGTAGCGCGCGAGCTTCAGGGCGCCTTCCACCGCCTCCGTGCCCGACTGGCAGAAGAAGGCCATGGCCGGCTCGCCGACCGGCACGATCGCGGTGAGGCGCTCGGCGAGCGCAGTCATCTCCTCGTGCCAGTAGTCGCTCGAGATGTGCAGGAACTTGCCGGCCGCTTCCTGCACGGCCTTCACGACGCGCGGGTGCGCGTGGCCGGTCGCGCAGACGGCGATGCCCGCGGCGAAGTCGAGGAAGCGGTTGCCGTCGACGTCCCAGACCTCCGAGCCCTTGCCGTGCGACATCACGAAGGGGTAGTCGCGCGGGTAGGAGGGCGATGTCACCTTCACGTCGCGCTCGATCATCGCGCGCGACTTCGGGCCGGGCAGGGCCGTCTTGATGTGCGGATTCTTGATTGCGCCGGCGGCGCGGGCGGATGCGTTCATAGGGGTAGTCTCACAGGTTCACGATGCGCGGCGGCAGTCCGGGTCTCGAGAGCGCGCAGGGCCTCGAGTTCGGGCGCGGTCGGTTCCGCGCAGGTTTCAGGTGCCGGCAGCACCGCAAGCGGCCAGCCGACGGCGGCTACCGCTTCTTCTGCCGGGATTCCGGGGTACACCGCGGAGAGTGCGAATTCTCCAGTTTCCGGGTGCGGTTTCAAGATGCCGACGTCGGTGACGATGACGGCAGGGCCGGATCCGCGCGCCCCGCTTTGCGAACGCCCGGCGAAATGGCCGCCGCTGGTCTGGAAATCGATCTTCTTCACGAAGCTGCGCGGCGAGGCCTTCATGACGATGAAGACCTGCCGCGCATGCGCCGCGATCTCGGTCGCGCCGCCCGCGCCGGGCAGGCGCGTCTTCGGCTTCGCATAGGAACCGATGACCGTACTGTTCAGGTTCCCGTACTTGTCGATCTGCGCGGCGCCCAGGAAGCCGATGTCGATCCGCCCGGCCTGCAGGTAGTCGCTGAAGATGTCGGGCAGCGGGATCACGCAGGTCGCGGTCTCGGCGAGCTCACCGTCGCCGATCGAAAGCGGCAGCACCGTCGGGCGCGTGCCGATGGTGCCCGACTCGTAGATCAGCACGAGGTTCGGCGCGTGCGTGAGTCGCGCGAGGTTGCAGGCGGCGCTCGGCAGCCCGATGCCGACGAAACACACCTGTCCGTCGCGGAGCAGGCGTGCCGCAGCAACGGTCATCATCTCATCGCGTGTGTACTCGCTCACGGACTCAACCTCGCAACACAGCGCACCGAGCCACGCGCACTTGGCCGGCCGGGGACCCTCGCTCGCGCCGGAACTTTATGCGCTCGCTCGGGGACCCGGCCGGCCATCGCCAGCGTGAACCGCCGTGTCATATCGCGCGCGTGCGAGCCGTAGCGGGACCCCCGAGCGAGCGCATAAAGTTCCGGCGCGAGCGAGGGGAGTCCCGCAGGCGAAGTACGCGCGCAAGCCGCTCGACGATTCACGCGGCCTCCCGCAGGCTCGCGAGAAACGCTTTGTGGTCCGTGGTCGCACGAACGTGTTTATCGATCCAGGCGGTGAACGATGCGCGCTCTCGCGCGATCGAGTCCCACTTGAGGTAGAAATCGTTGTCCCGCGCGTAGTAGCCCTGCGCATACGAAGGCCAGGCGCCGCCAGGGCAGTGGGAGACGGCAGTGACCGTGAAGTGCGGCAGCACGATGTTGTTCATCGCGGGCGGCAGCTCCTCGACGATGTTCTCGACGGTCACGAGCAGCTTGCTCGCCGCGAGCCCTGCCTCGCGCGCGGCGCCGACGATGCCGTCGATCGCGACGTTGCCGTGCCGGTCGGCGCGCTGCGCGTGCAGGATTGTGACGTCCGGGTTCACGGCGGGAACGGTGGCGATTTCCTCGCCGGTGTACGGGCAGCGCACGCTCTTGATCCGGGTGTTGTGCCCGGTCAGGTCCGTGCCGATGTAGCCGCGC
>Ga0315912_10003758_pt1 | contig 14855 bp, 15 predicted proteins | sample VfabasoilMG_FD_204469 | JGI IMG/M metagenome (GOLD analysis project Ga0315912, IMG submission 204469) | Garden soil microbial communities collected in Santa Monica, California, United States - V. faba soil | ecosystem: Environmental > Terrestrial > Soil > Garden | place: USA: California... | reverse complement strand
CGACGTACACGTTTGCCCTGGACTGGACCGCCACCTCATAGTCGCTTGGGGGCGCCCGCGCGCGCAGGCCCAAGGCCGAGCACGCGGGACGCGCGTCCCGCCCCACTGCGGGGGCACCACCCCGCGAGTCGTCTCAACAGAGCAAGGATGTCTCACAACCCGCGATGCAGGATCGCCGAGCGTCGTGTAGAGCGCGCACCGGCGTGAGCGGGGTACTCTGCAGATTGGGAGACGTCCCTTCGTGCCGCCTGAGCCGCTAGCCGCGCTCTAGCCGTTCACGGGCGTGAGCCAGCCGCGGCGGTGCTCGTCTTTGCCCGTGACCGCTCGCAGGTAGGCGCGCTGGAAGGAAGCGCCGAGCGTCTGCTTGCCGGCTTTGAGCTTGATGCCGTCGATCTCGCGCACGGGGGTCACCTCGGCCGCCGTGCCCGTGAGGAATACCTCGTCGGCGCGGAGCAGATCCTCGCGCGTGAAAGCGCGGATAGAGACTTTGACGCCGTGCTCGGCGGCGATGTCGAGCACGCAGTCGCGCGTGATACCGGGCACGATCGAGCTCGACTCGTCGTTCGTCACGAGCTCGCCGTTCTTCACGAAGAAGACGTTGCAGCCGGTGGCGCTCGCGACCGTGCCGTCCTGATTGAGGAGGATGGCGTCGTCGAAACCGTGATCGAGGGCCTCGTGCGCGGCGAGCACGTTGTTCGCGTAGTGGCCGCTCGCCTTGCCGGCCGTGGGGAGCATCGAATGGTGGATCTTGCGCCAGCTCGAGATCATGACGCGAACGCCGTTGCGGAGCGCATCGTCGCCGAGGAACGTACCGAGCTCGCGCACGGCGATGAAGGCGTGCACCAGGCACTCGCGCTTCGGCTTCAAGTCGATGGGACCGGAGCCGTAGTAGGCAAGAGGTCGCAGGTAGCCGTTCTGGATCCCGTTGCGGCGCGTGAGCTCGACGGCACCACGCACGAGCGCGTCGAGCTCGAACGGCACGCGCATGCCGTAGAGCTTCGCCGAGAGCAGCAGCCGTTCGACGTGCTCGCGGAGCCGCACGAGCACCGGCCCGTTGGCGCTCGGGTAACAGCGAATGCCCTCGAACACGGCGGTGCCGTAGTGCAGGGCATTGGCGTAGTAGTGGATGTGAAGCTCGGTGCCTTCACGCAGCTCGCCGTCGGTCCAGACCCAGCGCGCGAGCTTTTGGCCGCGCGGCCGCGCGCCCGTGAGCGCTTCCGCCTCCGGCATTGCGTCGAAGTTCGGCCATTCCTTGTCGAGCGGGCCCATCTCGCCCCTAATGTTACCCGTGAGCCCTTTTGCACGCTACTGGGCGCTCGACCCAGCCATCGACTTCCTGAATCACGGGTCATTCGGCGCCTGTCCGCGTGTCGTGCTCGAGGAGCAAGACCGCGCGCGCGCTCGTCTCGAGCGTCAGCCCGTGCATTTCATGGCGCGTGAGCTCGAGCCGGCGCTCGATGTGGTGCGCGAGCGCGTGGCGGCCTTCGTGGGTGCTCGCCCCGAAGGGCTCGTGTTCGTGACCAACGCGACGAAAGGCGTGAACGCCGTTTTGGCATCGCTCGCGTTCGAGCCGGGCGACGAGATCCTGATTACGAATCACGGGTACAACGCCTGCAACAACGCCGCCCTCCACTGGGCAGAGCGCGCCGGTGCTCGGCGGACGGTCGCCGAGATCCCCGTGCCGATCGCAGGGCCCGAAGCGGTCGTCGAAGCGGTGCTCGCGGCCGTGACGCCACGCACGCGCATTGCCGTGATCGATCACGTGACGAGCCCGACGGGCATCGTGTTTCCGGTGGCCGAGATCGTCCGCGCCCTCCGGGAGCGCGGCGTGCGGTCGCTCATCGACGGAGCGCATGCGCCGGGCATGCTGCCGCTCGAGCTCGAGGCGCTCGGGGCCGACTACTACGTGGCCAACCTTCACAAGTGGTGCTGCACGCCCAAGGGGACGGCTTTCCTCGTCGTGCGACCGGAGCGGCAAGCCACGCTGCGGCCGCTCGTCATCAGTCACGGGGCTCGCTCGGCGCGTCCCGATCGTCCGAAGCTTTGGCTCGAGTTCGACTGGGTCGGTACCATCGACCCGACGGGGCTGCTCGCGGTGCCCGCTGCGCTCGACTTCCTCGCCGGCCTCTTGCCGGGCGGCTTTCCGGCGCTGATGGAGGCAAACCGTGCCCTCGCGCGCGAGGCGCGCGCGTGCCTGCTCGAGGCGATCGGCGGCACGCCGCTCTGCCCGGAGAGCATGCTGGGGGCGCTCGCGGCCGTGGCGCTGCCCGACGCCGAGCAACCCGAGGCCTTCCAGCACAGCCCGTTTGCCGAGCCGCTCTACTCGGAGCTGCTCGCGGAGCGCTTCGAGGTCTTCGCGCTCAACTGGCCCGCGCCGCCGAAGCGACTCCTGCGCGTCACCGCGCAGCTCTACAACGAGCTTTCGCAGTACCAGCGCCTGGCTCACGTGCTGCGCGAGAAGCTTTCCCTCTAGGAGCCGCGCGTGGTGGCCTTTTCTCGCAGGAGCGCCTTCGAGCTCTCGCCGAATCGCGTGACGGTGGCGCTCGAGCACGCACGCGCCCGCGGGGAGCCACTGCTCGACCTCACGCTTTCGAACCCCACGCTCGCCGACATTCCGTACGCGACGGGCATCAAAGACGCGCTCGTGCGCTCCCCGGATGCTCTCCGCTACGAGCCGGCTCCGTTCGGCCTCGCGACGGCGCGCGCGGCGGTGAGCGCGCTCTTCCACGAGCGCGGCATCCGGGTACCGGCCGAGCAGGTCGCGCTCACGGCGAGCACGAGCGAAGCGTACGCCTTCGCGTTCAAGCTCCTGTGCGATCCCGGCGACGAAGTGCTGGTCCCAGCGCCGAGCTACCCGCTTTTCGAGCACCTGGCCGCGCTCGAAAGCGTGCGGCTCGTCCCGTATCGACTCGGCTTCGACGGCGCGTGGTTCATCGACGCCGCCGAGGTGAAGGGCAGAGTCACGCCCCGCACGCGAGCCGTCGTCGTGGTGAGCCCGAACAACCCGACCGGGTCGTACCTGAAGCGCGACGAGCTCGCGCGCCTGGTCGAGCTCGGGTTGCCGCTCGTCTCCGACGAGGTCTTCGCCGAGTACCCGTTCGGGGCAGATCCGCGGCGCGTGGCTTCGGTGCTCGAGGCCGAGGCGGGTCTCGTGATCGCGCTCGACGGGCTGTCGAAGGTGGCCGCGCTTCCCCAGCTCAAGCTCGGCTGGATGGTGCTGGGCGGCAGCGACGCGCTGGTGCGCACCGCCCTCGGCCGGCTCGAGCTGGTTCTCGATACGTTCCTCTCGCCGAGCACTCCGGTCCAGCGCGCCCTGCCCGAGCTTTTGGCCTCACGCAGCGTCGCCGCCGGCGCGATTCGAGCGCGCCTGGCCGCCAATCGGGCCGTGCTCGCGCGCCAGCTGAAGGACTCTGCGCTCACGCTGCTGCCGAGCGAAGGCGGTTGGTATGCGGTGGTCCGCATGCCCGCCACGCTCACGGACGAGGAGTGGACGCTCCGCGCGCTCGACGCGGGGGTCGTCGTGCAGCCGGGCTACTTCTTCGATTTCGACCGGGAGCCGCACCTGGTCGCGAGCTTGCTCACGCCCGAAGCGACGTTCGCGGAAGGCGCCGAGCGCCTCGTTGCGCGGCTCAGCTGAGCGGGGCGCGCGCACGGCGCCGCGCGAGCGCCACGCCGAGCCCGAGCGCCACGAGCCAGCCGAGCTCGCCGCCCGACGAGCTACGCGGCAAGCGGCAACCGCAACCACCGCTCTTCTTCTCGACCGGCGGCGGATCGTCGTGCCCGGCGTTGTCCTCGCCCTCGTCGGCGGCCTTGTCGCCTTCGCCCTCGTCGGCGGCCTTGGACTTTTCGCCCTCGCCCTCGTCGCTCTTCTTCTCCTCGGTCGCCTTCTTCTCTTCGGGCTTCTTTTCCTTCTTCTTCTCGCCCGAGAACACCATCGCGCGGCGGTCGATGATCTCGTTCTGTCCCTCGAAGACGAGGTTCGTCGCGGTGCCGACGACCTGGCCGTTGCGCGTGTCGCGGACCGTGACCTTGTACTCGCCGGCCTCGAAGCCGAGATCGCGCTTGATCTTGAAGCTCATGCGGGTGCGCGGCTCGATCTTGGTCGTGGCGTTGTCCAGGAAGCCCACATCCACCGTCTCGATCAGGGGCTGGCGTCCGGTGAGCGGGACCTTGCGGTCGACCGGGCCCTCGTGGCCGTCGATGAGCGAGCGCTCGTAGTAGACGGTCGGCTCGAACTCGAACTTCATTCCGACGTAGGCCACGTCGGGCGCGCGTGGCAGGTACACCGCGAACTCGAGCATCCACGACTTGTCGCTGCGCTCCTTGAACGTCTTGGTTTTCCACTCGATGCGGCCTGCGGCGAAAGCCGAGCCGGCAAGCAGCAACGTGACGACCAGGGTGAGGAGCGCCACCACGAAGCGGTGAACGATGGAACGGTTCGACAAGATTCGTACCTCCGAGCGGGCGCCCACCCTATCGGGTCTCCTGCCGCGTGCCAAGCGCGTCCTCGGCCTCGGGAAACGCGGGATCGCTCAGTGCGTGACGCTCGGGCGCTGCTCCGCTTCGGCCACGAGCAGCGGCCAGGCAGCGGAATCACGCACCCACTCCGCTTCGGGGCTCGGGCGCCACTCGACTCTGAGCTCGTAGCTGCCGGCGGCCGGTGGTGCGGGCAGCCCGAACGTGCGCGTTCGATAGCGTGGCCCGGTGGGGCGGTGTGAAAACACGTTGGTCGGTGTCTCGAGGCCCGACTCTCCGACGAGCACGAAGCGGAGCTCGAATTTTTGGTTCTGCTCGTAAGCGTCCAGATGAAAGTAGGCGTGCATCTCGAGGGGGAGCAGCGCCCCGGGCGGTGGGAAATTCCGCGTGGGGAAGTTCAGTTGCTCCACCAAGTTGAACAGCGTGACGTTGTTCGAATGCTGGTCGACGCTCGAGCCGCCGACGATCGCAAGGAGGTGGCACTTCGGCATCAGGGCCCTGGTCCGGGCCCCTTAGCACCACTAGCCGGTTGCGAGGCGAATGATCGTGAGCGTACCGACGACGGCCAGGAGCACGCCGAGCCCCGCACAGGCCCAGCGTGCAGCCTCGTACCGCACCAGGCGCGGGTGGCGGGTCGCCACGCGAAACAGCCCGAAGCTCAGGTGAAAGGCGAGCGCGAGCGTGCCGAGCGCATGCAGCCCGGCGACGAGCGGAACGCCCCCGGTCACGCGCGACAGCTCCGCCGCCAGGGCTCCGAGCGCCTCCGCCGGGTAGCGTTCCCCACGCAGGATGGGCCAGCGGAAGCGAAAAAAATGATCGACCAGAAACACCCCGACCACGGGCCCCGTCAGGCGGTGCAAGACGAGCGACGCTCGCTCGGAGGCGTCACTCGGCCGCTCCTGCCGGCGCCGCCCGTAGACCCCGGGCGACAGGGCCACGTGAAACAGGAGCGGCGCCCAGATCAGGAGCCCTTCCGCGATGCGCCAGGCGAGCGAGGGGCTTTCCCGGGCGCCGAGCTCGCCGACGCCGAGGAGAACGCGACCGTAGCCCGCCACGTGGAGGAGCGCGAACGCCGAAAGGGGCGCCACGCTCGTCACCTCGAACCAGCGCTCGAGCGTGCCGCCGACCGCTCGCGTCGCGGGCGCTGCCGGTTCCACGAGGGCACGCTACCATGCTCACGCCGAAAGCCATGCTCGCGTCCCTGTCGCCCCCTCGTGCTCGCGCCGCCGCGCTCCTGGCCCTCGCGCTCGGTGCGTGCAAGGCCTCGAGCGACAGCGTGATGCCTCCGGTGCCGCTCGCCGAGGACGCACCCGCTCAGGCGGAGTTTCGCGCGCTCCGGGCGCAGTTCTTCGACGCCGACGGGCCCGGACGCGCCAAGCTCGGCGGCAAGCTCAGCGAGTTCCTGGTGCGCTTCCCGAGCGATCCCCGCACCTTCGACATCGAGGTGTACCTCGTGTGGGCGCGGCTCGAGAGTGGCGACCGGGCGGGAGCGCGCGCGGTGCTCGAGCCCTTGCTCAAGGGAGAGGCCGGCCCCCGTCTCGATTTCGCGCGTGTGGCGGAGGCAGCGATCCTGGCTCGCTCCGGCGAGGCGCGGCACGCACTCTCGGAGTTCGATCTCCTCGAGGGCAGGCTCGTGGATCTCGACGAGCGCTTCGTCTATGGCGAAGAGCGCGCGCACTGTGCGTTCCTCGCCGGGGCGTACGAGCGTGCCGTGGAGGCGCTGCTCGCCTGGCTCGTCCAGGCGCCGCTCGACCGGCAGAGCCGCGCGCGCAACACCGCAACCGAGCTGCTCGACCTGGCGCCGGACGCCGAGCTCGTGCACGCGCTCGCCGCTCTGCGCCGCCCGGCGGGCGGAGCCACGAGCCCCGATCTCGAGATGGCGCGCGGCTGGCTGGCGAGCACGATCGCGCGGAAACTGTCCGATCTGGCGCTGTCGCGCGGCGACTCCGAGCTCGCCCGCCGGCTGCTCGACGCGGCTCCCGCGGCGCTGCGGGCGACGCCCGAGGGCCAGCGCCTGGTCGCCCTCGCGGCGGGTGCTCCCAAGGCTCCCGGCGTGTCGGGCCGCGCCGTCGGGTTGCTCCTGTCGCTCACGGGGCCGATCGAGCAGCGGCGTGCCTCGGCGGCCGCAGCCGGGATCACTCGCGCTCTCGGCAGCGCGCACGCGACGGGCGGCGGCTCCGGCGTCGACGTCCTGGTGCGCTACGACGCGGACGACGTGGACGCGGCGCTCGAGGCGCTCGCTGCCGACGGTGCTGCGTTGTTCATCGCCGGCAACGACGACGAGACGGCGCGTCGCGCGTCCGCGCGCGCGGAGACCCTGCACGTCCCGCTCCTGCTCCTCCGGCCGCTCGACCACGCGCCGCTCGCGCAGGGCTTCACCTTCGTCCTCGGCGTCGACGAGGCGGCGGCCCAGCAGGCGCTGGTTCGAGCGCTCGCGACGCGCGGACGGCGCGAGCTCGCGCAGGTCGGCCCGGGTGGCACCTCCTGCTCGGTCGAGCCGACGATCCCGGGCAAGCCGCGCTTCCCGCTCGCGACCTGGAAGCACGATCGTGTCGACGCTCTGCTCCTGCTCGGCGACGCCGACTGTGCTCGCGACGTCGCGGCCGAGCTCGTCACGGCACGCGAGCGCCTGGTGCTGGCACTCGGTCTCGACGCGGGCGGCGTGGGCGCGACGCTCGGCGTGCCGACCCTCACGCCCGGTGCCGGCAAGTACCCGGCGAACACGCCGGCCGGCGGCTGGTACGAGGCGCTCGGCCACGACGCCGCCGTGCTCGCTGCGCGCGCCCTCGCGGCCCTGCCGTCCGAGGGGGTCGCGCGGCAGGCCGATGTTGCGGCCTTGCACGCCAAGGCCCGCGACGCCCTGGCCACGGTCGAGGCCGAGCTTTGGACCAGCGACGACAAGGGCTTTGGGGGGGCGCGCGTGCTCGGGCGTGAGCTTACCATCGTGAGCGGAGGCCCCACCGAGCGATGATCGACGTAGAGCTTTCGACACCCGGCGCCACCCGCGAGCTCGCGGCGCGCGTCGCTCCGCACGTTGCCGCGGGCGATCTCATCGTGCTCACCGGCCCGCTCGGCAGCGGCAAGACGTTCTTCACCCGCGCCCTGTGTCGCTCACTCGGCTTGCCGGCGAGCGTGCGCGTGCCGAGCCCCACGTTCACGCTCGTCCACGAGCACGAGACCAAGCCGCCCCTGTCCCACGCCGATCTCTATCGGCTGCGTGACGCCGACGACGTGCGTCGCCTCGGGCTCGATGCCCAGCGCGATGACGGCCGTGTCCTGGTCGTCGAATGGGGCGAGCCGTACGTCGACGTGCTGGGCGGCGACGCGCTCGTCGTCGAGCTCTCGCTCTCGCCGCGCCGCGCCAAGCTTCGCGCTACGGGCGAGCGCTCGGGCGCCATGCTCAGGGCGCTTTCGGCCACGGGTGCATGAATGGTACAAACGAACGTGCCGGACCGTTCCGAGGGTGACGACGAGCAAGCGTCGGCGTCTGCCGTGGCGGCCGCCGTGGCGGAGCCCGCGCTCGCCGCGCTCGACCGACTCGGCGCCATCCTGCTGCTCACCTCGCAGACGCTCGCCTGGCTCATCCGGCCGCCGTATCGAGTGTCGCAGCTCTTTCTTGCCATGGACTTCATCGGTGTCAAATCGACGTTCATCGTCGGTCTGACGGGCACCTTCAGCGGCATGGTGCTTGCGCTCCAAACGGTGCACAGCCTGCGCCAGTTCAGTGCTGAAGGCGTCGTCGGCTCGATCGTCGCCGTCTCGTTGTGCCGTGAGATCAGCCCGGTCTTCGCGGCGCTCATGGTGACGGCGCGAGCAGGCAGCGCCATGGCCGCCGAGCTCGGCAACATGCGCGTTACCGAGCAGATCGACGCGCTCACCACCATGGGCGTGAGCCCGGTCCAGTATTTGCTTTCTCCACGCCTGCTCGCGGCCGTGCTGATGCTGCCGCTGCTGTTCGTCCTCTACACGTGCGTCGGCATGGTTGGTGCTTACGTGGTCAGCGTGAATTGGATGAGCGTCGACCCCGGAGTCTTCACGTCGAACGTCGAGAAGTACCTCGTGCCGAGCGACTTCTACATGGGCCTCATCAAGGCCCTCGTGTTCGGGTTTTTGCTCTGTAGCATCTCGTGTGCACAGGGCTTTTTCGCTTCAGGCGGTGCGAAGGGCGTCGGCGAGGCAACGACGCGCGCGGTCGTCATCAGCTCCGTATCGATTCTCGTGGCGAACTACCTACTGACGAGCTGGCTGACAGAAGTCTGAGCTCTCGAGATGACGGACCTCCGAGGGCCTCACGAAATGTGAAGGACACCCTGGCGCGACAGGAGTATAGTGATCATGTTCGGCGTGGGGATCAGCACGGAGCGCAACATGGTCTATTCAAGAGGTATGGAACATCGGCTCTACGACAACGCCGGGCACCTCGACGCCGAGCGCGCCGAGCGGCTCCTCGCTGGCTCGGGACGCTCGAGACCTTCTGAAGCGGCCTTCGTCTCCGGCAAGAAAGGTGACGACGCTCTCGCCACGGAGCTCGGCGAAGGCGCCGTCGTTGCGATGACGAGCGGCGAGGATCGCCTCGGCGAAGACCTCAATCACGACGTCGAAGAAGACTGGGGCGGCCCCTTCGTCGTCACGAGCGGCAGCAAAGAGTTCGCGCACGGGACCGACGAGTCGAACATCGCCGAAGCAACGCGCGAGCCGTTTCCGACGACTTGAGTTGGGTCTTGGCGATCTGCGGGGGCAGGGCGTCGGGGGGAGCGGCACGCGTGCAGCGCTTCACGCCGTGAGCACGATGCGCGTGATCTCCGGCGGCGAGCCCACGCGCGCCGGCGGCCCGACGGTGCCGAAGCCACGGTTCACGTACAGTCGCGAGCCCTTGTGCTCGTAGCTGCCGCGCACCCAGCCGCGCTTCACGAACCACTCAGCGGGATTCACCAGCAGCTTCACCTGCCCGCCGTGCGTGTGGCCGGAGAGCTGCAGCGCGACCTCGCCGGCCGACTCCTCGAAGTAGCTAGGATTGTGACAGAGCAGAATGCGCGGCAGGTCGAGCGCCCGCGCCTGCTTGCCCTCGAGCTCGGGCAGGGAGCTCACGGCACGCGCGAGATCGGGCCCGCCCCCGCGCCGTCGAGCCCACAGGTCGTCCACGCCGAGCAGCGCAAACGATGCGCTCCCGCTTCCGACGAGCCGCCCGCGGTTCTGGAGCATGGTCCCGCCGCCCCCCTGAACCGCCCGAACGATCGGACCGATCCCGGCGTAAAAGTCGTGGTTGCCGGAGATCGCGGCGACACCTTCCCGCGCGAGCGGAACCAGCCGGCGCACGAACCCGCCGAGCCGTTCGGCGAGCGACGCGTCGTTGTCGAGCAGATCACCCGTGAGCACGATGAGATCCGGCTTCGCGCGGCGCATCAGCTCCTCCGCCGCCGCGAGCTCCGCCACCCCGACGAAGCTGCCGATGTGAATGTCGGAAAGCTGGACGATGGTGAACCCGTCGAGCGAGCGCGACAGCCCGGGGATCCGGACCGGGAAATCCTGGAGCTGATAGTCGTGACGGCCGATCAGCGAGCCGTACAGCGCGCTCGAGCCCCCTATCAGAAACGCGGACCCCGCGACGGCCTGCACGAGCACGGCACGCCGCGGCATCGCCGCCTTTGGCGCCAGGGGAGCGGCTGGTCCGGCTGGCCCAGGTTCGGCTGCTGCCGCTGCGGTGGGAACAGGTTCCGCCCGCGCAAGCAAGCCGCGAGCCCGGCGGACGAGCGCAGCGACCAGTCGCAGCAGATCCACCGGCAAGAGTAGTCCGACGGCCATCAGGACCGCGAGCTGCACGGTCCCCGAAAACCCGAGGAGCACGCGGAGTGGAGCGTCCTTCCACACCGAACCGAGCAGGCGGCCGAGCATCATTCCCGCGAGCGAAGCGACGAGCACCCCCCCCATCCACCTCCGCACGCGTGCCGAGAGTGCAAACGCCCGCGTCATCCAGCCGAGCGCGTGCAGATTGACGAGCCCGAGCGCGACGCTCATCAGCAGGAAGAACAGGACGAACCCAGGCTGAGACATGCCCACCACACCTCTAGTGTCGGGATGCTCGAACCGCCATCCCCTTCCAGCTTACTCGAGCACCCGCTGCTCCCCTGCGGCGAGCACCACGAGCTGGTCTTCCAGATGCGCCGCGGCTGCGGCCCGCCGGAGCTCCCGCGGCGCCGCCCCGAACTCGTCGTCGCCGTTCACGAACGTATCGAAATGGATTGGGAACGAGGTAGCGCGCCCGCAAATCCACGAACGCTCGAACCGCGTCGTTCGGATCCAGATGCACGCGGCACATGAAATCACGCGGCTCGATCGGCGCGATCGGCAAGAGCGCCAGATCGATCTTCGGAAAGCGGGCCGCCGTTGCTCGAAAACCCTGGCCGTACCCGGTGTCCCCGCCGAAGTAGACGGTGTGCCCCGCGTACTCCACGACGTACCCGGTGTACGACGTCGTCATCCAGCTGCCATCCATGCCGTAACGAAAACCGACGTGCCGCACGGGAACGGCGGTGATCCGGAGGCCGCCCTGCTCCCAGCGTTCCCAGCGCGCAAGCTCCCAGCTCCGGAACGAGTACCCCGGCACGTAGATGAGCCCGCGTTGGGGTACGATCAGATTCTTCACCTTCGACTCGATGAGCTCGAGCGAACCTTGCGACAGGTGATCGAAGTGCATGTGCGAAATCAGCACCGCATCGATTGGCGGCAGGTTCTCCGGCAAGAGGCCGGGCTCGACCAGCCGCTTCGAGAGCTGCCCGACCGTATCCGTGAACACCGGATCGGTCAGAATGAACTTGTCCCCGAGCTGCACGAGGGCCGTGGCGTGCCCCACCCACAAGACGGCCAGCCCCGCCCCTGGCCGCACCGGATTGGCGAGCTTCCTCGGCACGGGGCGAATGTCCTGAAACGACAGCTCGATGGTGCGGCCCAGGATGCGCGGGATCAACGTTGCCATACGGCAGCTCGTGACCGCGAGCGCGGCGACCAAGGCCAGGCTGAACGCGCACGCCTTCAAAAGAACCTCAGGTTGAACGTCGTGATCCATTGCGCTTCATCGAGCGCGGGCGTGAAACTCTGCTCGAGCCCCAGAAACCCGAACAGCACGTACACTCCCGCTTGGTAGCTTGCGCCCTCTCGGTCCCCGAAGCGTGCGTACGCCGCGCCGAGTGAAACGCTCACGTAGTCGCCCCGCTCGACCACTGGAAAAAACGCTCTCACCCCCGTCCGAAACCCGAACCGTTCGGACAGCGGCGCATCGAGGGCCAGATACTCGGGCGAGAAGAAGACCTCCACCGAGCCCGACGTCCGGAACAGTGGCTCGACCACGAACGCGCGAAACGGCGAGAGGCGCCGGTCTATCCCGAAAGAGTACGAAAACGGCGTGAGCTGCCAGCGCAGCCCAAACAGCGCCCCGTCGCTGCCGATCGCCAGCTCCGGACTCGGGATCAGCTGAAAGACCGCCCAGGCGAGCGTGAACCGGGTCCCAGGCGGCGTGGCGGTGGCTCGCGGCCCCGGCCGGTCCCAGGTCGGGGGCGGCGCTGCGTCGATGACCGGCTCCGGCTCGCAGGGGCCGGGGGCCGGTGCGACGGCGCTCGACGCAGCGAACGCTGCGCTCCCGAGCCAGGCCAGCATGCCGAAATCCTCACTTTCCCACTTGCGACAACGCGAACGCGTACGCATCCGCGCGTTCGTCCACGAGCGCCTGGATCTTGTCCGCTCCGCCATGGCCCGCGTGCTCTTCGATCCGGAGTAGGACGGGGCCGCCGGCGGAGCGCGCCTGCAAGGCGGCGGCGAATTTTCGTGCGTGCATCGGGTCGACGCGATCGTCGCTGTCCGCCGAAAGCAGGAGCACGCTCGGGTAGCGCGCGCCGTCCGTCACGTGGTGATACGGCGAGTAGGCGAGGAGCGCGCGAAAATCCTCGGGATCGTCCGTGGAGCCATACTCCTCGATCCACGTCTTGCCCGAGCCGTAGAGGTGGTAGCGGAGCATGTCGAGGAGCGGCACGCCGCAGAGTGCGACGCGGAAGAGCTCCGGGTGCTGGGTGAGCGCGGCCCCGACGAGCAAGCCGCCGTTCGAGTCACCGCGAATCACCAGCCGATCGGGCTTGGTGACGGCGTCGTCGATGAGGGCGGCCGCCACGGCCGTGAAGTCGTCGAACACGTGTTGCTTCGCCCGGCGCATGCCCGCCTGGTGCCACGCCTCGCCGTACTCGCCGCCGCCGCGCAGGTTCGCGATGGCGAACACGCCGCCATGCTCGAGCCAGGGGAACGCCCCGGTCGAAAACGTCGGCGTGAGCGACACCGAGAAACCGCCGTACCCGTAGAGCAGCCCCGGCGCCGTCCCGTCGAGCGCTCGCGAGCGATCCCGCAGCAAGAAGTACGGCACGCGCGTCCCGTCCTTCGAGGTCGCGAAGCGCTGCTCGGTCACGTAGCGGGACGCGTCCACCGGGACGCGCGTCTGGTAGTAGAGCTTCGTCTTGCCCGTCTTGACCGAGATCGCGTGGATCTCGGGCGGGCGCGAAAACGACTCCGTGCGGAAGTACGCCTCGTCCTCGTCCTCGTTGCCGATGAGCGGCGACACGCTGCCCGGCTCCCCGAGCGGCACCTCGTACGCGAGCTTGCCGTCGAGCTCCCGCACCTCGAGGTGCTGCACCGCATCGCGGATCGTCACGAGGTTCAGGCGTCGCCCGACGATCGACAGGTGGTCGATCGTCGTGTCCGGTCGCTCGGCGACGAGCTCGCGCCAGCCCGCCGGGTCCGAGGCGCGCTTCGGATCGACCCGAAAGACACGAAAGCGCGGCGCGTCACGGTTCGTGAGCACGTAGAGCTCGCCGCCGTACGCGTCCGCGTCGTAGAGCAAGCCGTTGCCGACGACGACCGTGCTCCACACGCCCGGTGCCCGCACCGGATCTTGCACGTAGAGATCACTCGAGACCCAGCCGTGGCGCACGGACGCGATCAGCAGGCGGCCGTCGCGCGACGCCGTGACCGACTGAAACGTCCTCGGATCGTGCGTCGCTGCACGCACGAGGGCGTCCTTCCGGGGGTCATCGCCGATGCGGTGGAAACGGATCTCCGCGAGCCCCGGTCGATCGGCGACGGTCACGGCTCCGCCCACCGGCGGTACCTGGACGTAGTAAAAGCCCGTGCTCGTGCGGTTCCACGACGCGTACCAGGTGTACTTCGCGCCCTCGATCACCTCGGGGAGCTTCTTGCCCGTCGCGACCTCCAACGTTTCGAGCACGGCTTCGTCGGAATTGTTCTTCTTCACCTGGTAGGTGACGAGCTTGCCGTCCCAGCTCACGCTGTAGCTGCCGAGCGAGATGCTGCCGTCTTTCGACCACGTGTTCGGATCGAGCAGCGGCTGCTTTTCTCCGGTCTTCCCCGCACGGTAAAAGACGGCGTCCTTCTCGCGCCCCACCTCCTTCTGGGTCCAGAAGTAGCGCTGGCCGCGCCGCAGTGGCGGCCCCACCCGCTCGATGTCGTAGAGCTCGCGGAACCGCTTGCGCAACGGCTCGCGCTCGGCAAGCGCGTCGAGCACCGAGCGGGTGAGCGTGTTTTCGGCCTTCACCCACGCCTGAACCTCCGCGGACGCTCCGTCTTCGAGCCAGCGGTACGGATCCGGCACGCGCGACCCGAAAAAATCGTCCGCGGTGTCCGTGACGCGGGTCTCGGGGTAGGGGAGCGCCGTTCGGCGTGCGGGCGCGCTGACGCTCGAGACAGGGAGTGGCGCTGGAACGGTCGTGGTGGCGGGGGGCTGCTCCGCGCGGGGCGGCTCCGCAGCGGCGCACCCCACCGCAGCGAGTGACCAAACGACGAGGCAGCGAGACATGCTGCGGCGATGCTAGCCCACTCGGAGGGTCTCGGGCCGTGCGTCGGACCAAGCCGGCGTACGGTTCTACTGGCTCGCGACGAAGCCCAGGGCGCCGACCACCGCCGTGCTCAAGCTGAGGACGACGAGCAGGGCTGCCCTGCCTTTGACCGAACGCGCGCAACCCCGATCGAGGATCGTTTCCACGCCGTGGTCAGCGGCACGCTGGCCGCGCATGCCCGTCATGGCACAGACGCCGAGCGCGCCAGCGAGGACACCGTACGTCGCGAACGCCAGGGGAATGCCGATGAGCCAACCCACGTGGTGACCTCCGTGGGTTTCCGCCAACACGAGCCCGAACACCAGGGCGACGCCGGCATTGACCACCCCGAAGCGCAGGTGGCGCGCCCGGGCGACCTCGCCGAGGGTCTGGGCTGGCTCCAGGGGCAACACGACACTAGAAGCGTAAGGTCTGTCCGTCGTCACGCAAGGCCCTGCCCGCACAACCGCTTGATTTCATGAGGATTGCCGCTCCACAGCAGCGCGTTTC
>Ga0315912_10003757_pt1 | contig 14860 bp, 13 predicted proteins | sample VfabasoilMG_FD_204469 | JGI IMG/M metagenome (GOLD analysis project Ga0315912, IMG submission 204469) | Garden soil microbial communities collected in Santa Monica, California, United States - V. faba soil | ecosystem: Environmental > Terrestrial > Soil > Garden | place: USA: California... | reverse complement strand
GCCAGCGAGAAGCCCCGCCACGGGGCACCGGGGCGCCCGGGCCCCGCGCTGGCAGCACCGGTGCCGCCCGGGAGCGTGCAGCCACCGGAGCTGCTGCGCACGGACGGCACCTCGTCGTAGATGACGGTGTCGCTGCCCATCAGATTGCTCCCGTCGACGTTGTCGGCGACGTACGCGACGTCCCGCGGCGGGCTGGCGTTCTCGGGCGACGCGCCGCTTCCCGCGGGAGGCGACACCACGTCCGGCGTGACTCCCTGTGGCGTGGGGCTGGCCACGAAGTCGAGGTAGTTCTCGCAGGTGTACGCGGTGTCGAAGTCGCCGCGCAACTCGAAGCGCGCGATGGCGCCCCCGCACAGCGTGCGCGGCACGGACCGGCGCCCCCGCACGTCACGCGCCCGCACCTCCACGCAATCGCCGTCGGACAAGGCCTGCCCATACGCGCGCGAGAGCTGTAGCGGCGCGCCGCCGCCCGGTGCCAACACCTCGCCCCCCACGCGCACCTCCAGCGTCGTATTGGGCGCAGACGAGGTTTCGACGCACAATTCAGCCAGCACCCCGCAGCTCCCGAGTGCGTAGCTGAACTGCGTGACATCGAGCTCGGGCGCGCTCAGGCGCTCCGGAACCGCCGCGGGCCCACTGCCGGTCGTGAAAGCCAGCAGGGGAGAGGTCGGGGGCCCTCCGGGCCATGCCTCCCGCAACAACCGGTAGCTCTGGTTGGGCTGCAACTCCTCGAGCGGCGCCAGATCGAAACCGCTGGGCACCGCAGGCTGCAGCTCGAACGCCACGCTCCGGTCGCTCGCGTCTAGCAGCTGCAGCTCGGTGGTCACGAGCAGCTCCGGCCCGTACACGAAGAGCACCGCGTTGGTCGGCACACCCTCTTCGTTCTGCCTGGGATAGGACGATTCCAGGACGACCTGCGCCCACGAGCACGCTGCCGCGGGCCTCGGTACCAACGCCACGGCGGCCGCCAAGAACGCCGACGATACTGCCCAAGGGCAGCAGGCACGGCGGAGCAGAGGCGGCAGCATGAGACACCTCAGTTTAGCCGCCACGCCTCGCCCCGGCCATTGGTGGGCACAGCTTGGTGCGGCATTTGGGCCGATAGTGGGCTCTCTGGGGCGTGGCGGTGCAAAGATCTGCCGTGTTTGCGTGTCGCAGCGTGCCACAGGGCGTCGCCGGCGCTGCCACTGCGCCTCGCTGCCGTGCATTTCGAGGGGGCAAGAACTGGGACAGACGCCGCGGGATAGGGCAGGGATGCGGCGTGATGGCGGCGCCCGGCGACAATCTCGAGCAGCGGTCCGCTGGGCGGAATGCAGCCCACGTTGGCGCGCGCGTTGCATACTTCCGGAAGATGGGGCGGAAGATGGGGCGGAGCATGGTTCGCAAGATTCGCTGCACGGCCCGGGCCCTGCCTGCCGTGTTCAGCGTATTGCTTGCCGGCTGTGCTCGCGAGTACACGCCCGATACGACCGAGGCTGGGGGAGCGGTCACGAGCGCGCGGGCCCTGGGCCGCGATCCATCCTCCCGCTACCCCGAGGGGGAGTACCCGCTCGACGGCATGCGTCGCAAAGGCGACTGCCCCGACATGAAGCTCCAGAAGTTCTCCGGCGAGACGCTGCGCCTGTCCCCCGCCGCCCGCATCACGCCCTCCTTCCGCGAGCCATTGCTCGAGCTCGAGCAAGTCGTGCGGGAAGTCTCCCTGCGCGTCTATGACCGCGTGCCCAGTAGCATCCTCGTCGCCGCCTCGTACGGTTGCCGCACCGTCAACGGTAGTGGTCGCCGCCTGAGCGAGCACGCCCTCGGCAACGCCATCGACATCAAGGGCTTTCGATTCGCCGACGAAGACGACTCGACCCCTGCCAAGGGCAAGGGCTCCACGAGCTCGACCAAGAAGGGCACGAGCAAGAGCACCAGCGCGGCCCAGAGCTCCGCTGCCAAAACGAAAGCCGGCACTGCTGCCAAGAAGAGCGGAGACAGCGCGAGCTTCGACGTGCTCGTCGCCAAGCACTGGAAGGCCCGTGGCGACGCCTCTACGCGCCGCGCCGCGCGCTTCCTCGAAGAGCTCACCCAGGCGCTGCTCCAACGCGATGTCTTTCGCACCCTGCTCGGGCCCGCCCACCGCGACCACGACGACCACTTCCACTTCGACATGGCACCGACGCACTACGTCGACCTGTGAACGTGTGGTGCGACCGCGCCCACGACCCCTTTAGCGCCCACGTGGGCGCGACGCTCGGCGGCGCCGCCCGACGACACTGTTCAGCCGCGCTGCCACTGCGTGACACGAGCCGCCCACGTGGGCGTGGCCCGTTCAGCCGCGCTGCCACTGCGTGACGTGTGCGCCCACCGCAAACCCGGCGCGCGCCAGATTGCGCAGACTCGAGCCGCCCTGCCGTGCGTCCGAGACCGCCAGGTCCAGCCCCAGCGCGGCCGCGCAGCGCAGCCGCGCAGCGATCAGGGCCGCCTGGGCGCCCCGCTGGCGTGCGTGGGGCAACGCCGCACAGTTTGCCAGGCGCGCGACGCCGTCGTGTACCACCAACGTGGCTGCCGCCACGGCCTGGCCCTGCGACCGCGCCAAGAAGCGCCGCGCGCCCTCCGCCTGCCAGCGAGCGTCCATGATCCGCGCCGCGCTCTGCCAATCCTGCTCCGGGATCTCGTAGCCCGCCATGAACGTAGCGCGGAACTCCGCGCTCTCGCCCGCTACCTCTTCGACGTCGATGGCGCTACTGCTCGAGTCTACCCGTGTGGCCTCGCTGGCAGCAGCCTCACCGGCAGGGGCCAGGTGGCGGTACAGCGTCGGTTGCCACGCCACCAACCGATAGCCACGTTCTCCGAGCGTGCGCACCACCGATCGACAAGCGACAGTGGGCAACACGTCGAACATGGCCGCCAGCTCGCGCTCGGCGAGCCAATCCTCGATGGCCTCCAGCTCGTCCAGACTCGTTTCGCTCAAGAGGTGCACGCGGGCGCGCGTCCCCGTGAACCACACCTGCGCCGAGCCGAACGTGGCCGCCCCGGCGGCTTCCATGGGCGGCGCCAGCGCGGCCTGTGCTGCGGCGCGCACGACGTAGTTCCAGGCGCGGATGCGCTCGCACCGCTCGATGAACTCCTCAGTGCCGGGGAGGGAGGAAGCGGCAGATTCGGCAATGGCGGGCATGGCAAGCGAGCGTAGCACCAGGGCGCGTGGAGGGAGATCGCGCACGCCCTCTGGGCAATTGGCGATCAAAATGGGCTCCGTACGCCGTGGGGGCCTCGCTTCAGGACGTGAGTATGGATCATGGTCGTGTGCAGGTCGGGATGACCGAGAAGCTCCCGGATCGTTCGGGTGTCATGGTCAGCTTCCAGCAAATGTGTGGCAAACGAATGGCGAAACGTGTGACAGGTGACAGCTTTGCTGAGCCCAGCGGCACTTGCGGCGGCTCGGACCGCGCGCTGGAGTGCCGTCTCATGCAAATGATGCCGGCGGTGCTCGCCTGTCGCGGCGTCCACGTAGCGCCGTGTGGCTGGAAACACCCATTGCCACGGCCATTCACGACACGCATTGGCGCGCAACGCTCCCGGTAGCTCGACGCAGCCAGCGCCCTCCTGCAGGTCGAGTTCGTGACGGTGCCCCACCTCGACCAAGTGCCTTCGGAGCGGGTCGACCAAGCTCAAAGGCAGAAGCGCCGACCGATCCCGCTGCCCCTCTGCCGCGCCTGACCACCAGCTGGCCCCTATCAAAGTCGATGTCCTTCACCCGCAAGCTGGCGCACCCGAGCAGGCGCTGACCGCCCCGCGCACCGCGAGGTCGGACAGGAAGGCGGCCACCACCGGCGCGCCCATCGACTTGGGATGCTGCCGCTGATGGTACAGGATGAAGCGGCCCACTCAGCCGACATGAGCCTCCACCGTCTTCGGACTAGAATTCAGTCAATCCGGAGAACACGCTTGGCGAACTTGCCATCGAAATCGAGGAGACTCCGCCCGTTTTTTTCGAGATGGGCGCCCGAGCGGCTTTGGCACGCCAAGAGCAGAACGCCAGCCGTCCTGCGAACAGTGCCTACTGGCGAGGCGACAATGGAATGTTGGATGGTTTAGGCTGTCGCGACCAGCGCTCCCGTGGCGCGCCGGAACGGAGGGAAAAAAGATGGCTGCCGACAGTAAGACACTCTTCGACATCGCGATGGAAGTACAAGTCTCCGACGCTCCCAATGTCCGTCAGGCGGTTCCGTTCTTCAACGTGAAGGACATCGAGGCGTCCTCGAGATTCTACGTGGAGGGCCTCGGATTCACGATCACGCGGCAGTGGGAGCCTGGCGGTCGAATCCGCTGGTGTTGGCTCGAACTCGGTCAGGTCGCGGTCATGCTTCAGGAGTACTGGCAGGATGGACGACCAGGGGGATGGCCTACAGGCCCGCTGGGCCAGGGAGTGTCCATTTGTTTCATGTGCGGCAATGCGATCGCCGTGTACCACGCTTCCAGAGCACGAGGGCTCGAGCCGGCAAGGCCGGTCGTCGGCAACCGTCTATGGGTCACCTCGTTCACTGACCCGGACGGATATCGCCTGGACTTCGAGAGTCCTACGGACGTTCCCGAGGAGACGATTTACTCCGCCGATCTGGCGCTGGTGTGAAGACGATGAGCCCTTCTCGACTGAGACTCGTGGACGGAACGCTTGCGCTGCTGAGCGCGGCGCTCGAGGGACAGAGCGCGCTCGAAGGGTTGCTCGGCGTCTCGGTCGCCGAGAATTGGGAAGGTTTTCCGGAGGCTCTGCCGCTTCTTCGCGCGTCTTATGAGAGCAAACCGGAGGGGCACAGCTGGGGCTCTTTGTTCTTCATCGAGCCGGAAGTGACCACTCTGGTTGGTTTTGGCGGCTTCAAGGGTGCACCGTCCCCCGACGGTGTGGTGGAGATCGGATACGCCATCGCTCCCGCGTTCCGTGGACAGGGTCTGGCCACGGTCGCCGTGGCACAGATGGTTCAGCGCGCGTTTGCGGACGTCGCGGTCCGTGCGGTCGATGCGCACACCCTCGGACACGACAATCCGTCCACGCGTGTCCTGCAGAAGAGCGGGTTTCGGAAGATCGCGGAGATGGAAGACCCTGACGAGGGATCGATCTGGCAGTGGCGCCTCGAGCGCCCCACTCCTTGAGGTACTGCGGGTTTCGCGCAACGCGATCGAACTCGGCGGGTTGCAGCTTCATCGCCGCACGCTGAGCCCGGCTTTCCCGGCGGCCAGCGCCGTGGTAGCCTTGATGGCTGCATGGCGGCGCGCAAGACGAGGACACCTGCCAAGAAGGCAGGGAAGAAGACGGCGGCCAAGAAGGCCACGAGAGGGAGGGCGCCGCCGAACGATGTCGCGCCCAAGAAGCCTCGCGTGTTCGCGATGTCGTTTGCGAGCGTCTATCCGCTGTACGTCCGAAAGGCCGAGAACAAGGGGCGCACCAAGGGCGAGGTCGACGAGGTGATCGGGTGGCTCACGGGCTACGAGGGAGGCCTCCTGCAGCGCGCGATCGACGCCAAGGTCGACCTCGAAACGTTCTTCGCCCAGGCGCCCCGGATGAACCCGAATACCGTGCTCATCACCGGCGTCGTCTGTGGCGTGCGCGTGGAAGCCGTCGCGGACCCGCTGATGCAGAAGATCCGCTACCTCGACAAGCTGGTCGACGAGCTCGCCAAGGGGAAAAAGATGTCGAGCATTCTGCGGCAGTAGCGTTCTCCGGGTCGGTGGCCGGGCGCGAAAGGACTCTCGACAGGGCGGGAAGAGTCGGGTCTTTTGTCTTCGATGCGCGCGGCGTTCGCACTAGGTGGCGGTGGGGGGCCAGCGAGCGATCCCGCGCTCGAGCCGAGCGAGGCGGGCGGTCACACGCTGCTCCAGCGCCGGCTGTCCCTGTACGGCAAGGTCCTCGTCGTCCAGAGCATCCTCTACTGGCTGGTCTACGCGATCATCTGGGGACCGACCGTTGGTTTCACGGAGTCGCTCGGGCACCTCGCGTCGTGGGACGTGGTGCTGCTCACGGCGATCTATTCGCTGTATTGGATCGTCACCCGCGGGCGGCCACGCTCGGCGCCGTTTCTCCTCGCTGTGGACGTCGTCGGCAGCCTGGCGATCGGAATCGACAACGTCTTTCTCATGCTCGGCGACCTCGGCACGATCTCCGGGGTCTTCGAGAACCTCATCGGGTTCATCTCCATCCTCTTTTTTCGCTCGCTGATCGTGCCGAGCACGGTCAAGCGCACCATCTCGTGTGGCCTCCTCATGTGTGGCCCGACCATCCTCGGCGTGGCGCTCGGCTCGCATCGCTTCGACGACCAGTCGTTGTCATGGATCACCGTGGTGGGTTTCAGTATCAACTGGTCGTTCATCGCGTTGATCTTCTCGGGTGTCGCCTCGGCCGTGCTCTACGGGCTGCGGCGCGAGGTCCGGGACGCGCGAAAGTTGGGGCAGTACACGCTGGGTGAGAAGCTCGGGGAGGGCGGGATGGGAGTGGTCTACCGCGCCAGCCATGCGATGCTGCGCCGCCCGACCGCAATCAAGCTCCTGGCGGATCGCGGCGACGCGAGCCTGGCCCGCTTCGAACAGGAGGTCCACCTCCTCGCCGGCCTCAACCATCCGAACATCGTGACGGTCCATGACTACGGTCGCACCGCCGAGGGCTCTTTCTACTACGCGATGGAGCTGCTCGACGGGATGGACTTGGAGAAGCTGATCGCCGCCAATGGGCCGCAGCCCGCGGAGCGGGTGATCCACATCGTCCGGCAGGTGGCGCGTGGCCTGCACGAGGCACACGAGGTGGGGCTGGTGCATCGGGACATCAAGCCCGCGAACGTGTTCCTGTGCCGGCGCTGGGGCGAGCCCGACGCGGTGAAGGTTCTGGACTTCGGGCTCGCCAAGAACAACGCGGACCCGCCCTCGTCCGTCACGGGTCACAACGTGGTGCTCGGCACACCGCTCTACATCTCTCCCGAGGCGCTGACGAGCGCAGCCCTCGTCGACGCGCGCAGCGACATCTACTCCCTGGGCGCCGTCGCTTATTACCTGCTCACCGCGCAGCCAGTGTTCACCGGCAACTCAGCGGTGGCGGTCTGCGCACAACACCTGCACGCGGCTCCCGTCGTTCCGAGCGAGCGGCTGGGCCGCCCGGTGCCGGCGGACCTGGAGGCGATCGTCCTGCGCTGCCTGGCGAAATCCGCGGGAGAACGCTACTCCAGCGCAGCGGAGCTCGAGCGCGCGCTCGCGGCCTGCAGCGTCTCGGACGAGTGGAGCGCTGACCGCGCGCGGGCCTGGTGGCAGCTGCACGGCGCAGCGCCCACGCCCGCAGGCGAGGACGCTGGCAAGGCTCGGACCGTCGAGATCGATCCCGGCACGCGTCAGGCGGCGTCCCGCGCTGCGCCCGCCTTGCCCCTCGCCCGGCGGCGCGAGTAAGCGAGTCGGAGCCGCCTGACGGTCGCGGAGTCAGAACTGCGAGAGCCCTCGGCTGGCGACGGGGTCTCCGCTGTCGTGACCGGAGCGCGCGCTTGCAGCGCTCGCGCTTCGCGCTGCTTGTCAAGGTCCTCGGCGGTCCATGCCGTGCGTCGAACCGGGGCGGCGTTTGCGGCTCGAGGCCCGCGTTCGAGTCACAGCTTATCCCCAGCGGCACGAATTGCGCTTTAGAGTTGTCACGTTACGTTGCAAAGGCGCGCACAGTCCGCTAGATGCCCCGGCACGAATCGAGGTGCTTGCCCGGGTGGGAACGCCCTGAGCGCGGCATCGCCTCGACCGCTGAACGCATGCCGTATCCAGGCGCCGCGCTCGGGTCGCATTGGGCTCGAGGCCCGTCGGGTCGAGCCGATGATGTGTGCCCGCTGCGCCGCTGAGCGGCCTCTCCGAGGACTGTTGAGGCTCATTCATGAAAGCATCTGTCCCCGCTTCTCTCTCTGCCGTGACCGAGGTCGTCGTGCTGCGGCGGCGGGTGCCGACAACGACCGACCGGCTCGTGTCCATTCGCCCCGCAGCGCTCGAGCCCGAGTCCGCTTCGCCTGCCTCGGAGGTCCGAACCGTTCCGGCTCCGGGGCGTCCTGCTCGGGGGCGTGTGCAGATGGTCACCCCTCGAGCTGTGCCGGCGAGCACGGTTCCGGCGGCGGCCGCTCGGATGGCCGGTGCCGAGACGCCCCTGGCGCTGGCGAAGCATGCCAGTGCGGACGAGGCGCTCGAGGTGTTGAGTCGGCTGCACGAGCGCCGCGCCGAGCTGTTGTGTTTGGCGCTGCTGGAGCCCGCCACCAGCACGGTGCTGGCTGCGATCGCGGCGGAGCTCGACAAGGGGGAGGTGCAGATCGAGTCGGTCGTGGACGAGCCGGAGCTGGCTCCCGAGGAGGCGCGGCGGCGCTTCGATGCGCTGCGCGCTGACCTCGACCGGCTGCATCGAGAGCACGGTCATGCCTGGCCGTTTGCGGGCGTGGCACGGCTGGCTCGCTCCGGGGCGCCGAGCGCCTTCGAGAGCGCGCTCAGCGCCAGTCGCGCGGTGGCGGGCTCGGTCCGACTGCAGTGGGACAGCGTGGAGCGGCTGCTGAAAGCGAGCTGGATCGAGCGCGTGCGGGCGCGCGACGTGTCGGGGTTGCCGGGCGAGTTGGTCGCGCGCGTGCGCCGGCTGGATCGCCAGATCGCCTCGGGCATCGACGGCCTGGTCACGAAGTATCAGGGTCTGGTCGCCAAGATGGCTCGGAAGTATCAGGGCCTGGGCCTGAGCCGCGAGGACCTGATGCAGGACGGCAGCATCGGCCTGCTGCGCGGGATCGACAAATTTGATCTGCGGCGGGGCAAGCCGTTCGGCTCGTACGCGGTCTGGTGGGTGCGGCAGGGCGTGCGACACGCGCTGGCCACCCAGGCGCGCACCATTCGCTTGCCGGTGCAGCAGCTGGCCAACCGCTACGCGCTGGCGCGAGCCTCGCGCCGCCTGGCCAATACGCTCGGCCGCGAGCCGTCCGAGCAGGAGCTCGCCGAGGCCACCGGCATGTCGCAGCAGGGCGTCTCGGAGCTGATGCGCGTGTCAAACGAGCCCATCAGCCTCGACATGCCGCGCTCCAGCGAGAGCGAATCCACGATCGGGGACGTGATCGCGGACACCGAGACGAAATCGCCGAACGAGCAGGTTTCCGCGCGCGAGAGCCTGCTGGAGCTGCGGACTCTCCTCGATGAACTCACCCCTCGAGAGCGGCACGTCGTCCACCTGCGCTTCGGCCTGGATGGCGAAGACGAGCGCACCCTGGAAGAGATCGGCCGATCGTTGGAGCTGACGCGCGAACGCGTGCGACAGATCTGCGCCGAAGCCGTGGACAAGCTGAACCGCGCCACCCGCAAGCGCGGGCTCGACCTGTGAGAGCCGTACGCGCTCCCGACCCAGCGGATCCGACTCGAGGGGCACGAGTATGGAGGCACGGTCTCCGTGAGACGGCAATGAGTCGGGTGCCGGTGATCATCCCCGCACGATCGTTGAAGTCGCGGCTGACGCCAACCTGCGAGAGACGCTCGGCCTCGAGGATGGGGACTTGGTGGAGATCGAAGTGGAAGACGATTCGTAGGACGGAGACGACTGGGGACGGAGCGAGGCAAGCACCTCACCGGCGAGAGCGCGGCGGCGTAAGCCGTGCCAACGCAGCACGCACCCACTGCTCGACCGTGGCGGCCGCGAGTCCACCCTCGCGCTCGAGCTGCGCCAGCACGGCATGCACGTCGGCCTCGCGAAAGCCGAGGGACCGCAATGCTCGGAAGGTCTTGGCGCGTGCATCGAGCGCCTGCGGCTCTGCGACGCGACCGTAGGGGTTGCCGTCGGAGTGGCGGAAACCGAGGGTCGTTGCCGTGCCGTCGATGAGGAGTTGGCCGCGATGGGCAGCGCGGTGGTGGGCGCCGCAAAGGGTGATGAGGTTTTCGGGATCGTCGGGGCCGCCTTCGGACCGCAAGTGAAGGTGATGGAGGTCGACGAAGGCGGAGTTGCGGCAACCCGGGACGCGGCAGCGGCGGTGGTCGCGGGCGAGAACGGCGCGGCGTAGCGCTGGTGGGGTGGTTTGCGTCGCGCGAGTGAGCGTATGGCCGGCGTTGGGTGTCTTGGCGCCCACGGGGGCGTGGGAATGAGGGACCGTTTCAGGAGTGCGTGCGCTCGGGCTCGTGGGGGTGGGCACCGGGTCGTGCTCCGCGTGCACATGCGCGCCCACGTGGACTTCAGGGCTCGGGCGGATCGAAGCGATGGGCGTGCTGTCGTTGGCGGCGTGCGGTGAGATGCAACCCAGGTGCTGGGCGTCGCAGTGGGCCATCTCGAGGATCTCGGCGCCGACGGGCACGAGTTCTCCGCTGGCGGACTGATGGCCCTGGCCGCACGCGGCGCAGCGGGTGACTGCAATCTGGTAGCTGGCGCGGCCTTCGTCGCGGGGGCCGCCGAGGGCAAGGCGCGCTAGGGCCAGCAGCGCTGCGTCGTCGTCCAGCGCGCTGTCTATACTGCGGCGGAGCGCGGCCAGGGCTTCTCGGAAGAGCGCGAAGGTGTCGGGCGTGACTTCGAAGCGGAGCACGTGGCGTCGCTCGGAGAGGCGCGGCGGGGAGGAGGGGTCGTCGCCGGGGGTCTTGCCGGCGACCATCTCTTCCAGTTGGCGCAGGGTCTTGCCGTGGGCGACCCCGAACCAGGCGCGCTCGTTCTCGGGCACGGCGACGCGGGTGAGTTCGCGCACGGCGGACCAGTGGATGGTGCCCTGCTCCAGGGCTCGAGTCAGCACGGGCAACTCTTCGAGCGCCTCTGCGACGCGCAGCTTTTCCTGGGTGGAGCGGGGTTTGTAGCCGAAGGAGCGTTCGACGTATTCGCTGAAGCTAGCGAACCCCAGATGCACGTGCGCCGCAGAGCGCAGGGCGGCGAGCAACCAGCGTCCTTCTTCCGCGTCGGCTGCGGCGCGCTCTTTCGCGAGGCGCGAGAGTTCGTGATGCGCCAGTAGCCACGCACTCGTATTTGGTTCGACCTCGACCCATCTTGCTGTCCCCATGGGCGGCAAGCTAACATGGCCGTTTTTGAGCTCTGCAGAGGCGCACAGGGCGTGCTTTCAAGCATCGATCGCGAGCGAAGTCGAGGGTCACGCTAGCGCCGCATTGCAGGGCAAACACAGGGCGGGACGGGGCCTTCGGCAGACGATCGTCGATGCTCGCTCGGAGTGCGCCGAAAAGTGCGTCAACCAGAATCGTTGCTGCGAACGCGGATGGCCTCTTGGGTAGGCCTATGGTGCTGTTGAAGTGCGATGCACCCGCTCGCGCCGCCCCTGGTGCCCTGCGAAGGCCGCCCTCGCAATCGCGGCGGGCGGCTTGCATTCGCATCGCTTTCCTTCCGGTGGCTCCGTGATCGGTATGCGGCGGAGGCGAGGCGGCACGCCGCCCAGTTCGTTCTCGTTTACGTCTCGACGCCGCTATCAGAGATCTACGGCGCGATGGCCCGCAATGATGTTGTCCATCAGCGTGCACCGATCCGTCCGGAGGTGTTCCAAGACCACGCGAGTAGGTTCGGGGTCCCCACCGCCGAGGAGCGACCGTTGATCTACAGCCGGAACGTAGCCATGGAAGAATGGCTCGTCCGCTACGTGGCAAAGGAAGACTGACGAGCGAGGTGGAGCGCCCGATCCGCTTCCGCCTGGGCCTGGCTCGCCTCTGAAAGAATGTAGCGGCGCTGGAGCGAATGTCGCTCGTGCGGCGATGGCGCCGATGCACGTTTCGGAGGGCCGTCACTCGCGCCGCGCCGATCAGTCGATGGTCGAACAGCGCGCGAGCGCCGTGGCAATGATGCAGCCCGATGCCGTACGACGCTCAGCCTGCGTCGGCACCCGCATCGACGCGAGGTGCTTCGGTCCCTGCGTCCACGACGTCCGGCGGAGCAAACTCGGCCCAGAAGCGCGGGTTGTCGATGTACTCCACCACGGTTTTGATGTCGGCCTCCGTTACCGGAGGCTGGCCCGACGCAGGCGGAGGCATGCTGCCGGTTTGCATCACCACGACGACCCGGGAAGCGGCGGAGTTCAAGGGAAGGATGAGCCCGGCATAAACGAGCGCGTCGATATTGTCGATGAAGTTGATGCCGTCCTGGGCTTGCGCTGGTGTCAGGAAGGGCCCGTGACACTGCCCGCAGTTGGCCGCCAGCACGTTCTCCGCCGCGGCTTTGGCCAAGTCATTCCAGGGCGGCTCGGGCGCCGGGCGAGGCGGCTCTGGTGGGGCCACGCGCGGAGGGACGGGCGCAACCTGCGGTTGCGTTGGCGTCGCCGCCGTCGGCGGAGACGGGGGCGTGGCGCGCGGCGCGCTGTACGAGGGCTCCGCCGGCTTGGCGTCCTCCTCCACCTTGCCACCGCAGCCGAGCACGCTGAACGTCAGGGCCAGCCCGACGACACGGCGCGCGCGCTCTGTTTTGATACACCACATACCTGAGATTCTGGAATGAATCCAGCACGCATGCCAGCGGCGTGCCTGCCCCGGTCGCGCGCGGCCCAGAGCGAGCCAGCGCTTCCGCGTCGTTGCGTGGTGCAACGCCTTTGCGAGCGCGTCGTTGGTCAGCCTCCGACGGGGCCTGGTCCCCGTGAAAAAATGTAGCGGCGTTCGATCTTCGCGATCGTTCGATCTCTCCGGGGAATTAGTGCCCGTGCCTGAGACTTGAAAACCACAGACACTCGTTGCCAGGGAGGACCGTGCCATGAAGGCCAGCAACTGGGCATTCGATGCGCTTCTGGCCATCACGGCGGCAATTTTCGCGTATCTGCTCGCGCAGATCTTTTTCTATCTGCCCAATGCCCAGCTCTCCGCCGGCGGCATCGCTCAGAAGATCTTCTATTTTCACTTTCCGTCGATCTTCTGCGGCTTCTTTCTCTCCATCTTCGTCTGTTTCGCTGCGAGCGCTGGTTACCTGACCACCGGCTCCGACGGGGCAAACTCGCTGGCGCGAGGCGCGGGCGATTGCGCTGTAGCGTTCGGCGGCGTGATGTTGGTCAGCGGCATGATCTGGGCAAGGCGTGCCTGGGGGATCTGGTGGACCTGGGATCCGCAGCTCACCACCGCTCTGTTGACCGTCTTGATCTATCTGGCCATCGTCATCCTGCGTGCCTTCTCAGCGGATGGCGCGGCGGAGCGGCGCTTTGCGGCAGCGCTCGGCGTCCTGGGCGCGGTGAACGTACCGATCATTCGCTACTCCGTGCAGAAATGGGGCGGCAACCACCCGGTCGTGCTGCGCAAGGGCGGGGCCGGTCTCGGCGACCCGGCGATGCTGGACGCCCTGCGCATCGGCTTCGTGGCGATGGCACTGCTGTGCATCTTGTTCATCTGGCTGCGTACCGAGCACCATGTGCTGCGCTCGCGCCTGTCGCTGATCGAGGAAGAGGCGTTGAGCCGTGGCGCGGCCGACGCCTGAGTCCGTCCGGAACCCCCCCATGCAGACCATCGTACAACCCGCAGCGCCTGCCGCCCCGCCGAGTACCAGCGCCCTGCCGGACGGCTTCGTCAAAGTCGAGGGTGGATCCACCGAGCAGGTCAGCGAGACGGTGTCGCTCATGCTGGCCTACTCTGCCATCTGGCTCATCTTGATGGCCTTCACGCTCGTGACCTTCAGGGCATTGCGGTCCCTGCGCCTCCACGCCGAGCGCGCCGACAAGGCCGTCCGCCAACTGTCGCCCACGCCTCGTTAGGGGAGCACGCCGTGTCTTTTTCCTTCCAGTCGAACTCGTCCTCGCCCTCCTCTCGCTCGACCGGGTTCGCTCCGGCGAACGAGGCCATCTCGCCGGAGGTACGAACCTTTGGAGCGGCCTTCATCGTCTTCTGGACGCTGCTGCTGGCGTTCATGTTCGTCACGCGGCGCAAACAGCGCATCCTCCGAGCGGAGGTCGAGCGCCTCGAGGCAGCGCTCGGCCGGGGACTGGACGAGGAGGAATGAAACCCATCGCCAAGTCGCCGCACGGTTGAGCTAGAATTGGGAACGATGTTGCTGCGCCCGTCCGAGTTCGGGATCCCAGAGGTCTCGCCCCGTCGGCTCGACCCCTCCGACCGCGCCGGCATCCGGGCGCACCTCGAGGAGCATGGCTTCGCGTGCGTGCGCGGATGTTTGAGCCAGCCTGAGCTCGACCGCGCCGAGGACCTGCTGTGGAACCACCTGGAGGGGGTGGAAGCTGCTTCGCAGCGAATGGTACAGAAGCGGCCTCTCGGATGGCGGCGGGGGCAGCCCACGACGTGGCGAGAAGGTCACGGGGACGGCTTGATGACCAGCACGACCCACTGCGATTCGATGTGGTACGTGCGCACGAGGCCCGGAGTCATCAACGCCTTCCACGCCGCCTACGACACGCGCGACGATGGGGAGCTGGTGGCGGCGTTCGATCGCATGTCGGTGAACCTGCCGGTTTCCAGCGGCAACCCATCAGCGCTGCGCGTGGCCGCGGCGACCTCGCAGCACGGCAAGTTTGGCGTGGCGCAGCGCATGCACACGCACACGGGCCAGTTCTATGGCCCGGAGTTTACAGGCCCCGAATACTACTCGATCGTGCCGCTCTTCGATATGAACCGGAACACGGGGGCGACGGCACTGGTTCCCGGTTCTCACCGCAGGGTCCAGGAGATCGAGAAGCGGTGGCACCAGAAGTGGGGTCCCGAGGGCCACGGCCAGCGCAGCGACCGCGAGAGGCTCCTGGCCGCCGCCGACCTCGAGCCGTTCGAGCAGTGCGGGCTTACACCGTGCGTCACCAACATCAAGGCCGGCGACTGCGTCCTGTTCGACACCGCCCTCTTCCACGGCGCCTATGCGGCCGAAGATCCCACAGGCAAGAGTGGCAACGGCGAAAACCAGCTCCTGCGGGCCATCTACATTCTGGGCATGTCTTTCTCGAGGCTGCAGACTCCAACGATCCTG
>Ga0315912_10003756_pt1 | contig 14865 bp, 16 predicted proteins | sample VfabasoilMG_FD_204469 | JGI IMG/M metagenome (GOLD analysis project Ga0315912, IMG submission 204469) | Garden soil microbial communities collected in Santa Monica, California, United States - V. faba soil | ecosystem: Environmental > Terrestrial > Soil > Garden | place: USA: California... | reverse complement strand
GGCTCGATGGCATCTACATGGCGGGACCGTTCATGAGCGAGTATGCCATGCGCTTCAACGAACCTGAAACATTCGACGATGTCGTACATCAAATAAAGTTGATTGAAAAACACACGCGCGACCGCAAGACCGGTCTGCTCTATCACGCGTGGGATGAAAGCAGGAAGCAGCAATGGTGTGATCCTAAGACGGGCTTATCCAAATATTTTTGGGGACGTGCCATCGGCTGGTTTGTGATGGGCATCGTTGACGAATTGGATCACCTTCCACACGATCATCCTGGAAGGTCTGAGTTGGTCGCCATTCTCGATAGGACCGCTGAAGCAGTCGTAAAGGTCCAGGATGAAGCGACGGGGTTGTGGTATCAGATCCTCGACCTGCCCGAACGCGAAGGCAATTATCTCGAAGCGTCCGCCTCCATCATGTTCGTCTACGCGTTTGCCAAAGGCGTCCGCAATGGTTACCTCGCGCAGGATTATCTGCTCTCCGCACGGCGCGGTTATCACGGCGTTTTGCAAAACCTTATCAAGATCGATGCGCAGGGTTTGCTCACGCTCGAAAAAGTTTGCGGCGGCGCGGGGCTTGGCGGTGATCCGTATCGCGATGGCTCGTTCGAATATTACATTTCCGAAAAGATCATTCCCAACGACCCCAAAGGTGTCGGACCATTCATCCTTGCCGCGCTCGAAATGGAACAAGCAGGCATCACGGAATGACGATGACACGGGTTTCTGTTTTCAACGTGCGTGAACATGGTGTTATGGGAGACGGGCAGACTCTCGACTCGCCTGCGATCCAATCTGCCATAGACACCTGCTCCGCGCTGGGAGGTGGCACTGTCTATCTGCCCTCGGGTCAATATCTGACGGGGAGCCTGTTCCTGCGCAATAACATTTCCCTACACTTGGACTCGGGTGCTGTGATTCTTGGCAGTGAGAATCCCGATGATTACCCAGTCATTCATTCCCGTTGGGAAGGCAAACATCAAGATACATACGCGCCGTTGATCACGGGACAAAATTTAAACAATGTCTCTGTTGTAGGTCGCGGCACCATTGATGGACGCGGCTCCATTTGGTGGCAAGCCAAAAAAGACGGCACGCTCAAACATCCGCGTCCACGCCTTATCAGCTTCTCCGATTGCACCAATGTGCTTATTGAAGGCATCACTGCAATTAATTCCCCAAGTTGGACGGTCAATCCTGTTCACTGCCAAAACGTGAACATCCGCGGTATCACCATCATCAACCCCGCCGACTCGCCGAACACCGACGGCATCAACCCCGACTCCTGCCGCCTTGTGCGTATCTCCGATTGTTATGTCAGCGTTGGAGATGATTGCATTACGATCAAATCGGGCACCGAACACGAAGCGCCTGACCGTTACGCCCCCTGTCGCGACATCACCATTACCAATTGCACCCTCGAACGCGGACATGGCGGCGTGGTCATCGGCAGTGAGATGAGCGGCGGCGTAAAGAACGTCGTCATCTCGAACTGCGTTTTTATCGGCACGGATCGCGGTATCCGCATCAAGTCCCGTCGTGGACGCGGCGGCGCGATTGAAGATATCCGCGTTTCCAACCTCATCATGGATGGCGTGCTTTGTCCGTTCACGATGAACCTTTACTATCACATTGGCGTACGCGGCAACACTGATGTCTCCGATAAAAGCCCGCGCTCGGTAGACGACTCGACTCCCCGCCTGCGCCGTATTCACTTCAGCCACATCACCGCCCGTGAAGTCAAACATGCCGCGGGGTTTCTCTACGGCTTGGCAGAAATGCCGCTTGAAGATATCTCCTTCACTGACGTTTCCATATCCATCTCAGAAGAAGCTGACTCGGGTTACCCCGAAATGGCGGATGATATCCCAAGCATGTCTCAAGCTGGGTTCTTCATCCGCAACGCTCATCACCTGCGGCTCGAACATGTCGAAGTCACAGGGCAGGTTGGCAAAGCGTTCGATATTGATGATTCGGCGGATGTAGAAATTATTCCTCCTTTATGAATATATAATCGGTGGTTGAGTAGCCCGTAGCAATAGCGAAGGGCGTATCGAAACCACCAATAAGCAACAAGATTTTGTTACAGGAAATTGTATGGAACTTATTGGTTTCGATACGGCGGGCTAACATCGCCTACTCAACCAACAAAGTATTATGGAGGCTTTATGAAGGTAGTCACTTTTGGTGAGATTATGCTTCGGCTGGCGCCGCTTGGCTTTCAGCGTTTTACCCAGGCTCGGGAGTTTGAAGCAATTTACGGCGGGGGCGAAGCGAATGTCGCTGTCTCGCTGGCGAATTATGGGGAAGATGTCGAGTTCGTGACGCGTCTCCCCAAAAATGATCTGGGCGATGCGTGCATGATGTCCCTACGCGGATACGGAATCCGCACCGAACATATCGCGCGCGGCGGCGAACGTATCGGCATCTACTTCCTCGAAACAGGCGCGGCGCAACGTGGAAGCAAAGTCATCTACGACCGCGCGAATTCATCCTTCGCCACCATCCAAACAGGTTCCATTGATTGGAAGAAAGTTTTCGAAGGCGCGGATTGGTTCCACTGGACGGGCATCACGCCTGCGGTGTCGCAAGGTTCTGCGGATGTGTGCCGTGAAGCCATCGTTGCGGCGCGTGAAATGGGCATCACCGTTTCCACTGATTTGAATTACCGCGCCAAGTTGTGGAAGTGGGGCAAGTCCGCGGGTGAAGTGATGAACGAACTCGTGGGCATGTGTGATGTTGCGCTCGGCAACGAAGAGGACGCCGAAAAAGTTTTCGGCATCAAAGCGCCCGAAGCTGACGTAACCGCGGGCAAGGTCGAAGCCGATCATTATCGCTACGTGTGCGAAGAACTCAACAAAAAATTTCCGTCGCTCAAAACCATCTCGATCACATTGCGCGGTTCGCTCTCCGCGAGTCACAACACATGGTCGGGCGTGCTATGGAAAGATGGCGCGTTCTATTCTGCGCCCGTCTACAACATTCTGCCCATCGTGGATCGTGTCGGTAGCGGCGACTCGTTCATGGGCGGCTTGATCTACGGTCTGCGCAAATATCAAGACGACCCGCAACAAGCCCTCAACTTTGCAGCGGCGGCGGCGTGCCTCAAGCACAGCATCATCGGCGACTTCAACGCCGTCAGCGTCAGCGAAGTCGAAGCATTGATGGGCGGCGATGCTTCAGGGAGAGTGTCAAGATAATCGTCATTGCGAGGGCGATGCTCTTCCGCCGAAGCAATCCCCAAAACAATGATGGAGATTGCTTCGCCCTATCGGGCTCGCAATGACATAAGGAGAATATATGGCACGTTTCATGCGTTTGGAAGTAGTCAATACATTGCTCGACATTGGTCTTGTCCCGTTGTTCTATAATGGTGATGTGGAAATATCCGTCGAATTGGCATCTGCTTGTTCACGCGGCGGGGCAAAGACGATCGAATTCACCAATCGCGGTGAATTGGCATATCCTGTCTTCACGGAATTGGTCAAACACTTTACGAAAGTCGACCCCAGCCTGATTCTTGGCGTCGGCTCCATCGTGGATGCACCAACTGCTGCCCTTTACATCGCCGTGGGGGCAAACTTTATCGTGGGACCCAGCTTCAATCCCGAAATCGCAAAGTTGTGTAATCGCCGCAAGATCCTCTATATGCCTGGTTGTGCTACAGAGACCGAGATCGCCACTGCAGAAGAATACGGTGCGGAGATCTGCAAGATATTCCCTGGCGAGACAGTGGGAGGTCCTACGTTCATCAAGGGAGTGATGGCTCCCTGTCCATGGCATCGACTCATGCCCACAGGCGGCGTGGATGCGACCGAAGCCAGCGTCAGTGAATGGATCAAGGCAGGTGCGGCAGCGGTTGGGATGGGAAGCAAGCTCATTACCAAGCAGGCGGTCAGTGACAAGGATTACGATGGGATTGCAAAGAAAGCATCTGATTGTGTCGGTTGGATAAAGAAAGCGCGTGGATAGTAATCACCGTCCCGCAGGTTTTCTCGCAAGATGCTAATCATTCACATAAATCTGCGGGACGTTTTTGAAAAAGGAGAAACGATGAAATATCACTCACTACTTACAGCAAATAACGGACTGAACACCCCATCCACGAATCCGTGCAAGTTGTTGGAATTTGGATTCTTGAAACTTGCAGCAGGCGAAAGCTATAGTGCAGACAGTGGAGATCACGAAGTGTTGGCAGTGCTTCTCGGAGGCAAAGCCAGCTTCGAGGTCGGTGGGAAGCGATTTGAAAAAGTGGGCGGACGTCCCAACGTGTTTAATGGCAAGCCGCACTCGGTCTACATCCCTGCCAAATCCAAATATACGATCACAGCGGATACGGCTGTTGAGATCGCGTTGCCGAGCGCGCCGTCTGATCTGGAGGTCGAGCCTTATGTGATCGAACCGTCAAAGGTGGCAAATGGCATTTGGGGTGCCGCGAATTTCAAGCGATACTTCCATCAGATTTTGACTCTCGCATCGCAACCTGAATTGCCTGCGCGACGATTGATCGTTGGTGAGACGTTCACCCCCAGCGGAAATTGGAGCACGTATCCACCGCACAAACATCAAGTGGACGACCTGCCGCGCGAGGCATATCACGAGGAGATGTATTTCTTCAAGGTCAACCCGAACGATGGCTTTGGCATTTGCCACTACTACAACGACGATGGCGACGAGGAAAACTTCACCGTGCGCGATAACAGCATCCACATGATGCCCAAGGGATACCACACGGTCGTGAGTGCACCTGGGTATACGACTTACTACTTGTGGTTTCTGGCTGGTAACCAACGTGTGCAAGCGACAGTGGATGACCCACAGGTTGGATGGGTGACAAAGACGATTGGAATGTTGAAAGAACTTGGACATTAGTTGCAAGAAAATCTAACTGGTTTTCAAAAAACCTGTTAGGCTTAAGATTTGGAGCTGTATGATTTTAGATTTATTCAAACTCGATGGGAAAGTCGCGCTCGTCACTGGTGCAGATAAAGGACTCGGTCAGGGGATTGCTTTGGCACTGGCAGAAGCAGGTGCGGACATTGTTGGATTGAGTCGCAGTGATAGCGACAAGACAGGTGAAGGAATTCATTCGTTGGGTCGCCAGTATCATGCACTGTCATATGATCTTCAAACGACGGATACAGACGCACTGAGAAACATCGTTGACGAAGCCTCGAAACAATTTGGTCACTTAGATATTCTCGTCAACAACGCGGGGACAATTCGCCGTGGTCCCGCGCTGGATTTTTCTGAGACCGATTGGGATGATGTCATTCAAGTCAATCTCAAATCGGCGTTCTTCCTTTCGCAAGCCGCCGCTCGTATCATGGCAAAGAATGGCGCGGGTAAGATCATCAACATCGCTTCGATGCTTTCGTTTCAAGGCGGCATCAACGTCATTTCATATGCCGCATCAAAAAGCGCCCTCGCAGGAATCACACGCGGACTTGCCAACGAATGGGCGAAGCATAATATCAATGTCAATGCCATCGCTCCTGGATACATGGCAACTGATAATACTGCCGCATTACAAGCCGATCCCAATCGTGCGCCTGCCATCCTCGACCGCATCCCTGCGGGGCGTTGGGGCACGCCCGACGATCTCAAAGGCGCAGTCGTCTTTCTTGCTTCCTCTGCATCCGATTACATGTACGGCGCCATCGTTCCTGTGGATGGTGGCTGGCTGACTCGCTGATATGAATCCCGATCGCTTTCTTTCACCCGACCCCGCCACGCGCGACATCGCTCGCGAACTCTATCAAGCCGTAGCGAAACTTCCCATCATCTCGCCGCATGGTCACGTTGACCCGCGCCTCTTCTCCGACCCGAACGCAACCTTTGGCACGCCCGCCGAACTCTTCATCACCCCCGACCATTACGTCACGCGCATGTTGTACTCGCAGGGCATCGAATTGCAGAGACTGGGGATTAGAGAATTAGAGACTGGTTCCTCTTTCCCAATCTCTAGTCATCTAGTCTCTAATCATCGGGACGTTTGGCGATTGTTCTGCTCTAACTTCCACCTCTTCCGCGGGACTCCTTCGGGCATTTGGCTGACTCATGAATTAAGCGAAGTTTTTGGTGTGGATGAAAAACCCTCCGCTTCAAATGCGGACCGATTGTTTGATTCGCTTTCAGATAAATTATCCTCCCCTGAATTTTCTCCCCGCAAACTCTTCGAGCGATTCAACATCGAAGTCCTTTGCACCACCGATGCCGCCACCGACACACTCGAATACCATCAAGCTATTAGTCAAAGCGGATGGAAGGGCAACATCCGCCCAACCTTCCGTCCCGATGGCGTGGTCAACCTCGATGCCCCGAATTGGAAAGCGAACATTGATAAGCTGAGTGAGATCAGCGGCATTGAAGTGAAGGATTCCAAGTCCTTCATCCAAGCCTTGGAACAACGTCGAGCCTTCTTTAAATCCATGGGCGCAACAGCGACCGACCATGCTGCGTTGACTCCTTCCACTGCCGAATTATCCCAAGCTGAAGCAGACACCATCTTCCAGCGTGTGCTCAAAGGAGAAGCCAATGCAAACGATGCTTCACGTTTCACTGCTCACATGTTGATGGAAATGGCGCGCATGAGCATTGACGATGGACTGGTCATGCAATTGCACCCAGGCTCCCTTCGCAATCACAACGACATTGTCTTCCAAAAATTCGGCTTGGATAAAGGCGCAGACATTCCTCTTCAAACCGAATACACACGTAACTTACTTCCCTTGTTGAATAAATATGGAAATGACTCTCGTCTCACGTTGATCGTCTTCACGCTAGACGAAACGACCTACTCTCGTGAACTCGCCACATTAGCAGGTCACTATCCTGCCCTGAAGCTCGGGCCTCCCTGGTGGTTCCACGATAGCTTGAATGGCATGGCACGATATTTTGATCAAGTCATGGAAACGGCAGGCATCTACAACACCGCAGGCTTCAACGATGACACACGCGCTTTCTGTTCCATCCCCGCACGGCATGATGTGTGGCGGCGTGCCTCCGCGAATTGGCTGGCGGGGTTGGTCGTGCGTCACATCATTGATGAGAATGACGCGAACGAAATGATTCAAGAACTTGCAGCTGGTTTGGCAAAACGAGCGTATAAATTATAAAAACGTGACCCAACGGATCTCCCCTACAGTTTGATTGGAATATAAATGAATCTCGAAGAACTCAAATCTTTATATGATCTTTCCGACCGCACTGTGTTGGTCACAGGTGGGGCTGGAATTTTAGGTGTTGATATCGTCCGCACTCTTGTGGCTTGTAATGCAAACGTTGCTGTTTTGAGCCGCAATGCCGAGCGTGGAACAAATCTGGTTGCAGAAATAAATAAGGATGTAAAAAGTAAGGGATTTGCGCTTTATGTCCAAGGCGATGTGCTTGCGATAGAAACCTTACAAACTGCGAAAGAAACGATTCAAGCTGAATTCGGTGCGGTAGATATTCTCATCAACGCGGCGGGCGGCAATCATCCTTCGGCGACCACCAAGCCTGATCTTTCTTTCTTTGATCTGCCGTTCGATGCGCTTCGTCACGTTGGCGATCTGAATTTGCTCGGCACGATTTTGCCGTGTCAGGTGTTTGGGCATAATATGGCGGAGCGTGGTGAGGGCGTGATCCTCAACGTCTCTTCGATGAACGCCTTTCGCCCGCTCACGCGCATCCCTGCCTATTCGGCGGCGAAGGCGGCGGTCAGCAACTTCACGCAATGGCTGGCTGTTCATATGGCACAAAATTATTCGCCGAAGATCCGTGTCAACGCCATAGCGCCTGGTTTTTTCCTTACGGATCAGAATCGATTCCTCCTCACGGATAAGGACACTGGCGAGTTGACAGCACGCGGTCAATCGATTCTTACTCACACCCCAATGAATCGCTTCGGAACTCCCGAAGACCTGCTCGGTGCGACGATGTGGCTGATCTCCCCTGCATCCGCTTTTGTGACGGGAGTGGTGCTTCCGATTGACGGCGGGTTCTCGGCGTTTTCAGGTGTGTAGGAACGGATTGCTGCGCAAAGCGGATAAACGGATTGATAACGGATAGAAACGGATTTTTATGTTACAAGCGAAAGCAACAACCCCAAGCCGACAATTTTTATCGGACGATGAAATTCGCAATACGTTGAGCGTGTTGTCGGATCAATTCAATGGTCAACGTGTATTGGTGTTGATTCCCGACCATACCCGCTCTTTGCCGTTGCCGTTTTTATTTCGTGCTCTTGTGGATATACTGCATGGTGCAAAGCAATTGGATTTTATGGTGGCATTGGGAACTCATCCACCTTTGGACGAAGAGAGTATCAATAAGCTGGTAGGCATCACTGCCGAAGAGCGGACGACAATCTTCAAGCATGTTGGTTTATTGAATCACGCCTGGGATACACCATCTGCATTAACGTCACTCGGTATGATCGAGCAAGATGAAGTAAAACAAATTGCTGGAGCGAATTGGCATTCATCCTTACCCAACGAAGTAGACGTTCGAATCAACAAGGCGGCGTTGGAATATGACCATATCCTGATTCTTGGTCCAACGTTTCCTCATGAGGTGGTTGGATTTTCAGGAGGAGCAAAGTATCTCTTCCCTGGCATCTCTGGCGCGGACATGATCAATGCCACGCATTGGCTTGGAGCGTTGGCAGGAGTCGTGGGGACAATTGGAATTAAAGAGACGCCTGTCCGTGCGATGATCCATGCGGCGGCAAGTCGACTCAAGACTCCTGTCACGTTGGTGGCGTTGGTGGTAGAAGGCAAAGGGTTGAGTGGGCTATTCGTTGGCGATCATATGTCGGCTTGGAATGAAGCGGCGGAGCTATCCGCAGAACGTCACATTCGTTGGTGTGAAAAGCCGTTCCAGCGAGTCCTATCGTGTGCACCTCTGATGTACGATGAGTTGTGGACGGGGGCGAAGGCGATGTATAAGTTGGAGCCTGCGGTGGCGATTGGCGGGGAGGTGGTGATCTATGCGCCGCATCTCGATGTGGTCAGCCACGTGCATGGAAAATATATTTATGAGGTGGGGTATCACATCCTGCCGTATCTGTTGAACGATTGGGAGCAATTCAAGAATGTGCCGCTGGGTGTGTTGGCGCATTCGACGCATGTGCGTGGTTCGGGTGTGATGGAGGGTGGCGTTGAGAAGGCGAATGTGCGTGTGACGTTGGCGAGCAAGATTTCGGCGGAGGATTGCGCTCGGTTGAATTTGGGTTACCTTGACCCTGCGAAGGTGAACGTGGATGAGTGGAAGGATCGTGAGGACGAGGGAATTTTATACGTGCCCAAAGCTGGCGAGATTTTATATCGGTTGAAGAAATGATGAACCTGTTTGAGTTTTTGAAAACGCAGGGCAAGGGATTGTCACTGTTGTTCACCATGTTGATCGGGGCGTTCGTGCCGCAGGCGCATGCGCTCTCGTTTTTGATCCAATATCTATTGATGGTGATGTTGTTCTTTTCGTTTTTGGATATCGAGTTCAAGTTTCAAAAAAGCGTGTTGTGGGTCTTGCTGGCGAATGTGGCAGTGGCGTTCATTGTATATTGGATACTTGCGCCATTCAACTTGACCCTCGCACTCGCCGCCTTCATGACTGCCATCGCACCAACTGCGATTGCCGCGCCTGTCATTATCAGCTTCATCGGGCGGGAGGTGGAATACGTCGTTGCGTCCGTGGTGTTGACCAATATTGCCAGTGCGCTCATCGTTCCGATTGCTTTGCCGTCGCTCATCGGAACCGCAATTCAAATCTCCGTGAGGGAAGTGTTACAGCCTGTGCTGGTTGTGATGTTTGTGCCGTTGATCCTTGCGCAACTTGTAAAGTTGCTTCCTGCAAATTCTCAAGAATTCATTCGTAAAGGCAAAACTCTTTCGTTTCCGATTTGGTTGATCAATCTTTTCATCATCAGCGCCAACGCTTCTGATTTTCTTCGTAATGGCAACACTGACTCATTGTCCACACTTGGAATTATTGCTTTTGTTTCGCTCATTATTTGCATCATCAATTTTGGCGTGGGCGCACTGCTTGGCGGACGTAGTCACTGGCAGGAGGCGAGTCAGTCACTGGGACAAAAGAACCTTTCGTTCGTTATCTGGATCGCACTGACCTTCATCAATCCGCTTGTGGCGCTCGGTCCCATGTTTTACATTTTGTATCATCATCTTTATAACTCTTGGTCGATCTATCAATTCGAGAGAAAACGCGCATGAAGACTTGTTTCTTTATCGTGATGGGCGTTTCTGGATGCGGCAAGTCAAGTGTTGGCAAAACACTGGCAGATTCTTTGGGATGGGACTTTTACGATGCGGATGATTTTCATCCGCCCGAAAATGTTGCCAAGATGGCAAGCGGAACTCCGCTCGACGATTCCGACCGCGCCCCGTGGCTTGCTTCACTGCACGAGCTGATTTCATCTTCGCTGAAAACGGATCGTCCTGGTGTGCTGGCTTGTTCTGCACTGAAGGAACGTTATCGCCAACAACTCATGGACGGCAACGACGGCGTGCAGATCGTTTATCTCAAAGGCAGTTATGACCTGATCTGGTCACGTATGGAAAAGCGGACTGACCATTACATGAAGCCGCACATGCTGAAAAGTCAATTCGAGGCGCTCGAAGAGCCGTCAAATGCGCTTACAATTGACATATCAATGTCATTGGATGAAATCGTAGGGGAAATATTGAATCGTATGGAGCATTAACTTGAACATTGGAATACTTGGTTTGGGTGTGATGGGGCGGAGTCTGGCTTTGAACTTTGAACGTAATGGGTATTCCGTGGCGGGGTATGACATCCATTTGAAAGTTGAGCCGTCGCTCTTCAAAGATAAAAACATCAAAATGTTTGATTCGCTCGATAGACTCGTCAGTGTGTTGGACAAGCCGCGGGTCATCCTGATGATGATTCCCGCGGGGAAACCTGTCGACAAGGCAATCATGTCCGTCAAACCCTATCTTGAAAAAGGCGACATTCTCATTGATGGCGGCAACTCCTTTTTTGTGGATACCGACCGCCGACTAAAAAAACTGGGGGAGGATGGCATCCGTTTTGTTGGGATGGGAGTTTCAGGTGGGGAACAAGGCGCGTTATGGGGACCCAGCCTGATGCCAGGCGGTGACGCGTCTGCTTGGGAGCAGGTGAGACCCATGCTGGAATCCATTTCAGCATGGGCGGAGGACGGAAGCCCCTGTGTCGCATGGATGGGCAAGGGTGGCGCGGGGCATTACGTCAAGATGGTGCATAACGGCATCGAGTATGGCGATATGCAGTTGATTGCTGAAGTGTATGACCTGCTTCATCGTGGAGTTGGGATTTTAAATAGCGAACTTGCTGAAATTTTCGACAGGTGGAATGAAGGCGACTTGAAATCCTATTTGATAGAGATCACGTCAAAGATTTTAGGCTGGATGAAGAAACCGGTGCATCGCTTGTGGATTTAATTTTGGATGAAGCCGCACAAAAAGGGACAGGCATATGGACGAGTCAAAATTCGCTGGAGGTCGGTTGCTTGGTGGAGATGCCAAAATTTTTTCTGGCGACAAGGTACACCTGAGCAGGCTGGCGGAGAGGGCATTATATGCCAGCAAGGTCACATCATATGCGCAGGGTTTTGCGTTGTTGAAACAGGCTTCAAAAGAATATGAGTTTGGATTCAATTATGCAGAGATTGCCCGTGTTTGGCGGGCGGGATGTATCATCCGTGCTTCATTGTTGGATGAAACATTCCGTAATGTGGTCGTGGAAAGTCAGTCTGCGTGGCGCGAAGTGGTGAAAACTGCCATTGATTTGGAAATCCCCATGATGGCAACCGCCGCGTCGCTGGCATATTTCGATGCATATCGTTCAGAGCGATTGCCTGCAAACCTTATTCAGGCGCAACGTGATTTCTTTGGCGCACATACCTATCATCGTGTGGATCAAGAGGGAAGTTTTCATACGAAATGGGAATAGGATCGGCGATCAATTTTTTTGAGGCTTTATGAATCGAGGTGTGGATGAGTAAGTTGAAATTGTATGACCAAAAAAGCGGCGGAGAAAATTTTCTCCGCCGCTTACGCTCGTTTTCTGAACTTATACCCGTAGACCAGATATATACCCCGCTGGGCAGATCCGATTGCGGTTGTAAGACAGGGAATTGCCTATTGTATGTAAATATTTTCCAACTTGCTGTTGATAGGCAATATTGACTTGCAAAATTGCCATATCCGGTGTCATTTCCCCATCATCCACACATACAGACTTTTAGGACCATGTACACCAAGTGTAGTTGTCAATTCGATATCCGCAGTGCGGCTGGGTCCTGTGATGAAGACCAGGTAGTTTTTATCCTTCGCCTCGGCAAAGACCTGATGCATATCCGCGCGCAGCATTGCTGCGCCCCTACGACACAAAATTCATCGCAAAAACGCCTCATGCAATCCCCCGTCCACGCTGATGATCTGTCCTGTTGTTTTACTGAATTTATTACTGCTCAACAGGTACGCCATCTCAGCTTGATCCGCCAATGTGATGGGAGACTTCGTCAACGTCCGTTGGGCATAAAAGACAGCCAGCTTGTTACGCAATACTTCCGTGCTCTCGCTTTCATCGAAGGGAATGTTGTATTTCGTCAGCGAACTGATGACACGGTCACGCGGGAACATACTGCTTCCTTCAACGACCGTTGCAGGCGCTAAGCCATTGACACGTACCAATGGCGAAAGTTCAATTGCCAACTCACGGATGAGATGGTTCGCCGCCGCCTTGCTGGTATCGTATGCAAATGATCCCTGTTTGGCAACCGCCGCATTGGCGCTCGTCGTAATCACAAGGCTTGTTCGTAGTCCCTGTGCCTGCCAGACCTTCTTCGCTTCATCCGCCACCAGGTATGGACCCGTCACATTGACCGCATACGTCAGATCCCATTTGTCATCGGGAATGTACCCCTGCTTATCAGGCGGCACAAAAACTCCCGCCGTGATGATGACATTGTCCACGCCGCCATACGCGAGCACGACATCATCGAACATTGCTTTGATGCTCTCACGTTTTGTAATATCCACTGCCAGCGCAATCGCAGAGCCGCAACCCGAAATGCCCGTCCCTGCCACGCCGATGCCCATGCCATAGATCTTCAACAACTCATCGGCAGTTTCCCTTGCGGCTTCCATTGAAAGGTCGGCACAAACCACATGCGCACCTTCCGCCGCAACACGATGCGCCGTTGCCTTCCCAATGCCACTCCCCGCACCGATCACCACCACTATGTTACGTGCAAATTCTTTTTCGGGCGGCATACGTTTCAGCTTGGCTTCTTCCAACAACCAATATTCGATATCAAATGCTTCCTGCCTCGGCAAGCCTTGATATTCGCTGACCGCTTCCGAAGATCGCATCACTTCAATTGCCAATGAATAAAATTCAGCCGTGACTCGGCTCTCGCTTTTGTTCTTTCCCCAAGCGATCAATCCCAAGCCTGGGATCAGGATGACGGTTGGATTCGGATCACGCATCGCAGGAGAATTGGGATACTTGCACGCTTCATAATAGGATGCATAATCGCTTCGATACTTGACCAAGCCTGCCTCCAGTTTCTCAAGCAGACTCTCCACTGAATCCTTTTGCGGATTCCAATCCACGTACAGTGGTTTGATCTTTGTGCGAAGGAAATGGTCAGGGCAGGATGTGCCGATCTCAGCGAGACGTGGAGCATCCATGCTATTTATAAATTGCAGAACACTCTCCGTCACATGGACTGTCCCAATAAAGCGATTCTTCTGTGAGACCATGCCACGCAGTTTGGGTAGAAGTTGAATCAAGAGTTCATTGCGTTCATCTTCATTTAGCGACTGATATTTCTGCCCGCCAAAAGTTTCCTCACCCTTATCGTGTTTCTCGATGTACTTCGCCGCTTTCTCGATGAGCGAGAGAGTCAATTCATAACAAGCCTTATCATCATCCGCCCAGTTGATGAGACCGTGTTGTCCCATCACGAGACCTTTGAGATTCGGGTTTGCCCTCAATGCATTGCACATGACCAAGCCCAGATCAAAGCCTGGTCTCTGCCACGGAACCCAGCCCACCTCGCCCTCAAAGACTTCCTGCGTCAGCCGTTCCTGATCTTTGCTCGCCGCAATTGCAATCGCAGAGATGGGATGCATGTGATCCACATGCCGAAATGGAATCAACCCATGCAAGGGTGTGTCTATCGAACTGGCGGCGGGATTCAAATTAAAGGTGGTGTGACGATACATATCCACCATTGAGTCTTCGATTTCGGTCTTCACCCCTTTCACTTCGGCTTTGTTGTAGACATTTTCCAGCGAAAGGAACTTATCCATATATAAAGAAGCAAAGTTAGTCTTCGTCGAGGTACGCAAATCCCCACCCGAGCCTTTGACCCACAACACATCCACTTCCTCCCCAGTCAAAGGGTCAGTCATTTTGATCTTGGATGAGGTATTTCCGCCGCCTGTGTTGGTAATGCGTTGGTCAGAACCGAGAATGTTACTGCGGTAACGTAATCTCTCGACAGCATCCAGTTGATCTGCAGTTTCATCATCCCAAAGATAATTGACACGCTTGAATGGTTGAGGCTTCATAGGCATCCTTTGCTCACCTGTTGGTTAATTCCTTCTTTTCGTAGTCCTTGATGACATCCATGAAACCCATGCCAATTGGAACACTCTTCTTTGAACAATAATAATCCCAGACTGCGCTATACGGCATAGACTTGAGTTCCTCCTGCAACGCCAGGCGGCTGGAGAAATCACCGTCGAGTTCATATTGCTTCAATAATTCCTGCGGTTCGAGCAATGCCATGAGCAGGGCTTTCAGTGTATTGCGTGAACCAATCGTCCATGCGGCGACACGGTTGATG
>Ga0315912_10003755_pt1 | contig 14867 bp, 10 predicted proteins | sample VfabasoilMG_FD_204469 | JGI IMG/M metagenome (GOLD analysis project Ga0315912, IMG submission 204469) | Garden soil microbial communities collected in Santa Monica, California, United States - V. faba soil | ecosystem: Environmental > Terrestrial > Soil > Garden | place: USA: California... | reverse complement strand
GGCCACCAGCGTGACGATGGGTGAGAGCCCGATCTCCTCCGAGAAGATCCAGACGCCGAATCCGCCCACGAACTGCAGGATGATGGCACTGGGGATATCGGTGATCCGCGACGTCAGGCGCAGCATGATGTGGGCCAGCAAGAATCCCACCACCGCGCTCGCGACCATGGCCAGCGACAGGACGACGGCGCCGGTGCCCGTGAAGGTGGCGCCCATCGCCGCGCTCACGGCCAGTCGATAGATGAGCAGCGCCGTCGCGTCGTTCAGAAGGCTTTCGCCTTCCAGGATCACGACCACGCGATGCGGAATGTTCAAGCGGCGCATGACGGCCGAAGCCGCGACCGCATCCGGCGGCGCTACGATGGCGCCAATGGCAATCGCCGCTGCCCACGGCATGTCGGGCACGAGAGCGTGCACCAGCCAGGCAACCGCGGCCGTGGTCACTCCTACCGCGACAAACACCAGCGTCATCACCGGTATCCAGTAGCGCTTGAGATCGCGCAGCGAGGCGTCGAAGGCTGAGTCGAGCAACGCCGGCGCAACGAACAGGGCCAGCGTCAGGTGTGGATCGAGGTTGATCGACGGCGCGTTGGGGATGAAGGCCAGCGCGGTGCCGCCAAGCGCCAGCAGCGAGGGATAGGGAAGTTTGAGCCGACGCGCGCAGGCCGCCAGCAGCACGGCGCAGACCAGGAGCACCAGCACGGACTGAAACAGCAGCATGCCGGCATGGTATGCGATGTCGCGCGGAGTGTATTCGGCTTAACGCCTCTGCCGCATCAGTCGGGCAACGGTCCGGGTCAGTGTCTCCGGATCGGCTGGCTTGGTGAGGTGCGCGTCGAAGCCCGCGTTCATGGCCAGCTTCTTGTCGGATTCCTGGCCCCAGCCGCTCACCGCGACCAGCACGATGGCATTGCCATGCCTGGCGCGGATTCGTTTGCAGGCTTCGTAGCCGTCGACACCCGGCATGCCGATGTCGAGCAGGACCACGTCGGGCCTGCGCCGTTCGATCTTCTCCAGTCCCTCGAGGGCGGAATAGACCACTTCGGTTTCCGCGCCTTCGAGTCGCACCAGCAGCGCCATGGAATCGGCGGCATCCTGGTTGTCGTCCACGATCAGCACGCGCGCCTGGGCCAGCGAGCTGTCGTTCGCGGCGGGCGGTGGCGCGGACTCCTGCATGCGCACCGCGACCGGCAGCGTGATGATGAATTCGCTGCCGCGATTCTCGCCCTCGCTGCGCGCGACGATGGTACCGCCGTGCATTTCGATGAGACGGCGCGCGATGGACAGACCGATGCCGAGACCACCCTTGTGACCGCGCACGCGCGAAGTCGACTGCGCGAAGAGATCGAAGACGCGTGGCAGCTCTTCGGGCGCAATGCCGATGCCCGTGTCGGCAATGGTGAGCACCATGGTCTGCGATCCGTGCAGCTCGCCGAGGCGCGACGACAGGCGGATCTGGCCACCGGCGGGCGTGAACTTGGCGGCATTCTGCAGGATGTTGGAGATCACCTGGGAAACCCGCGTGGCGTCCACGTCCAGCACGACATCGGGGCTGGGCATGTCCACGCGCAGATCGACGCGGGCGCCGTCGATGGCGGTACGGTTGGTTTCGACCGCGCCGGTGATGATGTTGGCCAGGGAGACCCGCTGGCGCTGCAGCTCGATCTTGCCGGCCGAGATGCGCGCCACGTCGAGCAGGTCGTCGATGAGACGCACCATGTGCGAGATCTGGCGCTCCATCATCGGCCGCACGGAATCCACGAGCTCGGGTCGGGCGCGCGCGTTCTTGAGCAGCTCGATGCCATTGCGAATGGGGACCAGCGGATTGCGCAGCTCATGGGCGAGCACGGCAATGAACTCGTCCTTGCGACGATCGGCTTCCCGCAGTTCGAGCTCGCGCTGGCGAAGTTCGGATTCACCCTGGATGCGTTCGATCAGGTCCGCCGCCTGGCGGGCCAGCAGTTCGAGGAAGCGCAGGTCGCGCTCGTCCAGTTCGCGCCGCGTTTTCCAATGCGTGGAGAACATGCCGAGCACGCGGCCCGAGCGGCTGACCAGCGGCGTCGACTGCGCGCAACGGAAGCCGAACTCGAAATGGGCGCGCAGGCTGCCGTCCGGGTCGGGAAGAGAAGGATCGTCGAAGATGGTGGTGCATCGCTTGCCGCTGGCGAGCGCGAGGCCGCAGGGGGAGCCGGAGGTGGCGTTCACCTGCTCGAACTGCGACCAGAGCGCCCGCTCGATGCCGCGAATGGCGGCGAAGGTGAGCACCTGCCGGGATTCGTCCAGCAGCTGGATGGTGCCGCCATCCGCGTGCGCGATGGTCATCGCGGCTTCGAGAATGTCGTCGTAGAAATGCTGGGGGTCTTCGCTGTTCACCAGCTTCGCGGCGATGTCGCGCAGCAGGCGGGTGTCGCGCAGGTCCGCCGCGAGCGCGGATTCGAAGCGTTTCGCCTCGGTGACGTCGCGCACCACGGAGACCGAGCCGATGATGTCGCCGCCGGCATTGCGAACCGGCGCGGCGCTGATCTGCCGATGCCGCATTTCGCCCGTGCGCGGCGTCCAGACCATGTGCTGCTCGTCGCGAATGGTTTCTCCGCTCAACGCCCGCAACGGAGGCGCTTCGGAGGCCGGCCGGCGCGTGCCGTCAGGCCGCAGTATGCCCAGCTGGTCCACGTTTTCTTCGACCAGCTTGCCGTCCATGCTCTCGAGGCCGAATTCGCGCAGCGCGGCGGGGTTGGCATAGGTGTAGCGGCGCTGCGTATCGGCGAAGTAGACCTCTTCGGTCATGCTGTTGAGTACGGCGGCGAGCCAGTCCTTCTCGGCAGTCTCCTCGCGCACGCGACGTTCCACTTCGCGCAGCGCGCCGGTGCGTTGCGTGATGTCCGAGGCGGAACTGATCACGACATTGGCGCCCACGGGATACAGGCAGATCTGGAACGTCCGCTCGTTGAATTCGGCTTCGTACCGATGCGGCGCGCGATCTTCCAGCACGCGCGCGCACAGGTCGCGCAACTTCGCGGCGCGATCCGGCAGCAACTCGCTGAGGCGCTTGCCGAGCACCGCGTCCTTCGCGCGGCCCAGCATCGCGAGGGCATTGCTGTTGATGTCGAGGTATTGCCAGTCGACGACCCGGCCCTGCGCGTCGCGCACGGCTTCCAGCACCACGGCATGCTCGGTGGGGTGCTCGAACACCGCGTGGTAGCGCCGCTCGCGTTCGCGGCGCAGGTCTTCGTTGCTCTCGAGCGCCACGTTGCGCTCCAGCTCGAGGGCGGCGCGCGCCTGTTCCAGTTCGCGGTTCAATCGCTCGAGTTCGGCGCGGCGCTTGTACAGCTCCACGAGCAGCGCCACCTTGCTGCGCAGGATATCGGGTACCACCGGCACCTGGATGTAGTCGATGGCACCAGCCTCGTACATCTTGAGCTGGTTGATCTCCGTCGCCTCCATGCCCGTCACGAAGATGATGGGCGTGTGCTCGAAGCGCGGATGCTGGCGGATGAGATGCGCCGTTTCGACGCCATCCATGTCCGGCATCACCACGTCGAGCAGGATCACGGCGAAGGTCTGCTTGAGGAGTTTGTCGAGCGCATCCTTTCCGGACTGCGCGCGCACGCAATTGACACCGACGCCTTCGAGGATGGACTCGTAGGTGAGGAGTCGCGCCGGCTGATCGTCGACCAGCAACACGTTGGGTGCCGCATTCGACCCCTGCGCAGGCGTGTGTTGAATTGTTTGTTTGAGGTTCTTTTCTACAGTGCTCAAGCGGTCCTCGCCGGTTTCGCGGTGAGTTCACGCAATGCGCGCACAGTAGCAGAGAAGTTTTCGATCACCTGTAGGCTGCGACCTACAACAAGAATGCGAACAATGCGCCCACCAGAAAACTCAGCAGCGCAACTACATAGAGCACTTCGGTGATCCGGCGCAGACGGGTACAGGTGCGCGCGGCGACGGGGTCCGCGGGGCAGGGCAGCCGCCGCGCGTTCCAGGTCATGACGCCGCTGACGACGAGCAGAACTCCGGCAGTCGCAAACACCCAGCCCTTGTGCAGCGACAACCACACCAGTTGTGGAAAGGTGGAGACCAGTCCGGCGAGCGCCGCTCCGGCACCCAGGGAAACCAGTACCGCCGGCAACACGCAGCAGACGAGGGTGGCCGAGCTCGCGAGCAGCGATCCCGTCGCCACCGCCAGGCTGCGCTTGAGTGGATCGATCATTTCTTCGCTTCCTTGAACGAAGCGCGGATTTCTTCGAGTGAACGCTGGGTGCGGGTGATCCCCTTGACGTCGTAGCCCGAGTCCGTGAGTGCCTTGGTGAGATCGGCGTCCGGAATGTCCTTGCCGGTCTGCGTGGCGACCGCCACCGTCTGGTGTTCCAGGCTGACGAGCACGTCGGCCGTGGCGGGATTCTTGCGCAGGGTTTTTTCGATGCCCTGGGCGCAGAAGCCGCACACCAGTCCGTAGACCTTCATTTCAATGGTGTCCGCGAGCGCGGCGTGCGAGGCCAGCAGGAGCAGGGCGAGGAGTGCATTCGATTTCAAAGTCTTCATGGGAAATCTCCAAACTAGAAGTTGACCATGGCCATGGCCTGGAGCTTGCCGTCGTCGGTCACGCCGGCTTCGACCCAGGCGCCACGCTTGAACAGCCGCAGCAGCAGTGCCCATTCGGTGCCGTCGTGAATGCCGCCGGTGTATTGACGGCCCTGCACCACGAACCAGGTGGCCAGCGAATCGAAGTCGTGTTTGTACGGTGCAATGCCCAGCTGCAGCGTGTCGACGCGGTGCTCGAAGAGATCCGCGTGATGCAGATCGGTCTTCAGCGAGGCGTAGACGCGCCGCGTCTCGTAGTCGACCTGCGCGCCGGCGTTCCAGGCGAAGGTGTGGTCATTGGCTTCGCTGACATAGGCCTGGCCCGCGCCGCCCCAGGTGAACACGTTGGCCTGGGCGGCTTCCATGTTCCAGCGCTTCACGAGGTAGTTCACCCGCGCATAGGTGATCTCGCGGCGTCGATGGTCGATGTCGCTCTCGAGCTCGAGATAGCCACCGCCCAGCGACAGGAAGTACTTCGGCGCATAGAAGACCTGCGCCTCGGTCATGGTGCCGGCACCGTATTCGGCCATCACGGTGGTGCCGTGCGAAAACGCGATGGGCTTGGCCGATGCCACCGCGGCCACGCCGGCGAGCAGCAGGCCCGCGAGCGCGGTTCGATTGAGGTTCATGGAACCCTCCGAACAAAAGATCAGGGATGCGGCGCGCGCCTGCGCGCCACCGTCAGCGGCTGATCTCGATCGGTGGGGGTTTGAGTGGCGGGTCGGTGCTCGCGCCAGCCGCGTAACAGGGCTCGATGAACCTGTAATGCGGCGGTGTCAGGACATGCACCGTCAGATCGGCTGGCGTTATCGCCACGGCGAGCATGCAGGAGGCGAGGCAATCCCTCATGGAATCGACCCCGTCGGGGCAGCAGGGGCAGTGGTCGCCGTCGCCCATCGGCATGCCATTGCAGGGCATCCCGGCGTCCGCGCTTCCCGCCACTTTCGACATCGCGACCGCCGGCACCGCAAGCAGGAGCTGCACGGTGATCAGAAGCCAGGTAACTGGTTTCGCGAGGCGTCGCACGAAGTGGAAGATACGCCAACGGGGTTCGACAGGCACGCGAATTGGCCTAAATGAGACCCTTCTCGCGAAACTCTTCCTTGAAATAGGCATAGAAGAGCGGCGCGGCGATCAAGCCCGGCACGCCAAAGGCCGCCTCCATCACCAGCATGGCGATGAGCAATTCCCACGCACGCGCATTGATGTGCGAGCCGATGATGCGCGCGTTGAGGAAATACTCGAGCTTGTGGATGACCACGAGATAGGCGAGCGAGGCCACCGCCACGGGTACGCCCTGGCTCAAACACACAACGACAATGGCGGTGTTGGAGATCAGGTTGCCGATGATGGGCAGCAGTCCCACGATGAACGTGAGTGCCACGAGGATCTTCACCAGCGGCAGGTCCACGCCAAACAGGCGCAGCACCACGTCGAGATACAACCACGTGAAGAAGGTGTTGATGGTCGAGATCCACACCTGGGCAAACACCACGCGCTGGAATACCGAGGCCATGCGCGCCGCGCGGCGCGCCACCTGCTCGGTCAGCGGTCGCCGCTCGGCTACCTTGGCCGCCTTCTGCATCGACAGCAGCGCGCCGATGATCATGCCCATGAGCACATGCACCAGCGTGCGGCTGATGCCGCGGCCCGCGAGCTGCAGGGACTCGGAGTTGTCGCGCAGCCAGGCGGCGAGGGTGTTCTGCAGCGTGGCCGTGTCCTCGGGAATGTAGCTGCGCAGATTCTCGGGCAGGATGGCGCGCGCGTCTTCGATGATCTGCGCCATGCGTTGCATGAGCAGCGGAATGCTTTCTCCGCTGTTGCGGATGAAGGTGGCAATCGCGACACCGAGACCCACGAGTCCCGCGATGACCGCCGAGGCAATCAACAGGACCGCGAGCACGCGCGCGGCGTCGTGTCCCATCGCGCGCACGCGCAGCCAGGGCGTGAGCATGTCGACCAGCTTGAACACCAGGAGGCCCGCGAGCAGCGAGGACAGCAGGTGCAGCTTGATGATCAGGCCGAGCGCGAGCGCGGCGATCAGCCACGCCGCGATGTCGGCACGCGTGACGGGAGAAGAAACGGCGGTGTTCGGATTGTCCACCGCCGCTGGGTTCAAGCGGACTTCTTGACCGGACCGGCCTCGAGCACCTTCTTCATGCGCTCGATGCACTTCTCGAGCGTCGCCATGCTGGTGGCGAACGAGGCGCGGAAATGTCCGGGCGCGCCGAACGCGGAGCCCGGCACCACGGCCACGCCCGCGTCGTTGATGAGCATTTCGGCGAAGGCGTTATCGTCCTTGCAGCCAAAGGCCATCATCGCGGCCGAACAATCGGCCCAGGCGTAGAACGCACCAGCGGCCGGCAGCGCGACGATGCCCGGCAAGCGGTTGAGCGCGCCGATGAAGTAGTCATGGCGCTTCTTGAACTCGGCGTTCATGGTTTCGACCGGCTTCTGGTCGCCGTTGAGCGCGGCCAGCGCGGCCTTCTGCGTGATGCTGCAGGCGTTGCTGGTGCTCTGGCCCTGGATGGTGCCCATGGCCGTGATGATTTCCTTCGGGCCACCGCAGTAGCCGAGGCGCCAGCCGGTCATGGCATACGACTTGGACACGCCATTGATCGTGACGGTGCGGTCGTAGAGTTCCGGCGCGGCAGTGAGCAGCGAGCAGAACGGCTCCGAGCCCCACCAGATCTTTTCGTACATGTCGTCGGTGCCGATGATGACGCGCGGGTGCTGCAGCAGCACGTCGGCCAGCGCCCGCCACTCGGCGCGCGTGTAGGCGGCGCCCGTGGGGTTGCAGGGCGAGTTGATGAGCAGCAGCCGCGTCTTCGGCGTGATGGCCGCCTCGAGCTGGCGCGGCGTCATCTTGTAGCCCTGCGAAGCCGGGCAGTTCGGCGTCACGGGCAGGCCGTCCGCCAGCAGCACCATGTCCGGGTAGCTCACCCAGAACGGCGCGGGGATCACGGCCTCGTCACCCGGATCGAGCACGGCCATGCAGAGGTTGTAGATAGTCTGCTTGGCGCCCGAGCTCACCAGGATCTGGTTGCGCTCGTAGGAGATCTGGTTGTCCTTCTTGAACTTCCCGATGATGGCGTCCTTGAGCTCGACGATGCCGTCGACATTCGTGTAACGCGTGAAGCCCTTGTTGATGGCCTCGATGCCGGCGTCCGAAATATGGCGTGGCGTATCGAAGTCCGGCTCGCCGGCCCCCAGGCCGATGATGTCCTTGCCCTCGGCCTTCAGTTTCGCGGCGCGCGCGGTGACGGCGAGAGTGGGCGAGGGCTTGACGCGATTCACGCGTCGCGAGAGCTGGGTAGGCACGGGCAAACCTTCTGGTTGGTGAGGAATGGGGTGGTCAAACGGGCGCGTATCTTACGCGATCCCGTCCCCGGAATCTCAGGCCAGTGGATTCGTAAACCCTCGGAATTGAAGGCTTTTGTATTGCCAGACCGGCTACGGGTTCCTGGCGAGCAGATCAAGCCCGAGATCGAACTCGATCCGGTCGCCAGCGTCCAGCTTGAAGGACGCGTCGATCTCTTTCATGGCGGCAACGCCGGCCAGCACCAAAGGCTTGGCCCGACTCCAGTCGGAACGAGAGGCGTACACCGCACCCAGCCGGATTTGCGTCATGGCCAGGAAGAAGCGGGCTTGCATGTTGTCATTGCTCGATGCCTGGGTTTCGAGGCCCTTCATGGCCGACTGCAGTTCGGAGACCGCTTCGTCCACCCGCCCGAGCTTGAATCGCACCCAGGCCCGGTGCGAATTCAACATCAGGCTGAGGAAGGCGGCATTCGCGTCCGCGCCATCGGCGGCGCGCGCCTTGAATATCGGCGCGGCCAGGTCGAACTGCTCCAGGGCTTCCCGGAACATGTTCATCGAAAGATAGGTGGAGCCGAGGTTGGAGCGACTCTTGGCCACGGTCCAGCGCCGCGAGATGTCGGTCGGCGCCATCGCCACGAGTTTCTCGCCGGTGGCGATGGCCTTGAGAGCCAGCGTCGTCGACCGCTTGAAGTTCTCTTCACGTGACAGGCTGTCGTCCTGGACGATGCCGGCGTTGCTGTACGCGGTTTCGAGCATGTCGTATGCCCGCTCTTCATCGGGTTTCGAAGCAACGTACTGCTCCGCAATCTCGACCATCTGGCCGGCGACGCGCGCCGCTTCGGCGCGCTTTCCCTTACCGGCCAGCGTCATCGTCTTCGACCAGTAGGCGTTCATCAGCAATTTGGCACGGTCACCGTCGTCCTTGACGTGTTTCGCCGCGGCGTTCGCGTACTCGACCGCGAGTCGGGACGGCTCTTCGATGTTCCCGGCGCCTTCCAGGAAGGCGAGTGTGTACGCCCAACTGGCGTAGATCTCCGCCAGCATGATGGTCACACTCGAGTTGTCGGGGGATACCTTGTGGATGGCCTCCGCGAGTTCTGCCGCCCGCTGGTAGCTCTTGACCGCGGCCGACAGGTCGCCGGTGTTTCCGGCAAAGGGCAAGCCCTGGATCGAAGCGACGCGCCGGTAGGCATTCGCGAGTTCCTGCTGCAACTCGAGGTCGTTGCCGCGTTCCGCGTACAGCGCGTCGAAATACTCGAGCGAAGTCTTCAGCAACATCTCGCGCGCCTTGGTGGCGCCCTGCAGTTTCTCGATCTCGTCGTGGAAATCGAACAGCCGGTTGGCGAGCTTGCGCACGCTGTTGAAGTGTCGCTGCGCGGTGGCGCGCTCGGCGCTTGCGATACGCGCCTCGCGTACCGCGAATCCGAGACCGGTCACCAGCGAGAGCAGTATCAACACCGCCGCGGCGATGGGCACTCGGTGTCGCCGCGTGAACTTGGCGACGCGATAGCCCAGCGTGCCGCGGCGCGCACTGACGGCGTGGCCCTGCAGGTAGTTCCGCAGGTCGTTCGCGAACTGGTCGACGCTTAGGTAACGCTTCGACGGCTCCTTGCGCAGGGCCATCAGCAGGATGTGATCGAGGTCGGCGTCGATGACGCGCCGCTCCCGGGTCGCGACGGCGCTGGGGCGCGTGGGCGTGGTGTCACCGAGGATCTCGGCGACCCGCGCCGCGTCGCCCCCGGTGGCGCGATACGGGCTGTGGCCGGTGAGCAGGCGATACAGCACCACGCCCAGCGAGTACACGTCGCTCACCGTGGTGACATTGCCACCACTCAGCTGTTCGGGACTGGCGTACTCCAGCGTCATCGCGCGGAATTGCGTGCGCGTTTCCTCGGTGTGCGTGCCCGTGGTCGCGTCGGGCTCCAGCAGCTTGGCGATACCGAAATCCAGCAGCTTCACGGAACCGTCGGCGGTGACGAAGATGTTGTTGGGCTTGAGATCCCGATGCACGACCAGGTGCTGGTGGGCGTAACTCACGGCCGCGCAGACCTGCAGGAACAATTGCACGCGGGATCGCGTGTCCAACCCACGCGTATCGCAGTACAGGTCGATGGGTTCACCGGCGACCAGCTCCATCACCACGTAGGGCAGGCCGCCGGGCGTCGTGCCACCGTCGAGCAGTCGCGCGATATTGCGGTGATCGAGCGCGGCGAGAATCTGTCGCTCGGACTTGAAGCGGCGCTCGGCGAGTTCGTTACGAACGTCCGCGCGCATCAGCTTGATGGCGACCTCGGCGCGGTACACGTCGTCGTCACGGACCGCCTTGTAGACATCGCCCATGCCGCCGGTGCCGAGGATTTCGACCAGGCGGTAAGGCCCGATGCGCTGGCCGATGCCGCTGTCGCTGGACTCGAGTGCCGCGGCGCGAAGTCCTGCCGCCACGGGTTCCAGGAATTCTCCCGCTGTCTCGTGGGAGGCGAGCAGGGACTTCACCTCGGCGATGAGTTCGGCATCGCCCGCGCCTTCGCGATCGAGAAACGCATCGCGATCCGCGGCAGGCAGTTCCGTGGCGCCGGCAAACAGCTGCTTGATGCGCGCCCAGCGTTCGGGATTCATGGGGCCGGCTAAGCGGTTGCGAGTTCGCGCCGCAGCCAGGCGCGAGCCATGGACCATTCGCGCTTGACGGTCGCCACGGAAATGCCGGCGACGTCGGCGGTCTCTTCCAGCGTCAATCCGCCGAAGTAACGTAGTTCGACGATCTGGCTCTGGGGCGCGTCGAGCTGTTCGAGCTTCTGCAGCGCGGTGTCGATGGCGACCACGTCCACGCTGTCGTCTTCGAACGCGCTGGCCTGCGCATGTTCGACTTCGAGCGCGGCATGGGTGTCTGACAGGCTCAGTCGCTCGGCGCCGTTGCCACGACGCTGTGCGCTGCGCTGCCTTGCATAGTCCACCAGCACGCGGCGCATGATCTTTGCCGCCAGCGACAGGAACTGCTCGCGGTTCAGCCACTCGACGCTGCGCTGGCCGCTCAAGCGTATGAACGCCTCGTTGACCAGGGCCGTGCGTTGCAGGGTGTGGTCGCCGCGTTCGTGCGAGAGCTGGCGGCGGGCGAGCTTTTTCAGGTCCTCGTAGACCTTGGGCCACAGGGCGTCCAGCGCCGCCGCGTCGCCGCCGGCCCAGGCTTTCAACAGGCGAGTGACTTCCCCGGCTCGTTCTTCTTGTTGGCCGTCTCCCATGCGGCCGATTGTCACTCCCGGCCGAGCAGAGTCAATGACATAGCGACTTGCCGAGGTCCGGATTGAGCTGTTTTCCCGGCTTTTGCCGCGTTTGGCTTTTGACGCGTTAATTAGAGGAGCCGAACATGAAGACATTGCTCATCGCCTGCCTGGCGATCGCATCGCTGGGCACCGCGCACGCCGAACTGCTCGCCGCGAAAGGCACCAAGGCCACGGTCACCGTGGAGTACAGCTACGCCGCCGTCGGCCTGAAAAAGGACAAGTACGACCCGCGCGAATGGAAGGTCAATCGCACCATGTCCATCACGGCGCAGTTCGCGGCGGACAAGCCGCAGGCCATGGCGCAGCTGCGCGCGCCGGAAGCCCAGCAGATGGCGGACATGAAAAGCAAGCAGGCCACGGCACTGAGTGCCGCGAAAAAGATGGAACCAACGATGAACGACATGCTGAAGATCGCCGAGAAATGCGGCGACAGCGAGGCCTGCATCGAAAAGGAAGTCGCGGCCTACGGCAACAGCATGCAGATCACGCCGGAACTGCAGTCCGCGGGGGCGGACATCGAGAAGCTCGGAAAAACCGACGGCCCGCGTTACCAATTGTGGAAGCAGGTGTCGCAGCAGGGCACGTACTCCGTCGACGAGTACTACAAGGGCCAGACCGCCGATCCCGCCTGCATGGAAAAGCCCCGGCAGCGCTGCAATCGCGAAGAGTGGCGCAAGGGCGGCGGTGAGATTCCCTTGCCGCCAGGCAAGAAGGCCGCCGGTGGGGCGATGTTCGAAGTCGACGCGCAGAAGAAGGACATCGTGATGACATTGCCCGTGCCGATGGTGCCTTTGACCTGCAACCGCGAAGTGAAGTCCGACTTCCCGGACGAACCCTCTGGTAGTTCGCAGTGCATGGCGCAGATCGGAGGCAGCAACAAGCCGCTGACTATCGCCATTCCAGGGGACCTGAAGAATCTCTCCGGCACCGAGCAGGTGAAGGCGGATGGCGCCGAAGGCGAGGGCGGAACGGTCACCATCCAGTGGACGCTGACGGTCAATTGAGGTGAGCGTCATGCGCCGTGCCCTCACGCTCGTCTGCAGCGCACTGGTGATCCTCGCGGCCTGCTCCTCCCGCGAGGAGCCCGCCGCGCCGCCGGCACCGGCCGCATCGGAATCGCCGGTACCGCCGAGCTTCATTCCCTCCAGGGCACAGCGCGATCGCTTCCTCGCCGAGGGCAAGGAACCCACGCTGCGCGAGCTCGCCAGGACTGACTACTGGCTGCATTACAAGATGATGCAGGCCACGGGCATCGAGCAGGAGCTGGGTGGTGAGGAGCAGACCATCGCCGCGCTGCGATCGATCGGTGAAGCTTATGAACGCAAGCTTCGCGAGGCCGAAGTGGACATGCCGAAGATGATTCCCGCGGCGTTCACCGGCGAAGGCATGGGGGCGGGTTTCACCGGCATGACCATGGGCACCTTCGTCGGCATGATCACCGGCGGCATGACCAGCAGCATGGTGAGCGGCATGTCGGATCAGCGGATCGCGGAACTCAACGAGGCGGGACCCATGAAGCATGGCGGCCCGGGCGGCTCCTGGGAAATGACCGTGGCCAAGGACGGGTCGCTGACCCACAACGTGGAGTTCGACGCCAGGGAAAAAGGCCTCGAAGGCAAGGTGAGAATCCGTTCGACGATGACGGCCTGCCCCGATGTCAATGGCAAGGTCACGGTCGACATCGAAGTGGAATCGATGATGAGAATGACCGGCAAGGCCGGCGTCGGCGGCTACGTGCACAACAAGTTCACGTACGAGCGATATCTCGACGACGACGCGCACCTCATCGACACTGCCGACGGCGGCGCCTCGAATCTCGACATCAAGATCGCCGGCCACGAGAACAACGAGACCCAATCCGCGCATGTGCGTACTGGCCACGCACGCGGCGGCGCGCCTTACCAGGAAAGTCTCGAAGAACGGGGTTTCAATATCTTCCGCCTGGACGAGGCACGGCGCACCCAGGAACTGATCAAGGGCGCCGAGCTGATGATGACGCTGATGGCGGAGATGATGTTGCGCGGCATCGGCTCGGAAAACGGTTCGCCCTGGGAGAGCGGCCGCTGCATCGATCTCAAGGCCACGAGCAATCCGGCGAAGCGCAAGGGCCTGAAGCCCAGCACCTCGTTCGAGCTTGAAGCCAAGCCTCGCGTGAAGGCCGATGGATCTCCCGCTGGCGGCACGGTGACGGCGACGCTCACGGGCGGATCAAAACTGGACCCCGCGGGCACGAAAGTGAAGGCGGATGCCAGGTTCCAGTACGTGGGTCCGGACAAAAAAGACGAGACGGCCAGCGTTGCCTTCGAGGCCCGGAGCAAGCGCGGCGTCGGCAAGGCCACGCTGGAGTTCGATACCAAGCCGGACCAGGCATACACCGTCGAGGGCGGTGCCGACGAGTTTCACGGTACGGGCGTGGCCTGCAATCTCGGATCGGAATTCGTGGTGCGGGGATCCGGGGTCACGGTGACATTCACGCCGTCCGGTGAGCATGGCGGGACATACAGTTATACCGGCAGCATGAGCGGCTTTGCCGTGTGGGGAAATGGCACGTACACCGTGAACCACCATGAGTCTGGCGCGATCATATCGGCGACGGGTCCTGGCAGTGTAAAAACGCCCTTGGGAACTCACACGCGCAACGGCACCGAGACCTACACGTTGACGCCGTACGAAGGCGATTGCGAAGGCTAGCGTCGTACAGTTCTCGACTGGTCGAGAGGCTGTATGGAACTTCCCCGCAATCGGTGGTTCCATAGTCGCGTGGAACACAAACCCTTTGTACTTAAGGCGGATTACCAGCCGGCGGGTGATCAGCCGGCTGCCATCGCGAAGCTGGTGGAAGGCATCAAAGACGGCTTTCGCCATCAGACTCTGCTCGGCGTGACGGGATCAGGAAAGACCTTCAGCATTGGGAATGTGATCCAGCAGGTGCAGCGTCCCGCGCTAGTCCTCGCCCACAACAAGACCCTGGCCGCGCAGCTGTACGGCGAATTCAAGGAGTTCTTCCCCGAGAACGCGGTGGAGTACTTCGTTTCCTATTACGACTACTACCAGCCTGAGGCGTACGTTCCCTCGAGCGACACCTATATAGAGAAGGACGCCTCGATCAACGAGCACATCGAGCAGATGCGTCTCTCGGCCACGAAGGCGCTGCTCGAGCGTCCCGACGCCATCATCGTTGCCACGGTGTCCGCCATCTATGGCCTCGGCGATCCCGAGTCGTACCACGAGATGGTGCTGCACCTGAATCGCGGCGAGATCATGGACCAGCGCCGCCTGCTGCGCCGGCTCGCGGACATGCAGTACACGCGCAACGAGATGGACCTGCAGGCGGGCACGTACCGCGTGCGCGGCGATGTCATCGACGTGTTTCCGGCCGAATCCGCGCGCGAGGCGGTGCGCATCGAGCTCTTCGACGAGACCATCGAATCGCTGGCGGTGTTCGATCCGCTGACCGGCGAGGTGCAGCGCAAGCTGCCGCGTTACACCATCTACCCGGGTTCGCACTACGTCACGCCGAAGGAGCGCCTGATCGGCGCCATCGATCATATCCGCGAAGAATTGCGCGACCGCCTCAAGGTGCTGCGCGAACAGAACAAGCTGGTCGAAGCCCAGCGTCTCGAGCAGCGCACCATGTTCGACATGGAGATGATGAAAGAGGTGGGCTACTGCGCGGGCATCGAGAACTAC
>Ga0315912_10003754_pt1 | contig 14869 bp, 13 predicted proteins | sample VfabasoilMG_FD_204469 | JGI IMG/M metagenome (GOLD analysis project Ga0315912, IMG submission 204469) | Garden soil microbial communities collected in Santa Monica, California, United States - V. faba soil | ecosystem: Environmental > Terrestrial > Soil > Garden | place: USA: California... | reverse complement strand
GCTATCGCCACGAGCGGGCTGCTAGATCACCAGGCTACGCCCGCCATCCACGCGCAGCACCTGTCCGGTGACGTAGGTCGCGTCGCGCAGCAGGTACAGCACGGCGCCGGCCACTTCCTCGGGCTTGCCGACGCGGCGCAGGGCGCTCTTGCCGATCAGTTCCTGCTGCTCGCCCGGCGGCTTGCCCGACTCTGGCCAGAGGATGGCGCCCGGGGCGACGCCGTTCACGCGCACCTCGGGGCCGAGCTCCTTCGCGAGCGCCTGCGTCATCATGATCAGCGCGGCCTTCGCCATCGAATAGATCGGATGGCGGGGCAGGGGGCGTTCGCCGTAGACGTCCACCAGGTTCACCACGGCGCCGCGGCGCACGCGCAGGTGCGGGGCGGCGGCCTGGGTGAGGAAGAACGGCGCGCGCGCGTTCGCGCCGAATAGCTGGTCCCAGTGCTGCGTCGTAGCCTCGCCCACGGGCGTGGGGAAGAACGCGGACGCGTTGTTGACCAGGGCATCGAGCCGGCCGTAGCGCTGCACGGTGCGCAGCACGAGCTTGTCGCGCTCGCCGTCGTCGTCGAGGTCGCATCCGAGCAGCATCACGGAATGGTCGCGTCGCACCTGCAGCTCGGCCGCGAGCTGCTCGGCCTCGGCGCGCGCCGAGCGGTAGTGCAGGGCGAGGTCGTAGCCGGCACCGTGCAGCGTGCGCGCGATCACGCGCCCGACGCGGCGGGCGGCACCGGTGACCAGGGCGACGGGGCGTTCGGTGATCTGCATGGGGGGCCGGGATGAGGGAAAAGAGGGGTCAGGTTACAGTTTCGACGCGGCGCGTCGGAAGATTCTGGCGCCGCGCCATCGAAACTGTAACCTGACCCCTCTTTTCCCTCCCCACGCCCATGCGCCTGCCCGAACCAACCCCCGAGGAACGCGACTGGAGCGATGCGCTCGCGGCGGTGATCCGGGCCGAGATCGGCCGGTCCGGGCCGATGGATTTCCAGCGCTACATGCAGTTGTGCCTGTACGCGCCGGGCCTGGGCTACTACACGGCCGGACGCACGAAGTTCGGGAGCGCGGGCGACTTCGTCACCGCGCCCGAGCTCGGATCGCTGTTCGGGCGCTGCCTGGCGCGCGCCGTCGCGCCGGTGTTGCGGGCGGCGCGCGGCGACCTGCTGGAAATCGGCGCGGGCACCGGCGCGCTCGCGGCGACGGTGCTCGCGGAACTCGCGGCCTTGGAGGCGCTGCCCGATCGCTACCGCATCCTCGAGACGAGTGCCGACCTGCGCGTGCGGCAGGCGGCGCGCATCGCCGCGCTCGATCCGGACCTGAGCGCGCGCGTCGAATGGCTGAACGCACCGCCGACGCTTCGGTGGCGAGGCGTGCTGCTGGCGAACGAAGTGATCGACGCACTGCCCGTGCGCCGCTTCGTCGTGCGCACCGACGGTCTTCGTGCCGATGCGGTGGGCGTGGCACCGGACGGTCGCTTCGTCCGCGCCGAGCTGCCCGCGGATGCGGCCCTGGCAGGCGTGGTCCCCGCGCTGCTCGAGGTGTCCGGCGGCGGCCATCGGGAAGGCTACCGCTCCGAATGGCTGCCCACGCTGGCGCCCTGGCTGGAGGCCGTGGCGGGTACGCTGGAGTCGGGACTCGCGCTGTTCATCGACTACGGCCACGCACGCGCGGACTACTACGACCCGGGCCGGCGAGACGGCACCCTGACCTGCCACTACCGCCACCACGTGCACGACGATGCCTTGATCCTGCCCGGGCTGCAGGACCTGACCGCCTGGGTGGACTACACCGCGCTCGCGGACGCCGGGCGCGCCCTGGGACTCGAGCTCGCGTGCTACGGCACCCAGGCCGATTTCCTGTTCGCCAGCGGATTGCCCGAAATCCACGCCGAATCCGCCACGCTGGACGCCGAGAAGACGTACACGATGGCGCAGGAGATCAAGCGGCTCACCTTGCCATCTGAAATGGGCGAGCGATTCAAGGTCATGGCATTCACCCGGAACCCACCCTCCTGCGAATTGCCCTGGACCGCCATCGACCGGCGCGAGTCGCTGTGAGCTGGAAACCGCTCCCGCGCCTGCGCCTGTGGCTGGCCCTGGGCTGGCTCGCGATCGGCGTGATCCTCGTGCTCTCGCTCGCGCCGCTGCCGCAGATCCCCGGCGCGCCGCAGCAGAGCGACAAGGTCGAGCATTTCCTCGCCTACGTGCTGCTCATGCTGTGGTACGGACAACTCGGCGCCGACGTGCGCACGAACCTCGGCGTCGCGCTCGGCTTGTCGGCGTTCGGCGGCGGCGTCGAGATCCTGCAGTCCCTGACGCCGCATCGCAGCGCCGAATGGGGCGACCTCTGGGCCGACCTGGCCGGCATCGGTGCGGGACTGGCGCTGGTGCGCACGCGCGCGGGGCGGATCCTGGAGCGTTGGGATCGGGTACAGGCGCGGTCGTAGTGGCCCTGGCAATGTGGGGACGCGCAGGAACTTCCTGCCCGACCCGACGCGTTCGGCTCCCATGCAGGAGCGCGGGTCGGCGCGCGATTCTTTCGATCTGCGAGTGGTCGACGGGCGACGAAAAGATCGCGCGCTGAAGCGCGCTCCTACAGTTCCCCTCCATCGCTTGTGAGGTCGACGATCACGCCGACCGATCCCGGATCGCCCGGGAGATCGCCTCGAGCCGCGCCTGGCGCATGGACTCGCCGATCGCCGGGCCGGTCAGGCCCGCGGCCACGAACGCCGACGCCGATACGGCCGCCGCGGCGGCATGCGCCTCGCGCACGCGACGCGCCTGCGGGTAGTCCGATTCGGTCATGCCCAGGCGTCCGCGCTTGTCGGCCTCGCACGCGAGCAGCAGCACGCGGATCCGGTCGGGCTTGCGGAAGGCATCGAGGCGTTCCAGCAGTTCGAGCACCGTGGCGGGCCTCAGTTCCAGCGCGCGGTGCACCTCGAGGTGGTGGCGGCAGGTCGCCTTCGCGAGTTCGGCGAACTCCGCGGGCACCTTCAGGCGCGCGCACACGGCTTCGACCAGCGGCACGCCGGCATGCTCGTGCCCGACGTGGCGCGGGAGTTCCTCGCGCGGCGTGATGCCCTTGCCGAGGTCGTGCATCAGCGCGCACCAGCCCACGAGTGCGTCGCCGGGTGCGAGATTCGCCGCCATGTCCGACACCATCTCCTGGTGGATACCGGCATCGATCTCGGGATGGAACTCGGCACGCTGCGGCGTGCCGTAGAGCCGATCCAGTTCCGGAAAGACCACGGCGAGCGCGGAGCACGCGCGCAGCGTGCGCAGGAACGCGCCCGGCGCGGGTTCCTCGAGCGCGCGCCGCGTCTCCTGCCAGACGCGTTCGGGCACGAGATGGTCGAGCTCGCCCTGGCGCGCGATCTCGCGCATGAGATCGATCGTCTCGGGCGCGACGGTGAACCCGAGGTCCGCGAAACGCGCCGCGAAGCGCGCCACGCGCAGCACGCGCAGCGGGTCCTCCACGAACGCGGGGGAGACATGGCGCAGCACGCGGCGCGCGAGGTCGGCCTGGCCGCCGTAGGGGTCGATCACGCGACCCTCGGCGTCCTCGGCCATGGCGTTGATGGTGAGGTCGCGCCGGGCCAGGTCGTCCTCGAGCGTCACCTCGGGGCCGGCGTGGAAGCTGAAGCCCTTGTAGCCGCGCCCGGACTTGCGCTCGGTGCGCGCCAGGGCGTACTCCTCGCCCGAGCGCGGGTGCAGGAACACCGGGAAGTCGGCGCCGACCGGCCTGTAGCCGAGCGCGGCCATGGCCTGGGGCGTGGCGCCCACGACCACGTGGTCGCGGTCGACGACGGCTCGGCCGAGCAGCCGGTCGCGCACCGCACCGCCCACCAGGTACACCTGCATGCGGGGTCGCTCCCGAGGCTACGACGCGCGAGAATATCAGCCGGTGCGGGTGGGACGGCCTGCATCCAGTCGCCGGACCCTGCGTATCGACGGGGTCCGGTCGTCGGACGCCATCGGGGGAACCCACATGAAACGACTCGGTATCGTGCTGTTGGCCGCGACGCTGGCGGGCTGTTCGGGCACCGCGACCCGCGTGGCGCCACCTCCGACGACGTTCTACCAGGAGCTCGGCGGCCAGCCCGCGATCGAGGCGCTGGTCGATGCGCTGCTCAAGGAGGTGCACGGCGACCAGCGCATCATCCGCTTCTTCGCCGACACCGATCTCGTGGACCTGCGCCGCCTGATCGTGGAGCAGCTGTGCAACGCCACCGGTGGGCCGTGCGAGTACACCGGCCGCAGCATGGAGGAGGCGCACAGCGGCATGGACATCAGCGAGGCGGAGTTCGGCTATTTCGTCGAGGACCTGCAGCGCGCGATGAACACGATCCGGCTGCCTGCCGACAAGCAGCAGCGGGTGATCGCGCTGCTCGCGCCGATGAAGCCCGAGGTCGTCGGCCAGTAGTCGCGTGCCGACGTCCCCCACCCAACGCGAGCGGGCGGTAGCACGCGCATGCTGATCATCCCGCTCCACCGCAAGCTCACGCCGGAGACCTTTCCCTGGGTCACGTTCGCGTTGATCCTGGCGAACTTCTTCGTCTACGTCGCGCTGCAGTCGCGCGATGCGGGCGTGGGCGAACGCGCGGCCGCGTACTTCCGCAGCAGCGGCCTGGCCGCGGTGGAGCTGCCGCGCTACCGGGAGCACCTGCAGGCCACGGGCCAGGCCGAGCTGCTCGCGCGCCTGGACCGCGTGCCCGAGCCATACCAGCCCGAGGCCGCGCTGTCGGTGATGCAGGAGGACGCGGCGTTCCAGGCTGCGCTCGCCGCCGCGCCGCCGATCCTGCCCGAGGGCTCGGCCGGCGGTGACTGGGGCACGGCGCACGCGCGGCTGCAGTCGATCTGGCAGGAGCGTTTCACCGAGCGCTGGATGACGCAGTTCCGGCAGTACGACCCGGTCACCGTGTTCACCTCCATGTTCCTGCACGCCAATGCCGGGCACCTGATCGGCAACATGCTGTTCCTCGCCCTGCTCGGCCTGCTGGTCGAGGGCGCGCTCGGCCCGGCGCTGTTCCTCGCGCTGTACCTGCTCGCGGGTTTCCTCGGCGGCACGATGAGCGCGCTCCGGCACGCGGGCGAGGTCGGCGGTGGCCTGGGCGCCTCGGGTGCGATCGCCGGCCTCATGGGCGCGTACTGCGTGCTGTGGGGACGACGCAAGGTGCGCTTCTTCTGGTGGTTCTTCGTCGCCTTCGACTACGTCAAGGCGCCGGCGCTGGTGCTGCTGCCGGCCTGGCTCGGCTGGGAAACCCTGAACCTCATGCTCAACGCGCACTCGAACGTCGCCTTCGACGTGCACGCGGGCGGCATCGTCGCCGGCGCGCTGCTCGCGCTCGCCGTCAAGCAGCTGCGCTGGGAACGACGCGAATTCCTCGACGAGGAGACGAAGCAGGACGAGGCGGCCGACCTGCTGCGCACCGGCCTCACGCACCTGGGCAAGCTCGAGTTCACGCGCGCGCGCACGGCGCTGGTCGAACTGGCCCGGCGCCGGCCGGACGACCTCGAGGTGCGCGTCGCCGTGTTCCGCGCCTGGCGCGACCGGGTGCAGGATCCCGCGTTCCACGAGGCCGCGCGTTCCGTGCTGCGGCATCCTGCGCCGCGCCGCGAGGACCAGGCGCTGGTGCAGCGCGTGCTCGTGGAGTACCTCGAAGCCTCGGGCACCGCGCCCAGGCTCCTGGCCGAAGACCTGCTGCCGCTCGCGAAACGCTGGTGCGCGTCGGGAGCGCTCGCGGAGGCGACGCGCGCGCTGGAACTGGTCGAGCGCCTGCCGGGCGAGTCCGCAGGCGCACCCGAGGCGATGCTCGCGCTCGCCCTCGCGCTCACCGAGCGCAACCAGGCCGACGCGGGCCGGCGCTGGCTGCAACGGCTGGCGCAGCGCTATCCCGATTCGCCGGCCAGCCGGAAGGCGGCGCTGTTGCTGGCGCAGTGAGCCGTCGGGAAACCCCAGCGTCGCCCCCGCGAAGGCGGGGGCCCAGCGACTTTCGTCGATCCAGGGCGTAGCCGGGCAAAGTCACTGGGCCCCCGCCTTCGCGGGGGGTGAAGCGGGATCTCGCGCGGCACTGCCGCGCGCCGCTAAACGCCCGCACACGGAAGTGCGGGCCGTACTGCGGAGCAGGGACAGCGCAGCGACAAGCACTCAAGACTCGGAACGGTGGCGCAAGATCGCTGCCTCGAAGGCTAACCCGCCGACTCCGGCACGGGCTGGGGCTTTCCCGCGCCCAGCGATTCGAGGAACTTGAGGTAGCTCTCCACCTCGGGCATCGCCGGATGCTCGGGAAAGGCCTTGCGCACCTGGCTGAGCAGGGCGTGCGCCTTGCCTTCGAGGTTCATGCGGTCGGTCATCACCTTCGCGGCGACGAGCGCGTTCGCCGGCGTGTCGCGGTGCTTGGGCGTGGCGCGCAGGAACGCCATGACCAGGTCCAGCGCGACCTGCGGCATGGCGAGTTCCGAGGCGCGGCGCGCGAGGCGCTGCACGTCGTTCGCATCGGTGGGCTGGAACGCCCGATCGAGCGCCTGGCACTCGCGCACCAGGTCCAGGGCCTTGCGTTCGAGGTTCTGCGCCAGCAGCACGTTGAGGTACTCGCGGCCGTGCTTGAGCAGGGTCGCGTTGTCGCCGCGCACGGCGACGAGCTTGCGGTAGCGGTCGTGCACGCCGGGCGAGCCGCCGCGGCTCGCGAGCTCGCCGCGCAACAGGTCTTCGGCACCCTGCAGGTTGCCCTCGCGCGCGAGCGCCTCGGCCTGGTCGAGCAGGTCCTGGTCCACGTCCTGCGGGCGCTTGAGCACCTGCGCGTGCTCGACCTCCCAGCCCAGTTCCTCGTGGTACTGGTAGATCAGGTAACCCATCAGGTGGAAGGTGGCGATGGTCGCGTAGTGCGAGATCGCATAGAACACGATCAGGCCCATCCAGCCGGGCAGGAACGGCACCAGCAGGCTCTGCGCGTTGAGCTGGCTGAGCGAGATCACGCCGCACAGCATCGCGGCCACGAAGTACGGCCAGCCGAGGCGGCCCATGACCTTGAGCCAGGTGAGCGGGTTCAGCGCCAGCCACAGGTTCATGTCGGTGGCGGCGGACATGGTGGCGCCGGGCTGCCCGAACGCGATGAAGACGATCGCGACCACGGCCAGGGTCAACGAGACGGGCGCGAGCAGCATGCCGACCAGGAACATCATCAGCAGCAGCATGCCCTGGACCTTGAGCTGCACCCAGCCCACGGTGTCTTCGCTGTTGGTCCAGCCTTCCGGCGCGTTGAAGCGCCCGTGCGCGGTCCCGACCAGCACGTCGGAGGCGTACTTGTAGATCGCGGCGGAAATGAACACGTTCAGGATCGCGCCCGCGAACCCGGGCAGGTATCCGACCAGGCGGAACACCGCGTACAGGCAGATGATGAACATCGCGGTGCCCTGCAGCGGGTAGCGCGTGATCTTGCCCAGGCGCAGCCAGAAGGGCTCGATCGCCGCGGGCGTGCGGGTGGTGGAAGGCGTCATGCGGTGGATCCCCTGTCTGGGCGACGGCGCAGCGGGGCGCGGTCGCGATGAGTCGGCCGTCGTCCGTCCCCGGGATCGGCCGTTGCTGTTGGAAACGCGGAATGGTCCGCCACTGCACGGGCGGAATGGCACGCCGGCGGCACCCGCATCGAAGTCCCCCTCCGGGCGGGCGGCGAGTCTAGCGTCGACCTTGCGAGCCTGCCACCTCGATTGACGTCCGCGCGCATGGACCCAGGTGTCGCCGGCCGGCGCTTTCTCGCACCGGTGGGCCCGAGCGGAGCGCGCGCACCTGCCGTGACCGCTTCTGGATGGCCGGAGCCGGCCTCGACACCACGCTCGATCCCTCCGGGTCCCGGATCAGGGCACGTTGCGCGCCGCGACCGACTCGGGTGCGATGCTGCAGGCCACGGCCCGGTACGGCTCGGGATCGGGCGTCGCCGTGGTGTCGCCCACGGCCAGTGCGCGCGGAAGCGCGAGGGCGCGGCCCTCGTGGCGCCAGCCGTAGATCGCGGCGAAGGCCAGCACGCGTTCCACGTACTCGCGCGTCTCGCGATAGGGAATCGTTTCGACCCAGACGTCCGCGGGCAGGTCGCCGCGCGCCGCGAGCCAGCGCGCCACGGGCGTGGGGCCGGCGTTGTAAGCGGCGAGCGCCTGCCAGGTGCGGCCGCCGTACTTCCCCACCACGTCGGCCAGGTGGCGGGTGCCCAGGGCCACGTTGAGGTCGATGCGGTCGAGCGAGGCGGGACCGGCGTACTTGAGCTTCTCGCGCTTGGCGAGCTGCGCGGCGGTGCTCGGCAGCACCTGCATCAGGCCGCGCGCCTTGGCACGCGAGACGGCATCGGAGACCCAGGCGCTCTCGGTGCGGATGACGCCGAACACGAGCGCGGGCTCGAGGCCGGTGCGGTTCGCCGCGCGCTCGATCAGGTCCTCGTGCGCGATCGGGAAGCGCAGCGTGTACAGGCGCTGTTCGTCCGGGCGCGTGAGCGTGAACGGACCGCGCTGGGTCCAGCCGCGCGCCAGCGCCTCGCCCACCGCCGTGGCGCGCGCCTCGGACGACTGGCCCTGCAATGCCGCCGTCCACTCGCGCTCCGCGCGCGCGTGCCAGCCGATCTCGCGCAACTCCAGCGCGCGCGCGATGCCGGGTACCGCTAGCGTGCGCTCGCGCAGCGCCGGATCCGGGGCCACGGTCCTGGGGCACAGCGCATAGGCGCTGCCGCTGCGCTCGGCGGCGAGGAAGCCGAAATAGTTCGCCTCGCGCGCGAGCGCGGCGTAGTCCACGGGCTGCGCAGGATCGGCGAGTTGCGCGGTGCGCAGGCGCCAGTAGCGCGTGCGTCCCTCGTCGGGTGCGAGCCGTTCGAGCCGGTCCACGGCGGTCGCCGCCTCGCGCCAGGCCTTGCGCGCGAGCGACACGCGCAGGGACCACTCCGCGAGCCTGGGCTCGTAGCGCGCCTCGGGCACGCGCGCAAGCCACAGGGCCGCGTCGTCCTCGTAGCTCGCGCTCTTCGCCAGCGCGATCGCGGACGTCACCTGCCCGCGCTGGGCCTCGTCGAACGCGAAGGCCGCCTCGAACGCGGGCCACGCCGCCGCGGCGGCGTCCGTGTCGGCGGACGCGAGGCGCGTCAGCGCGAGCGCGAGCACGCCGCGCGCGCGTTCGCCGTCCTGCCACTTCAGCGCCGCGGGCAGCAAACGCACGGGATCGCCGAGCAGGCTCGCGTACCGACCCGCCTCGTCGCGGTCCGGCCCCGGCAGGCCCGCGGCGAGTTGCAGGGCGAGCGACAACTGCTTCGCCGCGAGCGCGGCGAGCACGCGTTGCCAGCGGAAGGCCGGCGTCTCCAGCCCCACGGCCTGCGCGGTCTGTTCGGCCACGGCGCAGGACGCGGGCAGGCGCTTGCCGGCGAGCAGCAGCTCGCGCACGCGCCCCGGCAGCTGCGCGTCGCTGGCATCGAGCGCGGCGCGCGCGGCGATCTCCCGGCAGCGCAGCTCCACGTCGCCGTCGTTGCGGTAGAGCGCGAGGAATTCCGAATGGCGCGCGCCGGCGCCGAGCACCTCGAGGTAGTCGCGGCGCAGGTCCTCGGCGAACGGCGCGCCCGCATGGCGGTCGAGGAACGCGCGCAGCTTGTCCGTGTCGGCGTGCGCGAGGTTGCGCTTGAACGCCGCGTGTTCCAGATACGGGAAAAGCGTGTAGGCCTCGAGCCCGATCGCACGCGCCTTCCAGCGTTCGTCGGGGCCGTGTTCGGCCAACGCATGGGCATCGAGGAAGCGCGCGCGGTCGGCATCGGCATCCGCGTGCGCGGGCAGGGCGACCAGCGCGGGCAGGAGGGCCAGGACTAGCGCGCGGAGGATGCGCGGCGTGCGCGCCGGTAGTCGCGGACGCAACGTTCCCGGTCCGGGATCCCGACCGGCTGACGATGGGGCCGGCGATGCCGACCGGTGCTGCGACATTCGATTCGACCGCACGGTGATATTCGGTTCCACGCGCTGCACGATGCCGCCCAGTGTAGCCCTCCGCGTGCCGCAGTGCGGCATCGGTCAACCCGGCCCGCGCAGGCTCGCCTCGGGCACCTCGAGCGTGAGCGCGATCGGGAGATGGTCCGAGACGCGCAGGGGGACGGCATCCGCCCGGGTCGCCGGGGCCCCGTTGCCGACCAGGCCGTCTCCGACCAGGCCGTCACCGATCAGGCCGTCACCGACCAGGATGTGGTCGATCGCCCGCCGGGGCCGCCAGCTCGGGAACGTGGCGGGCGAGTCGACCAACGGGTGCAGCCGGGTACGCGCGAACAGCTCGTCCAGCTCGCCGCTTTCCGGCGTGCAGTTGAAGTCACCCGCGAGCGCCACGTGCCGGCGCTGGCCGATGATCTCGGCGAGGTAGGCGAGCTGCGCGCGGCGCGCGCGCGGCGACAAGGCCAGGTGCGCGATCACCAGCCGGAAACCGTCGTCGCCGGTGCCGAAGCGCGCCTCCAGCGCGCCGCGCCCGCGGATGCGGCCGGGCAGGCGGTGGTCGAGCACCTCGTAGGGTTCGATGCGCGCGAGCAGGCCGTTCGCGGACTCCGCGACGCGCCCCACGCGGCGGTTCGACTGGTAGCTCCAGTACCCGAAGCCCGATTGTTCGGCCAGGAACTGCACCTGGTTCACGAAGCCCGAGCGCAAGCTGCCGCTGTCGGCCTCCTGCAGCGCGACCAGGTCGAAGTGCGCGAGCACGTCGGCGACGCGGCGCAGCGAGCGTGCCTTGCGCGGATGCGGCAGCACGTGGTCCAGGCCGCGCGTGATGTAGTGCCGGTAGGTGTGGGTCGAGAGGCCGCCCTGCATGTTGAAGCTGAGCAGGCGCAGCGTGCGCGTCGCGCGCTCGGGCGCGCCGCCGAGAGCGGCGACCTTGGCGACGGAGGGTGTCATGCGGGAAGGCTATGCCCTGGCCCGCCGGGCCACAAGGCACGCCGGCGGCCGCAGGTGCGGCCGCCACGGGAATTCACGAATGCGGGGTCGGGTCGGCTACTACTTCGCACCCATCGCGGCCGCTTCCTTGGCCACCAGGAAGTTCACCACGTTGAACAGTTTGTCGTAGCCCTGGGCGGAGGCGCCGGTGATGCGGTACTTGCCGTTCACCACCACCGACGGGGTGCCGTCGACGCCGTACTTCTGCACCAGCTGGTTCGCGCGATTGACCTTGGTCTCCACCGCGAAGGAGGTGGCGGTCTTCACGAAGTCGTCGGCCTTGACGCCGTAGGCCTCGTAAAAGCGCCCGAGGTCGTCGAGCGAGCGGATGGGCTTGCGGTCGACGAAGATCGCCTTGAACAGGTCCCGGTGGCCCTTCTCCGACACGCCCAGCACCTCGGCGGTGTAGTACGCGCGACCGAACAGGGCGAACGTGGGGTTGAACATCGCCGGCAGGTAGCCGAACGAAGCCTGGGGCGGCTTGGCCTTCATCCACTTGTCGACTTCGGGCTGGAAGTGCGCGCAGTGGATGCAGCCGTAGCTGAACACCTCCAGCACCTCGACCTTGCCGCCGCTGCTGGTGGGCTGCGGCGGATCGATCGCGTAGTAGTGCGTGCCGAGGATGTACGGCTCGACCATGTTCTGGGCACCCGCCAGCGGCGCGGTCAACAGCAGGGCGAGCAGGGCGAGCAGGCGGTTGCGCATGGAGTCGGTTCTCATGGTCGGGGACGCGGGCAAGTATCGGGGCCCGGGACTGAATGGCTGCTTTCGACCGGGCAGCGCCGGGGGAGTTCCCGGCGGCGCAGGATCAATGGCCGGCGGCGGGGGCGCCCGTGGCGGACACGCGTGCGGGAGGCGGTGCCCTGTGCAGGCCCTCGAGGAACGTCGCCAGCGCGTCGATGTCGGTATCGGACAGCTTCGCCGCCACCTGCGACATGACCGCGTTCGCGCGCTCGTCCTTGCCGTAGACGGCACCGTCGCGGAAGCGCTTCAGCACGTCCTTGGTGTAGCGCGCATGCTGTCCGGCGAGCGAGGGGTAGGCCGGGCCGGGATTGCCATTGCCGGTGGGGCCGTGGCAGGACATGCAGGCCGGCTGGCCCGCGGCGACGTCGCCGCCGAAGTACAGGCGGCGGCCGCGATCGGTGTAGCGCTCCTCGGTCCCGGCGATCACGCTGTCGTCGGCCAGGCCGGGCAGGGCCTTCTGGCTGGCGAAATAGGCGCCGATGTCGCGCATGTCCTGCGCGCCGAGGGGGCTCGCGAGACCGAGCATGATCGGGTTCTCGCGCTCGCCCGACTTGAACAGTTCGAGGTGGCGCACGATGTAGCGTTCGTGCTGGCCGGCCATCTTGGGGTACTGCGGGTCGGTCGCGTTGCCGTCCATGCCGTGGCAGGCGCCACAGGCGGCGGCCTTGGCCGCGCCCGCGACGGCGTCGCCGGGCTGCACGGCGGCTGGCGCCGCGGCGTGCTCCGCCGGTGCGGCGGCAGCGGCGGCGGGCGCCGGATCCTGCGCCATGACGGCACCGGCCCAGGTCAACGCGATGGCGGCCGAGATGAGCCCGATGCGCATGAAGTACGACTCCGTCTGGTAGTGTCCGCGCCGGGTGTCCCGGGGCCAGCCGCGAGGCCGGACCGAGGCGCGCAGAGCCGCAGATTTATACCAGCGCCGTGCATTGATGGAAAGGTCAGGGACCATGGAACCGCGGGACAAGGGCAAGCGTACCGGTCCCGACCTGGCTGCCGCCAATCGTGCCAAGGTCCTGTTGGGCAAGGCCGAATTCACGGTCGCGGCGCACGCGCTCAAGCAGTTGCCGGCCGATGCCGGTGTCGAGATCGCCTGCGCCGGACGCTCCAACGCCGGCAAGTCGAGCGCGCTCAATGCGCTGAGCGGCCGCAAGGACCTCGCGCGGGTCAGCAAGACGCCCGGACGCACGCAGCAACTGGTGGTGTTCGTGCTCGATCCCGAGCGGCGGCTGATCGACCTGCCCGGGTACGGCTACGCCAAGGTGCCCGAGAACCTGCGCGCGCACTGGGGCGAGACCTTGGGCCGCTACTTCCGCGAACGCAATGCCCTGCGCGGCCTGCTGATCGCCATGGACGTGCGCCGCACGCTGTCCGACCACGACCGGGCCATGCTGGAACTGGCGGCAAGCCGCGGCCTGCCCGTGCACATCCTGCTGACCAAGGCCGACAAGCTCGGCCGCGGCCAGGGCGGCGCCGCGCTCCAGGCCATGCGCGCGGAACTGGCCGAATCCGATCCCAACGCCACCGTGCAGTTGTTCTCCTCCACCAAGGGCACCGGTGTGGACGAGGCGCGCGCCGTGCTCGCGGGCTGGTTGTCGATCTGAGCGGCGGGTTCCGCGCGCCCGCGCAATCGAACAGGCTCCCCGTGGGTCGTCTGATTTGGCTCTTGCGGGGGACGGCCGTCGCCCCCATGTTGCGCGTTCACTGACGAGACCTGCCATGTCCGGACCTTCCGCTGTCGCCGAAACCCCGATCGAGTCCCGGCGCGAACTCGTCGAGTACATGGCCTCGGGCGGCCGTCCGTCCGCCGACTGGCGCATCGGCACCGAGCACGAGAAGTTCGGCTTCCGCTGGAGCGACCTCAGGCCTCCCACGCACGATGGCCCCCAGGGCATCGGCGCACTGCTCGAAGGCCTGGCGCAGGACTACGGCTGGCAGCGCGTGGAGGAGCATGGGCACCTGATCGCGCTCAGCCGCGACGGCGCCTCGGTCACCCTCGAGCCGGCGGGCCAGCTCGAGCTCTCCGGCGCGCCGCTGGAAACCATCCACGACACCTGCTGCGAGGTCACCAGCCACCTCAAGGAAGTGCGCTCGGTCGCGGACAGGCTCGGCGTGGGCTTCCTCGGCATGGGCTTCCAGCCGAAATGGCGGCGCGACGAGATGCCGTGGATGCCCAAGGGCCGCTACGGGATCATGCGCCGCTACATGCCCACGCGCGGCAACCTCGGGCTGGACATGATGACGCGCACCTGCACCGTGCAGGTGAACCTCGACTTCGCGAACGAGGCGGACATGATCCGCAAGTTCCGGGTATCGCTCGCGCTGCAGCCCATCGCCACCGCGCTGTTCGCCGATTCGCCCTTCACCGAGGGCAAGCCGAACGGGTTCCTCTCGTACCGGTCGCAGGTGTGGAGCGACACCGATCCCGATCGCACCGGCATGCTCGGCTTCGTGTTCGAGGACGGCTTCTCGTTCGAGCGCTACGTCGATTACCTGTTGGACGTGCCGATGTACTTCAGCTATCGCGGCGGCGAGTACATCGACTGCGCCGGGCAGTCGTTCCGCGCGTTCATGGACGGCAAGCTGCCGGCGCTGCCGGGAGCGAAGCCCACGCTCAAGGACTGGGCGGACCACATGACTACCGCGTTTCCGGAGGTGCGCCTCAAGCGCTACCTCGAGATGCGCGGCGCCGACGGCGGGCCGTGGAACCGTTTGTGCGCGCTGCCCGCGTTCTGGGTGGGCCTGCTGTACGACGACGTCGCGCTGGACGCGGCCTGGGACCTGGTCAAGGATTTCTCCATGGAGGAGCGCGAGTTCCTGCGCCGCGAAGTGCCGCGCACCGCGTTCAACACCCCGTTCCGCGGCGCGAGCGTGCGCGAGCTCGCGCTCGAGGCGCTGAAGATCTCCGGCCACGGCCTCGCGCGCCGCGCGCGCCTGAACAGCAAGGGCGCGAGCGAGGCGGTGTTCCTCGAGCCGCTGGTGGAGTTCGCCGAGGCGAACCAGACGCCGGCGGAGCGCAAGCTCGAGCTGTACCACGGCGCGTGGAAGGGCTCGGTGGATCCGGTGTTCCGCGAGTTCGCGTATTGACCCGCTGGAGAAAGCACCCGCATCGTTTTGTAGGAGCGGGGGGGGGGGCGGGGGGGGGTGGGGGGTTGGGGGGGGGGGGGGGCGGGGGAGGGAGGGGGGGGGGCGGGGGGGCGCGACAGGGG
>Ga0315912_10003753_pt1 | contig 14873 bp, 14 predicted proteins | sample VfabasoilMG_FD_204469 | JGI IMG/M metagenome (GOLD analysis project Ga0315912, IMG submission 204469) | Garden soil microbial communities collected in Santa Monica, California, United States - V. faba soil | ecosystem: Environmental > Terrestrial > Soil > Garden | place: USA: California... | reverse complement strand
ACCAGTCGCGGCCGTCGATCGACACGACCTCAGTCGCGCGATCCTGCGCCGGGACCGGCGAGCCGAGCAGGAATAGGGCAAACAACGCCGTAAGGAACAGCGGGCGGGAGAGCCGTTGGCGAGTCAGGTCCATGGCGATATCTCCGGGGGTGCACTTCCGAATTCATGAGAGCACCGGAGCTGAAGAACCGTCAAGCATCCGCGCGGCGGTTTGACTTGCCTGGGAACGGGCGATACGGTGGCGGGCGGCCTCGATTCGGGCCTCGCTGATATCAAGGAAGGGAACATGGGATTCTTGGAGGCCATCGAAACCTCAGGCATAGCCACCTGGGTGCGCGAATCGCCGTCGATATTCGCCTATACGGGCGTGCTGTCGGCCCACGCCATCGGACTCGCCATTGCCGTCGGCGTCAACACGGTCATTGCGCTCCGCCTGCTGGGCTTTGCATCCGACATCCGGGCTGAGTCGCTGCCCCGCCTGTTCCCCTTCTTCTATGCCGGATTCACGATCAACCTGATCTCGGGCAGCATGCTGCTCGCCGCGAGCCTGACGACGCTGCTCGGCCGCTGGATCTTCCTCACGAAGCTCGCCCTGATCCTGCTCGCGATGATCAATTTCGAGATCATGCGCATGAAGATCTTCCGGCCCGCCACAGCAGGCGGCGCACTCACAGTCGACGAGCGGGCAGCGCGCAAATTTGCCTGGACGGCGCTGATTCTCTGGGGGCTCGCGGTCATCACGGGTCGGCTGACGTCCTACCCGACGTTCGTCGAAGCCATTTTCGGTTTCTAAGCAGAAGGTATCGCCAGTGGACGCTTTCCTCCAAAGCCTTTCCAACGCCATCGCCACCCTCAACATCGACGATCCCGTCTCCGCCTGGGCCTGGGCCTGGCCGGTCGGCGAGATCCTGCACTTCACGGGCATGGCGGTGCTGATTGGCACGATCGGCATCATCGACGCCCGGATCCTCGGCCTCTTCAAGGGCATCACGATCAAGTCGCTCGAGCGCTATGCCTGGATCGGGGCTGTAGCCTTCTGCGTCAACGCGATCACGGGCTTCATCTTCATCGCCGGCAATCCGATCGGCGGGCCGATCGAGTACCTCGCGAACCTGTCGCTGCAGCTCAAGATGCTGCTCGTGCTGATCGCGGGTATCAACCTCGCCCTCTTCTATTTCACGGGGCTCGCGAAGCGCACCAACGAGCTCGGGCCGAACGATTCGGCGCCGCTCGGCGCGAAGGTCGTAGCCGGCGTGTCGCTGTTCTGCTGGTTCGGGGTGATCTGCTTCGGCCGGCTGATCATGTACAACGACACGCTGCTCTGGGCGCTCGGCCTGTAGCAGGACACGCCGGCAGGCTCCCGGCGATCGAGCGCGCCGGCGACGGGCACGCCGCGCTCAGTGTGGCGCGTGCGGGTTCCAGCCGAGCGTGAACAGCAACACGAAGAAACCGACGACGTAGCCGACTGGCACGTACCAGCCGCGCCGGATCCACTGTCCCGTGTAGCGTGCCTCGGGGAAGAGATTCGCAATCGCGACGCCCGCTGACGATCCGAACCAGATCATCGAGCCGCCGAAGCCGACGGCATAGGCGAGCACGCCCCAGTCGTAACCGCCCTGCTCGAGCGCAAGCTTGGTCAGCGGGATGTTGTCGAACACGGCCGAGACCCAGCCGAGCCCGAAGGCCGTCTGCCACGAAGCCGCGGGCAACGTCTCGACGGGCATCAGCGAGGCGCAGGTTACGAGCGTCAGCAGGAACAGCGTGCCCTTGAGCGATGCCGGCACGACTTTCCAGTCGGTGCCCGTGAAAAGCGCCGCGATGGCGATCGCGGCCCAGACGCCGGCCGCGGGGAAATCGATCGCGATATTGGCCACGATTGCGCCGACGAGGATCAGCGTGACCGCGGCGATGCGCCGCCAGTCGACGAGATGGTGTCCCACCTCGCTGCGCTGGATCGGCTGCCAGGCATGCTGCGCCCGCGCCGCGAAGAAGCCGAAAACCAGGAGCGCAGGCACGGCAGCCACGTAGGCGTGCAGCACGTCGACAGCGGCGACGCCGTCGATCCACATCATCGTCGTCGTCGTGTCGCCGACGACGGAGCCCGCGCCGCCGGCATTGCTCGCCGCAACGATCGCGGCCAGATAGCCGATGTCGAGCCGCTTGCGGAAGACATGCAGCGCGATCATCCCGCCGATCATCGCCGCCGCGATGTTGTCGAGGAAGGCCGACAGCACGAAGACCATGACGAGCAGCAGGAAACCGCCCTTCCAGTCGTCAGGCAGCCAGCGCGGCAGGATCTCGGGCACCTGGGACGACTCGAAGTGGCGCGAGAGGATCGCGAAGCCGAGCAGCAGGCCGCCGAGATTGACGAGGATTCTCCACTCCTCGCCCATGTGCTCCGCGAGCGAGAAGTCCGGCGCCGTCAGCAACTTGAGGGCGACGAGAAAGACGAGGCCCGTCAGCGCGACCTCGAGCGTGCGATGGTGAAAGACGGCGACGCCGGCGAGGATCAGCGCGAACAGGAAGAATTCGGCGCGAATGCCGAAAAGCCGCGGCCCGAGATCGTCGTTGAGCAGGACGCCGGCGATCAGCACCGCGGCCATTGCGGCAATGCCGATCCCGGCGAGCAATTTCCTTGCTGTCACCGTCGATCCCTCAGCGGCAACCTATCGCAGCGAAGACCCGCTGACTAGGGCGCCTCGGCGAGCCGCTTCATGTTCGCGAGCAGGCCTTCGAACTGCGTGCGCCGGCGAGCCATGTCCGCGTCCTTCGCGGCCTGATCCGCGAGATTCGAGACGTCGTACATCAGCGTGTAGAGGAGGCGCGAGGAAGTTGCGCTGACAGGCCGCGCTTCCAGGAAGCCGTGATAGAGGTCATAGAACCGGCCCGCCACCGCGGGCTGGGTGTAGCCGTAAGAGAGCTCCGTCTTCGCGACCAGGATCTCGGTGATGCGGCCGCCCAAGAGGACGCGCACAGTGCCAAAGCCGCCGTCGCCCGAAGTGATCGCGCAGTCGAAATTGGGGTTGCCGGCCCAGACGGCGATGTCGCAATAGCCGCCGACCTTCGACCAGACGGCGGCAGCGGGACGCGCCACGTCGATCGACATCTCGATGCGAACATATTCGGGCGGATTCGCGGGCTGTTGCGGGGGCGCGGCCGCGGGCGGCTGCGCCATGACAGCGACGGCAGCAAGGGCGAGGAAACCGGCGACGACGGATGCGGAAGCGGCGGACAGGCGCGACATGGCTCGAAATTCCTGTTTATTCTTCGGGGCGCGTAGGATGGTATGAATATCGTAGCAACGCAAGGAGCCCGTCAATGCCGCGACGGCACGGATTTGTCTCGCTGACCGGACTGGTGCCGGTCGCGGCCGCCATGACGCTGGTCACCGCGGCACTCGCCCAGGAAACGCCAACTCCGCCCGGCCTCGAGTTTGCCTTCGAGGTGCGCGCCGAGGTCGCCGACCCGCTCATTATCGGCGAGCTGCCCGAGGGCACGCGGCGCATCGTCGACATCACGGGCGGCAGCGTCACGGGACCCGGCATCGCCGGCAAGCTGCGTCCGGGCGGCGCCGACTGGCAGCTGATCCGCCGCGAGGACGGTTTCACCGTGGTCGACGCGCGCTACACGATCGAGACCGACTCGGGCTCTTTGATCTACGTGCAGAACAAGGGCATCCGCCACGCGCCGCCCGAGGTCATGCGGGCACTGAACGCGGGCGAGACCGTGGACCAGGCGGCGATCTACTTCCGCTGCGTCCCGACTTTCGAGACCGGCGACCCCGCGCTCGCTTGGCTCATGCGCTCGATTTTCGTCTGCACCGGCGAGCGCTATCCCAACGGCGTCGTCATCCGCTTCTTCCGCGTGCTCTAGAAAAAGGTGTCAGACCCCTTTTTCACGTAGCTGGCGGTAACGAATCCCGGTCACGGCTCGATGCCGGGTGGGCGCTGGCTCAGACAGTCCTCGCGCGCCGGGTAGGCGCGCTGCGGAACTCGCCCTCGCCCACCCGGCATCGATCCGCGCCCGGGATACTGGCGGCATCAACGGAAAAAGGAGTCTGACGCCTTTTTCCTACCAGCGGAGGATGCGGCGGACGATGCCGTCGTCGCGGAAGGCGTGCAGCAGCGCCGCGCCGATATGGGCAGCCATCGCGATGAGCAGGCCCCAGCAGGACCAGAAGTGAAGGTCAGAATAGAGCTGATTGAAGTGCTCGTTCTCGTGGCCCCAGTACGGCAGATCGAACAGCCACCAGTAGGTCGTGCTCCAGCCGCTGTACGACGACGACATATAGCCCGTGAAGCAGACCGCGAAGATCAGCACATAAAGCGCGACGTGAGCCCCGACGCGGAGCTGGCGCACGAGCGCCGTCTCGGCCGGCACGGCCGCAAGCGCATGGCGGCGCAGGATGCGGATCAGCGCCATCGCGATCAGGAGCAACATGATCGTCATGCCGAGGTTCTTGTGCAGCTGGAACGGGAATTCGCGGAAGCGGAAATCGTCCGACGGCAGCGGCAACGCGAGCATCCACCAGCTCGAGACGAACAGGAAAAACACCGAGACGGCGACGAACCAGTGCGTCGCGACCTCGAAGCGGCCGTAGGCGCGAGCGGTCTCGCTGGCGGCATCGGGAACCCGCTCGCGCTGCAGCGCGACGTAGCAGGCGAGCGCGAGTGCGAGGTGCACGAAGAACCAGAGCAGCGCCGGCGGCAGATGGATGCCGCGCAGGATCGGGCCGGCGAGCTGGGCAGCGACGAAATGCCCGACGTCGATCGCCGACAGCGCCGCATAGATAAGGAGACCGAGCCCCGCGCCGCCGACGCGGCCGTTGACGAGCCAGGCACCCGCGACGATCGACAGGATCGCGAGCAGCGTGCCGATGCTGGCAAGAACCGTCTGCGCTTCAAAGAACCAGTCCGGCCGCGAGGCCAGGTAGCTACGAACGTCGGCGACGAGCTGCTCGCACTCGGCGGCGCTCAGGCCTTCCTCCTCGAGCTCGTCCTCGGGACACTCAGCGGCCGGGAGTTCGAGCGTCGGCGGCGCGGCCCACTCGATCACGCCCTGCCGCATCCACTCATTGCCTTCGATCGCGGCGAACAGCACCCCGAGCAGGATGGCCGCGATGCCGAGCCGGCTGGTCACTCAGGTCCGAAGGCGAGCAATACGTTGCCGGCCGGCCGGCCGAAGCCGCCGTAGCCGGAATTGAAGAACAGCATGCCGCCGGCGACGATCGCGCCCGGGCCGTCCATGCCGCCGCCGCGTGCGGCAACCTGATTGACGGTGTCGAACTCGCGATTCGTGTCGAAGGTCCAGAGCACCTCGCCGGTCGCCGTCGAATACGCGCGCATGCCGCCATCGAGCGAGCCCGAGAGCACGGCGCCCGGAATTGCGGTGACGGCCGCGCCCTGGGACGACCGGCACTGCGGGCGACCCGCGCAAAGCGGCTCGGTCGGCGTGAACCAGACACGCTCGCCCGTCGCGAGCGCGATCGCGTGAACCCCGCCGGGATTCTGCGCGTTCATGACCGCAACGCCGATGTAGGCATTGACGCCGTCGAGCGCCGGCCCCCACTGGCCGCCGAGGCCAACGCCCGGGCCGATGCGGTATTGCCAGACGAGCTCGCCCTCGCGATCGGCGTCGAGCGCCCAGGCCATGCCGGACTTTTGCGGCAGCACGAGCAGCGTCTTCCCGCCCGCCTCGACGAGCGCCGGCGGCGACGAGAAATCGTGGTCGGGCCCAAGCGTCTCGGGGCAGACAGGGTTGTCGGGATTCTGCGGGCGGCAGCCGCCGGCCCACTGGTCGCCCGGCGTCAGCTGGTTGACCCAGCGGTGCTCGCCGGTGTCGATGTCCATGGCGATGACGGCGTCCGTCGTCGGCTGCGGCGGGTCGGCATAGCCGTTGCCCGTGGCGACGTAGACTAGACCGCGCTCGGGATCGACCGTTGCCGGCGACCAGATGCCGCCGCCCGCGGGGCCGAAGCCTTCGACACCAGCGACATTCGTCCCGCGCGATGCCGGCGCTGCGATCGTGAAGCTCTCCCAGACGATCTCGCCGGTGCTCGCGTCGAGCGCCGCGAGGCGACCGCGAAAGCTGCAGCAGGGATAGCCGTTGCGCGTACCGCCGCCCTCTTCGTTCAGGCCCTGCGTCGGCACGAAGACACGCCCATCGTAGTAGCTCAGCGGACCCGTGATCGCCGCGCTCGGATGCGTGTCGATCTCGCGGGTCCAGACGAGCTCGCCATTGTGCGCATCGACGGCGTAGGCATTCGCGCTCATGTCGCCGAAATAGGCCGCGAGCCCGGGACGGCCATCGGCCGTCGTGTATTCGCCGACCATGACGGCCGTGCGCACACCGCTCGCCGCAGTGAATGACCAGATCGTGCAGCCCGTCGCAGGATCGAGCGCGTGCACCTCTCCGTTCTCGCTCGCGACGAAGAGGCGCCCGCCGGCAAAGGAAGGCTGTGCGCGCGCGGATTCGACGTTGGCATAGCCGAAGGCCCATTTGAGCTCGAGACGCGGGAGGTCTTCGGCCGTCAGCCCGCCGTCCTCGGTGAAGCGCGCGTTCGCGATACCGTGGCCCCAGCCGTTCCAGTCCCTTGCGGGATCGGGGTCCGCGAGCGCCGCGACGCGAGTGCAGCGATTGACGAAGAAGCTCGCGCTCCGGTCGACGGGGCGACCCGCGATGAACTCGGCAACAGAGATGCGTTGCTCTTCGGAAAGCGCCGCGGCCTGGACCTGCATGACGCCGTTCGTCAGCGTATTCACGATTGCGGCGGGTGCGGTCGCACGCAGCGTCTCGAGCTGCGGCGTCTCCGTCATCGCGGGGTTCGTGTGACAGGTGGCGCAGGCAGTGGCAAAAACTTGCGCGCCATCGACGGCAGCGGTCGCAGCGCCGCCGGCGCCCTGCTGCGCCGCGACAGGCAATGAGAACAGCACCGTCGCGCAGCAGGCGACGCACATCCCCCGAAGCATCATGGCCGGGATCATACAGGACAATCGCGGGCCTCCCGGGGCTGCGTTAGACTTCTTGAGGAAACGCGGAAACGGAGAGTGCCGGCATGAAAAGTTCCCGATCGACCATAGTCCTATCGACGGCAATGATTCTCGGCTGTGGATTGCTGGCCGGCGCGCCGGCGCCCGGGCAGGAACTGCCCGCGGGTTACGTTCGCAACCCCACGGTCGTGCCCGGCCTTGCGCCCGGCATGGCCGTCGAGGAATCGGAGAAAGCCGCGACGCTCTGGCAGGTGCGATTCACCGCGGGCGACGAGATTCTTTCGGGCCTGACCGACCTCGTAAAATCCGAAGGGATTACTTCCGCCCAGATCACTGGTCTCGGCGGACTCTCGAAGGCCGTGCTCGCCTTCGGCGATCCCTCGATCGGCAGCCTCGTATTCAAGCTGATACCGATCGACGAGAAGAGTGAGCTCGTCTCGCTCGACGGCACGGTATCGATGCGGGATGGTCAACCCAATGTGCATCTGCATGCCGTCGTGGCGCTGTCCGACGGCACGACGCGCGGCGGCCACGTGCTCGAGCTGCACGTCTCACCCGTCGCCGAGGTCACGATCGTTACATCGGACTAATTCGCGGCTTCGGCTTCCTTGTTCGAGGTGAAGCCCTGCTCGAGCCAGGTCCGCCACTTCGCGATGTTCTCGGCATTGCCGTTGCAGCCACCGTCGCTGGGATTAACGAAACTGCCGTCCGCGAGCTTTGCCCAGCCCATGTGGCCGCCGTTGCGGCCGTCGCGCATCTTGCAGTACATCAGCATGACGGTGTCGCCGGGCTCGAAAGTCGCTCCCGTGATGCCGCGCTGGATCAGGCTCGTCGGACCCGAGCCCTCGAAGCTCCAGAGCGTCTGCGTGCCGTCGGCATTTGGAATATTCACGCGCAGCCACGAGTGCGGATTGTTGAACTCCCAGCGGACGACTGTCCCCGTGGTTATGAGCTCCGTTTCGCGATCGAACTCGGTGAAGGAGTGATGCGCGAACACCGCGGCGCTCGCGAGCAGAGTCGACATCGCGACGCCCATTGCAATGACTGGCAGCTTCTTCATGACTGACCTCTACTCCACTTCGAGCGAGACGTTGTAGATCGGATCGAAGGACTGGCCGGGCAACTCGGGGAAGAGCGTATGGCCGCGCGGATCGACGAAGCCCTCCTCGCCCGGCAGGCGGTAGGTCGTCGAGCCGTCCTTGTCCATCACGGCGTTGTTTGTCTGCTCGCACTCCCAATGCCGCACGCGATAGCCGGCATCCTCGAGAGCGTCCGCATGACGGAAGGCGTAGACGGCATGCACGGGCCTCGCAAAGGCGAAGCGGTCGTAGAACGTGACCTGCACCTCGAGTCGCTCGATGCCGTCGGGATACTGCTTGAGCTCCCAGACCTCGACGGACTGGAACTGGTTGCTCGTCATCGGCGCCCAGCGCGTGAAGTCGGACGGATAGAGATCGACGGTATGCGTAACGAGCTTGTCGCCGTCCCAGAAGCCGACCGTGTCCCCGTACCAGGAATGCGTGCCCATCAGATTGCTGTGCTCGCCGCCGATGTAGATGCGCCGCGTGCCGCTCGCGAAATCGTTGATCTGCCAGGACTGGCCCGGGAGGTTGATGAACTCGTGCGTGTAGGGCTCGAGCAGGAACCGCGGATATCCCGCGGGCTCGCAGTGCGTCAGGCGGTCGTACTGGACCTGGCCGAGCTCGGTCTGCTGGCGCCAGCGTTCCTTGTAGGCGACTTCGTATTCGGGCGTCAGCACGCCGTCGCGGACGTCGCCGCTGAAGCCGGGCGCGTCGACGAAGGCATCCATCATCGTATTGCCGGCCGTGTTCCAGAGGCCGTCCCAGCGCGGCACGGACTCGATCGTGTGCGTCGTGCCGCCGTTCGCCTGCTCGAGCAGCCAGGCGTAATGCTCCTGCGACGTCGCGAACTCGCGCGGCGGCGGCACGGTGACGAGCGGCGGGCCGTAGCCGGCGCCGAACGATCCGGCGGGCGGCGGTGGCGCAGCGGCCGGCGGCGGACTCGCAGCAGCGGTACTGGCTTCGGGCTCCCCTTCCGTGGCGGTGTCCGGCGAACAGGCGGCGAGCATGGCGAGACCAACGAAAATCAGCGCGGCCGCCGATCGCGAAACCCGGATTCGTCTGCTCATGTCACCCCCTGACGCCCCTACCCGGAACGCCATTATGCAACGAGCGGCTTGGGGTTTGTGGGTGGTTACGCCCTCAGGGCGTATACCAGATGGGCGAAGAGTAGGCCCGCTCCTGGATCGTGGCCGCCTGGCCGGTCTCGGCGACGTCGATGCCGAGCGCGATGGCGTCGTAGAGCGAATGCCGCGGCGTCGGAATCTCGAGAACGCGCACGTAATAGAAGGCCGGCTGCCCGCGATCGAAGTCGGGATCCTGCCAGACCGCCCGGAGCTGCGGCACGCCGATCGAGTTCGAGTAGCGGCCCGTCGCGAGATCGACGGTATTGCCGACGGGAGGCAACCCGCCGTCGGCTGCGAGGCGTCTGTCGCCCGACCAGGCGGCGTCGTAGACACGCTCATGCGCCTCGCCGGCCTCGTCGACCCAGCCCTTGATGACCTGGACGCGATCGAGATTGCCGCTCAGCGGGTCCATGGCGGCATGGATCAGCAACCGCGGCGCCTCGCCGCGCGGCGCGTTTGTGAGATCGCCACCCATGGGTACGCCGCCCGCGTAGCCGATCGTGGCGATATCGTCCGCGCTCTCGTCAACTGCTTCAAACGAGAAGCCGCCGAAGACGCGCAGCTGGATCCGCGTGCCCGTCGTCGCGTAGACCTCCTTCCGCTTGAGTGCCGCAAAGATCGCCTCGCGCGTGTTTTCCGTCGCCCAGACGCCCGTGATGCCGCTCGCCGACATCTCCCAGGCCGGGAAAATCGGCCGCGGCTGCGGTTGGTAACGCATTACCAGCGTCGCGTCGACGGCGAGCTTGCCGAGAAATGCCGCCTCATCGACGGTCGAGGTGCCGGTGTGATTGTCGGTGGAACCGACGATGCCGAACCGGTAGGGATTCGCGCCGATCGAATCCTGGAATGCGAGGCCGCGCAGCAGTGCGCTGCGCACGTAGTCGGCCGCGGCGGGCACCGTCGGCGCGCCCGCGAGGAGCTTGCGGCGGATTTCGAACTCCGCGAACTCGTCGGTCGGCGCAATCTCGGGCGCAGTCTCGGATGTGCCCTTGGTCTGCGTGATCTCGACGAGCTGCTCCCAGACGGCGCGCTCGCGCGCGTAGGCGGCGTCGATCGGCCGGCCCCCGCTGTCGACGACGTCGAACATCAGGCCGCCCGAGAGGTTCGAATTGTGCGGGATGGCAATGAAGTCGACGCCCGTGCGCTCGCTCTGCTCGCGCAAGTAGGCATAGAGCTCCTCGGGAATCTGCGTATCGGAATTGTTGAGCGGGATGAACGTGTTTCCCGAGACGCCGTCAGCATTCGTGATGATGCAGCGATGCAGGTTCCGCCCGCCCTCGCCCATCGCCGTCCACTCCCAGCCGATCAGCGTCGTGAATTCGCCAGGCCGATAATTCGCCTCGGCCGCCGCGATTTCCTCGCTCCAGATCGAGCTCTTGACGAGGTCGGTGCCGATGTCGCGTCGGATCGTCGCGGCGCCGTCGCCGGCACCGCGCAGGCCGCCCATGACTCCGCGCCAATTCGGGCTCCCCGCGACGAGATCGAGCAGCGCTTGGCCGCCTTCGGTCGACGACAGCAGCTCGTCGGACCGCTCGACGAGCGTGTCGACGCCGGTGTTCTCCGCGTGATCGGTCAACGCCAGGAAGTCGAGCGGCTGCGAGATCCGGATCTTGGCGCCCGTCGTCGGATGCGTGATCGGCAGGCCACGGGCGTAGCGGTAGGCCAGGTCCGGCGTGACGGTGCGATTCCCTGTGGTCCAGGCGTCGGTCGAGTAGCTCGAGTGCAGATGCAAGTCGCCCCAGAGAAGCGCGGTCTCCTGCGCGGACACGGCCGAAGCCACGCTCGCGGCAAGCACGCCAAGTGTCAAACGCAATCGCGACATGAGATCCCCCTCTCGACCCGTCGCGGCCTCTCTGGGCCGCTTAAGGCCGGGGATTCTGTCACAAGCCACCGGGCGGCTGAACCTATAGCCGCCGCCCTATAAGCCCGGCTACGGCGGAGGCGCAACGTCGAGCCGCGTCGGGATCTTGCCGAGCGGGATGTACTCGTGGGATATGCCGTCCGATTCGACGTGCACCAGGCGAAAGCCCGACTCGTCCTCTCCGAGCGGCCGCCCGACCGGCCCCGTCGTGACCATCTCGAGCTCGCCGTCGCGGCCGAAGGCATTGCGGTGATAGTGCCCGGCGAAAACGTGGCTCACGCCGGCCTCGCGAAACATCGCGAGATAGCGGGCGCGCGTCGCGAGCGGGATATTGAAGTAGGCGTCGGCCTCGTCGGGGGTCTCGAGAAACCATGAGTGGTGCTGGAAGACCAGGATGTGTCTCGCGCCGCTGGCCTTCGCCCGTGCGAGCTCTTCGCGAACCCAGGCCTCCTGCGTCGCAGCTTCGGACTCCACGGCGGCCGGCGCCGCGATCACGCTCGAGTTCAGCACGATGCCGTAGATGTCGCGCTCGCGGAAGCTGTACCAGTCCGGCCCGAAATGCTCGCGGTAGTCCGCGAGCGATTCGGGCGTCGGCTCGTTGCCGACGTCGTGGTTGCCCGCGACCGCATAAAAGGAAATCGACGGATCGAGCAGCGCGGTGATGCGCAGATACTCCGCGCGCTGCGCCGGATCGCCGGGCTTGTTGATCAGATCGCCGCAGATGACGACGAACGCGGGCTCGAGGCGATTCAGGTTGGCGACGACGAACTCGTAGTTCGCCGTCTCCTGCGTGAACTCGCGGTCTTCGGCAAAGAAGCCGAACTGCGTGTCGGCGAGCTGGGCGAAAACGTAGCTCCCGGCGTCCTGCGCGACTGCCTGCCCGGCGATGCCGAGCAGGCAGAGCAGGATCAGAGACTGTCGAACCACTGCTCCATCGCCGTGCGCTCGGCAGCATCGGGCAGCCGACCCATCGCGGCGCCGACGTTGTCATTGACGTACGCAACGCGGCGCGTGCCCGGGATCGCCACGGTCACGGCGGGGTGCGAGATGATGTACTTGAGGAAGAACTGCCCCCAGCTTGCGGCGCCGATGTCGGCGGCAATGCCGGGAAGCTCCTTGCCCTCGACGGCATCGAACAGCGAGCTGCTGCCGAAGGGCACGTTGATCATCACGGCCACGCCTTTGTCGGCCGCGAGCGGCAGCACGCGGTCCGCCGACGCGCGGTCGCCGAGCGAGTAGTTGACCTGGATCAGCTCGACTTTCTCGGTCTCGAGCAGACTGATCATCTGCGCATGCTGATTGGTCGTCGACGTCGAGCCGCCGATGTACCGGATCTTGCCCTGTGCCTGCCACTCCCGCAGCACGGGCAGCAAAGCGGCCTGATTGTTGAAGTTGTGGATGAGGAAGCCGTCGACGCGGTCGGTCTTGAGCTTGTCGAAGGCGGCCTGCAAAGCCTGGGCAGGAACGAACTGGCCGAAAATCGGCGCCTTGGTAACGATGAAGAGATCGTCGCGGATGCCGAGCTCGGCCTGCAGGTCTCCGATCAGCGTTTCCGACTGACCGTACACGGCTGCGGTATCCATGACTTGTCCACCGACCTCGACGAATCGAGCCATCGTGGCGCTGAGCTCCTCGCGCGGCGTGTTCGAGTATTGATTCGTGCCCATGCCGATTGGCGTGATCATCTGGCCACTAGAGGGAATCGCCTTCTTGATGAGGTTGCCCGATTGAGCCAGCAAGGTCGGCGCAGCAGCTGAAGCGCCGAGGACCACGGCTGCACCCGCGCCGGCCTTGAGGGCGTCACGTCTCGAAATCGTCATGCAATGCTCCCGATAGTTGTATTGGCCAGGACGGCTAGCGCTTGGACGTCTCCGGCAGACGATGGTTCCAGAATACGCGATGCCGGATCTCAGTCGCGGGGTCCCAGCTGGACGTCCTCGTCGACCGTCAGGTCCTCGCAAGGCTCCGCGTCATAGGGCGCGGCCGAAACTTCCATTCCCGAGGATCCGGTCTGCGTCGAGGTCCAGTACTGCGCGTCGTCGGCCGTGTAGGACCGTGTCAGCACCTTCGTGTCGGCCGCGTAGCTGAACTGCTCGACGACGTGCAGCGCTGTCGAGTGCGGCGTGCGCGTATTGAAGAGTCCCTCGGCGAAACCCACGGTGTCGACAATGAGGACGTCGTTCTCCCAGCGCCCGATCGAGTGGCCCGGGAGGCTCGGCACGATGTCGGCGGGATGTGCGGCCATATTCATGTGTACGGTGCGCTCGATGCCGAGCCGGCCGTACTGGATCGTGATGGTGTCGCCGCGCTGCGTGATGCGATTGACGGGCTCGCCGCCCCACTCGGAGATGATGCTCGTGAAGACGCAGGACAGCGCAAAGCGGTCGCCCTGGGGACGCGCCGCGAGCGCGGCCTGTCCGGCTTCGTTGAGAACATTGCCGCCACCGCCGAATCCACCGCGGCCGGCGCCGCCGGCGCGACCGCCACCACCGGCACGGCCACCGCCCGCGCCACCGGCGGCACCCGCGCCGCCCGGGCGCGCGCCGCCGGCCGCTGCCTGCGCTTGCGGGGCAGCCTCGCTGCCAGCCTCGGCGCCTGCCGTAGCTTCGCGCTCCGCGCGCGCGGCTTCTGCCGCCGCCGCGGCCTGCTCGGTGCCGCGTGAGCCGCCCAGCGCACCGCGAGCGGTATAGTCGCCGGTTGCCGCAACCTCGAGCGCTTCCTCGAGCCGGATCAGCGTGCCGTACTGGCCGCGCGGGTCGGTCATGATGACCTGCTGCACGGCCCAGTCGCCGGAGATGTTCGGGTCGCCGTTCGCGAGCCTGAGCGGTCGCTCGGCCTGGCCGATATCGCTCGGCGCCGTGATCTGCCCGTAGCGGTCGAGTTTCGAGCCGTCATCGAAATAGACCGAGCCGACGTAGCAGGAATAGGGGTCGTTGCGATCGGGATTGCCCGTGATGCGGACCTGCTTGCCGGTCGGGAAGAGATCGGGCGACCAGCCGGAGCGGCGCAGCGTCGTCGCCGAGCGCATCTCGCAGCGCATCGCGATGACCTCGCCGCTGTCCTGGGTCACGTCGAGGTACAGCCAGGAATGCGGATTGACGTAGTCGAAGCCGGTGACGACGCCGGTGATGTCGACGTCCTCGTCCATGAGAAAGGTGCCGAAACCGTGGTGGGCCAATGCCGCCGTCGTGACGAGGCCCGTTGTCGCTCCAAGCACCAGAATCCGGAAGCCGTTCCGCATGGGTGTCCCCCGCTCGAGGCGGTTGCCTCGAAGCTAGTCTAGCGCGGGGCGCCGTTGGCGCGGCGACGCTGAGAATTATTAAGGCAGGGTCTGGCGGCTGCGCAACCACACGGTCAGCAGCTTGATCTGCGTTTCGTCGAGCCGCCCGCCGAAGGCCGGCATTTGGCCCTGGCGGCCCGCGGCGATGGTGGCGCGGATCGAGTCCGGATCCCCGCCGTAGATGTAGACACCGGCCGTCAGGTCCGGCGCGCCGAGCAGTGAATTGCCGGTCGCGTCCGCCCCGTGGCAGGCGAAACAGGTTTCGGCATAGCGCTGCCGCGCCCCGTCGAACTCGGCAGAGCCGGCGCGGCCCTCCCCGAGCGCCAGCACGTAATCTGCCATTGCCGCGACGCCGTCCTGGCCGAGCGTAGCCTCGAGCGGCGGCATGATCGCCATCCGTCCCGAGCGGATCGTCGTACTGATCGCCTCGGGCGAATCGCCCCACTGCCAGTGCGCGTCGAGCAGGCCCGGAAACAGGTCGGCCTGGCCCGTCGCGGCCTGACCGTGACAGGCCGCGCAGTGCACGGCGAAGACACT
>Ga0315912_10003752_pt1 | contig 14874 bp, 12 predicted proteins | sample VfabasoilMG_FD_204469 | JGI IMG/M metagenome (GOLD analysis project Ga0315912, IMG submission 204469) | Garden soil microbial communities collected in Santa Monica, California, United States - V. faba soil | ecosystem: Environmental > Terrestrial > Soil > Garden | place: USA: California... | reverse complement strand
CGGGCCGCACGTCCCGCGTCCTCGGCTTCGCCTGCGGGCGCGGGCGCCCTCCTTAAGCCCGCGTCCCGCGGTCTTGGGGGCGCGGCGGCCGAGTTCGGCTGCGCTGGTGCGGCTCCGCGCCGCGGCGGCATCGCGACGACCGAGGCGCCTTGGGGCGCCCGATGCTCGGCGGCGGGTCGCCGATCATGCTCTGGACAGGCAGCACAACCTGCGGGTGGTGATGAAGCAACCAAGCGCGAAGCTTCTTCGGCCCCCACGCCGGATGCAGCTTTCGAGCCGCAACCAGGTACGCCTCGACCTCCTCCGACACCTTGGTCAGGCTCGTATGGGGACGCTTCGACCTCTCCGAAAGGCCTTCGATGCCACGACCCGCGCCCTTGAACCGCCCGACCCAGACGTACCCCACCTGCCGACTGATCCCAAACTCCCGGCAGAGCTCGGCGAAGTTGAGCTTCCCTTCGCCATCGCTCCACCGCCGTTCCCATTCCAGCACGAACTTCACTCGCTCCTTCATTGCATCCGTTTTCTTCCAGGGCATTTCGCCACTGTCAGGGATGTCCTCGGATTCCGGCTACCTGACCGTCAGGGGTGTCCTCGGATTGATCTGTAAGGGATCTATCCGGTTTGCACCCCTCCACAACCTTACCACACCGTTGACTGTTCGTGCGGCCCATCCTATAGTATAGCCTTATTCAAGATGCGAAGGCATCGACGCCCCCACACCGGCCACCGCCGTTCCGCTTCTTCCACGAGGCCGATGCAGCTCGACCTCCCACTGAAAGGGACGTGGGGCGGCAAGCGGCGGAATGCCGGCCGAAGGCCGGGCCCTCATCCCAAAACTCCCCACCGCCGTCGCCCGAAGCACTACCGCGGCCACCCGGTGCACGTGACGCTGCGCGCCGTCCTCGGCTCGCTCCGCTCCCAATTGCTCTATCCGACCATCCGCATCGCCATCAGCCGTGCCACCCGCCACGCCCCTGACCGCTTTCGCATCGTGCACTACTCTGTGCAGTCGAACCACGTGCACCTGATCGTGGAAGCGGCGGAGCGTCGTGCCCTCAGCGCGGGTGTCCACGGGCTCGAGGCCCGCATCACCCGCTACGTCAACGAGCTTCTCCTGCGCCGTGGCGCGCTGTGGGCCGATCGCTGGCACGGCCGCGCCCTGAAGTCGCCCCGCGAGGTAAGGAGCGCTCTCGTCTACGTCCTCGCCAATTTCCGCAAGCACTCGGCCCGTCCCGTGCCGAGTGGTGCGGATCCGTGCTCGTCAGGCGCGTGGTTTCACGGCTGGCGCGGCATCCGCGCGGAGCGCGGACCTCCGCCCCTTGCGGGGCGGGCGTGGCCGGTGCCGGCCACGGACGAGAAGGTGCCGGTGTCCCTCCCGGAATCGTGGCTTCTCCGGAAGGGTTTCCTGCGCGCTGGTCGCGTGCGCCTCGACGAATCGCCGCGACCAGACACCCGTCACGCCTCGCGCGTCGGTACGCGGGACGGGCGCTAACGCGTCCACTCCGTCGGAGCGCCACGGAGGCTCCAGCGTCTCCGGAATGCCCGCAGCCGTTTGATTTCCCGGCGCATCAGGTCGTTGTCGCTCTCGCGACGCACCTGGCCGCAGTGCGCGAGCACCGCCCCCCGCGCCCCTTCCCCGACCCCCAACTCTCTGCCTCTGCCTCTGCCTCTGCCTCTGCCTCTGCCTCTGCCTCTGCCTCTGCCTCTGCCTCTGCCTCTGCCTCTGCCTCTGCCGTTCCCTCTCCGTTCCTCCTCGCCGGGTTACTAGACGCGCTCTAGTGGTCTAGAGCGCGTCTCGGAGTGCTCTAGAGCCAACCAAGCTGGATGTTGCCGCCGATCACCGCCCCGCCCATCATCTTCGAGTCGTAGTTGAAGCGAGGGACGGCCGACGCGAAGCGGTAGCCGCCACCGACGCCGAACCGAAGCCAGCGCGTGGCATTCACGTGGAGGAACACCTCGGGCTGGACGACCATGAACGGTTCCACCGCTCCGACGTCGTTTTCGTCGAATTCGTCCCCGTCATAGTTGTCGTCGTCGAACGACTCTTCGTCGAACTCCTTGACGAGCGCCACGGCGCCGCCGCCGAAGATCGCACCGAACGACAAGTAGACCGGGAAATCCTTAGCGTAGACCGCATAACGCATGGCGAGACCGCCGTACGACGCGAGGTACTCCTGCTCCTCGCCGGCGGCGTTCAGAGGGCCCTTCGGCGTTCGCGTGAAGACGCTGCCGGCGAGACCCAGGCTCAGGCGATGGTCGACGAGCAGGGCGAGCTCCCCGCTCAGCACCGCACCGTCGCGTTCGAGCATCGGCGTGTAGGCGACACCGAACCCGGCGTAGACGCCGACCCTCGCTTTCTTCTTGTCGAAAAGCAGCGCGGGACCGTCGTACGCGTTTTCGTTCGCTCCAATCGAAGCTTCGGTCGGCTTGAGTTTGATCACCCCCGGTGTGGTCGCGGGCGCAGCGGCTGCTGCCGGAGCAGGCGCCGGAGCTGCAGCGGCAGCGGGGGCGACGGCGGTGACCGTGGCGGTCGCCGTTGCGGTGGCGGTGGCGGTCGCGGTCGCCGTACCTGGACCGGTGGTCGTCGCGCTGGAGGTAGCCGGCGCCGGGGCCGCGACAGTGGGTGCGGCAGCAGGAGCGGGCGGGGGCGGGAGTTCGGGGGCGGGTGGAGCCGCGGGCGCGGGAGCGGGGGGTGCCGGCGCAGGCGGAGCCGCGGGCGGGGGCGCCGGCGCGGGTGGTGCTGGCGAAGGCACGGCGACCGCGGTCGGCGCCGTGTCGGGCGCGCTGGCGGCGAGCGCCGAAAAAGAGGTCGAAACGACGAACCCAACGAGCCCAATCCCCGGGCGCAGCAAAGTGGCCATGGCGGGTAGTGCCCGGGTGTCACGAGAGTGTTCAACCTTGAGACAAGAAAAAATATATAATCTTTTCCATGGTTTATAGACCGAAGGTAGAATGGGGGCTTCGAGGGGATCACGTCCGCGCTGCTTTTGAGCGGCCCGCGTCGCTTGGCCTCGGCTCACGGGGTATTGTCCGCGCCCCCCAATGGAAAGCGGCGAGGAAGGCCTGCTCGAAGCGCGCCGCGCAAAGCTCGCGCAACTGGTCGCGCGCGGGCAAAACCCGTTCGCGAACGACGTGGACGCCCGCGAGCGGACCTTCGTCGGTGCGCTCCGGGCCGCGTTCAGTGAAGCGTTGCTCGAGCCGCCTGCCGAGCTTCGCTACGACCCGGCGCGCGTCGAAACGCTCGGCGAAAAGAAGACGTTCCGGCTCTTCGGACGCCTGGTCGCCCGGCGCGGCTTCGGGAAAGCCAGCTTTCTTCGCTTGCGCGACGACAGCGGCGAGATCCAGCTCTTCGCCAAAATGGACGTGATGGGGGACGCGTTCCAGGCGCTCGACGACGTCGACGTGGCGGACCACGTGGAGGCGCGTGGCCGGGCGATGGTGACCAAGACGGGCGAGCTCTCACTCGAGCTTTCGGGCTTGCGCGTCCTCGGCAAGGCGCTGCGCCCGCTGCCCGACAAGTGGCACGGCTTGACCGACACCGAGCTCCGCTACCGCCACCGCTACGTGGATTTCGTCGCGAATCCCGAGGCGCGGTCGGTGATCGTGGCGCGCACGCTGACGGTGCAGGGCATTCGCGATTTCCTCGATCGCGAGGGCTTCCTCGAGGTCGAGACGCCGACGCTCCATACCCTGGTCGGTGGCGCGGCGGCACGGCCGTTCAAGACCCACCACGAAACGCTCGATCTACCGCTATTCCTCCGGATCGCACCGGAGCTCTACCTGAAACGCCTGCTCGTCGGCGGGTTCGAGCGCGTGTACGAGATCGGCCGCTGCTACCGGAACGAAGGCATCAGCACCCGGCACAATCCGGAGTTCACGATGCTCGAGTTCTACCAGGCGTACGCCACGTACGAGACGCTGATGGCGACGGCCGAGCGGCTCTTTCGCAACGCGGACGCGCACCTCGACGCGAAGCTCCGTGAACGCGGTCTCGCCGCCGACGCCGATCGCTATCGGGCGGAGCGTCCGTTCTCGCTTTCCGAGCCGTTCGCGCGCGTCCCGATGCGCGAGGCCGTGCTCGCCTCGCTCGACCGCGCAGGGCTCGGCGTGGAGGTGATGGAGCGGCTCCCTCGGCTCGCGGTCGAGGCGAAGGGTCCGGTCGAGCCCGCTGCGAACGGCTGGATCGAGGGCTACCAGGCCCGCTCGGCCCGCGCCGCGGCCTTCGACTGGAAGAACCTTCGCCGCGCGCTCGCTCACGCGGCGACCGACGGCGAGCGGCTGTTTCTCGCCTACGAATACTTCGCCGAGCCGTTCCTGGCCGAAGATTACCGGAACGGCGACGGCAGCTTGAGCCGGCCGGTCTTCATCGTCGACTACCCCGCCGAAGTCTCGCCCCTCGCCCGCAAGAAGGACTCGGACCCGACGCTGGTCGATCGCTTCGAGCTCTTCGTGCACGGTCGTGAGCTCTGCAACGCCTTCAGTGAGCTCAACGATCCGATCGATCAGGAGGCACGCTTTCGCCACCAGACCGAGCTCAAGGCGCGCGGCAACGCGGAAGCGATGGACCACGACGCGGACTACATCCTGGCGCTCGAGCACGGCATGCCCCCGGCCGCCGGCTTCGGCCTCGGCATCGACCGACTGGTGATGGCGCTCGCCCACCAACCCTCGATCCGCGACGTGATCGCGTTCCCGTTGCTCCGACCCGACGCCGCACCCTCCCCATGAATTTCCTGCTGCTCGCCGCTCCTTCCCCGTCCACGCGCCGCACCGTGATCACCGGCGATGCGCCGCAACACGCGCTGCTCCGCGTGTGGGAGTCGCTCGGTGTGGCGCCGCGCCTCGCGATCATCGCCCTGCTCGTGATCGGGATTGGGTCGCTGGTGGTCTGGGGGCTCAGGCTCGTCGCGCGCGGGCGCTTCCGCCGGCTGCTCGGGGCGCTGACGGCGCTGTTCTTCGTGCTCGGGGTCGGCTTCGGGGTCTGGGCGCTCAAGCTGCCGACGCCGCGCGGGTCCTATTTCGTGCTCTGGCACCAGTTCGTGCGGGTCGGCGCCGTGCTCTCGGGCATGGGGTTCATCCTGGGCGCGATGGCGCTCCTGATCCCGAAGGCGTTCGACGCGCTGGAAGGGACGAGCTTCGTGCCGTTCATCGCGGCGCGCCACGTGCGCTCGCACAAGAGCGGCTTTCTGACCGTGATCAGTCTGCTGTCGATCCTCGGCGTGGCCGTGAGCTCCTTCGCCCTTTGCCTGGTGGTGTCGGTGATGGGCGGCTTCGGCGCCGACCTGAAGCGCAAGATCCTCGGCAACAACGCGCACGTGAAGATCGAGGCGGTCAGCGGCACCGGCTTCGACATGTACCGTGACCTGGTGGAAGACGTACGGCTGGTGAAGGGCGTGGCAGCGGCGACGCCGGTCGCGGGCGGCGAGGCGATGGCGTCGAGCTCGTCGAACACGGCGGGCGTACTCCTGCGCGGCGTGGACCCGGTGACGATCGGCACCGTGATCGACCTCCTGAAAAACGTGGAGGTCGGCCGCTTCGACTACATCAACGATCCGAAGAAACTCGCCGAGCTTCCGCCCGACGAGCCGATTGGCCTCGGGCCCGGCGGCGAGGTGTATCTGAAAGGCCCGAGCCTGAGGTCGCTCGACCCCGGCGACGATCCGATTGATCCCGCCGTGAAGGAGGCGATGGTCCCCGAGGACGCGTACCCCGGCATCGTCCTCGGTCGCGAGCTCGCGAAGACCCTACACGTCTACGTCGGCGACGAGATCACGCTGGTGTCGCCACTCGGCGATCTCGGGCCGATGGGTGTCTTGCCGAAGAGCCGCAAGTTCCGCGTGGCGGCGGTCTTCTACAGCGGCATGTACGAGTACGACTCGAGCCAGGCGTACGTCACGCTCGAAACGGCGCAGGATTTTCTGGACCTCACGGGAAAGATCACCGCCGTCGAAATCCGGGTGCACGACACCGACAAAGTCGCGGACGTGCGTCCCGGGCTCGACGCCTTCGTCAAGGGCCGCCCGGATCTGCGAGTGCGTGACTGGAAGGAGCTCAACCGAAACCTGTTCAGCGCGCTCCAGCTCGAGAAGGTCGCGACCTTCGTCATCCTTTCGCTCGCGATCCTGGTCGCGAGCTTCTGCATCATCTGCACCCTGCTGCTGATGGTCACGGAAAAGAGCAAAGAAATCGCGGTGATGAAGGCGCTCGGCGCCAGCGACCCGATGATCCTCCGGGTGTTCATGACCGAAGGCATGATGATCGGCGGCATCGGCACCGTGCTCGGCGTCGCGACCGGTCTCGCCGGCGCGAAGGGCCTTCAGTGGTTCGGCGTGCGCCTCGACCCCGACGTGTACTACATCGACAAGCTCCCCATCTCGGTGGACTTCGTGGACTTCGTCCTCGTCGCCCTTTCCGCTTTCTTCATCACCACCCTTGCCACCCTTTACCCCGCCCTCGCCGCAAGCCGCCTGCGCCCGGTGGACGGCATCCGCTGGGAGTAGCCGAGTACCTTGGAAGCACTGGTTCTGATCGAGGGGCTCACGAAGAGCTTCCAGCACATGGGGCGGACGCTGGACGTTCTCCGCGGCATCGACCTCAACATTTACGCGGGGCAGATCCTCGCCATCGTGGGGCCGAGCGGCGCGGGCAAAAGCACGCTGCTTCATTGCGTGGGGACGCTCGATCTGCCGACGACCGGCCGCATCCGCCTCGGTTCGGAGGAGCTCACCACGATGTCGAGTTCTCGCCTCGCTGCGGTTCGCAACCGCGACATCGGCTTCGTTTTTCAGTTTCATCACCTCTTGCCGGAGTTCACCGCGCTCGAGAACGTCGCCATTCCCGGGCTCATCCAGGGCCGCCCGAAGAAGGAGATGGAGGCGCGCGCCGCAGCCCTGCTCGAAGAAGTCGGGCTCGCCCATCGTTCGACGCACCGGCCCGGCGAACTTTCGGGCGGCGAGCAGCAGCGCGTGGCGGTGGCGCGTGCCCTGGCTCTAGACCCGAAGCTTCTCCTCGCGGACGAGCCGACCGGCAACCTCGATACCGCCACCAGCGACGCCATTCACGATCTCTTCTTCCAGATCAACCGTCAACACGGTACGACCATCATCGTGGTGACGCACAACCCGGCCTTCGCCGAGCGCATGCCGCGCGTGGTCCGTATGAAGGACGGCCTGGTCGAAGCCGACGAAGCACGGGCGATTCACTCGGCCGTCGCGACGAACGGCGGCGCGTCGTGAGGCTCGCGAGCGTGGCGGCGCGCCTGATGACGATCGGGCTCTTCGCCCTGCCCGCGTTCGCGATTGCCTGCGGCGACGGCGATCCGACCGGCGCCGGCACCGACGTCGACACCGACGGTAAGGGGTTTCCGCGGCTCGCCGGCTCCCATCCGCCCACGTGCGCCGGGTTCAGCGAGCGGCTGCGTGCGTGCGGCCTGTTGACGGAGGGGCGCTTCGCTTGCACCGACCCGACCGACGCCAACGGGACCTGCGCGTTCTCCTGCATCACGGGGGCGAGTTGCCAACTCTTGTGGGAGGCCGAGTGCCAGGCGGTACCGTCGACGCTCGACAACTGCATCGATGGGTGCCTGGAGTTCACCTGCGCGGACGGCATTTTCTCGATCCCGACGTCCGGGGTCTGCAACGGCTTCCCGGATTGCTTCGACGCGTCCGACGAGCGCAACTGCCCGACGTTCACCTGCGGCTCGGGCGAGGTCCTGCCGGAATCGTGGAAGTGTGACGGCTACCCGGATTGTCTCGACGGGTCCGACGAGCGCGGCTGCATGGCGTTCCAGTGCGGCTCGGGCGAGACCGTTCCGCTGCCGTGGCAGTGCGACTTCTTCCCCGATTGTCTCGACGGCTCGGACGAAGAGGGTTGCCCGGGGTTCGAGTGCGGCTCCGGCGAGGTCATCCCCGAGGAGTGGGAGTGTGACGGCTACGGGGATTGTTTGGACGACTCGGACGAGACCCGGTGCCCGATCTTCACCTGCATCAGCGACGGCAGGACGATACCCGTCGAGTGGCAGTGCGATCAGCAGCACGACTGCCTGGACGGTTCCGACGAGTTCGGCTGCGCCGAAGTACTCTGCCGCTGACGTGCTCTAGTTCGGTTTGACGGCGGCCTTGTCGGCGCTCTTCAGCAGGTACGCCTCGATGAACGGGTCGAGGTCGCCGTCGAGCACGCCCTGCACGTCGCTCGTCTCGTGCTCGGTGCGAAGATCCTTCACCAGCTGGTACGGCTGGAGCACGTAGCTCCGGATCTGGTTCCCCCACGCGATCTGGCCCTTGGCCGCCTCGTAGCGCTGCTGCTCGGCCGCGCGCTTGGCTTCCTCGAGCTCGAAGAGCTTGCTCTTCAGCATCTTGAGCGCCATCGCCCGGTTTTGGTGTTGGCTGCGCTCGGCGCGGCACACGATGACGATTCCGCTCGGTAGGTGCTTCATCCGCACCGCGGTTTCGACCTTGTTGACGTTCTGGCCGCCCTTGCCGCCCGCGCGCATGGTGGTGACCTCGAGATCGGTGTCCTTCACGTCGATTTCGATCTCGTTCTCGACGTCGGCAACGACCTCGATGGCCGCAAAACTCGTCTGGCGGCGTGCGTTGCCGTCGAACGGGCTGATGCGCACCAGCCGGTGGACGCCGACCTCGGCGCGCAGGTACCCGTATGCGTTCGGGCCCTGGACGGTGAACGAGGCACCGTCGATGCCGGCCTCGTCCCCGGCCTGCTCGTCGATGATTTCGGTCTTGTACCCCTGCCGCTCGCACCAGCGGAGGTACATGCGCAGCAGCATCTCGGCCCAGTCCTTGGCGTCGGTTCCGCCGGTGCCCGGATGCACGCTCACGATGGCGTTGCCGTGGTCGAGAGGCCCGGAAAGCATCCGGCGGAGCTCGGCCTGGCGGACGCGAGCTTCGAGATCGGGCACGGTGTTTTCGACGTCGCGGACGACACCCTCGTCGTTTTCCGCCGCGCCGAGCTCCAGAAGCTCGAGCGCTTCCGTCACGTCGCGCGTCAGTTTCTCGATCAGCTCGAGCTTCTCGACGGCGGCGGCCCGCTTCCGCATCTCCGCCTGCGCGCGGGCCTGGTCGTTCCAGAAGTCTGGTTCGGACCCGAGCCGGTCGAGCTCGTCGATCAGTCGCCGAAGGCCCGGGACGTCAAAGAGACCCCCTTAGCGCGTCAACGCGCCGCATGAGGTCGGTGAGCCCGTTTCGTGCTTCGGCAAGCATGGTGAGGCGGATCTAGCAGAGAGCCGGTCGCGGTCCAAGGCGCGAGGTGGCGAATCACTCCGGGCCGCGCCCTTCCCGAGGCCGAGCTCCGCGAGGCGCGCGCCGAACCAACCGCCGGTGAGCACATCGAGCTCGACTTCCGCGGCAAGGCGCTCGAGCTCCAGGCGAAGGCGCTGTTCGTCGTCGGCCTCCGCGAGGCGGGACGAGGCAAGGTGCCACGCGAACAACCGATCGAGCACGCGCGCGGTCAAACGCTCGCCCGCCCGCTCGCGTTCGAGACGCAGTCGCTCGACGGCGAGTTCGTCGTCCGCAAAGACGAGCCGCGCGAGCCGAAACGTGGCGGCCCCTTCGAAAACCATCGCGTCGCCGCCGTCACGGGTGAACCGATACGGGTCCTCGGTCGTCGGCTGAAGGCGCAACGCTTCGTCGCGCGTGCGGGCCGCGCGGACACGCACCTCCGGAAGCAGGGCGGACCAGCGGGAGCGGGCGGCCATCGAGGAGAGCGCTCTCTCGCGCTCCGCCGTTCGCTCGTGAAGCAGCGCGGCGGCCACCGCGCCGCGGGCGAGGCGGGAGAGCGCGGGAGCGTGAAGGAGCGCGACGGCGGACGGCGGGGCCGGCTCACCTTGCTCCGTTTCTGTCGGAGTCTCGGCGGCGGGCGCCGCGTCCGGCGGCGCCTCCGCGGGAGGTGGCGCGTCAGCGGTCGCCACCGCACGCCGGGGTGCCGCCAGGCGTTCGAGCGGCACCGCCAGCGCGATGAATCCCGCCGTTTCGGAACGAACCGAACTCCGCTCGGCACGCACACCGAGCGAGAGCTGGAGATCGCGTCCGCCCGGTTCGGGCACCGCGAGCGGCACCGGGTCGATCACGGGGGGCAGCGCAGCGGCCGGGAGCGCCCACGAAAGGGCGCTCGGAACGAGGAGCCAGACCGCGAGCCGAGCCACGAGGGTGACGGTCGGTCGGGCTCGGACGGAGTTGCGCGGTGTCAGCGAAGCGCGACGATGCGCGCGTCGACCCGCGCCTTGAGCGTCGACGGCTCGACCCCCGGCGGCGCGAACTTCGCCGCCAGGCCGAGAACCTGGGGTTCGTACACCCAGGCGACGGCGATCGGGGAAAATTCCCCGTCGTTCACCGTTCCGAGCGCCGCACGAACCTCGGAGCCCGCCTCCGGCCCCTCGATCGTGACCCGGTGATAGCCCGGCTCGACGGGGACATCGATCTCGCGCCGTTCCGGTGCCGCGCGGCGCGCCTTGAACCACACCACTCGAAGCACCATCGCCAAGGTCGAGAGCGGCAACTCGTAGAGCGCTTCCACACCGCGGGCGCCGGCGACGAGCGCACAGGCGGCGCGATCGGGGTAGACGTCCACCTTGCCGCGGATGGTCGGTTCCTCGACGGCCGGCAACGGATACACCGATTTTCCGGTGAGCGGGCTCCCCTCGTCGGGAAAGGGTGTGGTCGGCCCGCGCGGAGACTCGGGCGTGGGTGCGGGCCACGACTCGGTGTCGACATCGACGCGCCCGACGCTGGCACTCTCGAGGACCACCGGGGCGACATCGTCGCCAGCAGGCGGCAGCGCGCTTCGCTCGGTGTTCCCCTGGCCCGTCGCCGGGAACGGCGTCCCGGGGCTGCTCGTTTCGGCGCGCCCCTCGAGCCGGTCACGGAGCGAAAGCGCGGCCTTGTGGTCGGGCTCGCTCGCGAGCACCTCCGAAAGCACGGCGAGCGCCCGGTCCGTGTGGCCCTGCGCCACGTAGATCTCGGCGAGCGTGACCGTTGCTACCGGCGGCGGGCCCTGCCAGTCCTGCACGGGCTTGCCGTCGCCGCGGATGGCCGCCGCGGCGCCCGGCAGGTTGAGCCCCGAATCCACGACGCTCGCCACGAGGTCCCGCGCGACCCCGAGCCAGCCTCGCGAGCGCCGCCGCACGGTGGGGTCAGTCTCGCTGAGCCGCACGATCTCGTCCCTGAGCTCGATCCGCGTCATCACCTCGGGCCGCTTCGCACCGAGCGACCGGGCTTTGACGATGAGCTCGTCACGCGAGAGCTGGTCGAGCCCGGGTTCGGCGGCCATGAAGGGCCATTTCCGCTCGCCTGCGCGCACGGAGTCAAGCGGGTTCGCCCGCGCCGCGCCGGAAGGACGCGGCGTGTCAGTAATAGGCGGCGCCGGCCGTCGGCACGCAGGGGGCGAGCAGCCGCCTGGCTTCGGTGAAATCGCGTTCGATCTGCGCCTTCAGCGCATCGAGATCGGCAAAGCGGCGTTCGTCGCGGAGCCGCGCCAGGAAATGAAGGCGAAGCTCGGCGCCGTAGAGCTCGCCGGAAAAATCGAACACGTGCGCTTCGATGCCGAAGCCACCGCTCACCGTCGGCCGCTCCCCCACGTTCACCGCGGCACGGCCCAGCGCTCGCGCCGAACCGCCCTCGATGCGATCGACCAGGCACGCGTACACACCGTACGGCGGCAATGCCTCGCCCACGCCGCCGAGGTTCGCGGTCGGGACGCCGATCGTGCGGCCGCGCCCGGCGCCGTGCACGACCTCACCGGAGATCGCGTGAGGCCGTCCGAGCAAGCGTTCCACCTCGGCGAGCTCACCCTGGGCGAGCTTTGCCCGCACCCGCGAGCTCGAGTACGGACCCCCGGCGTCGCCGCGAAGCGGCTCGGCGCGCGCCTCGAAGCCGAGTTCGCTCCCGAGCCTCTGGAGCAACGCAAGGTCGCCCTTGCGGCCGCGCCCGAATCGAAAATTTTCCCCCACCAGCACCAGCCGCGCGCCGAGCGCACCGACGAGCAGCCGCTCGGCGAACACTTCGGCGTCGAGCGCAGCAAGCTCGGCGGTGAACGGCTCCACCACCACCGTGACCGCCGGACAGGCGCGACCGATGAGCTCGAGCTTGCGGTCGAGGTGGGTCAGGACCGGCAGCTTCCCGCGCCCGAGGACCTCGGAGGGATGCGGGTCGAACGTGAGCGCGACCGGCACCAAGGAACGCGTTTCCGCTTCTCGTACGCTCGTCTCGAGCACGGCGCGATGCCCCGCGTGCACCCCGTCGAAGTTGCCGATCACGACCAGCGTGGAGTGCGGCGAGGCAGAAAGGGCGGCGGCTCCGGCCACGCGGCGAGTCACGGCCGACCGTGTACTACGGCGCGTTCGAGCAGGCCAAGCCGGGTCACTTGCCGCGGGGGCGGGAGACCGCTACCGGCCGGGTGAGGACCCATGACCCCGGAGCAAGCGCGGAAGGAGGCGGAATCGGACAACCTGCGCCCCATCTACCTGCTCGTCGGCGACGAGCCCTACTTCGAAGCCGAGGTCCTGACCGCACTGAAACGGGCGGGCACGAAGGGAGGCGTGCCCGGACTCAACGAGGAAACGCTCACGGCCGGCGACGCGACCGTCGATCGCGTGCTGGCCGCAGCCCGCACGCTGCCGATGATGGCGAAGAAGCGGCTCCTGGTCGTGCGCGGCCTCGAGCGTTGGGAGCCACGCGAGGGCGTCGAAAAAAAGGGCGGTGATCCGTTCGAGCGCCTGCTCGAGTACGCGAAGGATCCGACTCCGTCCACGTTGCTCGTGCTGCTCGGCGGCGGGCTCGACAAGCGGCGGCGCTTCGTGACGCAAGCAAAGCAACAAGGTTTCCTCGTGAGCTGCGACGCGCTGGAGCGGTCGGCGTTGCCCGGCTGGATCGAGCGCGCGGTGAAGCAGCGCGGAGCGCGGATCCCCATCGACGTCGCCGACGCGGTCGCCGAACTCGCCGGGCCGGAGCTCGCACCGGTGGCGGATGCGGTCGAGCGGCTCTGCCTCTACGTCGGGCCGGACGGCGAGATCACGGAGGACGCCGTCGCCGCGTGCGTGGTGCGGTTGCGCCCGTCGACCGTTTGGGAACTCGTGGGCGCCGTCGGCCGGCGGGACCTCGGCGCCGCCCTCGCCGCCCTCCACCGCGTGTACGACCCGGCCGATCGCGGTCTTCGACTGGTCGGCGTGCTCGCCTGGTCGACGCGCCAGCTGATCAAGTTCGAAGCCGCGGTTCGGGCGGGCAAGAAGCCGGCGGAAGCCGCAGCAGCTGCCGGCGCGCCCCCGTTCAAGGCAAGGGAGCTCGCCGAACAAGTGAAGGGCCTCACCCGCAGCGACCTCGCCCGCTTCGTCCTCGCCCTGTCGGAACTCGACCTAAACCTCAAGGGCGGCTCCAAGCGCACCCCCGACGCCTCGCTCACCCAAACCATCATTTCCCTCTGCCAAGGGGAGAAACGCGCCCGCGCTTGAACGAGCCATGACGCAAGGAGGCGGGCAAGGGCCCCGCCGACCCACTAGGTCGGGAACCCCTTGACCCCGTTGTGTCTCGGTCCCATGTTAGATTCATCCTGCGAGCGGCGCGCCAACGATAAGCGAAGGTCCAGGTAGACCTTTGGCACAGGCACCGCCCGCAGACCCAAGGCCACCATGTCCGAGAACGCCATGACTTCCAGCCCGCTGGAAGCGCTCGCCACCGCGACCCTTCCCACGCGGTTCGGGAACTTCGAGCTCCGTGTGTACCGGTGGGAAGACCCGAGCGCTCATCCGGCGCTCAGCCGCGAGCATTGCGCGCTGGTCATGGGCGATCTCGCCGGCCGGTCGGACGTGCCCGTGCGCGTCCACTCGGAGTGCCTGACGAGCGAGGTCTTCGGGTCGCTGAAGTGCGATTGCCGCGAGCAGCTGGAGCGCGCGCAGGCCGAGATCGCCCGGCGCGGTTTCGGTGCGGTGCTCTATCTCCGCCAGGAGGGGCGCGGCATCGGCCTGGCGAACAAGGTGCGCGCGTACGCACTACAGGCCAACGGCGCCGACACCGTGCAGGCGAACGAGCAGCTGCATCTGCCGGTCGACGCGCGCACGTACGACGTGGCAGCCGCCATGCTTGGCGCGCTCGGTGTCGCGTCGGTCGAGCTCATGACCAACAACCCCGCCAAGGTCGAGGGGCTCCGTAACCTGGGCGTCCGCATCGCGAGGAGGATCCCCGTGCTCGTCCCCGCCACGCCGTTCTCGGCGAGCTACCTCGAGACCAAGCGTCGCGTGTTGCAGCACGAGATCCCGTCGGCGCCGATGAACCACCGGCCGAAGGTCGTGGGTCTCTCCGTCGTCGACAGCGAGCGCTACGAGCAAAAACCGTCATCCTGAGGCGATTCACTGAATCGCCGGACCCAGGGCGTTGCTCCTGCGTCGAAGCTGGGCTTTCGTCCTCGCTAGGTCGCGAGAAGCGCTCTAGCCGGCCTGGGGCACCTCTACGAGCCGCGAACTAGGTGTGGGATCCACCCACGTGCGCGCCCTTGTGTCCCTGGACGTCGTGCTGCTACCGTTCTCGGTTGATGCGCGGGGTGCGTTTGCTGTCGGCGCTGCGGCTCGGCCTCTTGCCGCTTGCCGTCGCCACCGGAGCACGCGCCCAGACAGCGCCAGCCGCACCGGTCGCCGCCGCACCGGCTCCCGCTCCCGCCGCTCCCCCTCCCCCGCCCGCGGCCGCTCCGGCACCCCCCGCCGCTCCCGCCCCCGCTCCCGCGGCTCCACCCGCTCCCGCTCCTCCTCCCGGTGCCGTTGGCGCTCCGGCCGCCGCTCCCACCCCTGCCCCCGCTCCCGCCGCGGCTCCGCCCGCTCCCGCCGCGGCGCCCGCGCCCGCGGCAGCCGAAGCAACACCTTCCGGCGGAGCTCCC
>Ga0315912_10003751_pt1 | contig 14875 bp, 12 predicted proteins | sample VfabasoilMG_FD_204469 | JGI IMG/M metagenome (GOLD analysis project Ga0315912, IMG submission 204469) | Garden soil microbial communities collected in Santa Monica, California, United States - V. faba soil | ecosystem: Environmental > Terrestrial > Soil > Garden | place: USA: California... | reverse complement strand
GGTTCGATCATCGAGCAGCTGAAGATCATCGATCCGCTCACGAACCCGACGGCGTACGGCAAGAGCGCATCGGATGCGTTCGACGTCGTGATTCCGTCGATGCCCGGCTACGGGTTCTCCGGCAAGCCTACAGCTACCGGGTGGGATGCGCAGCGCATCGCGCGTGCGTGGAGCGTCCTGATGAATCGACTGGGATACACGAAGTTCGTCGCGCAGGGCGGCGACTGGGGAGCGATCGTCACCGAGCTGTTGGCCACGCAGGGAGACCCGGCATTGATCGGCATTCACACGAGCATGCCGAATGCAGTCCCTGCCGAGGTCGACGCGGCCGCCGCCGGCGGCAAGCCCACGCCGTCAGGTTTGTCCGACGAAGAGCAGCGCGCGTACGAGCGATTGAAGTTCTTCTACACGCAGGTGTACTACGCCTTCCACATGGGCACGCGACCGCAGACTCTCGTTGGGCTGGCTGATTCACCCGTCGGCCTTGCGACGTTCATGATCGATCATGACGCGCGCAGCCTCGAGCTCATCGCGCGCTCGTTCAACGGGGTCGCCGAAGGTCTTACGCGCGACGACGTGCTCGACAACGTCACGCTGTTCTGGCTCACCAACACGGGAGTGTCCTCTGCCCGTCTGTACTGGGAGTACAAGCTCGGATTCTTCAGCCCCAAGGGCGTGAAGATTCCTGTGGCCGTCGGCTCCTTCCCTGACGACTTATACCCGATGCCTCGAAGCTGGGCCGAACGCGCGTATCCGAACTTGATCCACTACAACGCGCTGCCGAAGGGTGGTCATTTCGCCGCGTGGGAGCAGCCGGCGTTGCTGACCGAAGAGATGCGCGTCGGGTTCAGGTCGCTGCGCGCGTAGCGCTGTGTCTCATCCAAGGAGTGGTGCCATGAATCGTAAAAGCATGCTGATGATCATGATCGCGGCGGGATGGCTCGCCGCATCGGGCGGCCTCGCCGTTTCTGCAGACAACAAGGACACTGCGAAAGTGCCGGGCGGACTGGCGATGTCCGAGTTCAAGGGATACGAGACATGGCAGGCCATCTCCCTCAGCCGGAGCGCGAAGCTCGTGGCGGTGATCGTCGGCAACCCCGCGATGATCGCCGCCTACGAGGCGGGCATTCCTGCGAACGGCAAACCTGTCCCGGACGGCGCCAAGATGGCGAAGATCCATTGGGCACCGAAGCAGAACGCGTTCTTCCCCGATGCGACCGTGCCGGGCGCCCTGGTCAACGTGGACTTCATGATGAAGGACAGCAAGCGGTTCGCGGACAGCGGCGGCTGGGGATATGCGGTGTTCGACTACGACACCGACTCCGATACGTTCAAACCGGGGACTACGGCCGGCACGCCGCCGCAGGGTAACGACGCGAAGTGCGGGTTCGCGTGCCACACGAGAGCGAAGGCGAGAGACTACGTCTTCACGGAATACGGGAAGCGATGACGTACAACCGACTCGCCGTGGCCAGATAGAGCGCATCACCGACCACAGCCGGACGCGAATAGAGCGGCGCATCCATTTCAATCTGCGCCAGCAATTCTTTTCGTCGTCCGGCACGCAGAACGGTCATGAGCCCTGCTTCGTTCCCGACGTAGAGGCGATCACCAGCGAGCAGCAGGCTTCCCCAGATTGGATCGTTCGTCTCGTGCTTCCACAGGTGGGCACCGGTTGACGCATCCAGGCAATGCACGTTTCCACCCAGGTCGGCGACGTACAGCAGACCGTCCTTCACGATGGGCGTTGCCACCACACGGCCGACGTCACGCGAACTCCACACGCGCCCACTCTCAGTGATGTCCCCCTCGCCGTTGGGATTAATCGCATAAATCAATGATGGACCGTCGTAGTGTCCGGGCGACTGCCCCATGGCAATGAAGACGCGACCATCGGCGAAGACCGGCGAAGCAATGATCGAGCTGCGTGAAAGAACGCCGCGGCGCGGAAGCCAGCGCGCATCCTTCGGGTTGCCGTCAAATCGCCAGACCTCGCGACCCGACGCTGCGTCATAGGCGCGCAACAAACCGTCTCCTCCGCCGAAGAGCACCTGCACACGACCGTTGACGTTGGCCGCCACAGGGCTGGACCAGGCACCATGCAGAACCCGGTCTCCTGCACCGATGGCGCGCCAGACCACCACGCCTGTGTGCTTGTTCACTGCGATCAAGCTTGGCGCGTGCGGCGATGGGACGCGGGTGTGGCCTTCATTCTGGCCATTGGAAGTACCGACTACGAGCAAATCACCGAGTGGCAGCACGTTGCTATTGCAGGCTTCATGTGGAAAGACACCCAGGGCGGGCATATCAAGTTCCCAGACGATGTCTGCTGCACCCTTGTCTTGGAAGATCTCTTCCCGATAGGGACCGTCGTTTTCACCGTCATCGAAACCGTGCGTGTCGAGCGAACGGAGTTGACAGTCGGCTGTGACGTAATACAACCGATCGCCTTCAACATAGGGAGCACTTGTCGTCGACGGCAACAGCCACTCCCTCAGACCGCGCTCCACTCGTGGGGCGACATCCTGCCAAAGGAACTCGCCATCGGTTGCGCGAAACGCCATGAGCACGCCTGAGTCTTCCTGAAAGGCAGGGTTCACTCGTCGCGTATTGTCGGCACCGACATAGACCACATCGCCGGCAATCACGGGGCGGCCATACACTTCGTTTCCCAGCTCGACGCTCCAAATAATGTTCCGCCGCGTAGTCGTGTCCCAGTCAACGGGAGGATTTCCGGTTTGAGGCACGGTCGTCTCCGATGGGAACGCAACGGAGAGCTCCGGCGAGTTGAGTGCGACGACAGGCTTTCCAGACTCGATGCCCGCAATGCGATTCAACGCCCACTCGGCTTGATCCTTTAGTGCGGGCTCTCTTGCGGATGCGAGCAGCGCCTCACGAGCTGAGCGTGCCGTTGGCCCGATGCTTCCGAGAGCTTCGGCGGCGCATATGCGGACGTAGAGGAACTCGTCTTTCAGCGCTTCGATCAATTGAGGCACAGCCAACTGCGCGGCAGGGCCAATGCCTCCGAGGGCCTCACCCGCCGCCCATCGGACACCGGGAATCGGATCGCCTAGTGCTGTGGCGAGGTCTTTTGCCGCCGCGCCAGCCTTCGGACCGATGGACGCCAGGGCCTCCGCCGCGTAGATGCGAACGTATGGATCCTCGTGCGAGAGAGTACTGACAAGAGCAGCAACCGAAAGACTGGCTCTCTCGCCGAGTGCACCGAGGCCGCGTGCGGCATCACCGGCGACCATCGCATCCTCGTCTCGCAGCGCCCGTCTCAACGCCGGCTGAATCGTTTCCGTATCGGGCGTCAAATCGATCGAGGCATCAGCCGCAAAGCGTCGAAAGGAGACGCTCTCATGCCGAAGCAGTTCGACCATCAGCGGAATGGCCGGCGGACCGATCTGCCGGATGATTTCAAAAGTTTCCTGATGCAGGCGTTCATCGTCAGTGGCGAGGAATCGTCTGAGCAACGGTAGCGATCGCCCGGCGCCCTGGATCAGGGCGGTTTCGGCCGTTACGCGGACCTTCGAGTCGCTGGCCAGTACGCGATCTGCCCAGTCTTGTACCGAGCCTGGGTTGCTTGAAAGACTCAGCTCGGTCGGAGGCAGCGGTGATTGGGACAGCACGACTGCCTGGCTGAGGCCAGCAACGAGAATTACGGCAAGCGCAGGTTTCATGACGAGTGACATCGAGCTACTGATCGAAGCAATTCGGAGTGTACGCACTCGGCAACGGCGCCCAGATGAAACTGTCGTCGACGCGCCGAAGTGAACGTGCCTCCACAGTATTTGGATCCACATCCCCCTTGAACTTCGGGGCCACCTGCCGTATCTCGGCTGCGTTCTTGATTAGAAAGCCGGTCGCCACGACACGGGCTCCAGGCACTATCGCCTGCTTCGCGGCGACGATGATGCCGGCATCCGTCAGTCGGGTCACATTGAGCCAATCGACGATGTAGTTCGTTCCGTCGTCCAGTCTCAGCATGATCGAGTTGTGCGGGTTCTTGAATTCGACGCGTTCGACTCGCCCCTCGATCGTTACTCTTTTGCACTCATCGTAGAAGTGACTGTGATGCGCGTGCACGGAGGACACCAGCGTCACGGTCGGAATCACTGCCAGCATCGCGAGCGTCTTTCGCATACCGACGTCCTCCAGGCAGATTTTCAGCGATCCAGAGGCGGGACGGCAATCGATTGACGTGACCCCCACAGTCGGCGACGATTGGCCTCGAAGTCAGATGCATCGCACCGCTGCAGCCACGATCGCCATCCTGTGGTTCAGCGCAGCCTTGGCTGCGCAAGAAATTCCGGCAGATAACGCGACTGCTCCGTCCTTCGACGTCGTCTCGATCAAGTCACTCGAAGGGACTGGGAGAGCGCGGCTGCCCGGTGCCCGACAATCCCAGGGTCGATTCGCACGCGCCGCGGCTACGCTTCGACAGCTGATCGAATACGCATACGACGTGCAGCCGTTGCAGGTGATGGGCGGACCGGCCTGGGTGTCCAGAAGCCGTTTTCAGGTAGATGCGCGAACTGAGCGAACGACTACGCCGGAGCAGATGCGAGCGATGGTGCGGCAGATGCTGACAGAACGGTTCGCGCTGAAGGTGCACACTGACGTGCGGGAACGTCCGATCTACCGAATGGTGATGGCGCGCCAGGACGGAAAGCCCGGTCCCTTGCTCTATCGAGTGGACGATGGGGAGTGCGGAGGCAGTAGCCCCCAGCCATGCGATCTTGCCGGGTGGTCGGGAGGGCTGATGAGTTCGGGGATGGGGCTGCAACAGCTGGCGGCAGCTCTATTCAATAGGTCACAAAGTACCGGCATCGATCGGCCAGTCATCGACGACACCGGCCTTGCGGGCATGTTCGGGTTCACGCTGATGTTCTCGACGTTTGACACAGTGCCGCAAGTGTCCCGCGATCCCTCGATCTTTACCGCCCTTCGCGAACAACTCGGATTGAAGCTCGAGCCTGCGCGCGGCCCTGTCGAACTGCTGGTGATCGACTCGGTTGAGCGGCCGACACCGAACTGAAAGAGCCTCAGCCGGCCTCTCGCTCCTTTCGTGTAGCGCGTGGCAATCCCACAGCATCGCGGCGTGCCCGGAACTCATGAGCGTCGAGTCCATAGCGCTGCAGCAGTCGCCCCAGGACCCGCCGATCCTTTTGCATCATCGCCGCCGCGACAGTGACGTTGCCTTCACAGCGCGCGAGCGCGCGCGTCAGGAACTCACGATTGAACATGTCCAACGCCGCGGCCTTGGCTGAGGAGTACGATCGGGTCGAGTCCGTGTGCTCGCTTCTTCTCCACCGGACCACCATGCCGGTCGGCGGCACGGGAATCACGATCTCCTCGCCATCGCACGCGATGAAGCCGCTATGGATCGTGTGCTCCAGCTCGCGAATATTTCCGGGCCAGGTGTAGTCATCGAACCAGTCGAGTGTGGCCGTTGACAGGCGCCGCGGCTCACTGCCGTACTTGCGCGACAGCTCGCTGACGATGTGCTGCGCCAGTAGACGGGCATCTCCGGTCCGGTCTCGCAGGGGCGGCAGCTCGATGTGCATCAGCTTGATGCGAAAGAGCAGGTCGGTTCGGAACTCTCCGCGGGTAGCAAGCAATGCCAACGCGCGATTCGACGCGGCGATGAGACGAACGTCGACGGTCTCATCCTTCACGGCGCCCAACGGGCGGAACGTCTGATCCTGCAGAAACCGCAGAAGCGCCACCTGGCCGCGCGGTGAGAGCGCGTCGATCTCGTCGAGGAACAATGACCCGCGATGGGCGGCTTTGAGCAGGCCGGGCGCGGTCGTGCGCGCGTCAGTAAACGCGCCGGGGTGATGTCCAAAGAGCTCGTTCTCGATCAACGAGTCGGACAACGCTCCGCAATTCACGGGTACGAAGGGGCTCCCGCTGCGCCGACTGTCGTAGTGAATGGCGCGCGCGGCGAGCTCCTTGCCCGTGCCCGACTCACCTTCGAGCAAAACAGGAACGTCGAACCTCGACGCACGACGGACTGCATCGAGGGTTTCGAGAAAGCGTGGTGACTGCCCGAGCATTGCCGACCCCACCCGCGACTACACGCGCGCGCACGGAAGAATAACGTCGGATCCTCGTGAAGTGAACGCACTCGAGGGCGGGATCTTTTTGTCCCGCGCAGGCTCTTTTCGTCCCACTCGATCCACATCCGTATCTATTGAGACGAGGTGCGGATGAGGTAACGATTGAGTGGGACCATTCGGCGCATCGCAGGGTCCACATCGACGACATTCACACGGGAAACACGCCGCATCAACCCCACCGGTCCCTGGCATAGCCACTGCACATGGCCCGCGGTCACGCGCTGTATGTGCCGCGAGTCACCGGAGCTCAGAAAAGAAATTTTGTCGTATTTGCGGCGTCACCCAGACGCGGCCGACACGCTCGATGGCGTCGTGCAGTGGTGGCTTCCCCGACAGCGTTACGTGGAAGCGCGCGAGCTGATTGAGGACGCACTGGAATCGATGGTCAAGGACGGAGTCGTGCTGAAGGTCTTTCTGCCGGGTGGCACCGTCGTGTATCGGTTCGGCTCAACTGGCATCCCCGCCAGAGAGTCGTAGCCCGTGCATTTCACACAGGGATACGTCATGCGAAGCAGCCATGCGCTTGCGTCGGTCGCCGGAGACGCTGTCGCGGCGTCGGAGCCGACGATCGTCGCCATGCGACGAACGATCGACGACAAGTTTCCGTACCTCGCGTTCGCGGTGCAGACACGAGGTCTGCCGTTCTATGAGGTCCTGTTGACCACCGATACGGCATCGTTCACGCCAGAAGTGCTCACCGACGCCGCCGTTCGCGACCGCCAGCCGGCCGATCGCTTCTACAGCAGCCGCAAGGACAGCGGCCTCATTTCCGCAGAGACCGAGAGTTACAGCGTGCCGGCAGCGGTGCTGCAGCGCTTTGCGCGAGCGGGCGCCATTTACTACACAGTCATCGCATTTGCCGATCGCCAACTCACCGGTGGACGGCCCGCTGCCGATGCCGAGACCCTTCGTCGAAACGCGCCACAGGTCTCGGTCGCTCCGGGTTTCACGGGGGCCACGCTCGGCATGATTCTCGCCGTGCCCGTCCACAGGCTTCGGACGGTGCCGTTCACTCCCACCGCACAAGAGCGCCGCGATGCAAACGATCTCGCGGGCGGCGAGGACGGATACCGGCAGGCCTCGGCATATGCCGTCAACGAGGACGAAGAACCTGGGTACGGGATGGCGCTCGAAGACGACGAAGAGCCATTGGCTGAGGATGCCGTAGAGGCACAGTCGTACGGTCAGAGTGACGACGACGAATACGACGACGGCTTCAACGAGACGGCGGCCGCATACGAAACGCCGGAGCCATCGGCCGACGAATCGGAAGAAGGCGAGTACCACGCCGAGTCGAGTGCCGTTGACGATGAGGACGCCGACGATCTCGCCGACACGCCTCACGCAGCGGCCTACGACAGCACATTCAGCCCCGGCGAGTCGATGCCGGCGATGCTGCAGGATGCCGACCACGACCGGCAGGACGGCGATCAGTCGGAGTACGACGACGGCTACAGCAGCGGCGCCGCCGTCGCGGACCCCGCCGCGCCTCTTCGCGCGCTGACGATCGCAGATCGACGGCTGGTCATCGAAACGGTCGGCCGCCTCGACGGCGCCGCTAACCCGTACGCCACCGTGCGACCACCGGTCCTGTCGTCCGGTGTCTCGTCCGGTGTCCAATTCGGTCAGGCCGCGTTCACCGCTGCGTCGGGCAACCTCGGTCGTGTCTTGCAGTTGATGAAGGCGCGGCATCCCGCGACATTCGCGCAGGTGTTCGGTCCTGACGCCGAGGAATTGCTGCGTGTCACCAGCCCCGCGGGGCCTGAGACCGATGAACGGCGGCGCGCGCGCGTGCAGCCGGTCGCCGGTCAGGAACTGCATCAGCCTGTGTGGGCTGCGCGGTTCGCCGAGTCGGCGCGCCCGGACCTCTTTGGCGCCGGGCAGCCGCAGCTGTTCAACGGCGCGCAAAACGAGCTCGCCTCGGAGCTGTTCCTCGACCCGATGCTGCCGATCGCGCGCTGGCTCGATCTCACGAGCGATCGCGCGCTCGCCCTGCTCTTCGACCTGGCCTCCCGCATCGGCGTTGACGTGGCGACACGATGGGTGGCCTTCAGTCTTGGGCCGGTGCAGTCGCCGTCACAGCGACAGCAGGCGCTCGCCGCACTTGGCTTCCCCGGCATCCGCGAGTTCCAGACAGCCACTCCAGGAACCGAGACCGATGGCGTGTGGGGACCGCGGACGCATGCGGCGATGGTTGGCGCGCTGCGTCGTCTCGGCACGAAGTCGCCGCTGCCGATCGCCGGGCGGGTTGAGTCGATCAACACGCTCGTCAGAGTTGCTCCGCCCGAGTGGGTCGCGCGCGCGAGAGCCATCGTCGCGAGCCCGGCGTTGACCGATACCGTGTTCGCGCTCTGAGCAGGGAGTCGGCGATGTCTTCTTTCTCGGCACCGTTCTCGACTCGAGAGCTTGATTGGGGCGCGGTGCGTCAGGCCCTGCAGACAGCGCCGGCGTACGCCAGGCTCGATCCCGGCACTCGCCGCGATCTCGGGCTCGCACTCGACCACATCGGATCGTTCCTCGAGCGTCCGCTCGCAACGCAGATGGCGCCGAACCTGCGACAACAGATCGGTGCGGGAGCCACGCCGCCCGGTCAGCCCGAGCCACAACCGGGGATGCCCGCTCCGGCCGCGCCGGCACCCGGCGGCGCGCCCGCAAGCGGCGGAGGCGGCACCGTGGGACGTGCCGGCGAAGTGGCGCGTGCCACGCTCAGCGCGATCGACTTCCCCTCCTTCGTCGGCTCGCTGATTCAGGGCACCTTCCAGGCGATCGTCGACTCGTCGATCCAGCAGATGGAGGCCTACGCCACCCTGCTGAAAAACGTCGCCGGCACGGTCGATCGGTTCATGCAGGACAACGTCACCGACGGCATGGCCCGCGACTATCTGTCGGAGCAGTACGGCAACGTGTTCATGCGCGACTCGTCGAGCGGCCAGCCGCAACTGCGCACGCGCCCGGCCAAATCACAGACGCCGTCTGAGCTCCCGACCTTCTTCAAGGATCTCGGCTTCGACAGCGTCGGCGACATCGGCGAACAGGAGATCGAGCAGACGATCGTTCCGGCCGCGCGCCGATACCTCGCCGAAGGCCGTCAGCGCACGCTCGCCACGATGGTCCTCATGGGGATCAATCGCGTCGTGGTCGACGACGGCGAGATCAGCGCGAAGCTGCAGTTCCACATCGACGCCTCGGAAACGATGGCGATGCGATTCGATCAGACGAAGACGATGGCCGGCAACATGAGCGGCTATGCCGGTCGCAGTCCGTTCGGCGCGCAGTCGGTGATGGTCAACACGGCGAGTCTGAACGCACAGTCCGACATCAACGTGCGGGCGGATCTCACCGGCCAGGTGAAGGTGAAGTTTCGCAGTGAGACCTTCCCGCTCGAGCGCTTCGCCGACTCCGCCGCTATTCAACTGATCAACGGCAACGCGCGCGTGCCACAACCGGTGCCGCCACAGGCCGCCGCAACACCCCCAGCCAGCGGCGCGCCGGCAGCCACGGCGCAGCCCGCAATTGCTGCACCCGCGCCTGCGCCGTCGGCTCCCGTAGCGCCGAAACCTGCTGCTCAGGAGTTGTCCGCACGCGCCGATGCGTGGGCGCCGGAGGGCGGCGTATGAGCGGACGGCGCGATCTCGCGGACGCGCTCCTCGCGTATCTCGGCATCGTCGGTGAGTCCGACCACCGGGGCATCGAGATTACCGAGTTGGAGCTGAACGTGCCGCTGGAGGTCACCGGGCGGATGCGCGCAGGGACGTTTGTCATCGAGGGCACGGCGCCACACTCGCGCTGGAAATCCGGATTCCTGCCAGCGGTCCATCTGACGCGCTTGCGCGTCGGGCTCGAGCCGGCGGAGGGATAGGTGACCGATGGATCAGTGCCGATCGAGGACTTCATTCATGCGATCACGACGCAGCTCGATCGCGTGCAGGACGCACTGCGTCTCAAGTCGGTCAACCGGCCGCTCACCTACGCACTGAAGGATCTGTCGATGGAGCTACGCGTATTCGTCGATGTCGATGCCCAGGGCACGGTGCGCTTCCGCACCAGCGCTCCGAACGAGAGCGGTGCGTCCGTGCTCAATCTCGGGTTCACCACCATCACGAAGCCGATGATCGAGGAGAACACCGTCTCGCTGTCAGCGGTGCGCAGCACGTCATTGCAGGAGCTCGGCGTGAAGCCCGAGGAACAACGGCGTCTCGAGCAGATTGGCGTCCACAACGTGTCGCAGCTGAATCGACTCGAGAACAGCGCCGGCGCGCGCGCGATCGCGAGACTGTCCGATGTGTCCATGGATCGGCTGAAAGACATTCTCGTGCGCGCCCGTCCACAGGTCCGTGGCATCGTCGCCCAGCCGGCATCTCCTACCCTGCCCGGTGCTGGCACACCGGCACCGGGGCCGGCCAAGCCGGCTCCAGGCACGTCGGTGAGCCCGCTGTCGCCGTCCGTCAAGCTGCCTGCGAACACGCCGTCGATAGCCATCGCTCCAGGTGCCAAGCGCATCGGGCTCATTGGCAAGCATCTCGCCACCGACGATTCGATCCCTGAAGTGCGCATCGACAATCGCGCGCTCGCGGTCGCAGCAGCCGGTGACGACGCGTTATGGGTCGATCTCCCGGCCGACTTTGCCGGCGGGTCTCTCGAAGTGCGCCACGGCAACGGCGACGTGCAGGCCTTCGATCTTCGCTTGGACGATGGCGCGTCGCGAGACGGCGCCGGTCTCGGATGGGCACCGGTCGAGGAGTGACGTGATGGTGCGCATGGGACACCTGCTGCTGACGCTGCGCGCTGGAGAGCGCTTTCGCCACGTGCCGACGCGTCTCGATTTTCTCGCCGGCAACGCGCGACCCGCGAACCGTCTGGACCGCGGCCCGATCGATCGCGTGCTCTCGGATCTGGGCGGCGGTGCGCGTGTCCTGACGGTATTCCATGCACGCGCGTCGCTCGGCCGTCCCGCCGAGCGGCACATCGGCTACGACGATCTCGAGGAGTCCCTCGGCCTGTCCCGCACCTACCGCATGGCTATCGGCAATCCCGATCGATCGCACGATGTCGTGCACGCGCTCCGCGATCTCGCGATGGTCGAGTCCGCGGGTGTACAGCTGTTCGCGATCACCGAGCTCGATCCCGCGCCCGGCCAAGTCGATCCGCGCCAGGTCGCCGAGCTTGCGCGGGAGCCCCACGCGCGTGTCGATGCGCACACGGCGCTGGCCGGTGAAGAAGGTGACGAACGGGTCTCGGTGGCCGTGGTCGACACAGGAATTGTCGTCGGCCATCCGGAGTTTCAACGCAAGTGTCTGGCGGGATACGACACCGTCGATCTCGGAATCGGGCGGCTCAACGATCGGATGCGTCTGGTCGGCGACTCACGCGGCGCCGACTACACGCCGTACGACGACGTCGGGCACGGATCGCATGTGGCCGGCGTGATCGCGGCCCAGGGCTGGTTGATTCCGCGCGGGCTCGGCGGGCGCGCGATGATCCTGCCGGTGCGGGTGCTGGCGGCGGCGATGGCCGATGGCAGCCCCAAGCGTATCGGTGTCGGCGCGCTGCCGGATATCGATTGCGGGCTCAAGGTGGCGTGTGATCTCGGGAGCGACGTCATCAACATGAGCTTTGGCACGCCGGCGCCTGCGGCGGAGACGCTGGCCGCGACCCCGCATCACCAGGTGCTCGACTACGCAGCGCGCAAGGACGTCGTGCTGGTCGCGGCGGCCGGCAACAGCGGTGCGCGGGAAGATTTCTATCCGGCACGGCACCCGCAGGTGATCGCCGTCGCATCCGCAAGTATGGAAGGCCGTCGCTCCACGTTCAGCACATGGGGTGATCACATCGCGATCGCCGCACCTGGCGAGCGCATCGTGAGCGTGGCCTCCACCGGACAGTATCAAGTCAACACCGGCACGTCCTTCGCCGCGCCGTTCGTGTCGGGCGTCGCCGCGCTCATGCGCGGCCGCGCACGGCGTCGCAATCGCCGCGTGCCGGCACCGGTCGTCCGAACACTGCTCCTCGAGTCTGCGACCGCGCTTCCGCGAAGTCCGCGCGAGGAGACCGGGGCGGGTCTGTTGAACGCGCCACGAGCGCTGCGCGCGCTCGACCAATGGATGGAGGCACACCCGTGAGCCTGCGCATTACGTCTCAATCGGTCGGCGGCCTGCCGTCGCATGGTGAAGACCGCACGAAGGCGAATGACGTGAATCTTTGTTCGTTTGCGTTGAGAAGGAGATCTCCATGGCAGTAGCGCCGAAAGCCAAATTTATCTTCGACCCCCGGGGGCTTCCCCCCGAACTGAGCACCGCTCAGTCCCAAACCGCCTTCGCCGCCGCGGTCACCGCCGAAGTCCGCCAGTTCGGTGTCAACGGCGACACCGATCAGGTGAAGAACAACATCGCGGTGACCATTGGCACGCTCATTCGCGACGGTCGTACCAACGTCAACGCGCCGGGGTTCGGCGAGGCGATTTACAACGCCTACAAAGTCGGCCTGGAGTTCTACCGCAAGGACCAGGACGTCAATGACTTGACGCGGAACCAGGAGCTCTACGACAAGATCGTGTCGGTCCTGGTCGCCAGTGGGACCGGGCTCGAGATCGAGATCGCGTATCAGGAGGTCGCCGCGATCGCCTCCTACATCATCAACAACCCGAATCGCTACCCACTCAACAACAGTCTGATCGCGAACCAAATCGGCGTCGGACGCGATCGATACGTGGATGGCGCCCCGCCGGCTGACAGCCTTACGCTGCCACCGCTGACCGGGAGCGCCGGTGAGCACATCGAGTTCGAAGGGCCGAACATCGAGGCAGTCGGCGTCTGCTATCTAGGCATGCAGCTCGATCGCATGGGCCTTGTCGCGGTCGTCGATCGGCTGACCGAGCTCAATCAGCTCGGGCTGCTGTCGCTGCGCTACGGCAGCGCGTCGAAGGCGCTCGACGACTGGCACTGGAACGCCGAAGATCGGTTGAACCAGCCCTCTCGCATGTCGGTGTATGGGCGCGTGTGCGGCATGGCGGGCGCGCCGGTCTCGAAGGAAGTACAGCCGAATGTCAACTTCGAGTCGCTGCTGACGCGGTTCATCGCCACCATCGTCGAGTCCGATCGTCAGGAGCGCGTGACGAACCTGATCGAGCCGGCGCGTGCGCGGTCCTTGGCGCTGACCGACGAGATGGTCCGCAAGGCTGGACGCGATCTCGCCTCGGGCGCGTCGCTCTACGGATGGAGTGGCACGCAGCTCCAGGCGCGGCGCATCAAAACCACGATGCTCGATGCCCTGCAGATCCTCAGCCTGCCCGAGATTCTGAGCCTGTACGCCGCGACCTCGCCGTATCAGGTGATCGAGCGGGTCTCGAGCGAGGAGTTCAAGCAGGTCCCGAACGTCGTCAAGCTGCGCACCATGGCGGAAGCAGGGCACGCGATTCTGCGTCTCGTCGCCAACAACCTGAATGCATGGGCGGCCTCACCGTCGCGGCCGCTGTTCGAGACCGTGCCGGGTGCCGGCGACGGCGATATTTCGCAGCTGGTGCGTCGCGAGTTCCTGATCCACGCCAACAGCTATGCGGCCGTGGTCGGGTTGAACGATGCGCAGATCGACAAGAGCTCGCAGCCGGCGGACATGCCGTACTCGCCGTCCATTCCGCAAATTGGCGGCGGCGTCGCGGCGATGCCGGCGGCCGGCACCGACGACACGCTGAACCGCCTGCGCCAGATGATGACGTCCGGCACGATGCCGACGCAGGACCAGCTCAAGTCGCTGCTGTCGGTCAACTGACGCGAGAGCGTTGAAGGAGCTTCTATGAGCACGCCATTTGTCGCGCCAATCGCCAAGCGCCTGCTCGAGCGGGCGTCCGGGCATCTCGGGCTGCCGAACCCGGCCAGAGAGCTCGACGCGGTCATCGATCAGTCGCTCGCCTTCGAGCCGTCGCAGGCGCACGGCACGCCGTTCGCGCCGAACTTCGCCGAGACGACGCCGGAGACGCTCGGCGTCGTCATCACGCCAGACGGGCCGTACGTCACGCCCTCGGATCGCGTCGAAACGACCACGCGCGCACTGCAGCGCATCGTCCGCGACAACTTCGGGAATCGCGCCGCCAGCTGGCTCGACGGCAAGCTCGAAGAAGTGCGGGGCGATGGCTACGCCCGCGCGGTCACGCACGGCGCCAGCTTTGGCAGTGCGTTCGATCGCAACGGCGTCACCGAATCATTCGCACAATACGAATGGGGCCCGATGATGCACGACGCGCTGCCGGCACCGCTCTTCCGCCTCGTGCGGACCGCGATGCAGGCGCTGCCTGGGCTGACGCCGGCGTTCAGCACGGTGCGATGCGGCCGCACCAGCGGCAGCCAGCAGGTGTCGTTCACGATCGATCGCGCCATTCCGCTGAACAGCCTGCAGCCACTGATGCAGCACCTCGGCGTGGGCGAGCGGCACGCCGGTCTCATGAGCGCGCTCGCCTTCGTCCTCGGCGCGCGCTTCACGCTGCCGCCCGACTCGGCGCTGCTGACGCTGCGTCCGACCAATCGCGGCGTCGAGGTGCGCGTCGACGTCAATCTCGATGCCCTGCCCGATCCGCCGGCGCAGCTCATGGCGCTGATGCGCTTGCAGATGACCGAGCGACCCAAGAGTCTGCAGGGGCTCGATCGCTGGCTGATGGCGCTGACACCAGATGGCCTTCCCGGTCCGGGGACCGTGTCGGTGCTGTCGGCGTGGGTGCGTCCGGATCTGCCAGCGCGATTGGCCATCTATCTGCGGCCGGC
>Ga0315912_10003750_pt1 | contig 14875 bp, 12 predicted proteins | sample VfabasoilMG_FD_204469 | JGI IMG/M metagenome (GOLD analysis project Ga0315912, IMG submission 204469) | Garden soil microbial communities collected in Santa Monica, California, United States - V. faba soil | ecosystem: Environmental > Terrestrial > Soil > Garden | place: USA: California... | reverse complement strand
CTGCCGCACGAAGCGGAACCCGGCAGGCATCACGCCGACGATCTCGAACGGGCTGGCGTTGAGTTGGACGGTGCGGCCGACGGCGCCGCGATCGCCGCCGAACTGCTCCTGCCACGCACGGTAGCTGAGCACCGCGACACGAGGGGCGTTGGGGCGGTCATCGGCCGCGGAAATCGTGCGGCCAAGCAGGGGTGGGACGCCGAGTACGGGGAAGAATTCCGAGGAGACGAGCTGCGCGTTCACGTGTCGCGGCTCGCCGGCGCCGGTGAGCGTGAACTGCGCCAGCCCCCACGCGGCGAATCCGCGAAACGTGCGGCTTTGGCGCTGCCAGTCGAGCCAGTTGGCGGGATTCACGTCGGCGCGGGAGCTGCCGCCGCCAACCGATTCCTCGACCATCACGAGCTGATCGCCGTTCGGGTATGGGAGGGGTCGCAGCAGGAGCTGATCGACGACGGAAAAGACCGCCGTGTTGCCGCCGATGCCCACGGCCAGCGTGAGGATGACGGCGAGCGAGAACCCTGGGCTGCGCCACAGGCTACGAGCCGCGTGTCTGAAATCTCTCGTCACGAAGGCACTCTCATCAAGTCGCTTGCCAAGGGGCTCTGCCCGTAAGCCGTTGAATCCGGGACGCCAGGCGGCACAGCTGGTCACTTGCGGGACGGTGGCGTCCGGCACCGGACGCGGGTGGTTGATTGCCGCCCAGGACAGGAGTAGTGTCGAAGTCACGCCTAGGCCGCCGGCAACCGGTGGCACGGGGGACCCAGAGTTAGTGGGGCGAATCGCGCCGTAGCTCGCAAATGTTCAGCGAGCGAAGGCGGACGAGGACTTCCAACCTCGAGCCCGTCAGCTAACCCCGGCGGCGCGATTGGAGGCTTGCCGTGTTTGCGCTCACCCCGTCGTCGGTGTCCGGTCTTCGTGTGTCTCGCGGTGCAGTTCCCCTGGCGCTCGTCGGATTCATCGCCCTCTTTGCCGTGGGCTTCATCTGGCTGGCGGGCTCGTCGAACCCTTACACTCCGGCCGGCTACGTCGGCTATCTCACGAGGGGCGCCGTGTTCGGGCGCTCGTCGTTCTATGGCATTCAGCGCGGGCCCACGTCCACGGGCCGCAGCTGGCTGCTGCGCGTCACCAACGTCAGCGTCACGCCCTACACCTATACCGATGACTTCGTAGGCGACGACGCCGTCCTGAGCCGCGACAACCTGAAGATCGCCTTCAAGGTGCACACCGTGTGGCGGGTGAACGAAACCCGCGTCCCGCTGTTCATGGAACGCTTCAGCACCACCATCACCGACGGCGGCCATGAGACGTCGCCCGACGCGATCGTGAAGGTGGCCTATCAGAACTTCGTGCGCGAGCCGCTTCGCACGTTCGCCCGCGACGAAGTGCAGCGGCGCAACGGGCTCGACGTGAAGGAGGCGCTGGTCCCGATCGGCGACGCCGTCCTGGCGCGCATTCGCACCTACACGGCCGACAGCCCGTTCGAGATCAGCAGCGTGGTGGTCGGCAACGTGCAGTATCCCGAGGAAGTGTCCTCGGCCGTTTCCCGCAAGCTGGCGGCCACGCAGGAGCTGCAGCGCAAGGACACGGAAATCGAAATCGAGCAGAAGGAACGCACCAAGCGCGAGGTGCAGGCGCAGGGCATCGCCAACGCCATGGCCATCATCCGGGGTCAGTTGAGCCCGATGTACATCCAGCACGAAGCGATCGAGTCGCAGAAGAACATGGTGAACTCACCCAACCATACGGTGGTCTACATTCCGGTGGGTCCGATGGGGGTCCCAATCACGGCGACGTTCCCCGCGACACAACAGGCGTCACAGTAGCGGGCGCTCCTCAGACCACCCGTAAGGGCAGTTACCCGAGGGCGGAGGGCGGTCCAAAAGGCCGCCCTCTACTTTTCATCGCGAAAGCTCTACTTTTCTCTGGCACCGGCTCGACCGTTCAGCCAGAATCGGATCGCTTTATTAGCGTGATGTGACTCGCGCCCCCAATTCATCTTGGTCCTTCGCGGTGCCCATGTCTGAAATCGAACCTGGTCTCGAGAGCGTTCCGACCCCAGAACGTCCGCCCGTCGCCATTCGGGAAGGCCTGCCGACGGCATACCGCATGCGCGCCGACGCGCATTACGTGGAGCAGCTCGACGCGCCCGCCAGTCCGTCGGTGCGCCTGATCGACGCGCGCACCATCGAAGTCCGCGGCGAAGAGCCGCGACCGGCCGCGTCGTTCGTGGAATCGATCAAGCGGCACGGCGTGCTGCAGCCGATCCTGGTGCAGACGCGCGGCGGCCGCTACCGCCTGATTGCCGGCCGCAAGCGGCTGGCCGCGGCGATTGCCGCCGGCCTCCGCGAAGTGCCGTGCCTGGTGCAGCGCGTGGACGAGGAACAGGCCGGCCAGATGGCCGAGGCCACCAACCTGCCGGCGCAGGACGCCGTGGCGCCGCCGTTGGAAGCAAGCAAAGCCCGGCCGTCGGCGGCACCAGCACCGCTGCCAGCCGAACGCAGCGCCGGCGCCAACGACCAACTCGCGCAGTCGCTGATGGCGCTCGCGTCGTCGGCCAACCTGCTCTCGGGCGGGTCGCCGCTTACCGTGGCCGTGGCCGCGGACCTGGTGCGCGCGGAAGCGGCCCGCGCGCTTCAGCTTTTGCTCGCCACCCGCGTCCTGCGCGACGAAGTACCCGTTTCGCGCCTGAAAGTGCCGGTTCGCACTGTGATCGACCGCGCCATGCAGATGACGCTCGCCGAGCGGCGCCTGCGCGCCACCGAAGTACAGGTGGTGGCGGATAGCGTGCGCGATGCGGCCGTCCGGGGCGATGAAGAGCTGCTGGCCAGCGCGCTCGCGGGTCTGGTCATGGCCACCGTGAGTCTGGTGGGCGAAAAAGGCGGCCCGACCACCCTCACACTGTCGGTGAAAGACGGCCGCGCCACGTTCGCGGTGGCACAGGAGTCACTGTCGGTGCCCGAAAGCTGGGTGGAACGGACGTTCGACGCCGCGTGGCCCATCACGAACGCCGCCACGGGCACGCTGGCGCTGATGCAGTCGGCACGCCGCATCGCCGAACTCCACGCGGGAACGGTGATTGCGACGTCGATCGAATCAGGTACGAGCTTCAATCTGTCGCTGCCTGCGCTCGCGCGCGAGATGTAAGCAACGAGACGAAGAAAAAAAAGTTCATCTGAGCAGTGAATTGGCGCTTGCGATCTCCAGTCGCAAGGATCTATCTTGTGGCGTGTTCGATCCTTCCTTGTCATCTTTCTCTAGACGGGAGGGCTGTTGATCAGCCGTCATGCTTTCGGGTCCCGGCTCCGCACGCAGCGCGAGCGGCGGGGCGTCACACTCGAGTCGATCGTCGAGTCCACCAAGATCAAGCTGTCACTGCTTGAGGCGCTCGAACGTGGCGAGGCTTCGCAGTGGCCGCGCGGCCTCTTCCGCCGCGCCTACCTCCGTGACTACGCGACGGCCATCGGCCTGCCTGCCGAACCGATCGTCACGGAGTTCGTGAAGCTGTTTCCCGAAGACGGTTCGCCGGTGACGGACGACGCCGCGTTGGCGGCGCTGCAGGAGCCGATGCGGCTCACGTTCGCGGTGGAACCAGACACACGCGTCCGCCACGTCGCCTTGCAGGCGGCCTCGGTGGTGGCGGAGCTCGCGGTGGTGGGGATCGCAAGCGGGATTGTCTCGCTCGCCGCGGGATGGCCACTGCTCAGCGCGTGCGGCGCCGTTGCGCTCGTCTACTACCCTGTCGCCACCGTGCTCACGGGTCGCGTGCTCTCAACGGCTCACCTGGGCAGCATTCTCAAGGTGCACCCGGCGGGCACCGCCGCACACGAAGCCGTACCCGAGCCGGAGGCGGTGCCGCTGTATCTCGTGCCGCGTTCGTCGCCCACGGCCACGCCGTCGATCGATTTCGCCGTGGCGGCCGACGAGTTCCAGCAAGCTCGCACCGCGGCGCGATAAGCTCACTTCGTAGAGGCGGACCTCCGAGGTCCGCCTGACCCTCTGTGTCCCCTATCGACGAAACCGAAGACGTGTCGGCGCAGCTCCGTCAGCTCAAGCAGCTGACGCGCGAGTTCGACAACTTCCGGGACATCGCCAAATACATCCTGCCGACGCCCGGCGAGATGCCCAGCCTGAACGGCGTGGATGTCTTCGGCGGCGTGATGCCGCTCAGCGGATCGGTGGGCGGCGATCACCTGATCTACGTCGACTTCAAGCAGCGCTTCGACCTGGACGCGCGCATTTCGCTGGCGCGCGAGCAGCGCCGCTGGGACGTGGTGGAAAACCTGGAATGGTGCCGCCGCAAAGCCGGCATTGCGCTCGTGGACGTGTCCGGGCACCGTATGACGGATGCGCTGCTGGCCGCCATGCTGCACCAGGCGTTTCTGCTCGGCGCCATCTACGAGCTCGATACACAGGGCCGCATCACGCGGCGCCTGTTCGAGAACCTGAACACGCGCTTCTACCAGTCGTCGGGAGCCCACAAGTTCGTGTCGCTGATCTACGGCGAGATCGCCGAGGACTCCACCTTCCGGTTCCTCTCCGCGGCCATGCCGTTCCCCGTGGTGTTCTCGTCGCGCCACGACCGGTTCATGGAGGTGGGGGCCGACCTGCGGATCTCCTTCCCGCCCCTCGGCATGATGCCGTCGTGGGACGTGATCGACCGCAGCACCACGACCAGCACCCTCGGATTCAAGGACCACTATGAGATGAACAAGTGGCTCCTGATGGGCGAGGGGGACATCCTGCTGCTCTACACCGACGGCATCGCCGAGCACGTGCGCGGCGACGAGGAATATTTCCCGACGCGGCTGGAAGCCGCCATCCGCCAGGCGAAGGACGGCACGGCCCGGGAGATATTCGAGGCCGTGAAGGCCGATTTAGTGGCCTTCAGCCCACCCGCCGACGACATCAGCCTGATCGTCATCAAGCGCCGTTAAGATGTACGTGGCTGCGGACCTATTAGGTTCGCCTTCGCCTTCCTGACGAGAAAGTCAGGAACTCTTCAGACCAGCCCGGCCGGCGCCGTCGCTAGCATCGGCCAGAGGGAGGGGCGAGGTGATGCGAAGCGCGTATGTCGTAGCGGTAACGGGCCTTCTGTGGGTGGCGGTGGCGTGCTCGTCGTCCAAGCCCGCGCCAACAGCCGAGGCAGAACCGGCCGTCCGGGTCACCGCGACCGTCAAAGAGATCATGGATTCGGTGGTCGACCCCAACGCCGACGTGCTGTGGGACTCGGTGTCCACCACCATCAGCCGAGAAGGCACCGTGGAGAACAAGCCGCGCACCGAAGAAGACTGGGCGCGGATCCGCCGCAGCGCCGTGACGCTGGTGGAAGCCACCAACCTGCTCGTCATCGAAGGCCGGAAGATCGCCCCGGACGGCCACAAGTCCGAGTTCCCCGGCATCGAGCTCGAGCCGGGCGAGATGCAGAAGCTGGTGGACGCTGACCGCGCCAGCTGGGTGAAGTACGCGCACGGGCTGCACGACAAGGCCATGGTGGTGCTGAAGGCGATCGACGACAAGAACATCCAAGGGTTGATGGACGGCGGCGAGGGGATCGACGAGGCCTGCGAAAACTGCCACAAGCACTACTGGTATCCGGAGAAGAAGCCGTCATGAAGATTCGGACCCTTCTGCGCGCCATCGTTTTCGTCGCCGTGTTCAACTGCGTCGTCGGAATCATGTGCGCGCAGGAGCGTCCGGTACCGAGCGACTCGGCCCGCGTCGCCATCCCTGGCTGCGTCAAGGGGAATGCATTCATCGTCTCGCAGCCGGTCGAGCACGAGCCGGTGCAGACCGACATCGCGCCCGGCCGCCGCTTTCGCCTGAGCGGGCCGAAAGAGGTCGTCAACGACGTCAAGAAGCACGAGGGGCGGCTGCTCGAGGTGACCGGCCTCATTCGCAAGGCCGCGCTCACGGGACCCGGCGGGATCGGGCTCGCCGGCGGCCGCGTGCGCATCGGCGCCGGGGCGCCGGTGGCCGCGACTGGCGATCCCACGCGCAGCCCGCAGGGCTACGACCAGCCGGTGCTGGATGTCGAGGGCTGGCGGCAGATCGGCGAGAACTGCACGGTGAAATAGCCGTCTAACGCTGGTGTGATTTCCCGGCGCAAGTTTCTCTGGGGCACGGCGCTTGGCATCGGCGCCATCGGGACCGGCGTCTACACATCGCTGATCGAGCCGTACTGGCTCGAGATCGTCCACCGGCCTCTGTCCATCCCCGGCCTCCCCGCGACGCTACGCGGCTCCACGCTCGTCCAACTGAGCGATCTGCATGTCGGCCCCCGCGTGCCCGACGACTACATCCTCGAGACGTTTGTGCGCGTACGGGAGCTGCGGCCAGACATCGTGGCCTACACCGGCGACTTCATCTCCTGGGAGGATGGCATCCTCGAGCACGCGCGCCGCACGTATCAGGACCTGCCGCGTGGCCGCATGGCCACCGTCGGCGTTTTCGGCAATCACGATTACGGTCCGGGCTGGTCGCACCCGGAGGTCGCCGCGCAATTGGCGGATTTCTTCGGACAACTTGGCGTCACGATCCTGCGGAACGATGTGATCGACGTGGCAGGCCTGCAGATCGCCGGGCTCGATGACCTGTGGGCGAGTCAGTTCGACTGCGCACGCGGCTTCGCCGATCTGGATCCGCGGCGGCCGGCCATCGCGCTGAGTCACAACCCGGACACCGTGGACCTGCCCGGGTGGGACCGTTTTCGTGGCTGGATTCTGTCGGGGCACACGCACGGCGGCCAGTGCAAAGCGCCGTTTCTTCCGCCGCCGTTGTTGCCGGTGAAGAACCGTCGCTACACGTCAGGAGAGTTCGAGTTGTCCGGCGATCGCCGGATGTACATCAGTCGCGGCGTCGGCCACGTGCTCCGGGTCCGCTTCAACGTGCGGCCCGAGGTCACAGTGTTTCGCCTGCAGATTTGAAAAGAGAAGCGGGCCGCCTGAAGGCGGCCCCCACGACGGAAACTACTTCCGCGGCGGTGGGACCGCGGCCGGTGGATTCGCTGGCGGCGTGGCTGGTGGTGGATCGTCCGTGCGACAGACCGCCTGCGAGTTGTTCATCACGGTGAGCGTCGTCCCGCCGCAGCAATACACCGTGCACTTGTCCGGCGCCTTGTAGGTGGAGCGCAGCGCCTTGCCGTACTCCGGATATGTCGTCTTCGCGCCGCCGCGGGCAGCCTCGGACGACAGGTTGTACAGCTTCGGGAACTCGGCCAGGTACGGGTTCTCGCCGGGCAGATAGTGCGGCACCTCGCCGGGGCTGCGCGGAATCTCCACCTGCGGCTCGCACGGCTCGGGCAGCACGCGCGTGTTGGCGTCCAGCTCGAACGTGGCGCTGCGGATGAACGGCTCCTCCCAGTAGACAGGGTCGGTGAGGATCATCGTCACCGTCAGCATGTTCTCGTGCCGCGCGTAGTGCTCCACCATGGTGGCCTGGTCGCTGTGCGGCACGCCGTTGCGCCACACGAGCCCGCTCTTGAGGTGCGTGGTCGTCACGGTGAGCATGCGGCCTTCCCACTTGCCGGTGGAGAACCCGCCGGCCGAGTGCGGCGCATTCGGCGACGGATGCGGGCGGCCGTCCATCCACACGTCGTGCGTCGCGCGATCGACGGTGCCGCTCATGTGAAACGCCACCACGGCGCCCGAGATCGGGTCGAGCTCCTGCTCGATGCGGAGGTTCTGCGGCCCCATCACGATGTATTGCGTGGTGTAGAGGATGCACTGCCGTTCTGGCATGTTCTGCATCGACACCTGGTACGCGTCGGCCACGGCGCGCGCCTCGTCGTTGATCGGCAGGCCGGTGTAGTCGCCGATGTGCGGGCCGGGCGCGCGCTCGATCCAGTCCTCGTGCAACCGGTTGGCCCACGTGCCGGACAGGTCGATGGCGGTGCCCTGGAGCCTGGCCTGCGCTTCCTGCACCTGCCCCTGCGCGAAGGCAGGCGCGGTGACGGCAACCCAGGCGAGCGTGAACGCGGCGGCTAGCGTGCGGAGCATGGTGAAGCGTCCCATTTGGATCCGTTCGGTTCCTTCTTGAAGTTGAGGCTCGTGATCCACGTGCGCGCGAGATACGTCGGGTCGTCGACGATGGTCGTGATTACCACCCACTGATCGCCGTTCGGCTGGCGCAGCAGATCCCAGTACTCGGTCACCGTGGTCTTGTCGCTGTAGGGAACGCCGTTCTTCCGCAGGTAGCCGGGGCGCAGGTTCTTCGTGACGGTCTTCAGGTTGCCGAACATCGGCGGCGGCGGGGGCGGCCCGGCCGGAGCGCCGCCACGGCCGCGCGCACCGGTCTCCCACGAGGCCGTCGTCTCGCCCTGCAGCGTGGCCGCACCGCCGGGCGCTTTCCAGTCGCCGAAGTGCAGGAGACGCGTCTGCGTGCCGGCGTCGGCCTCCACCTTCATCGTGTTGTCGTCCTGCCACGAAACGCGCAGGCGCGTGGGCTGACGCATCACGCCGGGTGCGCCGTAGCCCTTGCACGCGTCGCCCGCGGCTTCGTCCTTGGCGGGGTCCCACGCGTCGGCCGCCTTTTTCGCGTCCATGTTGATCGGCACGCTGGCGTAGTCGCCCTTGGGCGGCGTGACCATGCGCCAGCGCCAGTCCTCGGTGATCACCGATACCCAGGTGCCCGTGAGGTCGAACGGCGCGCCGGACTTGCCCGTGGCAGGCGGTGCGGGCGTCGTCGGTGCCTGACCAGCAGGCGCCCCGGGCGCGGCCCCGCGCCCTTGCGCGGCGAGCGTTGAGAACGTGAGCGCCGCGATGCCCAGCACTACGGCGGATTGAAGGAGACGGCCCCGGGTCTGCACCTGAGCCCCCACTATTTGCCTCCGAGGCTCTTGTAGACCGCCTCGACGAACTGATTGGTGGTCCAGGGCCCGGTGTCGGAGCCGTAGCGTCGGCGATAGCCCTTCACCGGATCGGCCTGGCGAATCTGCGCCAGCGTCTGCCCCTTCTTCATCAGCGCCTGCACGCGGTCCCGGATGATCGTCACCATGTCGCGATAGTCCACCACGTCAGCTTCGTGACCGATGGTGCCGCGGGCGCCGACGACGACGGTGCCGCCCTCCTGCCAGATGAGGGGAATAGGCGGCACGGTGATGGCGATGATGCGATTGAGCGCGTCGATCACACCCTGGACGCTGCCGCCCTTCTCGAGGTCGATGCGCGGGAAGCGCGTGGGGTCGTACACCTCGCCAGTCACCAGCACGTCCGAGCGCCGGAAGAACACCACGCTGTCGCCGTCCGAGAACGCGTTCGGCTGATACGTGGTGATGATGGCTTCGCCGTTGAAATACAGGTCCTTCTGCGTCTCCATCAGGTCCGACGAATAGGTCACCGTCGGCCATGCGCCGATCGGATAAGGCGCCTGCTCGCCGTGGGGCGCGGTCATCGCCGCCTGCACGTGCTCTTCCGCCAGGATGGGTGCGCGGCCGCCGGCGGCGCCGATCTCGTTCAGGCCGCCGGTCGGGATGACCGACTGCCCGGCCTTCGACAGGTCGTCGTTGCCGCCCACGTGGTCGCGGTGGGCGCTGGTGTTGATGATGTAGCGAATGGGACGCGTGGTGATCTTCCGGATTTCGGCCAGCATGTCGGCCGAGCGCTCGCCCGAGCCGCTGTCCACCAGAATCGCGCCGTCCGGGCCGACCTGCAGCACCACGGTCGCGCCGCCGCCGACGATGGCGTGGACGTTGTCGCGGAGCCTGATTACTTCGAGCGGGGGGCGCGCCTGCGCCTGGGCGACGCTGGGAACGGCGACGGCCAGGAGAACAGCCGCCAGCGCCCAGCGCATTGTTGCGACGGGGGTATAGGTCATCAGCGGCCTATTGTATCGAAGGCCTGGGGCCGGTCGAAGGACCGGCGGCTACGGAAGCGAGCGGATGATGGCGCGGAGGCGCTTGACGGCGTCCTCGGTCGGGAGCGCTTCGTCCGACGCGTTCTGATCGAGTTCCTCCACGTTGAACTGCGGCGCGGCCACGTCGATGGTCACGCCGAGATCGCGGCGCAGCGCCAGCATCGCGTCGCGCGCCAGCCCCATCTTGCGCAGGTGGTTCTGGATGCGCATGTAGTGCAGCGAGAAGACCGGCGACTTGCGCCCCTGCGCCTCGACGTCGCCAATCACGTATCCGACGTTGAAGCGCAGCGGATTGCGGTCCGCCCGGCGCGGGCTCTCCACCGTCACGTAGACCGGGAACAGCTTCTGCAGCGGACGGCCGGTGGCGCGCATGTATTTCGCCACCAGCTCCGCCTCCCAGAAGTTCAGGCCGGCGTCGGCTTGCCAGATGTCCGTGTAGCGCTTCACGTCGTCGGCTCCCCACGCACGCCACTGCGCCGGATCTGGCAGCGGCACGGCGTCGTTCAAACCGGCCACTGAGGGGCGCCCTGGCCGCAGGTCGAGACGAGTCCAGCAGAAACGCTGGAAACGCGGGTCGAAGGTGGAGCCGGTCATCGCCCATGTGGCGCACAGCATGCCGGACCACGCCCAGTGCTGGAACAGGTTCATCCAGCCGCGGTTGTCGATGTGATCGTAGTACTGGTCGAGATCGAAATCGAGGAACACGTCCTCCATCAGCTGCAGCATCTGCACGCAGGCGTAAAACCCCTCGCGCCGCTGCTTCTCGCTCTTCGGCAGCCAGTAGTTCACGTCGGGCAGGCCGCGAGGTGGCACCGGCGCGCCGAGCGGCAGCGCCTCCGGCGGCAGCCCCATCAGCGCCGGCATCTCGGGGAACATCTGGCCGTCGAGGAACCTGAGGCTCTTGGTCGTGCGCAGCACGGTCCAGATGCGATCGAGCGCCGCCGAATACTTGCTCACCGCGTCGGCCGGCGCCGGCGCCGGCTTGCCCCAGCGCTGCCGGACGAGCGTGAAGATCTCCACCGCCTGCAGCCCCACGCACTCCTCGGCGCGGACGGCGCGCATGAACACGCGCTCCACGGCGTGATAGCCGAGCGCGCGGTAGCTTTCGAACTGCGATTCGTCGAAGAACTGATCGCTCGTGGACTCGTGCGGGAACGCCGGATGCTCGGCGGCATACCGCAGGATGTCGGCCGGCTCGTCGCCCGTGAGCGAGCTCTTGATGTAGAGCAGCGTGCCCGGCACCTCGATCGGGTCCTCCTCCTTCTGCGGCGGCAGGCGGTCGTAGCGGATGGTGCCGATGGCGCAATGCCACTCGGACCGGCGATCGGGTCCCGGGCGGAGCTTCGAGAGATCGATCTCGATGTCCACGCCGAAGTCGGCGCGGCAGCGCTCGATGGCGTTGCCGAGATCCTCGAACGTCACGTCGCCGTCCTGACCGGCGTCGCAGGCGATGATCAGCCGGCAGCGGCGGCGCACCAGCTCGTACACTCCCAGGTTCTCGAAGTGGCCGCCGTCCGAGAGATACACCCACTTCTTGTCGTCGGTGGTCATGCCGAGCAGCTCGTAGAGCAGCTCACGCAGCGACACGCTGGTGGTGCGATCGGTCCACACCTTGTGGTTGCGCGGGTTCCGCAACCACCAGCCCAGACGCACGTTGAACACGGTCATCAGGAACGCCAGCGTGGGCGAGCTGTGGTACCCCATGTTCGGCGACGCGGCGGCACCCGACGTGGCGATCGCCAGCCCCATCGTGAGCGACCGCGGGTCGCTGCCATGATCCGCGGTCCTGGCGTAGGCGCTCAGACGCCGCACGCCGGCGGCCGCGGCCTGCCGCGTCACCACACCGCTGTCTTCCGACTTCCTCTGCACCGCCTCGTCTTCCGCCGTGCGCTTGGCCGCGTCCTTTCGATCGGCCGGCGGATCGTCGTCATCGCGATACTCGAAGCCGCAGTACTCCGGCGTGAAGATGAACGACGCGGCCTTGCGCTCCTGCCACGCCAGGTTCTTTCCCGCCACCAGATTGATCGACGCGTTGAAAATCGGATACGGGCGGATGCGGCCATCCTTCCGGCGCCCGGCGAGCGCCGTCAGCGGCAGGTCGTCCTCGTCGTCGAATCCCGTGAACGAATGCGGCTTGCGCTCGCGCGAAGCGCCGAGGAAACAGCGCACCAGACGGTTGCGATAGAACGTGTGCAGCGAGAACTCGTTCAGGTTCACCTGCCAGGAGATGAGCCAGGCCAGCCCGCCGGCGCCGAGAATCACAAAGAGGAGGCCGCCGAGCGCGTCGGCCGTCTTCGCCGGTCTGGTCGCGGACTCGCAGCGCTCGTGCCACATCGTTTGCGCGGGCCGTGACGTGGGCGCCCCCCCGCCACCCTCCGACGCTTCGGTGGCCGCTATCGCGCGCATCCGCGCCTCGACGTCGCACAGCGAGTAGACGGTGTAGCCGTCGCCAACCGGGATCGTGAACTGCGGCACCACGCGGTGCATGAACACCGCGAGGATGAAGAGATAGCCGAACACGAACGCCACCGGCGCCACCTTGCCGGCCAGGTCCAGCAGCCCGTTGCCGCGCCCTGCCGTGCGCTCCGAACGGCCGACGAGCACACCCGTCGCGGTGAGTCCCACCCACACGCCGCCCAGCACCACGGACATCGCCCGCTGGTTGTCCGACAGCCACTGCCAGTGCGGGCGCAGCATCGCGTAGATGTGCGGGCCCACCAGCGCCAGCAGGCCGACGACGACGAGGAGCAGCGAGATCAGCAGCTGCACGCCGCCCACGCGGCCCCACCACTCGCGCGTTTCGTCCGACATCGCGCTGCCGGCCAGGCCGATGTGGGCCGACACCGCAAGCATCAGGCAGACGACGCCGACCGGAAACGTCAGCAGGGCGGCCAGCCAGATGTGTTCGCTGCCCTCGAACGCGAACGCCAGTGCGTGTGTGGCCAGCCCCATCAGGAACGTGCCGAGCGCACCCGCCGCGCCCCCGCTGAGCACGAGGATGACGGCCGGCCCCGGACGGCCATAGGCGGCGTCGGATCGCTCCTTCCACCGGCGCCACGTGAAGCCGCCGATCAGGCCGAGGGCCCAGATGCTCGCGTAGAACACAGCCGCCTGCGTGGCCACTTCCGCGGCCGCTCGGGCGGTAAACTCCGGCTTGCGTGCCCACGCCCACATGACCGTACTGACCAGCCAGGTGGCCACGAGGCCTGGCACGACGACGGTCGCGTAGATCGTCCGCTGATTGGCAAACGACGCGTCCACCTTGGTGCCAGCGTCCGTGCGAACCGGGCGCGCCGTGTTGGCGATGCTGGCGCCGACGGTCAGCACGAAGAGGCCGCCCGCCGCGATGATCAACGGCCCTCCGCCCGATCCGTCCGGGACCAGCGCCCAGAAGATCGCGGCGCCGAGCCACGGCAGGTAGAGCGGCGCGAGCAGCGACAGGCTGAGGATGGTGAAGTTGAGAATCAGGTTGCGGAGGCTGTTCCCCACCGCGGCCCAGGTGTCGCCGCTGAAGAGCCCGAGCCTAGGCGTCAGGTAGTTGCTATAGGCGCGGAGAAAGCGGATCTCGCGCGGCTCTTCTCCCTTGAGCTCGATGGCGCTGGGGCGGCCGTTGGCCAGCGCGGCCTGCAGCCAGCCGCCGATGTAACCGCCACCTGATACGGTGGACACGTAGTCGAGATGTGAGAAGAGCTTCAGCTTGTGGAGGGCCTGCAGCACGCCAAGGCCGAAGCACGCGCTGCGAATGCCGCCGCCCGAGAGCGCCAGCCCGACGAGCGGCGCGTCTTCCGGACGGCCACCCCGGACGTGCTCGAGTTCGCGGGCTTTGACGTCTTCCGATGTGATGGGGCCCTTCGACGCCTCGGTCACCGCGCCGTTATCGAACAGCAGAACTGGGTACGAATCAAGCAGAAGTCACACGACCTCAGCCGTTTGCGGTCATTCGCGCCTTTCACCGCGAGAAAAATGTGGTGAAACGACCCCGGAAAGGGCATCGTATTCGCTTCGAACCGTTCCCCTTTTCCTTCTGGAGACGACTGTGATGCCCGTGTCCCGTTTCGCTCGCGTTGCCGTGGTCGCCGCCGCCCTCTGCGCGCTGCCCTCTCTGGCGCTCGCCCAGGCCAAGCCGTTCGAACCGACGGTCGGACAGGCCGGCAAGGACGTGGTGTGGGTGCCCACGCCGCAGGCGCTCGTCGAGAAGATGCTCGACCTCGCGAAGGTGACGCCGCAGGACTTCCTGATGGATCTCGGGTCGGGCGACGGCCGCACCGTGATCACGGCGGCCAAGCGCGGGCTGCGCGCGCAGGGCGTCGAATACAACCCCGACATGGTGGATCTATCGAAGCGCAATGCCACCGCCGCCGGCGTCGCGGACAAGGCCACCTTCGTCAAGGCCGACCTGTTCGAGACCGACTTCTCGAAGGCGCAGGTCGTCACCATGTTCCTGCTGCCGTCGATCAACCTGCGGCTGCGCCCGACGATCCTGAACATGCGTCCGGGCACGCGCGTCGTGTCGAACTCGTTCACGATGGACGACTGGCAGGCCGACCAGACGACGACGGTCGAAGGCGACTGCACCACGTGGTGCACGGCCTATCTCTGGATCGTGCCGGCGAAGGCTGAAGGTGCCTGGCAGCTCGGTGGCAACACGCTGACGCTCACACAGAAGTACCAGACGCTGAGCGGCACGCTCGGGGCGAACGCCATTACCAACGCGCGCCTGAACGGCGACTCGATCACGTTCTCGGCTGGCGGCGCCACCTACACGGGCACCGTGAACGGCAACTCGATGAAGGGCACCACCGGCACGGGTACTGCCTGGAGCGCGTCGAAGAAATAAGCAGGCGCTGGACGTTGGGCTTTGGCCTCTCGGCTCTTCTTCTGATCTGCCTTGCCGCCACGGTCGCGGCCGCACAAACCATCACCGCGGAGACGTCACGTTCCGCGGTGGTCTCGCCTGACGAGGGATCGGTGTCGGTCTCCGCTGATCCCGGCGCGTGCGCGAACAGCACGAGACTCACGCTGGCCA
>Ga0315912_10003749_pt1 | contig 14884 bp, 15 predicted proteins | sample VfabasoilMG_FD_204469 | JGI IMG/M metagenome (GOLD analysis project Ga0315912, IMG submission 204469) | Garden soil microbial communities collected in Santa Monica, California, United States - V. faba soil | ecosystem: Environmental > Terrestrial > Soil > Garden | place: USA: California... | reverse complement strand
TAGGTTTGCAAAAGGCTGAAGTCTCATAGTGCTCATAGCCATTATTAGCCAGTAATTTTTCTATCTTTTCTTGCATTTCGCTGCTGCTATCATCATCTGGCAAGCTTGGCGGTGTGCGGTAAAAGGGTGTATTGGGTTCTAAAGTCAAATGATAAAAAGAAAGATGGTCCGGATTAAGCGTGATGGCTTGTTGTGCGTCTTGTAGCGCATGTTCAAGTGTTTGATCTGGCAGGGCATACATCACATCAAAGTTCACCTGATCGAATGTTTTAAGCGCGAGTTCGGCCGCAGAAATTGCCTGTTTATCATCGTGAATGCGGCCTAATTTCTTGAGATAATCAGCATTAAAACTTTGTATGCCCAATGAAACCCGATTCACACCAGCTTGTTTGTAGCCAACAAAATGTGCTGTATCCACCGTGCCAGGATTGGCTTCCAGAGTAATTTCAGCCCCATATTCTAGTGGTGTTAGCATATTCACTGCACTTAAAATTTCGTTAATGGATGCGGCTGAGAATAAACTTGGTGTTCCTCCACCGAAGAATATGCTTTTAATTTTGCGACCATAAACGCGTGGTATGGACTGTTCTAAATCTGTGATTAAAGCAGCAACATAACGCGCTTCAGGAATTTCGGCACGAGATTCGTGCGAGTTAAAATCACAATAGGGACATTTTTTAATGCACCATGGGATGTGAATATACAATGAGAGCGGTGGTGGGCTATTAAGACCTGATATTGTTGCATCGCCTTGCAGAGGAGCAATTGGATTAATTGACTTGAAAGGCTTATTAAACGTGGATTCTGGCTTAATCTCGATGATTTTTTTCAAGCGCGTTCTATTTAGAATTAGATTTTATTTTTGAATAGGGATTCACAAGCTCGTCAACCAATTTGTGCAAGGTTTCGCGCATTTGCGATTCTGATACTTCTAGCAATAAACCATCTTCAAGTGCATCTTGCGCGATTTGTCTAATCTCATGAAAATTTTCTTTCATGACTTTTATTTTTTCGGTACAGGAAACCACGCTACCATCATCGCGATGCCAAATAGGAAGAGTCGTTTTTGTACTAGTCTTCAATTTCTGTCCTCAATTTTAAAGCACCTTTAATTTTTTAATCAATTCTCTGAGAGCCTTGCCACGATGACTCACTTTGTTTTTGACATCACTGTTTAATTCTGCGCCAGTTTTCCCAGATTTTACATCTAAAAATAATGGATCATAGCCAAAGCCGCCTGTGCCACGTGGCGATGTTAATATTTCACCAGCCCAAATACCTTCTGCAATAAGCGGTTGAGGGTCGTCGTGACTGCGTACCAATACAATCGAACAATAATAAAATGCACCACGATTTGATGTATTAGCAAGTGCGCTTAATAATGTTTGATTGTTTTTCTCATCATTTTTCGGTTCACCCCCATATCGAGCAGAATGCACGCCTGGTCTACCTTGCAATGCATCAACACAAAGTCCAGAATCGTCAGCTAGCGCAGGTAAATTACTATGTTTGCTTGCGTGGCGCGCTTTTGCGAGTGCATTTTCAATAAAGGTGCAATGCGGCTCCTCGGCTTCGGTAATGTTAAAAGCAGATTGTGCTATCACTTCGATATCAAGCGGCTTTAAAAGTTGCTGAATTTCCCGTAACTTGCCTTGGTTGTTGCTGGCAATGACCAGTTTTTTAAACACTTAAAGCCCTAATGCATGGTTTTGTTTTTTGAATAGTTCAGAGATACCAGCTTCAGCGAGTTCTAGCATTTTATTCATGTTGGTTTTATCGAAAGGCTCACCTTCTGCTGTGCCTTGAATTTCCACAAAGCCACCATCAGCTGTCATTACAACATTCATATCGGTATCGCAATCAGAATCTTCGATGTAATCTAAATCCAGTACAGGCGTATTTTTGTAAATACCTACAGAAATTGCCGCAACTGCTTGTTTAAGTGGAGTCGCAGTAATCTTTTCATTCTTTAACAAAGCAGAAACAGCATCATGTAAAGCCACATAAGCACCTGTGATACTGGCAGTGCGCGTTCCGCCATCGGCTTGAATTACATCACAATCAATTACGATCGTGCGTTCGCCTAATTTATCCAAATCAATAATGGCGCGTAAGCTTCGCCCTATTAGACGCTGAATTTCTTGCGTTCGGCCAGTCTGCTTGCCTTTGGCAGCTTCCCTTTCCATACGACTACCAGTACTACGTGGCAACATGCCATATTCTGCCGTTACCCAGCCTTGTCCCTTACCCTTTAAAAAACCAGGTACCTTTTCTTCAATACTTGCGGTGCATAGCACATGAGTATCGCCAAATTTGATTAGCACTGAGCCTTCGGCATGCTTGGTATAATTGCGAATGATTTCGATATGACGTAATTGTTGATTAGTACGCGCACTGGGACGATTTGACATAGCAATTTTAGCTTTTGAAAAAAATGCAATTATAAAGCATGCATAGAAAAGCTTGTTTTAAATTCCGATTTTTTGCTGTGTTTTGATAAGTGCTGCCTGAATTTCAGCAATCGTACTTTCAATTTCATTGTCAGAAAGCTCTTTAGGATCATCGCCTTCATTGGGATGGTGAGTGACAGGATTAATGATAGTCGTCGTTTCTCCCAAAGGCATTAACTGGGTAGAAACGGTATCGTTACTATATTGCCGATCGCCCCATTGTAGGCCAATCACGCTCATATTATCTCCTTTTTCGTCGGCAGCAAATTCCGCACTATCCAGAAGTTTTGTTGTGGTTTCGGCAATATCATTGTTTTGGTGCAAAATTTCCTTAATTTGCTGATCGCTAATAAAGCCCCATACGCCATCTGTACATAGCACGATAGTATCGCCTTCAGCTAATTCAATCCTATTGGAAAGATCAATTTGTGGTGGTGTTTCTCCGCCTACGCAGTTATAAATTTTATTTTTATAAGGGTGCGTTGACATTTCCTCTTTGCTAATCATGCCCTTTTTGTAAAGGGATTGAACGACTGAATGATCTTCAGTGCGGAACAGTAAATGGCCGTCCCGGAAGTGATATAAACGAGAGTCCCCTACATGGGCGCAATACAAAAATCCGCGCTGAATAATAGCTGCTACGATGGTGGTTCTAGGAGATTCGAGGAGATCATCCACTTGTGTGACATTTTCGATCATGTCATGTACCTGCTGAATGTGATCAGTCAAAAATTTTGCAGGACTACTTAGAAAAGGCAGCGCCAAACGCTGAAATGCATCTGTAAGAGTTTTTACAGCAAGCTGTGCGGCAATTTCGCCGTGACGATGCCCACCCATGCCATCTGCCAATACTAATAATAACGAATCTTTGCTATAAGAATAGGCCAATCTGTCCTGATTATATTGCCTAGGGCCTTGACGACTATTTTGGTAAATCGTGAATTTCATACAAGTTCAAAAATATAAATATCTATAAAGGCTTATTGAGTACAGCTTTGATTTTTTTCGCCAAACTGGGTTTAGCAGGCAAGAATGGTTTTGCATTATCTAACAATTTTTTTTGTAGCGAAAACACGCTTTGCGGTCTATCCATATAATCCAATTTTAAGCAATTATCGATAATGCCTAGCAATTCTTCACTGTAAATGCCTTTGCCTACTTTAAGGGCTGGTGCTAAAAAGTCTTTTTTCACACGTTGGTTCGCAGCAATAGGAGCTGATCGCGCTAAGCATGAATACATGCTGGCTCCGACGCTGTAGATATCGCTCCAGGGGCCCAATTTTTGTCGTTCAAAATATTGCTCAGGCGGTGCAAATCCGGGTGTGTAGCTAGGGGACAATTTGGATTGTGCTTGCGTAAGTGTTTGTCGCGCCGAGCCGAAATCCAATAACACTGGTGAACCATCTAATCGAATGTAAATATTCGCAGGTTTAATATCTAAATGTAACAATTTTTGCGTATGTACTTCACGTAGACCGTTCAAGAGCTCACCAAACACTCGCCGCACAAACTTTTCGCCAACTGGTTCAGGCTGTGCAAGAATGTAATCTTGCAGTGACTTACCGCGCTCATATTGCATCACCATGTAAACGGTGTTGTTCTCCCTAAAAAAATTGGTCACCCGTACAATATTTTTGTGATCAATTTTGGCAAGTGCTAAACCCTCTTCAAAAAAACATTTAAGGCCATGCTTAAAAGTAGCATTGTCATCTTCCGAGTTTAGCATTACGGTTGCGCCATCTTCGCGTAAGGCGAGCCCTGTGGGCATGTATTCTTTGATAGCGACGATATTCTTGTTCAAATCTTGCGCAAGATAAACAAAGCTAAAGCCGCCACTGCTCAAGACTTGCGTAATAATGTAGTCTTGCAACATGTAGCCAACGGGCAAAGATTGATTTTTAGAAGATGCCATTTAAATATTTTTTAATTTGTAATTATATTAACTTCAATAAAATATAAGATTAGAGATATTCTCGCATAAAATCATATAGATTTGATACAATTATCATTAATTACTTTAAGAAAAATCAAATGATATTCAGCATGACAGGATATGCGTCGCATGAACGCAACACAAATAATGGTGTTCTCGTAGCGGAATTGCGTTCTGTGAACCATCGTTATCTAGAGTTACAACTCAAGCTGGACGACAGTTGTCGCGCATTTGAGGCTCTAACACGTGAAATGTTAAATGCTAAATTGAGGCGAGGTAAGATAGATTGTCGCTTGAGCCTGGTACAGGCTGACGCAACAAGTTCAATACAAACCCTTAATCATACTGTTTTGCAGAGAATCGCCGCGTCTGTTAATGAGGCAGCACAATACTTTCCCCATGCACAACCTGTGAATATATTAGATATTTTGCGTATTCCGGGAGTGGTGGAAAGTAGTGTGCTGGATATAGACGCTTTAGAAAATGATTTAAAAAGCATACTGAGCACGGTGATTGAAGACTTAATGGCCGCGCGCGAACGCGAAGGTGCTAAACTTAAAACCATGATTTTAGAACGTTTAGCGGAAATCGAATTACTGATGGTTAAAGTAAAGCCTATGTTGCCAGGGCTTATTAGAACGTATCAAGAAAAATTAACGACTAAACTGAACGAAGCACATCAGACCAATGACGATGAACGTATTCGTCAGGAAATCGTGCTTTACGCACAACGCATTGATGTAGATGAAGAGTTATCAAGGCTTAATGCACATATCGAAGAGGTAAAACGAATCTTAAATGACGCAGGACAGGTAGGTAAACGTTTAGATTTTTTAATGCAGGAAATGAATCGTGAAGCGAATACTTTGGGTTCAAAATCGGTTGCCATCGAAACCACACAAATCTCGCTAGAGCTTAAAGTGCTAATTGAGCAAATGCGAGAACAGATACAAAATATTGAATAAATTTAAAATTTAACAAACAACGAAATTATCCAAAAATCGTCTAAAATGACGATATGATTTCTGGTAACTTATTTATTATCACAGCGGCCTCTGGTGCGGGAAAGACCAGCTTAGTGAAAGCGCTCCTAGCGAAGGATAAATGCGTCAAAAATTCTATTTCGCATACTACTCGTACGTCGCGCCCAGGTGAAGAAAATGGTGTGCATTATCACTTCGTTACAGAATCACAATTCTTAGAGATATTGAATTCAGGCGGCTTTTTGGAAAGTGCCGATGTGCACGGTGCTAAATATGGCACATCACAGAGCGCAGTGGATAATGCTTTGCAAGCTGGATATGATGTGACGCTAGAAATTGATTGGCAAGGCGCCAAACAGGTACGTGCACTTTATCCGCAAGTGACCACCATTTTTATTCTACCTCCATCAGTAGAAACATTGGCTGAGCGTTTAAATAACCGCGGACAAGATAGTGCTGAGGTGATTGCCAAACGGTTGGCTGCGGCACGTGATGAGATGCGTCACTTAGTGGAATTCGACTATGTTATAATTAACGACAATTTCGATGAAGCTTTGCAAGATTTAACCGCGATTATTCGCACGCAACGACTCAAATTAAACCAACAAGCACAGCGTCATGCTGCGCTCATTCAAACATTAACCTAATATAGTAAAGGCAACTATCATGGCACGCATTACCGTAGATGATTGTTTAGAAAATATTCCCAACCGTTTCCAGTTGACTCTAGTAGCAGCTTATCGCGCACGTCAAATTTCAAATGGTTCTGACCCTCTAGTGAGCATGTATGGGCTTCGTGACAAGCCTACCGTAATTGCTTTACGTGAAATAGCTGCAGGCAAAGTGGGTTTAGAGATTTTGAAACGTGGTGTCGCTTAAGCTTAAAATGTAAAAGTGATGGCCAAGACCGCGATTAAATCATCAGCGGAATCCTATCAAGCTGCTGAACTGCCTTTGTTGCCAGCAGACAGTGAAAACTCACAGCTTACCAAACTGCTTAAAGAATATTTAACGCAAACTGACATTGAACATGTGTGGGCTGCCTATCGCTATGCTGCTTTTGCACATGCAGGTCAAACACGATATTCTGGTGAGCCTTATATTACGCATCCTGTAGCTGTGGCTTGTATTCTAGCTAAGTTGCATCTAGATGTACCGACTCTGCTTGCTGCATTGTTACATGATGTAGTAGAGGATACTGGCGTAGGGACAAAAGAGATCAGCAAAAACTTTGGTACACAAGTAGCCGAATTAGTTGATGGCTTGACTAAATTAGATAAAATAGAATTGCAAACGGCGGCTCAAGCTCAAGCCGAGAATTTCCGTAAAATGTTGTTAGCGATGAGCCAGGATGTACGGGTAATTCTGGTGAAGCTGGCTGATCGCTTGCATAACATGCAAACTCTAGATGCGATGAAAACGGATAAGCAAAAACGTATCTCGCATGAAACTCTAGACATTTATGCGCCAATTGCGAATCGTTTAGGCCTTAATCCCATCTTCCAAGAACTTGAAGACCTGAGTTTCAAATATCTTTACCCCAATCGTTACAAAGTAATTGCAAAAGCGATTAAAACTGCGCGGGGTAATCGTAAAGAAGTGATTAGCAAGATTCTAGAAGCGATTAAAGCACAATTAGAAGAAGCGAAAATTATCGCAGAAGTCGAAGGTAGAGAAAAACATCTTTACAGCATTTATAAGAAGATGACGGGAAAAACCATAAAATTATCGCAAGTTAACGACATTTATGGTTTTCGCGTATTGGTAAAAGATACTTCAGCGTGCTACTTGGCATTAGGTAGTCTGCACGCTTTGTATAAGCCTATTCCGGGGAAATTCAAGGATTACATCGCAATTTCTAAGGCAAATGGTTATCAATCTTTACATACCACTTTATTTGGTCCCTTTGGCACACCAATCGAGGTGCAGATTCGTAGTACCGAGATGCACAACATTGCAGAAGCGGGCGTTGCAGCCCATTGGTTGTATAAAACGACAGATGCGCATTTAACTAAATTGCAACAGCAAACACATCAGTGGTTACAACGTTTGGTAGAAATTCAAACCGAGAGTGACGATAACTACGAATTTTTAGAGCATTTCAAGGTAGATTTATTCCCAGATGAAGTTTATGTGTTTACACCAAAAGGCAATATTTTAGCCCTTCCTAAAGGTGCTACAGCGGTTGATTTTGCTTACGCGGTACATACTGATGTAGGCAATAGTTGTGTTGCGGTAAAAATAAACCATGAGCAAGCACCTTTGCGCACAGAGTTACACAATGGAGATAATGTAGAAATTATCACTTCATCTCTCGCCAAGCCAAATCCTGCCTGGTTAAACTACGTGGTGAGTGGCAAAGCGCGTTCGCATATTCGCCATTATTTAAAATCATTGCAAGTGACGGAATCGACACAAATGGGTGAACGTATGCTCAATATTGCGCTGAGGGCTTTGCATGTTGAGCCAATAGACATACAAGAAAAACAATGGACAAAATTGATGCGTGATTATGGGGCGAAAAATAAATCTGAAATTTTAGCGGATATTGGCTTGGGAAAACGTGTTAGCCTTATGGTGGCACACCAATTGTTGGCGGGTGATCGCAACGGAGTCGATACAGAAAATTCTACAATTATCAAGCCATTGGATACCATTACCATTAAAGGCTCTGAAGGAATGGCCGTACAGTTTGCGCAATGTTGTCGTCCTATTCCCGGCGATCCTATTTTAGGTTTTATTAACAAAGACAAGGGGTTGGTGATTCATACGCATGATTGCCCTGCCATTCGTAAATTTAAACTCGATCCTGATAAATGGCTGGATGTGGACTGGGATACGGACAATAAACGCTTATTCAAGGTAAATTTATTGATTGTGGTATCTAATGAGCCTGGTATGCTTGCAAAAATTGCAACCGCTATCGCCGAGACCAATGCCAATATTGATAGCGTAAGCGTTGAAGAGCCTGATGGTAGTCAATATTCGAATGTAAAATTTACGGTGCAGGTAAGAAATCGTGTGCATTTGGCCGATTTAATTCGTAACTTACGTAAAATTCCCGAAGTAGTGCGTATCGGTCGTATAAAAGGGACATATAGTGAAGAAAAAATTCAGCATTAGATATCTGGAAAATTATGACAACTAAACAAATTATTAGTACTCCCCATGCGCCAGCAGCGATTGGTACTTATTCACAAGCGGTTAAAGTGAGCAACACGGTTTATTTATCTGGTCAAATTGGACTAGATCCATCTACTATGCAAATGGTAGATGGGATCGAAGCACAGGTGCGTCGCGTATTTAGCAACCTAAAAGCAGTGACTGAAGCTGCTGGCGGGTCGATGAATAATATCGTAAAACTAAACATATTTTTAACAGATTTAGCCAATTTTGCACTAGTAAACACTATTATGGCGGAATATTTTACGCAACCTTACCCCGCACGCGCTGCTGTAGGTGTGGCGTCATTACCGCGTGGGGCCTTGGTTGAAGCTGACGGTGTGATGGTAATAGAATAATTTGAATTGCCGCAACTTGCCAATAAAGATATAGATAGTATCAAAGCGTTTTCTAAGCCGCTTATCGCTAATCTTGCCAAACTTAATCTACATAATCTACAAGATTTAATTCTGCATTTGCCCTTGCGTTATATTGATGAAACACGCATTACGGCGATTCACGATTTACGTTTGGGCGATTCTGTACAAGTGCAAGGTGAAATCGTACATGCTGAGATAAGTTATAAACCACGTAAAGCTTTAATGGCTAGGCTGAAAGATGCGAGCGGCCAATTGACTTTGCGTTTTTTGCATTTTTATCCTAGCCAAATCAATGCTTTAAAAGTAGGCAAACAATTACGTGTATATGGTGAAGTAAGACAGGGTTTTTTTGGTTATGAGATGGTGCATCCACAATGCAAAGCTACTAATGTTGCGGTGCCAGTAAATGAAGAGCTTACGCCGGTTTACCCAACCACAGCTGGACTTACGCAACCCAATCTGCGTAAAGCGATTGAATTTTCTTTGGCCCAAGAAACACTTGAAGAAACTCTGCCAGCCATGATCTATCAAGGTTTAAATTTACCAAGTTTTGCGCAAAGCATTCATGCTTTGCATCATCCACCACCCGATACTAATTTAAATGCATTAGAAAATCACACTACACCGGAATGGCGTCGCTTAGCGTTTGATGAATTGCTTGCGCAGCAGTTGTCGATGCGTAAACACTATGCTCGCAGACGTAGTATTGACGCGCCTTCCATGACAGCTTCAAAAGTGTTGATTTCAAGATTGTTAAAATCGTTGCCTTTTACACTCACGCAATCGCAACAAAAAGTGGCGTTTGAAATCGGGCAGGATTTAACCCAGCCACACCCCATGCAGCGCCTATTACAGGGTGATGTGGGTAGTGGTAAGACGATAGTAGCCTGTATGGCGGCATTGCAAGCAATTGAATCCGGCTGGCAAGTCGCTTTGATGGCGCCCACAGAAATTTTGGCAGAACAGCATTATAAAAAATTTATGACTTGGCTCGCGCCACTCCAACTTAATATCGCTTGGCTTACTGGCAGTCAAAATAAAAAAGAGCGTGAATCTGTACTTGATGATATAGCCAACGGTCAAGCGCAGCTTATTATTGGCACGCATGCTTTGTTTCAGGAAGCAGTGCAATTCTCTAAACTTGGCTTGGCGATTATTGATGAGCAACATCGCTTTGGTGTGCAACAGCGCTTGGCTTTGCGTAAAAAAGGTGAACCTGAACCACATCAATTAATGATGTCTGCCACTCCCATCCCACGTACGCTTTCTATGAGTTACTACGCTGATCTAGATATTTCCGTGATTGATGAATTACCACCAGGACGTACGCCGATTGTCACCAGATTAGTTTCAGACGAGCGTCGAGATGAGATTTTGCAGCGCGTCCGAACAGCTTGTCTAAGTGGACAACAAGCATACTGGGTTTGTCCGTTGATCGAGGAATCAGAAGCTTTGGAGTTACAAACCGCAACGGAGACCTTTGAGAGTTTGAAGGAAAATTTCTCAGATTTGCGCGTTGGTCTGGTGCATGGAAGAATGAAACCAGCCGAAAAACAAGCAGTGATGCAGACATTTAACGCAGGTGAAATCCAATTGTTGGTTGCAACAACAGTGATAGAGGTCGGCGTAGATGTGCCGAATGCAAGTTTGATGATTATCGAACATGCAGAACGCATGGGCTTAAGCCAATTACACCAGTTACGTGGCCGTGTAGGACGGGGCACAGCAAAAAGCACTTGTATTTTGCTTTATCAGAACAAGCTTTCGGAAACTGCGCGTGCTCGCTTAAAAGTAATTTATGAAAGTAATGATGGTTTTGCAATTGCGCAGGCAGATTTAAACTTGCGTGGACCAGGCGAGTTTTTAGGCACTCGGCAAAGTGGTGTACCGATGCTAAAAATTGCAGATTTGGAGCGTGATGTGGATTTATTGGGGGCTGCCAAAAATGAAGCTGATAAACTATTGCGAGAAAATCCACAGGCAGTCGAAAAGCATTTGGCACGATGGTTGAGTCATGGTGCAGAATTGGTGAAAGTTTAATAAGTGAAATTTCGCAATATTCAACATCGAAGCAACTGGCTTAAAAAACCTGTAGCTAGTTATCAATATAGTCATTGGTTAATTGATAAAGGCTCTTTAACCAGCAGGTTACAACAACGTTACACAAGATTTTCAGTGAAGCCGGTTTGCTTAAAATATGGAAAGCCTTTGCAAGATGAGGCGAGGGTATTAAAACATTCACCTTATCAACATGCACTTATCCGCGAGGTGTTACTACTTGGAAATGATCAACCAGTAGTATTTGCGCATAGTGTGCTGCCAAGTACTAGCCTGAGAGGCCCATGGAATAAGCTTGGTAGACTAGGTAATAAACCGCTTGGTGCTGCACTTTTTGCAAACCCAAAAGTAAAACGCACGCCATTGGAATATAAAAAACTACCGCGCCACCACCCAATATCTATAAGGGTTGCAGAGCATGTTTCTATAAAACAAAAAGTGTTATGGGCACGCCGCTCGGTATTTAGTTTAAATTGCGCTAGAATTTTCGTTACTGAGGTTTTTTTAGAGCAGCTATTAAAATGAATTTAACCAAAAAACTAGATGCATATGAGCGCTTAATGCGCTTGGATAAACCGATTGGTATTTTATTATTGCTTTGGCCTACGTTATGGGCGCTGTGGTTGGCCTCGCGCGGAATACCTGATTGGATTACTTTATTGATTTTTGTCACAGGTGCTGTACTGATGCGTAGCGCAGGCTGTGTGATGAACGATATTGCGGATCGTAAATATGATGGTTTAGTGGAACGCACGAAAAATCGCCCGCTGGCAACAGGCGAAGTCAGCGTGAGTGAAGCTTATCTATTAGCTGCTGGCCTTGCTTTAATGGCGTTTTGTTTGGTAATACTATTTAATAAAACGACTATTTTATTATCTTTTGCCGCTTTGTTTTTGGCCTGTACTTACCCATTCACCAAACGCTTTCTGGCAGTTCCACAAGCATATTTGGGGATGGCCTTTGGTTTTGGCATCCCCATGGCGTTTGCGGCGGTGAATGACTATATCCCGCCATTGGCTTGGGTATTGTTAGTGGCGAACGTATTTTGGGCGATTGCCTATGATTCGCAATATGCAATGGTGGATAGAGACGATGACTTGAAGATTGGTATTAAGTCATCTGCGCTATTTTTTGGAAAATATGACGTGTTGGCGATTATGCTGTGTTATGCCGCCATGCTTGGCATTTTTCTTTATGTGGGTAGTTTTTTGGGTTTCGGGAAGTTTTATTACATTGGTGTGGGAGTAGCCATGGGATTAGCGATTGGTCAATATCAATTGATAAAAAATCGCGATAAATCGAGTTGTTTTCAAGCGTTTTTGTTTAACAACTGGATAGGCCTCGTGATTTTTCTGGGCTTTGTAGCGGAATATTATTTCCGCCACAAAATTTAGCTATTTCCACTCTACTAAACTAAACTCATAAAGCTTTTCGTCAGCTTTAGCCTTGTTTTGTTCCGCAATTACAGCATTATTCATTTCTTCTAACTTCTCAGCCCTCTTTGTTGCAATAAGTGCCTCTTTTTGTACTTTTAAAGCTAATTTCTTTTCATCTAGCTGAATTACTTCTGCCGAGTTAAGGTTCTCTTGAGCAATGGTTTTTAATAAAATTAATTCTTCAATTAAATTTTTATCAAGGCCGGCACGGGGCTCTAAGCGGTTGTTATAAATTAGATCATCCAAATAGACGATGCAGGCAGGTGTATTCCAAACTTGTTGTAAACCTTCTGCTAAATGTGGAAATGATTCTAAGTTATGGCTTGCCCTTATGTCGCCTTTTGCAAATTCAGAAATTTTGATATTAAAGTGTTCCTTGCAATCAAGCGCAGTCTGATCATATACAGTTTTTAAGTTTTCTTTCGCAAGTAAATCGAGCAAGAACAACCAAATGGTCACTGATTGTTTTGGGTAATCTAATAAGTGGTTTTGTAATAATTGAATAGCTAATGCAGTACGTCCGTGTGATAAAAATACATCAGCATGATCCAAAACAGTAATGCCTTGGTGGGCGTCTTCAACTAAAAACGGATTTTCTACGTTTAGAGTAGACTCAAAACTTTCTTGCATGGATGCTGACTTTTCTGCCTCATCATTTATATTTTTATGGGGCTCAGCGTTAGCAAATAAATCCTCGTCTTCCATCATATCAATGGTATCAGTATCTAAGGAATCACTATTTAAGTTAGTCCAAATGACTTCAGTACTTTCCGCCTGTTGTTTGAGTTGACGGCGACGCCACCAGCTGACAGAAAAATAGCCACTTAATAGCAATAGCCCGCCCCCCATTGTGGGAATAAGACTAGACACTTTATTTTTAAGGGATTCAGTTTCTGCTAATTGCAGTGTTTTAAGCTTGTTCTCGGATTTTAATTTGAGATTTTCATGTTGCAATTGAGTAAGTTGCTTTTCAAGATGAAAAAGTCGATTGTTCATTGCAGTGACTTCATCTTGGATATCAATATCGCTAGTCATCTCTTGTGCATTGGCATCTGGCGTAAATGTAAGTTGTTTATCCATATGCAAGCTGCCAGTGTTCAAAGGCAAATTAATAGAGAGATTACCCGAGACGGAAAGTTTTGGTTTGTTTGATACAGTGGTAATTTTTTCTTGTGGATTTTGTAACGAATTTTCCTCAATGCCATTAGGAACATTAATTAACGTTTTGCTTTTTTTTGTTTTTCCTACAGCTGTAGTAACCATTTGCTTTTCAGGTAGAGTTGCAATCGGTTTCTCAATCGAATCAATATTCTCTACACTGACCGGCATTTCCTCGCTATAAGTATTATCAAGCTCCCCACTCAAAAGAGGGTCAATTAAAACTACATAATCACGGCGAACATTACCATTACAATCCGCAATTACAGATACATTCAAAATTGGCTCATTGACTATTTCTGCGGTTGTTAATGTGAGTGTGGCTATATCATCGCCAATAGCGTTAAGTTTAAAATTCGCACTCTTTAATTGATTGCTAGTATCGTCAATATTGCCGAGTTTAAAACAGCTTGCATCTTTAATTTCTCCGATTCCAATGACATTGATTTTGGCTTTCAGTGGCTGTCCAAGATGTGATTTAATTTCAATATCACTTAGGCCCAATGCAAATACATTGCCTTGTAATCCAAGTGTAGTAAGGATTAGAGCTATCGTTATGGCATGCTTAAGTTTATAATCGGGATGCATTTTAATATTCATATTCTTTAAATATATTTTTAATGTGAGTCTGATTTCTTGATAGAAGTTATTTTTCTACCTTTACAAAAACAAGAATAAGCAATTGATGTGCCAATTTGGTTTTGATGTTTATGTGAGTTATTGACAGCAAAAAGTGGGTGCCTTTAAAGAATAAAATCCCAACTAAATCCCATGTTAAATTTGATACTGGTTAAATTTGTTTTACCTGATTAATTTGTTTGACAGAGTTATACGCAAAAGCATATAATCCGCCCTCTTGATTTTAATTAGCACCAAATATTGGTAGTTTGATATGAAAACTTTTTCTGCAAAAACACACGAAGTAAAACGCGACTGGTTTGTGATTGACGCTACGGACCTTGTTTTGGGTCGTTTGGCTAGTGCATGTGCACATCGTCTCCGCGGTAAACATAAAACCATTTATACACCGCACTGCGATACTGGTGATTATATTGTGGTGATTAATGCTGATAAATTGAAAGTGACAGGTCAAAAATCAACCGATAAAGAATATCACCGTCACTCAGGTTACCCAGGTGGTATTAGCACAACGACATTTGCGAAGATGCAAGATCGTTTTCCTGGCCGTGCGCTAGAAAAAGCAGTAAAAGGTATGTTGCCAAAAGGCCCGTTGGGTTATGCAATGGCAAAAAAATTAAAAGTTTATGCTGGCGACAAACATGAACATGCTGCACAACAACCGCAAGCATTGACGATTTAAGGA